>Ga0080001_10623_pt1 | contig 366229 bp, 360 predicted proteins | sample YelNatPoosite2B6_FD_69204 | JGI IMG/M metagenome (GOLD analysis project Ga0080001, IMG submission 69204) | Hot spring thermophilic microbial communities from Obsidian Pool, Yellowstone National Park, USA - site 2 B6 (SPADES assembly) (version 5) | ecosystem: Environmental > Aquatic > Thermal...
ATCTAGTGGCGATGATGCAAAGGTTACACCCGTTCCCATTCCGAACACGAAGGTTAAGCTTTGAGATGTCGATGGTACTGCTCGGGAGACTGAGTGGAAGAGTAGAGAGTTGCTAGATTATGGCTCATTGGTCAAGCGGTCAAGACACCACCCTTTCACGGTGGTAACAGGGGTTCGATTCCCCTATGAGTCACCATTATATGCAGATGTGGCGGAATTGGCAGACGCACTAGACTTAGGATCTAGCGCCAACGGCGTGGGGGTTCGACTCCCTTCATCTGCACCAATAAAAAGAATTCTTTATTAGTACTGATAAAGAATTCTTTTTATTTGGAGAAATACTTCCTAAGACTAAATATCCATAATTAACGTAATGTAATATATAGGAAGAAAGTTGATCAATAGAACATAAATAAAAAAATACTTGTCATATTAATAAAGTTAGTGTATAATAAAGAAGTTGCGATGTAACAGCGATGAAGCAAGAGGTAGCCGACTTCCGGGAAATTCTTTGCTGAGTATGCTTAGTCATGAACTGAGCGACGGGGTTTGTAACGTTTGTGTTGCGTTTTAATGCATGCAACACCAGGAACAGTTTACAGAACACCCGCTGTTGTACGTAGGAAGTAAAGCGTGCGATGAAAAGGAGGGAAATCAAAATGGCAAAACAAAAAATTAGAATCAGACTTAAGGCATTTGATCACAATATACTTGATCAATCCGCTGAGAAAATTGTGGAAACTGCTAAAACAACAGGAGCTAAGGTGGTAGGACCAGTTCCACTACCAACAGAAAAAGATGTTATTACTATATTAAGAGCTCCACATAAGTATAAAGATTCTAGAGAACAATTTGAAATCAGAACTCATAAGAGACTAATAGACATAATCAGTCCATCACCAAAGACTGTTGATGCTCTAATGAGATTAGATTTGCCAGCAGGCGTTGATATCGAAATAAAACTATAAACGTACATATTGATGTGCGATATAAAAATGAACTATTATGATTGCAAGGCAGTCCGCTAATATGTTTGGAGGTGCAAGGAAATGAAAAAAGCTATACTAGGTAAGAAACTTGGTATGACTCAAATATTTGATGAAAATGGAAAAGTTATTCCTGTGACAGTTGTTGAAGCAGGTCCATGCGTAGTAATTCAAAAGAAAACTGTTGAAAAAGACGGATATGATGCTATCCAAGTTGGATTTGGAGACATAAGAGAAAGCTTGAGAAACAAACCTGTTAAGGGTCAGTTTGCTAAAGCAGGTGTATCTCTAAAGAGATATATAAAAGAATTAAGATTAGAAAATGCTAGCGAATATCAAGTTGGTCAAGAAATTAAGGCTGATGTATTTGCTGCAGGTGAAAGCATAGACGTTTCTGGAGTTTCTAAAGGAAAAGGATTTGCTGGTGTTATAAAGAGATGGAACTTCCACAGAGGACCAGAAACACACGGATCCAAGTTCCATAGAGCAGTTGGTTCAATGGGTGGTTCATCAGATCCATCAAGAACTTTTAAAAATAAGAAAATGCCAGGACACATGGGAAATGCAAACACCACAGTATTAAACCTAAAGGTTGCAAAGGTAATGCCTGAGAAGAATCTTATTCTAATCAAGGGTGGAATACCAGGACCAAACAAAGGTTTAGTTGTAATAAGAAACAGCGTTAAAGCTTAAGTTTTGGTAGAAAGGAGGATACAGAATGCCTACAGTAGGATTATTTAATAAAGAAGGACAAAAGGTTGGAGAAATTCAATTATCTGAAAGTGTATTTGGAGCTCCAATAAATGCTGATGTACTGCATCAGGTTGTTGTAGCACAACTTGCTAACAAGAGACAGGGAACTCAGTCAGCTAAAACTAGAGCTGAAGTTTCTGGAGGTGGAATTAAGCCTTGGAGACAAAAGGGAACTGGTAGAGCAAGACAAGGTTCAACTAGATCACCACAATGGATTCATGGTGGTATAGTATTTGCACCAAAGCCAAGAGATTATAGTATGGCAATTCCTAAGAAGATGAAGAGAGTTGGTTTAAAAGCTGCATTATCTTCAAAGGTTGTAGACAATAACATAGTTGTTTTAGAGAGTTTAGAAATAGCTGCTCCAAAAACTAAAGAAGTAGTTTCGATGTTAAATGCGTTTGAAGCTAAGAAGACTTTAATAGTTACTGCTGAAACTAATGAAAATGTATATAAGTCAGCAAGAAACATAGAAGGTGTTGCAGTATTACCTGTTAACAACTTAAATGTTTATGATATATTAAAGTATGAAAAATTAATAGTAACTAAGGAAGCTGTATCAAAAATTGAGGAGGTGTATGCATAATGAAGCTAACTAACTATGATATAATAAGAAGACCTGTTATAACTGAAAAGAGTATGGCTTCAATGACAGATAAAAAATACACCTTTATAGTTGATGTGCATGCTAATAAGACTATGGTTAAAAAGGCTGTAGAAGATGTTTTTGGAGTTACTGTTGATGAAGTGAAGATAATGAATATCTTAGGTAAAAATAAGAGAGTTGGAGTTCACTTCGGTAAGAGACCTGATTATAAGAAAGCTATTGTAAAACTTACTGCTGATAGTAAGACAATAGAATTCTTCGAAGGAATGTAATACAATAAAGCAGGTATTGGCTGAAAGCCAGAAAAGCTAAAAGAAGGAGGGAATTACGAATGGCAGTTAAGAAGTTTAATCCTACCACACCTTCCAGAAGACAAATGACAATGCCAACATTTGAAGAGATAACAACAGATCAACCAGAGAAATCTCTTTTAGTGTCATTAAAGAAGAAGGCTGGTAGAAATAATCAAGGTAAGATAACTGTTAGACATCACGGTGGTGGTGCAAAACAAAATTATAGATTAATAGATTTTAAGAGAAACAAGGATGGTATTCCAGCAAAAGTTTCTACTATTGAATATGATCCAAATAGGTCTGCATATATTGCTTTAGTAGTTTATGCTGATGGAGAAAAGAGATATATTATAGCTCCAGTTGGATTAAAAGTTGGAGATGTAGTATTATCAGGTTCAGAAGTAGATATAAAGGTTGGTAATACATTACCACTTAGAAATATCCCTGTTGGTACAGTAATTCACAATATTGAATTGACAGCTGGAAAAGGTGCTCAACTTGTAAGAAGTGCAGGTGCTTCAGCTCAGCTTATGGCTAAAGAAGGAGACTATGCTACTTTAAGACTTCCAAGTGGTGAAATGAGATATGTTAGACTTGAATGCAGAGCTACAATAGGAACAGTTTCAAACTTAACTCATGAAATTGTTAATTTAGGTAATGCAGGTAGAAAGAGACATATGGGTTGGAGACCAACTGTAAGAGGTTCTGTAATGAACCCTGTAGATCACCCACACGGTGGTGGAGAAGGTAAATCTCCAATAGGTCATCCAGGACCGCTTACTCCATGGGGTAAGCCAGCACTTGGATATAAGACAAGAAAGCATAAGAAATACTCTGATAGATTAATCGTAAAGAAAAGAAATAGCAAATAGTTAGGAGAGAATTTTGATTCTCTTCCTAATTTATTGTTACAAATAATTAGGTAGTATGAAGGGAGGCAAAATCCGTGAGCAGATCAGTTAAAAAAGGACCTTTCGTTCACGAGGGTTTATTAAAGAAAATAAACGAAATGAACAAGGCAGGAGAAAAAAAAGTTATAAAGACTTGGTCTAGAAGTTCAACTATATTTCCACAAATGATAGGTCATACTATAGCAGTACATGATGGAAGAAAGCACGTTCCTGTTTACATATCAGAAGATATGGTAGGACATAAGCTTGGAGAGTTTGTTTTAACTAGAACTTACAGAGGTCATGTAGACAAAACAGAAAAGAAGTCAGGTTTAAGATAAGTTTTGGGAAGGAGGTAGCTAACAATGGAAGCTAAAGCTATAGCAAGATATATAAGAATGTCTCCAATGAAAGTTGGAATAGTTCTTGATTTAATAAGAAATAAAAACGTTAATGAAGCTTTTGCTGTATTACAATATACCCCAAAGGATGCAGCTGTAGTAGTTAATAAACTATTAAAGTCAGCTGTTGCAAATGCAGAAAATAATTTAAATTTGGATGCAAGCAGATTATACGTTGCTGAAGCACACGTAGGCCAAGGTCCAACATTAAAGAGATTTAGACCACATGCTCAAGGTAGAGCATTTAGTATAAAGAAGAGAACAAGTCATATTACTCTAGTAGTTAAGGAAAGAGCTTAAGAAGGAGGGATATATAGTGGGACAAAAAGTACATCCACACGGCTTAAGAGTTGGTGTAATCAAAGATTGGGATGCAAAGTGGTTTGCAGATAACAAAAATTTTGCAGATAATCTTATTGAAGATAATAAGGTAAGAGAATTTGTTAAAAGAAGATTATATCAAGCTGGTATTTCAAAAATTGAAATAGAAAGAGCCGCAAAAAGAATTAAATTAAATATATTTACTGCAAAACCTGGTATAGTAATTGGAAAAGGTGGATCAGGAATAGAAGCACTTAAAAAAGATATCGTTAAAATGGTTGGAGATAAAACCGTACTTATCAATATCGTAGAAGTTAAAAGTTCAGAAACTAATGCTCAGTTAATGGCTGAAAATATAGCTCAACAATTAGAAAAAAGAATAGCTTTTAGAAGAGCTATGAAACAAACTATTCAAAGAGCTATGAAGCAAGGTGTTAAAGGAGTAAAAACTGAATGTTCTGGAAGACTTGGTGGTGCTGAAATTGCAAGATCTGAAAGATACCATGAAGGAACAATTCCACTACAAACATTAAGAGCTGATATAGATTATGGATTTGCTGAAGCAGATACTACTTATGGAAAAATCGGAGTTAAGGTTTGGGTTTATAAAGGAGAAGTTCTTCCAGTGAAGAAAGTTAAGAAGGAAGAAGTAAACGCATAAGGAAGGAGGATTTCGCTATGTTAATGCCTAAAAGAGTTAAACATCGTAAGGTTCAACGTGGCAACATGAGAGGTAAGGCTACAAGAGGTAATTTTATTGCTTATGGAGATTACGCTATTCAAGCTACTGAACCAGGATGGATTAAAAGTAATCAAATAGAATCAGCGAGAATTGCGATAAATAGACACGTAAAAAGAGGAGGAAAACTTTGGATAAAGATTTTCCCAGATAAACCAGTAACAGAAAAGCCTGCTGAAACACGTATGGGTTCCGGTAAAGGTTCACCAGAGTTCTGGGTTGCAGTTGTTAAACCTGGCAGAGTATTGTTCGAGTTGTCAGGAGTTCCAGAAGAGGTTGCTAGAGAAGCAATGAGACTAGCATCACACAAACTTCCAGTAGCAACTAAGTTTGTTACAAGAAGAGATTTTGAGGAAATGGGTGGTGAGATTAATGAAGGCTAATGATTTAAGAGATTTAAGAGAAGGTACTCCTCAAGATTTAACAGATAAATTAAATAGCTTAAAAGGTGAATTATTCAACTTAAGATTCCAGTTAGCTACTGGTCAACTTGAAAATCCAATGAGAATTAGAGAAGTAAAGAAATCTATAGCCCAAATTAAGACCATCCTTAGGGAAGCTGAGTTAAGGGCAGTAAAGTAGTAATGCCGGAAGGAGGAGCGTCCAAGTGGAAAGAGCAAATAGAAAAACAAGAATAGGTAAAGTTGTATCTGATAAGATGGATAAGACAATAGTTGTTGCTGTTGAAACAAAAGTTCGTCATCCATTGTATGGTAAAACAATTAACAGAACTACAAAGTTTAAAGCTCATGATGAAAATAATGAAGCAAAAATGAATGATAGAGTTTTAATAATGGAAACAAGACCATTATCTAAAGATAAGAGATGGAGACTTGTTGAAATAGTTGAGAAAGCTAAATAAGCTTTAATACTGAAAGGAGGTTTTTTACATGATACAGCAACAAACAATGCTAAAAGTAGCTGATAACACTGGTGCTAAGGAAATTATGTGTATCAGAGTTTTAGGTGGTTCCAAGAGAAAGTATGGAAACATTGGTGATGTAATAGTTGCTAGCGTTAAAAGTGCAACACCAGGCGGAGTTGTTAAAAAAGGTGATGTAGTTAAAGCAGTTATTGTTAGATCTGTAAAAGGACTAAGAAGAGCTGATGGATCATATATAAAGTTTGACGAAAATGCAGCAGTTGTAATTAAGGAAGATAAACAGCCTAAGGGAACTCGTATCTTTGGACCAGTGGCTAGGGAGCTAAGAGATAAGGAATACAATAAAATATTATCATTAGCACCAGAAGTTCTATAAGACAGGGAGGTGGCTATGATGGAAAATATTAAAGTGCATGTTAGAAAAAAAGACACTGTTATGGTTATATCAGGAAAAGATAAAGGCAAAATTGGTGAAGTTCTAGCAGTAATGCCTAAGACTGGTAAAGTTGTTGTTAAAGGCATCAATGTTGTAAGCAGACACACTAAACCAAATAAAGCAAATATGCAAGGTGGAATAGTTAAAAAGGAAGCTGCTATATTTAGTTCTAAGGTTATGTTATACTGCAATAGTTGCAAGAGCGTAACTAGAATAAGTCATAAAATACTCGATGATGGAACTAAAGTTAGAGTATGTAAGAAGTGCGGAGAAACATTTTAATGTTTGAAAGGAGGTTTAACTAATGGTTCCAAGACTACAAGAAAAGTATGAAAAGGAAGTTGTTCCAGCTTTAATGGAAAAGTTTGGATATAAAAATATAATGGAAGTTCCAAAACTTGATAAAGTTGTTGTAAACATGGGTGTTGGTGAAGCTAAAGACAATCCTAAAGTTTTAGAATCAGCTGTAGCAGATCTACAACTTATAACAGGACAAAAGGCAATTATAACAAGAGCTAAAAAGTCAATAGCTAACTTCAAAATAAGACAAAATATGCCAATAGGCTGCAAGGTTACTCTTAGAAAGAGCAGAATGTTTGAATTTGCTGATAAGCTAATGAATGTTGCACTACCAAGAGTTAGAGACTTCAGAGGAATATCAGATAAATCATTCGATGGAAGAGGTAACTACTCCTTAGGAATAAAAGAGCAGTTAATTTTCCCAGAAGTTGAGTATGATAAAATTGATAAAGTTAGAGGTATGGATATAATATTCGTTACTACTGCAAAGACAGACGAGGAAGCAAGAGAACTATTAAGATTCCTTGGTATGCCATTTGCTCAGTAATTAAGGAGGGAAAAACGTGGCACGTAAGGCATTAATAGAAAAGTGGAACAAAGAACCAAAGTTTTCAACTAGAGCTTATACAAGATGCAGAATATGTGGAAGACCACATGCAGTACTTAGAAAATTTGGTATATGCCGTATTTGTTTTAGAGAACTTGCTTACAAAGGCGAAATACCTGGCTGTAGAAAAGCAAGTTGGTAATATTACCTATTGAATGAAAGGAGGCACAAATCAATGGCAATGACAGATCCTATTGCAGATTTACTAACCCGTATAAGAAATGCTAATGTGGTTAGACATGAAATAGTAGAAGTACCGTCTTCTAATATAAAGAAGGCAGTTGCAAATATAATGCTACAAGAGGGATATCTTAAAAACATAGAGGAATATAACGATGGTTCCGTACCTATGTTAAGATTATCTATGAGATATGGTGCTAATAAGCAAAGAGTTATAACAGGAATTAGAAGAATTTCTAAACCAGGACTTAGAGTTTACTGCAGGAAGGAAGAAATTCCAAAGGTACTTAATGGTTTAGGAGTTGCAGTTATATCAACATCAAAAGGAATCGTAACAGACAGAGAAGCAAGGAAATTAGGACTAGGTGGAGAAGTTATTTGCTACATCTGGTAATTAACAGAGGAGGTGTAATAGATGTCAAGAATAGGAAAGCTTCCAGTTGCTATACCAAATGGTGTAACAGTTACAGTAGCTACAGATAACGTTGTTACTGTTAAGGGACCAAAGGGTCAGCTTGTAAAAGAAATGAGCAAAAAAATTAACATAGCTGTAGAAGACAATGCGGTTGTTGTTACAAGAAATAATGATGAAAAAGAACAAAGAGCTCTTCATGGATTGACTAGAGCCTTAATAAATAATATGGTTACAGGTGTAAGCCAAGGATATCAAAAAACACTAGAACTTGTTGGAGTTGGTTATAGAGCAACTCTTCAAGGTAAGAAATTAGTTATGAGTCTTGGTTACTCACATCCTGTTGAAATAGAAGCAGTTGCAGGTATTGATTTTGAAACTCCTGCTCCAACAAGAGTAGTTGTTAAAGGAATTGATAAAGAATTAGTAGGAGCTGTAGCAGCTGATATTAGAACATGGAGAAAGCCAGAGCCTTATAAGGGCAAAGGAATTAAGTATGATAATGAAGTTATCAGACGTAAAGAAGGTAAAACTGGTAAGAAATAATTAGTTTGCAACAGGTCAATGCGTATAAATTAATTTTAGAGTATTGGCTAACATAGAAAGGAGTGAACTTCATGATTAATAAGGATAATAGACAAGAATCCAGAGTAAGACGTCATTTAAGAATTCGTAAAAAAGTTTCTGGTACTGCAGAAAGACCAAGATTATCAGTATATAGAAGCGAAAAAAATATATACGCTCAAATTATAGATGATGTTGCTCAAAGAACACTTGTGTCAGCTTCAACTATAGATAAAGATTTTAATGGATTAGGTAGTAATAAAGAGGCTGCTAAAGAAGTTGGTAAGTTAGTTGCCCAAAAAGCGATAGAAAAAGGAATAAAGTCTGTTGTATTTGACAGAGGCGGATATATTTATCACGGAAGAATACAAGAACTTGCTGAAGGTGCAAGAGAAGCAGGACTAGAATTCTAAAAAAGGAGGGAAATCAATGAGAATAGATCCTAGCACACTAGAGCTTAAAGAGAAAGTTGTTTTTATAAATAGAGTTGCTAAGGTTGTTAAGGGTGGTAGAAATTTCAGATTCAGCGCTCTTGTAGTAGTTGGAGATGAAAATGGCCACGTTGGAGTAGGAATTGGAAAGTCTATAGAAATTCCTGAAGCTATAAGAAAAGGAATTGAAGATGCTAAGAAGAATCTTGTTAATTGTCCTATAGTTGGAACAACTGTTCCTCACCAAATTGTAGGAGAATTTGGAAAAGGTAAAGTGTTAATAATGCCAGCTGCAGAAGGTACTGGAGTTATAGCTGGAGGTCCAGCTAGAGCAGTACTTGAGCTAGCAGGATTAAAGGACGTTAGAGCTAAGTCTCTTGGTTCAAACAATCCAAGAAACATGGTTAATGCTACAATAAACGGATTGGCTTCCTTAAGAACAGCTGAAGATATAGCTAAATTAAGAGGCAAGACCGTTGAAGAGATTCTAGGTTAGGAGGGATTGACCATGGCTAAGCTACAAATAACTTTAAAAAAGAGTTTAATTGGAAGACTAGACAGTCATATAGCTACAGCTAAGGCTCTTGGATTAAAAACAATCGGAAAGAGCGTTGAAAAAGAGGATACTCCTCAGATAAGAGGTATGATAAATAAAATAAACTATCTTTTAGAAGTAAAAGAAGTATAATAGGTAATAGTTGAGGAGGTGTAATGAATGAAACTTCATGACTTAAAACCTGCAGAAGGTTCTAAAAAGAGTCCTAAGAGAATAGGTAGAGGTACTGGTTCTGGACTTGGAAGAAACGCTGGTAAAGGTGAAAAAGGACAATGGGCTAGATCTGGTGGTGGAGTAAGACCTGGATTTGAAGGAGGACAAATGCCTCTTTATAGAAGACTTCCAAAGAGAGGTTTTACTAACATATTCGCAAAAGAATATGCCACAATAAATGTAGACAGATTGAATATATTTGAAGATGGTACTATTGTAACACCAGAGTTATTACTTGAAACTAGAGTAGTAAGTAAATTATATGATGGTGTTAAAATATTAGGAAATGGTGAAATGCAAAAAAGCTTGACAGTTAAAGCATCAAAATTTTCAAAAACTGCAGCTGAAAAAATCCAAGCGGCTGGGGGAAAAGTTGAGGTGGTATAAATGTTATCAACCCTACGTAATGCATGGAGAACTCCCGAACTAAGGAAACGGCTTTTATTTACACTTTTTTTAGTAGCAATATACAGGATAGGAAACCATATTCCTGTTCCTGGAATTGATACTAATCAATTGCAAAACATTGCTACTTCTGGTACATTGATGGGTTTTTATGATTTGATATCAGGGGGAGCATTTAGTAAATTTAACATATTTGCAATGGGGGTAGTACCCTACATTAATGCATCAATAGTTATACAACTATTAACAGTAGCTATTCCGGCTTTAGAACAGTTATCTAAAGAGGGAGAAGATGGTAGAAAAAAAATACAAAACATAACAAGATATTCAGCAGTTGGTTTTGCTATATTACAATCTTTCACCATTTATATTTTAATAGCTAATTATGGTGCTCTTAAGGATACATCAAAATTAAGTATATTCCTTATAATGCTTACTGTTACTACATCATCTATTTTCTTAATGTGGCTAGGTGATCAAATAACGGTAAAAGGGCTTGGAAATGGTATTTCATTATTAATATTTGTTAATATTATTTCAAGACTTCCTTTCCAAGGTTATCAAATTGCGGGACTCCAAAGCGCGGAAACAGTTAATATAGTAGAGGTTATAATATTTATAGCAGTTGTTGCAGCATTATTAGTTGCAGTAGTTATAATGAGTTTAGCGGAAAGAAGAATACCAGTTCAATATGCTGGAAAAACAGTAGGAAATAAAACATTTAGAGGTCAAACTACTCATATTCCAATAAATATGAATAGTTCAGGAGTTATTGCTATAATATTTGCATCATCAGTTATGGCATTTCCAGAAACTATTGCTCAGTTTTGGCCGAATTCTCCTGTGTTTAAGGCAATTACAAGTAGTATATATAGTCCGTTTAGAAGAAATTCTTGGGAATACGCATTAGTATTCTTCATATTGATTTTATTCTTTGCGTGGTTTTATACTCAAATTACCTTTAAACCAGATGAAATGTCAGAAAACATGCATAAGTCATCTGGATTTATACCTGGAATAAGACCTGGTGAGCAAACTGCAAAACATATAGAAAAAGTATTAAGCAGAGTTTCAATAATTGGTGGAATTTTTGCAGGCATAATAGCAGTATTCCCTGTAATACTTGAAGGCTACACTGGGTTTAAAGGAATACAATTTGGAGGAACTAGTATATTGATTGTTGTAGGAGTTGCTCTAGATACATTAAGACAAATGGAATCACAATTAGTAATGCGTCATTACCAAGGATTTTTAAAATAATAAATTGGAGATGGTGCTGTTGAAAATTGTTTTGTTAGGCCCTCCTGGAGCTGGAAAGGGAACTCAAGCTAAGTCAATTTGCAATAGATTTTCCATACCTCATATATCTACAGGTGATATCTTTCGGAATCATATATCTAAAAGAACTCCACTAGGAATTGAGGCAAAGAAAAGCATCGACAGAGGAGAGCTTGTATCTGATGAATTAACTATTAATTTAGTTGAAGAAAGATTAATGCAAGAGGATTGCAAAATCGGATTTTTACTTGATGGTTTTCCGAGGACAGTTATTCAAGCTAAAGCTTTGGATAAGTTCTTAGAAAATAAAGGTGAAAAGTTAGATACTGCTTTACTTATTGATGTTCCAAAAGATTTTATTATTGAACGTATGAGTGGAAGAAGAGTTTGTCTTTCTTGTGGCGCCAGCTATCATATAAAATTTAACCCTCCGAATTATGAAGGTAAATGTGATGTGTGTGGTAGTGATGTTACTCAACGAAAAGATGATGAAGAAGAAACCGTTAAAGATAGGTTACAAATTTATCATGATCAGACTCAACCATTGATAAATTACTACAAAGCAAAAGAAATGCTTTCTATAGTAAATGGAACTCAAGCAATAAACGATGTTTTTAAAAATATTTGTGATATTCTAGGGAGAGGTAATAAATGATAATTATAAAAAATGATATAGAAATAGAGTATATGAGACATGCAGGAAAACTTGTTGGAGAAACTCTGGCAAGACTTGAAGAGATAGTGAAGCCTGGAATAACCACTGCAGAGTTAGATAAAATAGCAGAAGAGTTCATACTAAAACATAATGCTAAACCATCATTCAAAGGTTATAATGGATTCCCTGCCTCTATTTGTGCGTCAGTAAATAACGAGGTTGTTCACGGAATTCCTGGCAGTAGAGTTTTACAAGAAGGAGATATAATCAGCGTTGACTGTGGTGCTATTTTAAATGGTTACCAAGGTGATGCAGCAAGAACTATTCCTGTTGGTAAAGTTTCCAGTGAAGCTGAAAAGCTGATCGAAGTGACTAGGGAAAGCTTTTTCAAAGGAGTAGAATATGCTAAAGTTGGCAATAAGCTTTCAGATATATCTTCAGCAATACAAACCTATGTCGAGAACTTCCACTTTTCAATTGTGCGTGATTTCGTAGGTCATGGAATAGGCAAAGATATGCATGAGGATCCAGAGGTACCTAATTTCGGTAGACCTGGTAGAGGACCGAAATTAAGGCAGGGAATGGTTCTTGCTATTGAACCTATGGTAAATATTGGCCAATATGAAGTTGATGTACAATCAAATGGATGGACAGTTGTAACTAGGGATGGATCTCTTTCAGCACATTACGAAAACACTGTAGCCATTTTAAATAATGGTCCAGAAATACTTACTCTTATCTAATGAGGTGGTTACATTGACAAATGCTGAATACATTGGCAATGTTGCTTTATCAAAATCTGGAAGAGATGAAGGTCGTTACTTTATCGTCGTAGGTATAATTAATGAAAATTATGTCTATATTTCAGATGGGGATTTAAGAACTATGGAAAAGCCAAAAAAGAAAAAGATAAAACATCTTAATATTACTAATATTTCAGCATATGAAATAAAGAACTTACTTCAAGCGGGTGAGAGAGTTAGTAATAGTATGGTAAAAAAGTTCTTACAGTATATGAACTCTAGTGAGGAGGTTTGATTACCTTATGTCTAAGGATGATGTTATTGAAATGCAGGGCAAGGTTTTAGAAGCACTGCCAAATGCTATGTTTAGAGTTGAACTTGAAAGTGGTCATGAAATATTGGCGCATATATCAGGTAAACTGAGAATGAATTTTATAAGAATAATACCAGGTGATAAGGTTACAGTGGAATTATCTCCATATGATTTAACACGTGGTAGAATAACATGGAGAGCAAAGTAATAAGGAGGGTTAACCATGAAAGTTAGACCATCAGTAAAACCAATATGTGAAAAGTGCAAGGTTATAAAAAGAAAAGGAAGAGTAATGGTTATTTGCGAAAATCCTAAGCACAAACAAAAACAAGGATAGTAGATGTTAATAATGTTTTAGGAGCGGCTGACGATAGGAACTTGAAAGTTACTATTGGCCTAAGACTTAAATATATATAAATAAATTTGCTTTCAGTTGATTAATACCTAGGAGGTGTAAGATTTAATGGCAAGAATAGCAGGTGTTGACCTACCAAAGGAAAAAAGAGTTGAAATAGGTCTGACATATATTTATGGTATAGGATTACCAAGTTCACAACAAATATTAAAGGAAACTGGAGTTAATCCAGATACAAGAGTTAGAGACCTAACTGAAGAAGAAGTTAATGCACTTAGAGACTATGTAAACAAGAACTTTAAGGTTGAGGGTGATTTAAGAAGAGATATCGCTCTTAGCATAAAGAGACTTGTTGAAATAGGATGCTATAGAGGTATGAGACATAGAAAAGGTCTTCCAGTAAGAGGACAAAGAACAAAAACTAATGCAAGAACAAGAAAAGGCCCAAAGAGAGCTATAGGGGCTAAGAAGAAGAAATAGTAGGGAGGTAAGAGAATGGCAGCTCAGTCTAAAGTAAAAAAGACTAGAAGAAGAAAAGAGAGAAAAAATGTTGAGCATGGCGCTGCACATATTAAATCCACTTTCAATAACTCTATAGTTACACTTACTGATAAAAACGGAAACGCTTTATCATGGGCGAGTGCAGGTGGATTAGGATTTAGAGGCTCAAGAAAGAGCACTCCATACGCAGCTCAAATGGCTGCAGAAACTGCAGCAAAGGCAGCAATGGAACACGGATTAAGAAGTGTTGAAGTATATGTTAAGGGACCAGGAGCTGGTAGAGAAGCTGCTATCAGATCACTTCAAGCTGCTGGATTAGAAGTAACTTTAATTAAAGACGTTACTCCAATTCCACACAATGGCTGCAGACCACCTAAGAGAAGAAGAGTTTAATTTTTCTCTTAGTCGTATAGAATAATACAGGAGGTGTAGATTTAATGGCAAGATATACTGGAGCTCACTGCAGAATATGCAGAAGAGAAGGAATGAAACTGTTCCTTAAAGGGGATAGATGCTATACAGATAAGTGTGCATTTGCTAGAAGAGGCTATGCACCAGGACAACACGGACAAAGTAAGAAGAAGTTATCAAACTATGGTGTTCAATTAAGAGAAAAACAAAAGGCTAAGAGAATCTACGAATTACTTGAAGGTCAATTCAGAAGATACTTTGAGAAAGCTGACAGAATGAAGGGAATGACTGGTGAAAACTTGTTAAGACTTCTTGAAATGAGATTAGATAACGTAGTATTCAGACTAGGTTATGGTTCATCAAGAAGAGAAGCTAGACAGTTAGTAAATCACGGACATTTCTTAGTTAATGGAAAGAAAGTTGATATTCCATCTTATGGACTATCTGCTGGTGATGTTATAACTGTTGCTGATAAGAGCAGAAGCAGCGAAAGATTCAAGATGTTCGCTGAAAATCCAAAAGCTCTTCCAAATTGGTTACAAGGTAATGTAGAAAACTTTGAGGCTAAGGTTGTTGCTGAACCATCAAGAGCTGATATAGATGTTCCAGTAAATGAAACACTAATAGTTGAGTTATATAGCAAGTAATTAAATTAGAATCAGTTGCCCTCAAAATAACATTAATTCAAATAATAAGGAGGGTTATAGTATGTTAGAAATAGAAAAGCCAAAAATAGAATGTGTCGAACTTAAAGAAGATGGCAGCTATGGCAAGTTTGTAATAGAACCATTAGAAAGAGGATATGGTATAACTCTAGGTAATTCATTAAGAAGAATATTACTTTCTTCATTACCTGGAGTTGCTGCAACCTCCGTTAAAATTGAAAATGTTCTTCACGAATTCTCTACTGTTCAGGGAGTTAAGGAAGATGTTACCGAGCTTATTTTAAATATAAAGGGCTTGGCATTGAAAATGAATGGTGAAGGTGCTAGAACCATATATATAGATGCAAAAGGTGAAGGTGAAGTAACTGGTGCAGATATAAGAACAGATGGAGATGTAGAAGTAATTAATAAAGATCTACATATAGCTACTTTAGATGCTGATGGAAGACTTTATATGGAGATATCTGTTGATAGAGGCAGAGGTTATGTATCTCAGACTAAAAATAAGTCTGAGAATCAGGGTATTACTGTAATACCTGTAGATTCTATATATACTCCAGTAAAAAGAGTTAACTTTACAGTAGAAAATACTAGAGTAGGTCAAATTACTGACTATGATAAATTATCTCTAGAAGTATGGACCAATGGAACTATAAAACCAGACGAAGCTATTGGTTTGTCTGCTAAAATACTTATTGAACACTTTAAGTTATTTATGACACTAACTGATCATGCTAATAATGTTGAAATAATGGTTGAAAAGGAAGAAGATAAAAAAGAAAAAGTCCTTGAAATGACCATAGAAGAATTGGATCTTTCTGTTAGAAGCTATAACTGCTTAAAAAGAGCTGGAATTAATACAGTTCAAGAACTTACGCAAAGATCTATGGATGATATGATGAAAGTTAGAAACTTAGGCAAGAAGTCTTTAGAAGAAGTTGAACAAAAGCTTGCTGCTTTAGGACTTGGCTTAAGAATGAGTGATGAATAATACACAAGTATATGGTGTACCGACGATTGTAAAAAGGAGGTAAAGACATGGCAGGATATCGTAAATTAGGTCGTCCAACTGACCAAAGAAAAGCAATGTTAAGAAACTTAGTAACTAGTTTTTTAAAGCATGGTAAGATAGAAACTACAGAAACAAGAGCTAAAGAAACTAGAAATATAGCAGAGAAAATGATTACTCTTGCAAAAAGAGGAGATCTTCATGCTAGAAGACAGGTTCTTGCATTTGTTACTGAAGAAACTGTAGTAACTGATTTATTTGAAAAGGTAGCTCCAAAGTATGCTGAAAGAAATGGTGGATATACTAGAATGTACAAAGTAGGTCCAAGAAGAGGCGACGGAGCTGAAATAGTTATACTAGAGTTAGTATAATATGAAAAGGGATTAAGTTAAACTAGCTTAGTCCCTTTTTTGTAATAGAGGTGTTTTTATGAATGAAAATATGGTAGAGTGCAGGGACCTTACTTATAAATATACTGCTAATGAAGGTGAACAAGAAAAGACAGCTGTTAATGGCGTAAATCTCGACGTTAAAAAAGGTGAATTTCTTGTTATTCTAGGACGTAATGGTTCTGGAAAATCTACTTTAGCAAAACATATTAATGCATTGCTTCTTCCAAGCGGAGGGAAAGTTTATGTTGATGGCCTGGACACTTCTGATACCAAAAATATATGGGATATAAGAAATAAAGCAGGTATGGTATTTCAAAATCCTGACAACCAAATAGTTGCAACTATAGTAGAAGAAGATGTTGCTTTTGGACCGGAAAATTTAGGAGTTGATCCATTAGAAATAAGAAACCGAGTTGACGAGGCTTTAAAAAATGTTGACATGTACGACTATAGAAGGCATGCTCCTCACTTACTTTCAGGTGGACAAAAACAAAGAATAGCTATTGCAGGAATCTTGGCAATGAGACCAGAGTGTATAATATTTGATGAACCTACAGCGATGCTTGATCCATCAGGAAGAAAAGAAGTTATTAAGACAATAAAGGATATAAATAAAATTTATGGAATTACTATAATACTTATTACTCACTTTATGGAAGAGGCCGCAGAAGCAGATAGAATTATTGTTATGGACCAAGGTGAAATAATAATGGAAGGAATTCCGCGGGATATCTTCAGTAAAGTTCCAGCTATGAAAAAGATAGGACTTGATGTTCCACAAGTAACGGAACTAGCTTATGAATTGAAGCAAAGCGGAATTAATATAGATACTAATATATTAACAATAGATGAGATGGTGGAAAAAATATGTCAATTGTAATAGAAAATCTATCACATGTTTATATGAAAGGATCTCCTTTTGAAAAGAAAGCCTTGGATAATGTTTCACTAACTATAAATGAGGGAGAATTTGTTGCATTAATTGGTCATACGGGTTCTGGTAAATCAACTCTTATCCAGCACATAAATGGACTTTTAAAACCGTCAAGTGGAAAAATATTAGTTAATGATATTAATATAACTGAGAAAGGTGTTAAATTGACTGATATAAGAAAAAAAGTTGGTTTAGTTTTTCAATATCCAGAATATCAACTTTTTGAAGAAACAATTGAGAAAGATATAGCTTTTGGTCCTAAAAACTTAGGGCTAGACGATGAAAATATAAGTAAAAGAGTTAAGCGTGCAATGGAAATGGTTGGTCTGGAATACGAAATATACAAAGATAAATCTCCATTTGATTTAAGTGGTGGACAAAAAAGAAGAGTTGCTATTGCAGGAGTAGTTGCAATGGAACCTAATGTTTTGATATTAGATGAACCTACAGCAGGATTAGATCCTAAAGGTAGGGACGATATATTAAATCAAGTGAAAGTTCTTCATAAAGAATACAATATGACAATAATTTTGGTTTCGCACAGCATGGAAGATGTAGCTAAAGTCGCCGATAGAATATTAGTTATGCATAAAGGCAAATGTATTTTAGATGGTAGACCTAGTGAGGTATTTAAGGAAATTAATACATTAGAAGATGTTGGTTTGGCTGTACCACAGGTAACATACTTGATGAAGGCGCTAAAGGATAGAGGTTTTAATATATCAGAAGATGCATTTACAATAGAACAAGCTAAGAAACAAATACTAAGGAATGTAAGGAGAGGTAAAGATGATTAAAGATATTACAATTGGTCAATATGTACCTGGAGACTCCTTTATTCATAAGCTAGACCCTAGGGTTAAAATACTAATTTCTATTGTTTATATAGCAGCTCTTTTTATAGTTAATAACTTCGAAGGGTACATTTTTATTATTGCATTTACTGGTTTATCAATTGCAATATCTAAAGTGCCAGTAAGGTATATATATAAGGGTTTGAAACCAATATTTGTGCTGCTTCTATTTACAGCATTAATAAATATATTTATGACCAGTGGAGATGTGCTTTTATTTAGATGGAAGTTTCTTAGAATATATCGTGAAGGTCTTGTATTGGCTGCATTTATGGTATTAAGGCTAAGCTTTTTGATAGTTGGAACATCGTTATTAACGCTCACTACATCTCCAATTGAGCTTACAGATGGAATAGAAAAGCTATTAAATCCTCTTAAGAAGATAGGGGTGCCAGCTCACGAGCTTGCCATGATGATGACTATAGCTTTAAGATTTATTCCTACACTTATGGATGAAACTGACAAGATAATGAAAGCTCAAATGGCAAGAGGGGCAGATTTTGAAAGTGGTAACATATTTAGCAGGGCTAAAAATTTAATTCCTTTATTAGTACCATTGTTTATAAGTTCATTTAGAAGAGCTGACGAACTCGCAATGGCAATGGAGGCAAGATGCTATAGAGGAGGAGAAGGCAGAACCAGGATGAAACAATTAAAGCTCACGGGCAAAGATGTTACAGCTACCTTTGCAACTATAGTATTCGTTGCTTTGTGCGTTGCAGGCAGGTTTTGGTGGAAAGCGGTATAATCTTTTCTTGGAGTTAAATTATGAAAAATATAAAACTTATTATCGAATATGATGGAACAAATTATGCAGGATGGCAAAGACAAAAAAATGCAGTTACAGTTCAACAAAAATTAGAGGAAAGTATAGAAAAGCTGACAAATGAGAGGCTTGAGGTTATAGGCTCGAGCAGGACAGATGCAGGAGTACATGCTAGAGGATTTTGCGCTAACTTTTTTACAAACAGTACAATTCCGCCTGAAAAATTTAAAGAGGCTATAAATAGTAAATTGCCAGAGGATATTGTAATAATAAATTCAGAAGAAATACAATCAAATTTTCATGCAAGATATTCTTGTATAGCTAAAAGGTATAGTTATACTATATTAAATAGAGAACAGCCGGCAGCAATAGATAGAAAATATGTATATCACTATAAAAAAGCATTAGACTATGAGTCTATGAATAGGGCTTGTAAATATTTTATAGGTACTCATGATTTTTCTGCTTTCAAAAGCACAGGAAGTTCTGTGAAAACTTCAATAAGAACTATAAATGATGCTGGGATTATAAAAATTGGAGATAAAATTATATTTTCTGTTAAAGGTGATGGATTTTTATACAATATGGTAAGAATAATGACTGGCACTCTAATTGATGTTGGGGTAGGTAAGTTAAAACCATATGCTGTTTCAGATATTATTAATTCCATGGATAGAACCAATGCAGGGAAGACTGTACCTGCAAAAGGATTATGCTTAGAAGTTGTATATTATAATTAAAGGAAATTTATTGACACACCTGGTAGAATGTATTATAATGAATAATGTTGTATTACGTAGTGTATAAGATCCACTAGCCCCGGATCTTGACATAGATAAACGTTTTTTATGTAGAGCTCAGGGAGGGAAAAAGATGAAATCATACTTAGCAAAGAAAAATGAAGTTGAAAGAAAATGGTATGTTGTCGATGCAGCTGGAAAGCCACTAGGAAGAGTAGCTAGCCAAGTTGCAACAATATTAAGAGGAAAGCATAAGCCAGTGTTTACACCAAACGTTGATACTGGAGATTTCGTAATCATTATAAACGCTGAAAAAGTTGTTTTAACTGGAAAGAAACTAGATCAAAAAATGATGAGGCATCACTCATTATATCCAGGTGGATTAAAGGAAACTCCTTACAGAGAAGTTTTAGCAAAGAAACCTGAATTTGCTTTTCATGAAGCAGTAAGAAGAATGCTTCCAGATGGACCTTTAGGAAGAGATATGCTTAAGAAATTAAAGGTATATAGAGGTGCAGAACATAATCATGAAGCACAAAAACCAGAAGTACTTGAGTTAAAGTACTAATCGGAAGCAAAGGGAGGATTAATAATGGCTAAAGTTCAATATTTCGGAACTGGTAGAAGAAAAAAATCTATAGCAAGAGTTAGACTTGTACCAGGAGAAGGTAAAGTTACAATCAATAAGAGAGATATAGAAAACTATTTTGGATTAGAAACATTAAGATTCATAGTTAATCAACCATTAGTATTAACTGGAACTAAAGAAAAATTTGATGTAATAGTAAATGTGCATGGTGGTGGATTCACAGGTCAAGCTGGTGCTATCAGACATGGTATTACTAGAGCATTAATGAAAGCTGATGAAAATCTTAGACCAGAACTTAAGAAAGCTGGTTTCGTAACAAGAGACCCAAGAATGAAGGAAAGAAAGAAATACGGTCTTAAGAAAGCTAGAAGAGCTCCACAATTCTCAAAGAGATAATATTCAAAAAAGAGGAAGTTTTCCTCTTTTTTTATTTTTTTGAATATACATAATACAAAAGTTCAGATACATTAAACATGTCATAAAAATCTTTAAAGATTTTTATGACATGTTTAATATAAGAACTAATTGTGTTACATATAAAGTCGTAGTTTTTCCAATAGTTTAATAAATTAAAATTTATGTTATAACATAAACTAAAAATAAATAATTTATAATTATTTTATAGTATTAAAGGGAGGGATTTTATTGCAGCATGATATAAATGTAAAAGCAAAGTATAGTTGGACGTTAATTTTTGCAATAATGATTTTAATATTTTCTGCAATTTGTAGTGAAACGATAGTAAAAGCAGAAAGTACTACTAGAGATAATAAAAAAACAATTTTAATTGATGCAGGTCATGGAGGATATGATGGAGGTGCTGAAGGTAAAAGTGGTATAAAAGAAAAAGATATTAACTTGCAAATAAGTCTAAAGCTTAAAGAGAAGCTTAGTAAAAATGGATATAATATTATAATGATAAGAGATGAAGATAAAGATTTATTAGAAGGTAAAAAGAGAGGGGGCAGCAAGAAAGCGGAAGATCTGGCAAATAGGTGTAAGATTAAAGAAAAGTCAGATATAGATATGTTTATAAGCATACATCAAAATCATTTTCCACAAGGCCAATATTATGGTGCTCAGGTTTGGTATTCTGATTTTAAAGAAAGTAAATTACTAGCTCATATAATGCAAGAAAACTTTAGAATTGATTTAGATAAAAATAACAAACGAGTAGAAAAGCCAGCAAAGGATAATTATAAGATATTAAGATGCAATGATCAAATGCCTTCAGTTATCGTAGAATGTGGATTTTTATCTAATACTGAAGAAGAAATAAGATTAAAAGATGAAAAATATCAAGAAAAAATAGTTGATTCTTTAGTTAAGTCTATAAATAGCTACTTTGAAGAAGATTAAGAAATTTATAAAAAGCGACATATTCCCTAGGAAATATGTCGCTTATTTAATAGGTATGATTTTTAACTATCATAATCTATTAAATTTGAAATAAAAATTTCAAATTCTCTTAAAACTTATTGAAGTTAAAGATACAATATGGTATTATTAAGTTGACTAATGGATTAGTCCATTAGTCCATTAATCTTGAGAGATAGGGCAATAAAAAACTTACTTTAAATTAATAAAATAAAGAAGTAAAGGTTTTTATTGAATGAATTATTAGGTTTGGAGGGATTTGTATAGAAATACAATTGAATAAAGAAAGTGGAGTTCCACTGTATTTACAAGTAAAAAAGCAAATAATGGACCTTATAAGAAACGGCTCTCTCAAGGTTGGAAGTAAAATGCCCACAGAAAGGGAGCTTTCAGAAAAATTGAAGTTGAGCAGAAATACTGTAAGCACAGCTTATAAGGAACTTGAACAAGATGGTGTTTTAAAATCTTATCAGGGACGAGGGACATTTGTAGCCGAAGAAGCTAAACCTTGGAAAACTGAGGGTATAAAAGAAAAGATAATTAAATTTGTAGATTTAGGGCTTGAAGAAGCTTTAGAAATTGGAATGGATGCTGATGAGTTTCTTGAAATTGTAACACAAAGAGTGGAAGAGAAAAAAGAACATATGAGTAAGATGACGGCTGTTTATGTTGAATGTAATGTTGAACAAGCTAAAATGTTTAGTCAGCAGTTAAGCAGCAGTACGAATATGAATATTTCTCCTCTTACTTTAGCAGATTTAGCACAAATGGATAGCAAAACCAAAGAAACCATTGAAAAATCTCAAGTTATAATTGCAACCTTTAATCATGTAAATGAGGTTAAAGAACTTACGCAAAATTTTGGACGAGATGTACTTGGAGTAGCTATAAATCCAGATCTGGGAACTATAGTTAAGATTGCAAGGTTTCCAGATGGAATTAAGTTTGGATTTATTTGTATATCAGAGGAGTTTAAATTTAAGATAAGAGGTGCTTTAGAAGAAGCAGGACTTGGAAACTTAAATATTGTGTATTCAAATACTCAAAATGAGGAAGAATTAAAGACAATAGTAAATAATTCTGATGTGCTGATAGTATCTCCAGGAAGATACAATGAAGTTAAGAAATATAATAAATTTAATAAAGAAATTATAAGATTTTTATACAGTTTGGATAATGGCTCAGTAAAAGCCTTGAAGTCTAAAATTGTAGAAATAAATTACCAAAAATAATGACTAGTAATAATTATAATACAGGAGGAATAATATGAAAACTATAGTTCTTGGTGTAATAGGATCAGATTGTCATGCAGTAGGAAATAAAATTTTAAATCATGCATTAACTGAAGCTGGTTTCAATGTAATAAATATTGGAGTTCTTTCACCACAAGAAGACTTTATTAATGCAGCAGTTGAAACAAATGCTGATGCAATATTAGTATCATCATTATATGGACATGGGGAAATTGACTGTAGAGGACTAAGAGAGAAATGTGACGAAGCAGGACTTAAAGGAATAAAGCTATATGTAGGTGGAAACATAGTTGTAGGAAAGCAGAATTGGGAAGATGTTTATAATAGATTTGTAGAAATGGGATTCGATAGAGTATATCCACCAGGAACATCAACTGAGATAGCAATAAAACATTTAAGAGAAGACCTGGGAGAGTAATAAAAAATTAAGAATAAAAAATTAAGAATTATTACATTTGATGAAAAATAATTAACTAAAGTTCTTAATTATGAAATTCTTAATTTAGGAGTGATAAAATGAAGGCATATTTGCTGATTGATTTTGGTAGTACTTATACAAAACTTACTGCTGTTGATATTGAAAGCGAAGAAATATTAGCTACAGCAAAAGATATCACAACTGTTGAAAGTGATATTATGACAGGTTTTAATAAGGCTTATGAAAATTTAATGAAGCAGCTTGAGGGAAAGAACGTAGAGTTTGTAAAAAAGCTGGCATGTTCTTCAGCAGCAGGTGGGTTAAAGATGGTCGCTATAGGTTTAGTTCCTGAACTTACAGCGGAGGCTGCAAAAAGAGCCGCTCTTGGTGCTGGTGCAAGAGTACTAAAAGTATATAGTTATGAATTGACTTCTAGAGAAATAGAAGAAATAAAAAATTCTAATTTAGATATTATTCTATTAGCTGGAGGAACCGATGGAGGCAACAAGGAATGCATAATCCATAATGCAAAAATGCTTGCTGATGGAGGGATAAAGCTTCCTATTGTAGTAGCTGGAAATAAGGTGGCAGTGGATGAAATAGAAAAAATATTTAATATGACAGATATATATTATAGAGTTACAGAAAATGTTATGCCAAAACTAAATACATTAAATGTAGAGCCTGCGAGAGAAGAAATAAGAAAAATATTTATGAATAAAATTATTGAAGCTAAGGGCATGAAAAATGCTGAGAATTTTATAAGCGGAATTTTAATGCCTACACCTGCGGCTGTACTAAAAGCAGCACGAGTTTTAAGTGAAGGCAGTGATAAAGAAGAAGGAATAGGAGATTTAGTAGTAGTAGACATAGGTGGAGCGACTACTGATATACATTCTATTGCAGATGGGGAACCATCAAAGCCTGGGGTTACTTTAAGAGGTCTTGAAGAACCTTTTGCAAAAAGAACTGTAGAAGGTGATCTTGGTATGAGGTATTCTGCTCTTTCACTTTGGGAAGCTGCAGGGACAAGAAAAATACAGAAATATCTCCAGGATAAAGCTATTAATGTAGAAGAAAACTGTAAATACCGTTCAGAGAATATTAAGATGGTGCCTGAGACAGAGGAAGAAATAAGATTTGATGAGGCTATGGCAAAGGTAGCAACTGATATGGCTATGGAGAGGCATGTAGGAATAATTGAAAGCGTATACACGCCGATGGGGATAATATATTCGCAAGTAGGTAAAGACTTATTATCGCTAAAATATTTAGTTGGTACGGGTGGTGTTCTAGTTCATAGCAATAACCCTGCAGAAATATTAAAAGCAGGAAGCTTTGATATAAATAATCCTACTTATTTAAAACCACAAGCACCTGGGTATTTATTAGATAAAACTTATATAATGTCTGCTATGGGACTATTAGCAGAGGAGTACCCGGATATGGCTGTTAGAATTATGAAAAAGTATTTAATTGAGTTGTCATAATACAGGAGTCATAACAATTAATAATTGTTATTGACCTATAAGGATTACAGGAGGGTAATAATGGAACTTAAAAATAAAAGATTAACAGAGGAAGAATTTTTTAGTCAAAGAAAAGAAGTCTTAAATAAATGGCCAACAGGAAAAGGTATAGATCTAGATAAAGCAGTTGATTATTTGAAAAAAGTACCTGAGCATAAGAACTTTTCTGCTAAACTTAAAAAAGCAAAGGAAGAGGGAATTACATTAGCTCAGCCAAGAGCAGGAGTTGCTCTAATAGATGAACATATAGAACTTTTAACTTTCCTTCAAGATGAAGGCGGAGCAGATTTGTTGCCATCTACTATAGATAGTTATACAAGACAAAATAGATATGATGAATGCGAAGTTGGTATTAAGGAAAGTATAGCAGCAGGACGTTCACTTTTAAATGGATTTCCGGGAGTAAATCATGGTGTAGAAGGCTGTAAAAGAGTATATGAATCAGTAAATCTTCCTCTTGAAGCGAGACATGGTACTCCAGATGCTAGGTTACTTTCTGAAATAATTCATGCAGCAGGATGGACTTCAAATGAAGGTGGAGGAATATCCTACAATATACCATATGCTAAAAGCGTAACTATGGAAAAATCTATACTTGACTGGCAGTATTGCGACAGACTTGTTGGTTTTTATGAAGAGCAAGGAATCGCTATAAATAGAGAACCATTTGGACCATTAACAGGAACATTGGTACCTCCAAGTACTTCTAATGTTGTAGCAATAATTGAAGCATTACTTGCAGCAGAGCAAGGTGTTAAAAACATTACAATAGGATACGGACAATGTGGAAATATAGTTCAAGACGTAGCTGCTATAAGAGCACTTGAAGAGCAGGCAAACGAATATTTAAAACAATATGGATATAATAACGTTTATATAACTACAGTTTTCCATCAATGGATGGGAGGATTCCCACAGGATGAAGCTAAGGCTTTTGGTCTTATCTCAACTGGTGCAGCAACTGCAGCACTTGCAGGAGCTACAAAGGTTATAGTTAAAACTCCTCATGAGGCTATCGGAATACCTACAAAAGAAGCTAATGCTCAAGGAATAAAAGCAACTAAGATGGCGTTAAACTTACTTAGAGGACAAAAAATGCCAATGTCTAAGGAACTTGAAACAGAAATTGCTATAATAAAAGCAGAAACTAAGTGTATGCTTGATAAAGTATATGAGGTTGGAAATGGTGATTTAGCTGTTGGAACTGTTAAAGCATTTGCTGCTGGAATAGTAGATGTTCCATTCGCTCCAAGCAAATATAATGCTGGAAAGATGATGCCAGCAAGAGATAACAATGGAGCAGTAAGATACTTAGAGTTTGGAAATATTCCATTTACTTCTGAGCTAAAAGGTTATAACAGAAGAAAGCTTGAAGAAAGAGGTAAATTTGAAGGAAGAGATGTAAGCTTCCAAATGACAATAGATGATATTTTCGCTGTTGGTAAAGGTGTTCTTATTGGAAGACCTGAAAAATAATGAAGAATGAATGCGGAAAATACCTTAGGGGATTTTCTATAACATAATACTAATATTTTAACGGAAGAAGGTTTATTATTATGAAAATTATTGATGTTGTTTGTTCTGGTGGAAGAACAGGATTTTATTTTGATGACCAAAGAGCTATAAAAAAAGGAGCAAAGCACGATGGTTTCACATATGTAGGTGAAACTGTAACAGAAGGCTTTAAGGCAGTAAGAGTGGCTGGAGAATCTATATCTGTTATGCTTATACTTGAAGATGGTCAGGTAGCATATGGTGACTGTGCAGCAGTTCAATATTCAGGAGCAGGCGGAAGAGATCCACTATTTTTAGCCGGTGATTTTATACCAGTTATTGAAGAAAAAATAGCTCCAAAGCTTATTGGAAGAGAATTAACAAGCTTTAAGGAAATGGCAGAAGAATTTGATCACATGACTATAGATGGCAAGAGACTTCATACAGCTATAAGATACGGTATAACTCAAGCTATACTTGATGCTGTAGCTAAGGCTAAGAAAGTTACTATGGCAGAAGTAGTTAGAGATGAGTACAATACTGGAGTAGATATTAAGAGAATTCCTATATTTACTCAATCCGGAGATGACAGATATGATAATGCAGATAAAATGATAATTAAAAATGCTGACGTTATGCCTCATGCACTTATAAATCATGTTGAAGATAAACTAGGTCTTAAAGGAGAAAAGCTTTTAGCTTATGTTGGATGGCTAAGAGATAGAGTATTAAAGCTTAGAACCAGCGAGCAATATCTTCCAGTATTTCATATAGATGTATATGGAACTATAGGAGTGGCATTTAATAATGATATTAAAGCTATGGCTGATTACTTAGGAACTTTAGAAGAAGCTGCAAAGCCGTTCCATTTGAGAATTGAAGGTCCAATGGATGTTGAGCACAGAGAAAGACAGATGGAGGCCCTAAGGGACTTAACAGCTGAACTTGACAATAGAGGAATAAATGTAGAGCTAGTTGCTGACGAATGGTGCAACACTTATGAAGATGTAGTGTTCTTTGCTGATAACAAGGCTGGACATATGCTTCAAATAAAAACTCCAGATTTAGGAGGAGTAAATAATATAATAGAATCAATACTATACTGTAAGAAGAAAGGTGTAGGAGCTTATTGCGGAGGAACTTGTAATGAAACAAATCGTTCCGCAGAAGTTACAACAAATATCGCTATAGGCTGCGGAGCAGATCAATGTCTTGCTAAGCCAGGTATGGGTGTTGATGAAGGATATATGATAGTTAACAATGAAATGAATAGAGTAGTTGCACTTGTTAATAGAAGAAAAAACAAGTAGTAGAGTTAATGAAGAATGAAGAATTAAGAATGAAGAATGAATGATGGAAATCCCTTAGGAGATTTCCTATGAATAATATTATTAAAAAGTCTTATAGTGACTTTTCTCCAACATTCTTCATTCTTCATTTTTTTATTCTTCATTTGTTTTATATTTTAATAAAAAGGAGTGTTAAGTATGAGAGAAATTCATGTTGATGAAATAATAAAGGCTGTTAGAAAGCTTTGCATAGATGCTAATTACTATTTGTCAGATGATATAAAGCAAAAGCTTGAAGAGGCTTATAAGGAAGAGGACTGGTCTATAGCTAAAGACATACTTGAAAAGATACTTGAAAATGCAGGTATTGCTAAGAATCAAAATATGCCTATGTGTCAGGATACAGGAATGACTTGTGTATTTGTTGATTTAGGGCAGGATGTGCACATTGTTGGCGGAATGCTTGAAGATGCTATTAATGAAGGAGTAAGGCAGGGATATGCTGATGGATATTTAAGAAAATCAGTAGTAAAAGATCCTTTAGATAGAGTTAATACAGGAGATAATACACCAGCAGTTGTACATTATGATATAGTACCTGGAGATAAAATTAAAATAACTGTTTCTCCAAAGGGCTTTGGTTCAGAAAATATGAGTAAGCTTAAAATGTTGAGACCAGCTGATGGTGTTGAAGGAGTTAAAAACTTTATTCTACAAACTGTTAAAGAAGCGGGTCCTAACCCATGTCCTCCTATAATAGTCGGAGTTGGAATAGGTGGTACTTTTGAAAAATCAGCATTACTTGCAAAGAAGTCTCTTCTTAGACCTGTGACAAAAAGAAATGATAATCCTTTCTACGCAGAACTTGAAGAGGAATTGCTTCAAAAGGTTAATGCACTTGGAATAGGACCGCAGGGCTTTGGAGGAAGAAGCACAGCCCTTTGTGTCAATATTGAAACTTACCCAACTCACATAGCAGGACTTCCAGTAGCAGTAAATATAAGCTGTCATGCAACAAGACATGCTGAAATTGAGCTATAAAATTATTAAGGGGGAAAAAAGTTATGGAAAAGAAAATAACAACTCCACTTACAGAAGAAAAAGTTAAAGATCTTAAAGCTGGAGACAGTGTACTTATAACAGGAACTATATATACAGCTAGAGATGCAGCTCATAAAAGATTAGTTGAGCTTTTAGATAAAGGAGAAGAGCTTCCTATAGATGTTAAGGATGCAATAATATATTATGTTGGACCAACTCCTCCTAAGCCTGGAGAAGTAATAGGCTCAGCAGGACCTACTACAAGCTACAGAATGGATCCATATTCTCCAAGATTATTAGATATAGGACTTAAAGGAATGATTGGAAAAGGCTTGAGAGGGCCGGAAGTAATAAATTCTATAAAGAAGAATACAGCGGTATATTTTGGTGCAATAGGAGGAGCTGCTGCACTTATAGGAAAGTCAGTTACTGCTGCTGAGATAGTAGCTTATGAAGATTTAGGTGCAGAGGCTATAAGAAAACTTGAAGTTAAGGATTTTCCTGTTGTAGTAGTTATAGATTCAGAAGGAAATAATCTTTATGAGATTGGGCAAAGACAATACTTAGACAGCATTAAGTAAATTAATAATTAACAATTAAGAATTAAAATGAATTTAAATAGATTAATAGTAAAGTTTATAGTAGAATTATCATGTATTTAAACTAAGGCTTTGCTTAGCAAAGCCTTTTTCCATTGTTAATTATTTATTATTAATTAAATAAGAGGTTGGTGATTTTATGAAGATAACCAAAGTAGCAAAAGCAGGAACGTTAGAATCTAACGACATACTAATCATGGTTATGCCTAATGAAGACGGTGGAATAGAGCTTGAACTTGAAAGCATTGTTATGAAACAGTTTGGCGAGCAAATAAGAAAAGTTATTTTAGATAAAATAAAGTCAATGGGTATCGAAGATATTATAGTTAAAGCTCAAGATAAGGGCGCTTTAGATTATGCTATTGAAGCAAGAATAGAAACTGCTGTTAAAAGGGCGGTGAGTGAGTAATGAAAAAGTTAAGAAGAACTATGCTTTTCATGCCTGGAAATAATCCTGGAATGCTTCTTAATGCAGGAATACTTGGAGCTGACTCTGTAATACTAGATTTAGAGGATGCTGTAAGTATATCAGAAAAGGATAGTGCAAGAATATTAGTAAGAGAAGCAATAAAAAATATAGATTATTCAAATGTAGAAGTAGTAGTAAGAATAAATCCATTAGATAATGAATTTGGAGCAGAGGATGTTGAGGTTATCGCAAGAGTAAAACCTGATACGCTAATGGTTCCAAAAGCAGATGAGCAGGAAATAAAGACTGTAGATGAAATGCTTAATAGAATAGAAAAAGAAGAAGGTTTTGAGGAAAATAGTATTAAAATAATACCATTGGTCGAAACAGCTTATGGACTTGAAACAGTCTATGATGTAATAAGAGCTTCAAAAAGGGTTGTCGGTGTTCTTTTAGGCGGTGAAGACTTAACTGCTGATTTAGGAATTAAAAGAACTAAAGAAGGAGAAGAGATTTTCTATGCCAGAAATAAAGTAGCTACAGCCTGCAAAGCCTTAAAGGTTGATGCAATAGATACACCTTTTACAGATACAAATGATTATGAAGGCTTGGCTTTAGATACTGCAAAAGCAAAAAGTCTTGGCATGACAGGAAAAGCTTCTATAAATCCAAGACAAATAGACACTATACACTCCGTATTTGCTCCTACAGAAGCAGAAATTAAACATGCACTTAGAATTCTTGATGCTATGGAAGAAGCAAAGAGAGAAGGCAAAGGCGTATTTTCAATAGACGGAAAAATGGTAGATGCTCCAATAATAAATAGAGCAACCAATACAGTGGAACTTGCTAAGATGTTGGGAGTGATAAGATAATGAAAAACGTATTAGGAAGAGAAATTCCGGAATATATAAATGGATATAGATCAGTTAATCCTTTTGAAGGTGCTTTTTCAAACATGGGGATAAAGGAAAAAAAGGCTGTTAAGGTTACAACTGTTACTCCTTATGATAATAAGGTATTGGAAAGTATTGAAGAAGCCATAGAAAAGATAGGATTAAAGGATGGAATGACGATATCTTTTCACCATCATTTAAGAAATGGTGATTATGTTTTAAATATGGTTCTAGAGGTTATACATAAGAAAGGACTAAAAGACCTGACAATAGCGGCAAGTTCGATATTTCCTGTGCATGCGCCTATGGTTGAACTTATAAAGAATGGTACAATAACAGGAATATATGCTAACTACATGTCTGGCCCTGTAGCAGAAGCAGTATCAAGAGGATATCTTAAGAAGTGTGCTGTCATGCAAACACATGGGGGAAGACCTAGAGCTATAGAAAGCGGCGATTTACACATTGATGCAGCCTTTATCGCAGCTCCAACCGCAGATACCTATGGAAACATAAATGGAGTAACAGGAAAATCTGCCTGCGGTGCACTAGGATATGCGGTATCAGATGCGGAATATGCTGATAAAGTTGTTGCAATAACTGATAATTTAGTTAAGTATCCAGCATGCCCAATTGAAATAAGTCAAATATATGTCGATTATGTTGTTAAAGTAGATTCTATCGGAAATCCAGCAGGAATAGTTTCTGGAACTACTAAAATAACAAAGGATCCTGTAGGACTTAAAATTGCCAAAATGGCTGCAGAAGTTATGAAAGCTTCAGGCATAGTGAAGAATGGTTTATCTTTTCAGACTGGCGCAGGTGGAACCGCCCTTGCAGTAGCAGCCGAGCTTAAGGAAATTATGAAGAAAGAAAGTGTTGTTGGAAGCTTCGCTGCAGGAGGAACAACAGGATACATTGTAGAAATGCTTGAAGAAGGTCTGTTTAATTCCTTGCTTGACGTACAATGTTTTGATTTAAAAGCTGTTGAATCCTATAGAGGAAATCCTAAGCATCAGCCAATGTCAGCTTCTATGTATGCAAATCCTCATAACAAAGGTGCAGTAGTAAATAATCTGGATGTTATGATATTAGGAGCAACTGAAATAGATTTAGACTTTAATGTAAATGTAACGACAGGCTCTGATGGAAAGATAATGGGAGGTTCTGGAGGACACAGCGATACTGCTGCAGGCTCTAAGCTTGCTATTGTAGTAACTAACCTTGTAAAAGCAAGACTTCCAATAATTAAAGAAAATGTTACAACAGTAACTACACCTGGTGAAAGCATAGATGTAATAGTTACTGAAAGAGGTATTGCAGTTAATCCTAAGAGAACTGACTTAATTGAAAAACTTAAGGAAACCAATTTGCCTGTTATGACTATTAAAGAACTAAAGGATTTAGCAGAAAAAATTACAGGGAAACCTAATAATATAAAATTATCTGAAGACATAGTTGCCGTAGTTGAGTACAGGGACGGAACAGTTATTGATGTCGTTAGAAAGGTAATTGATTAGGAGAGAGTAAAATGTATGGATTAGAAGTCCAGAGATTAAACTTAAATTCTAAAGAAGATAAATCTGAATTAGAAAAATTCTTAAATAAATTTGATTTAGGTTTAGATAATGATATAGATTATTCCTTAGTTATAAAAGAACAAGGTGAGATTAAAGCAACCTGTTCTAAAGCTAAAAATATACTTAAATGCTTTGCGGTAGACGAAGCTTTAAGAGGAGAGGGAATAACATCCACTTTAATAACGAGTTTAATAGACAGATTGTTTGAGGAAGGAATATATCATAGTTTTATTTTTACAAAGCCTAAAAATATATCAATTTTTTCATCTTTAGGATTTAAGACTGTGTATCAGGTTAAAGATGTGGCGCTGCTTGAAAGTGGAATGTATAATACAAATACTTATATTGAGAAAATGATTAAAAAATACGATATAAATACTAATGAAAAGGCAGCTCTTGTCATGAACTGCAACCCTTTTACTCTTGGACATAAATATCTGATTGAAAAAGCATCAGAGGAAAATAAGGAAGTTTTAGTCTTTATAGTAGAAGAAAATAAATCCTTATTTCCTTTTGATATAAGATACAAATTAGTAAAAGAGGGAACAGCTAATCTAAAAAACGTTAAAGTTATACCTGGTGGCGAATATATCATTTCTTCTGCTACTTTTCCTTCTTATTTTCTAAGAGAAGAGGGAGAAAAACTAAGAGCATACACAGAACTTGACGCGGGTATTTTTGCAGAATATTTTTGTAAAAAACTAAATATAAAAAGAAGATATGTTGGCACAGAACCTTATTGCAGGGTAACAAATGCATATAATGATACTTTAAGAGAAACACTAAGTAGCAATGGAATAGAGCTGCGTGTAATTCAACGTAAAATATATAAAGAGCATGCTATAAGTGCTTCTGAAGTAAGAGATTATATAAGGCAGAATAGGATGCATGAATTGAAAGATATAGTACCAGATGTAACTTGGGATTTTTTAAATTCAGATGGTGCCAAAGAGATAATTGAAAAAATTAAATCCAGCAATACACCACATTAATTTAAATTTATTTACGGAGATACTTTATGAATAAAGCTTATAAAATATCGGATATTGCTTTTAAAATCAGTAGTTTTGCTATACAGGCTATTTCTTATGAAGCAGCATGTTTTCCTTCTCCTGGTCTAGTTTCTCCGGTATCAGACGGGGCTCATAAGGACATGGAGTATTTTATGTTTCTTGATAGCACTGTTTCACTCATCAAACCATTAATTCTCTGCTGTGAGGCAGGCCTAACCAATGATGAACCAAAGAAAGTTTTTGAATCTATTCGACAGATTGGTATTATTGGTGAAAATGAAATGTTTAAAGCGACAGGAGGCATAAATACTCATAAAGGGATGTTGTTTTTGATGGGAATAGCTTGTGCTGCTGTGTCTAAAGCTATATATGATAATAAAGATTTTAAAGAAGTAAGACAAATAATAATGGATATGACAGAAGGAATGACACAAAGAGAATTAGAAGCTAAGAAAAGTTTTCCTGATGAAAAGTTGTCACATGGTGAAAAATTATTTAAACAGCATGGAATTTCAGGAATTAGAGGAGAAGTAGAGAAAGGTCTTCCTATAATCTTTGATTTTGCTATAGACTTTTATAATAAAACCAAAGAACTTTATATAAATGATAGACTAATACATACTCTAATTGGGATAATGCAGTTTTGCGAAGATACAACAATACTTCACAGGCACTCCATAGAAGTACTTAAAGAAGTTCAGGCTAAGGCTAAATTCATAACAGCCTTAGGAGGAATGAAAACAGATTTTGGAGTAGATGCTGTTTATGAAATGGATAAAGAATTTAAAAGAAGAAATATAAGTCCGGGGGGAAGTGCTGATCTGCTTGGGCTAACTGTATTTCTAAGTTTAGCAGAAAGTTATTTTGCAGAAAAAGGCACGGAGTAAGTCCGTGCCTTTCACTGTAAAGGTAAAAGTCCTAAATGGACTTTTACGGGTATCCTGCGAGTAGAACGAGCAAGATTAGGATACCTAGTTGGCGAAGCCAAATTGTATAATATATTTAAAAAGAAACTAGCAATATTTATAAATTACTTTGTATAAAGCTCGTTGTAATATTGTTCAAGCATTCTCTTAGTTGCAAATTCATCTCTAGTTGTTCTTATGCTTTCTCTCATCATTTCTACCCATTTAGTTCTATTTTCATAATAGGTAGGAACAACTCTATTGAGAAGTGTGTCATATAAAGCCGCTCTATCATGTTCATTAATATCTGGAACTTCACCTTCTGAAACTCCATCACCAAACTGCCAGCCATTAACTCCATCGATGCAGGCTTCTGGCCACCATCCATCAAGTATAGAGCAGTTAAGAACTCCATTCATAGCAGCCTTCATTCCTGAAGTACCTGAAGCTTCAAGTGGTCTTATAGGGTTATTTAACCATATATCTGAACCTCTAGTTAACATTCTTCCTATAGTCATATCGTAGTTTTCAAGGAATACTACAGCATTAGGATACTTTTTCATCATAGCAACTAGGTTAGCAACTATTGCTTTTCCAGTATCATCAAGTGGATGAGCTTTTCCTGAGAATACTATTTGAACTTTTCCATCTCTTAAATATGGCTCAATAACTTCTGGTTTGCTGAAGATAAGGTCGCTTCTCTTATAAGGAGCTGCTCTTCTTGAGAAACCAATAAGGAGCTTATCAGCATCAAGCTGTATTCCTGTTCTTTCTTTTACAAAGGATACAAGTTCTCTTTTTACTTCCATATGAGATGACCAAAGATCGCCATTTTCTTCATAAGCTTTTGTTATTCTTTCATCTACCCAAGTTGGTGTATGTATAGCATTAGTTATTGCTATAATTTCTGAACGGCCGGCTACTTCTTTCCACATTTTGTTAGCAGTTTCAGCATGAAGCTTTGCAACAGCATTTGCTTTTCTGGAAAGTCTAAGGCCTGCTACAGTCATATTAAATGGATCTCCACCAAGTCTTATCATTTGGTCTTTAGTTAATCCATTGAAAGCTCCCATAAATTCAAGCTTATCAATTGGATGAGATTCATTTCCTTGAACTATTGGAGTGTGGGTTGTGAATACAACTTCTTCTCTTGTAGCTTTCCAAGCTTCTTCAAAGCTCATACCTGAGCACATTTTTTCTCTTATAAGCTCAATTGCAGCTAAATCTGCATGACCTTCATTAAAGTGATATACATCAACTGGTATTTCAAGAGCTCTAAGTGCCTTAACTCCACCAATACCAAGTACAATTTCTTGTGCTATTCTTTCTTCTCCGAACCAGCCATAAAGCTGTCCAGTTATCCATCTTTCTCCGTTTTCAGGAATGTCTGTGTCTAAAAGATATAGTGGATTATTTCCAAACTTTTCAGTTTTCCAAACCTTGCATACTACATCTATGTTTCTTATTTTAACTGTTACTTTAACTCCAGTATCTTCCAAGAAATCATATTCATAATTTTTATAAGCATCATATGGCTTTCCGTCAGCACCAATTACTTGATCTCCGTAGCCTTGCTTCCATTTAAGTCCTATAGCTACTAAAGGTAAGTTTAAATCTTTAGCTCCCTTTAGGTGGTCTCCAGCAAGAATCCCAAGTCCTCCTGCATACATTTTGAAATCAGATTGTAGTCCATATTCCATACAGAAATAGGCAACTCTAGGAAGAGTTTTATTATCCATAGTATCCTCCTTATATTAAATAAATTTTTAGCAATATTAGTATTTACTTCTAAGGAAATTATACACGAAAATAAATATTTGCGCAAGCGATTGCATTAAGATTTTTAAAAATTTTAATCATGTTGTAGAATATAGACAACAAATAAAAAAATGTAAAAAGCTATGGCTTTATTTTTTTATTCTATACAGTATTGGACTAAATTTAGTATAATAAAAACGTCAAACAAAAATAGAAATAATATTTTATAAGGGAGATAAATATGTTTAATAAGTATTCTTTAAAAACCAAGATTATTATATTTTTAATTGCTGCTGTTGCTGCTACAGCTTTAATAATAAATACTGCTATAAATAACAGACAGAATACAAAAAACTATAAATTCGATGAAGAAAGCCCGTCAACAGCAAATGGGGTAATTAAGCCAAGCGAGAACAACACAAAAGAGAAGGAAGAAGAAGAGAAAAAGAAACAGGAAGAAGCCTTAAAAATGGAAAAGGAAAAGGCTTTAGAAGACAAATACCAAAAGGGTTATGAGGCTTTCCAAAACAAAAAATATGCCGATGCTATTAAACTAGAAGATGAGGTAATAAAAGAAGACGATAAATTTTATAAAGCCTACAATGTAAAGGGAATTGCTCAGTGCTATAATAAAAAGTATTTAGAAGGAATGAATAATATAGATAAGGCTTTGGAGATAAAGCCTGAGTATGGGTATGCCAGGTTTAACAAGGCTCTCGCATTTGAACTATATGCAAAGTATGATTATGCTTTAGAGTGGTATGATAAGGCTTTAGAAGTTGAAAATTTTGTATGGAGCTACTATGGAAAGGCTAGTATTTATGGCAGAAGAGGAGATGTATCTAATACAGTAAAAAATTTAAAAACAGCTATTGATATGGATGCTGCTGTAAAAGATGTTGCAAAGGATGAGGTGGATTTCAATAATGTTAGAAATAGCAAAGAGTTTCAAGAACTAATTAAATAAATATTCATGCTATTTTAAAATTAATAGCAGTACCCTCTTAAAAGCATTACACATATAATGAATAAAGGGGGTGGATTTCTTGGAGACGAACGTACAAACAGTGAAATCTTCAGACATAGCAACTTTAGCCAGCAGATTAAATCTTATATCATCAATACTTAATAATTTTAATATTTCTAAACAAGATGAAATTTATGTTATAGCGGGAGTAATAGGACTAATATCTACTAATCTAGTAAGAAAATCAGCTATCCTAGAGGCTAATGAGCAGCAAATTGCTCCAGGAGTAACAACCTTTGCAAATAATCTAAAATTGATAGGAACCTCTATAGCTTTAATTTCAAGCAGTATTTTGTTTTGGGCACTATTAATTGAAGTTTCTTTGAGAGCACAGGGTATACAGGCGCCGCAGTCTTCAGCTACAGGTATAAATACAAATTCAGGATCGGTTCTTGCCCAATAATTCAAATTAAAATAAAGGCATTGAAAAAAATATATGTTGTTCAGTGCCTTTACTTATTCACTGGCTTTAATTAGTTATTTATGAAAGCTAGAGCTTTGTTATTCAACTTTTATATTATACTTCTCACACTTTAATGAAACAGTTCTATGAGTTAAACCTAGAGCTTTTCCTGCCTTATTATAGCTTTTATATTTTTGCATTGCTAAGGTTATAAGTTCTTTTTCATATTCTTCAATAGGAAGAAGTTCTCCATTTCTTAGATTAATAAGTCTTTCATCAGTTTGAGAAGAATTTGTTATATAAAAGGGCAGGTCCCTTGAAGCTATTGTTGAGCCTTCGCAGAGATTAATAGCTCGTTCAATAATATTTTGAAATTCACGTATGTTGCCAGGCCAATTGTATTTTTGGAAATAGTTTATGCATTCAGGCTCTATATTGTTTATGCTTTTATTTAGATTTTTGCTTATAGTTTTTATAAAATACTCAGTTAATAGATTTATATCTTCTTTTCTTTCTCTTAAAGGAGGAAGTGTTATAGTTATTACATTCAGACGATAGTATAAGTCTTCTCTAAACTCTCCAGTTTTCATCATTTCTTCAAGGTTTCTATTAGTAGCTGCAATAACTCTTACATCTACCTTTTGTGTCTCAATTCCGCCTATGCTTTCAAACTCTTTTTCTTGAATCACACGCAACAGTTTAACTTGCATTTGTTTTGGTAGATCACCTATTTCATCAAGAAAGATAGTTCCACCGTCTGCTAGTTTGAACTTTCCGGGCTTACTTTTAACCGCACCAGTAAAAGAACCTTTTTCAAAGCCAAAAAGTTCACTTTCAAGTAAGTTTTCTGGAATGGCTGCACAATTTACTTTAATAAAAGGCTTATCTTTTCTTGTGCTGTGATTGTGTATTGCTTTAGCAATCAGTTCTTTCCCAGTGCCGCTTTCTCCCCTTATCAGAACTGTTGAAGTTGACTTAGCGGCTTTAGCTGCGATTAAAAGAGCATCTTTTAAACTGCCGCTGGAGCCGATTATGTCAGTAAAAGAACTGTTTAGTCTAGTATGCTTTTGAAGTTCTTCTCTATAATAATTAATTTCTTCCTGGTAATGCTCTAATTTTTTAGCAAGTTCAGATATATCTTGAAATGCGCCAATAGCGCCTATAAGCTTATCATTTGAAAATATAGGTGCTCTATTTGCAATGACTATATTTTCATTAATATTTAAAAATTCACCTGAGATAGACTCTTTAGATTTAAGAACTTCTGGCAGCTTAGAAGCTGGTATAATATTTTTAATATTTCGCCCTACAACTTCCTTAGACACCTTATTTAGCAACCTTAGTGCATACTCATTAGCGGATGTTATATTAGAATTTACATCAATAACTATTATGCCTAAAGGAAGACTCTCCAAAATCTGTTCATTAGCAATTGTATTTTCTTCAATAAACTCATCTATATTTGACATAAAAGAATTATTAGGTTCAATTTGAGTTGAGATAAAGCTACAAAGTTCAAGTACAGCATTTCTGCCTTGAAGACTATCCTCATAGCATGAAATTTCAATAATTTCATTTTGTTTAATTTTTAGGGATATAAGTGCAAGCATACTTATAGCAATGGGTTCTTTGTTTTCTAATTTCCGAATATATAAATTTATATTGTATTTTGCTTTAAGTTCGGAAGCTTTGTTCACTATCATTGCCGCAATTCTTGTGTGAATTCCATAGGTTATATTTACGATAATACTATTTTTATACATGGCCACTCCTGTATGATAAAAAATATCAATAATAGATTTATACTTGATAAAAAGTATCAAATTAATAATACAATAATAAATACAGCATGTCTATAATATATTTATAATAAAAAAATATACTTTACAAATAATATATTATGGAAATTTGATAAAAAATATCAATATATAAATTATAAATCTAGTAAAATAGGTATTTTAAACTTGGCATGTAAATTGCTAATAATATAATTTGTATGCACTTTTATTTGAATAATTAAATCTTATTTTGATATTTACATAAACAGGAGGAAGATGTATGAAAAAAGGTATTGCAGCTTCAAAAGGATATGCAATTGGTAATGTAGTGCTTAAGGTTAAGGAAGAAGAAACAATAGTTGAGAGAAAAATTGATAACTTAGACTCAGAAAAGGAAAGATTGCAAAAAGCCTTAACGACATCCAGAGATCAGCTTGAAAGAATAAAAGACAAAGCAGAAGCTGAAATGGGAGCGGATAAAGCCGCAGTATTTGAAAGCCATATGATGCTTCTAGATGATCCAGAATTTGTTGGCGCTATTGAAAGTGGTGTAGAAGCTAATATGATAAATGCCGAAAAAGTTTTAAAAGATGTTGTAGACATGTACGTTAGCATATTTGATTCCATGGAAGATGAATATATGAAGGAAAGAGCAGCGGATGTAAAGGACGTTGGTAACAGAATTCTTAACAATCTTCTTGGTAAATCAATGAATGATATAGGAGAACTTAAAAATAATACAGTTATAGTTGCACATGATTTAACTCCTTCTGACACAGCTGAGCTTGATAAAAGCAAGGTTATTGCTTTCTTGACAAATATAGGCGGAAGAACTTCTCACAGTGCTATCATGGCAAGAACACTTGAAATTCCTGCTATAGTTGGTATGGGAGATATAACTGACACAGTTAATAATGGAGATTTTATTATAGTGGATGGGATCGAAGGAATAGTTATAATAAATCCTACTGAAGAGCAAATTAATGAATATAATTTAAGAAAAGTTAAGTTTGAAGCTGAAAAGGAAGAACTTAAAAAGTTAGCTAATGTTGAAACTAAAACTAAAGCAGGCAGAAGAATAGAGGTAGTTGGAAACATAGGAAAACCTGAAGATGTTCATAAGGTATTAGAAAATGGAGGAGAAGGTGTAGGATTATTTAGAACAGAGTTTTTATATATGGATAGAGAAACTATGCCCACAGAAGAAGAGCAGTTTGAAGCATATAAATATGCAGCAGAAAAGTTAGATGGAAAGCCTTTAGTTATAAGAACTCTTGATATAGGAGGGGATAAGAAGCTTCCGTACCTTCCAATGCCAGAGGAAATGAATCCGTTTTTAGGCTATAGAGCTATAAGACTTTGTCTTGACCAAGTGGATTTGTTTAAAATTCAGCTTAGGGCACTTTTAAGAGCTTCAGCCTTTGGTAACCTTAAAATAATGTTTCCGATGATATCTTCAGTACAGGAGTTTTTAGAGGCTAAAAAAATATTAGCTGAATGTATGGAAGAACTTAAAACTCAGGGAAAAGCTTTTAATGAAAACTTAGAGACAGGTATAATGATAGAGATACCTTCTGCTGCAGTAATGGCTGATGAGCTTGCAAAGCATGTTGATTTCTTCAGTATAGGAACAAATGATTTGATTCAGTATACCTTAGCTGCTGACAGAATGAATGAGAAGGTTTCATATTTATATGATCCAATGCATCCGGCTGTTTTAAGACTTATTAAAATGACTATAGATGCAGCACACAAGGAAGGAAAATGGTGCGGCATGTGTGGAGAAATGGCTGGAGACGAAACAGCAGTACCTACTTTATTAGAGTATGGATTAGATGAATTTTCTATGAGCGCTTCCTCAATACTTAGAGCAAAACAAATAATTATAAATAGCTAGTTTGATAATATTACAAAGCCTTGAGAAGAAATAATCTTAATATCTTCTCAGGGCTTTTGCTTTTGAATTAATCTCATATTTTATGTAACTATTCTATTTAATTTCCGTATATAATTATGACTATAAAAGAAAGCAAGGGGGTACTTGCCTTGGAAGAAGATTTAAAGCTTGTTCAAGAAGTATTAAAAGGTAATATAGATAGCTTTAATATATTAGTAAACAAGTATGAGTTTACTGTATTGAAGTTTGTTTATAATACAATAAGAGATAGAGAGGCGTCAGAGGATATAACTCAAGAAGTTTTTATAGCAGTTTACAATAAGCTCTATACCTTTAGAAAGGAGTATAAGTTTTCAAATTGGCTTTTTCAAATTGCTAAAAATAAGTGTATAGACTATGTAAGAAAATATAAAAGGGTCTATGAAGCTAATGTAGAAGATTTTTATGATATTGCATCTAGTGAAATCTCTCCGGAGCAAAGTGCAGAATATAAAGAGATTAAAAAGCTAGTAGAGAGTTACATAGGTACACTAAATGAATTAGACAGACAAATAATTATTTTAAGATATTTAAATGACAATATAACCTTCTTGGATATTGGTGAAATTTTAGATATGAATGAGTCAGCCGTAAAACGAAGATATTATAAGTCGAGAGAAAAGTTTAAAGAGTTTAGACTTAATAGAGAGAAGGGGTGTAAGTAATGGACTGTAGTGTGTTTAAGAAAAAATTACCGGATTTAGTTGAAGATAATCTTTCTTATGATATAAAGGAGGCCATGCTTAAGCATATAAAGGAATGTGAAGAGTGTAAAAATGTTTACGAACAAGAACTTTCAATTGACAAAGCTATGAAAATTGGTCTTTTTGTAGAGCCACATTCATTTAGAAGTTTGCGAGGTGACATAATGAAAAATATTGATAAAAGAAGGTACGGAAGAAACCCTCTTAAAAAGTTTCTATATCATTTAAATAAGTATAGGGGGACATATACTTCGATAGCAGCATTTGTAGCGGTAGCGGTTTTTATAACTCCTTATATTTCTAAAATGGGTTTTGGAAGCTCAATGAAAAAATCTGCAAGTTATGAAAGTGCAAATAAGTCATCTAAGTCTATAGTTTCGGGTTCAACAACACAAGATTTATCTATTGATACTCCTAAAGCAGCAAGTAAAGAGAGTGCAGCTGCAAGTGAAACTTCTGGCAAGCCAACTGTGTATCTTCCTAAATTTGAGAAGAAAGAAATGCCTAATGACTTTAAGGTTTCTTTTGGCACAGCTTGGAAAAATTCAACTGATAAGCAATATGGTGCTTCAATTGACGGGAAAGGGGATAAAGCTCAGGAGGAAGGAATAGGAAGTATAATAGTAAAAGATTTTAAGACTGATAAGCAGTATTCTTTTGAACTTATTAATAATGAAGTGAATCAATTCAGTCCGTTAGCTTTAGAGTGGATTAATGATAATAAATTATTAATTATAGTAGGAAGCGGCTATGGCACTATAAGTCATGGCGGAGATTTATTTATATTAGATATAAATAAGAATGAAACACAAAAGGTAAATACTCAGGAAGTAATAAAGCTCGATCAAAAGGTACCTATTACTAAAATACTGTCAGTAAATATAAATTCTAAGAATGAGGTTGTCGTTGAATTTGAATATTTAGTATACGAAGATTCGAATTTTACAAAAATGCATACTGAAAAGGCAAGTATAACAACAACAGTTTATTAAACTTTACAGTAGATAAAATATTTAAATCTTACTATAATGAATAAGGGACATTCTATTTATAAGAGGTAAGATTTGATGAATAAATCTATTAAGCTATATAATAAGGCAGTTGAATATTATAATAGAGGAAATATTGAAAAAGCCTTATATCTTTGTGAAAAAAGTATATCAGAAAACTTAAAGAACACATCTTCTATAAACTTAAAAGGACTTTTATACTATTTAAAAGGAGAGCTTGATAATGCTCAAGGCTTATGGAAGATGAATTCTCACGTTAATAAGGACTCTGTGTCAAAAAAATATTTAGAAGACAGCAAAAATGACGAAAAAAAGATGGTTATTTATAATGCAGCACTTAAGGAAATTAAGGAACTGAAAATACGAGAAGCCCTTAATTTTCTTAATGAGTGCAGTGAAAGTGACTTTAATTCAATAAATGTAAATAATTATCTCGCATTTTGTTATATTAAGTTAGGAGAATATGCTGCAGCCCTAAAGCACATAAATATAGTTTTAGGAATTGATAAAAAAAATCAATTTGCATTAAAAAATAAGAAAGAGCTTGTAAGTTTTGGAGTAATTAAAAAAGAAATCAATTATAGATATTTAGTTATAGCTGTTGTAATTATAATTTTTACAGGTCTATTATCAATAGTTTATAAAAGCTCAATGACTAAATTTGCAGATAAAAGTTCCTTAAAAAACAAGCAGACCCCTAAAATATCTGCTGAAGCAAAGTTGGAAAAACAAAGTGAAAATAAACAGCTAGATGAACAGAAGAAAGAAAAGATTACAGATAAAAAAAATTTAGAAGTTTTTCCTGCTGAGGATATTAATAATTTAATAGCTGCAAAAGATTATGAAAAGCTCTATGCGGTATATAATATTTGGAAAGATAAAGATTTAAATATAAATAACAAAACACTTTTAATGAAAATTAAAGATATTATTTCAGGTGAGGGCATTGAGTATTTTTATAATAAAGGCAGTCAAGCTTTATCCGCTAAGGATTATAATAGTTCTATTAATTATTTAAGTATAGCTTATAATTACGGAGAGCAGAGCTATTTGTATTCTCATACCATTTATCTTTTGGCTGTGAGCTATAAAAATGCGGGAGATATTGAAAAATCTATAAAGTACTATGAAGAGTATAGTTCTAAATATCCCAATGGAGATTATAATGATGCAGTATTATATGAATTAACATTAATTTATAAAAATATTGATAATAATACGGCAATAAATTATGCCAAGAAGCTCAATAAACAGTACCCTAAGTCTATGTATAATAACTCTATTATTAAATCTATTATAGGTAAGTAAAAAGAACTTCTATACAAATATTTGTATAGAAGTTCTTTTTATTTATATGCATTTGGTATAAAACGGCAACGTATATATGGTAATATATGGTATCTAAGGGGGCTTTTATGAGAAATAAAGTAAAAAATATTTTAATTTCATGTACTTTTCCTATTATAACTATAAGTGTTGCAACTAGCTGCAAAAGGATTGAGTCTGCTTCTGCTAAAATTGATAATATACAAATAGTTGATTCAAGCAAAGAAGAGTATGAAAATAATTTTAGAGAACATATTTTAGCTCTAAAACAAAACTATAAAACCAATATTTTGGGTTTCGTACCTGATGAAAAGGCTAAAATATCAAATCTAGGTATGAAATATTTTACTAGTTCAAGTATTGATAAGCAAAGGGATATAAACATGATAAATCAACTTACCTATTCTGATTTGCCAGGGGTTACCTGCTTTAGAGGAAATAATATGAGGGATGGGGGAAGTTTTGGGACAGCAGAAATAAAGGAAGGTAAGCTTGAATTGCAATGGAAAAAGAAAATAGGAAGTATAGATGAATGGACTGGAGTTGGATGGAATGGTCAGCCATCTATAGTTCAGTGGGATAAAAAAGTTATTAATGCTATGAATATAAATGCTGATAAAAAGAATAAAGAAAATTTAAAAGAGGTTATATATGCAACCTTAGATGGGAATGTATATTTCTTAGATTTAGAAGACGGAAAGGAAACTAGAGCAAAATTAAATATAGGTGCTCCGGTAAAGGGAAGCTTGACTGTAGATCCAAGAGGTATACCTTTATTGTATGTTGGACAAGGTATAAATAAAAATGGAGGAAGATTTGTAGACTTTGCTTACAGAATATTTAGTTTGACTGACTATAAAAAACTTTATGAAATTAAAGGCAGCGACAATTTTTCCAGAAGAAGCTGGGGGGCTTTTGATTCAACAGCATTAATTGATAAAAATACTGACTCAATTTTTGTTTGCGGAGAAAATGGTCTGTTTTATTCCGGTAAATTAAATACAAAATTTGAGAATGAAAAAATTCAAATAAATCCCGAGCTTACTAAATATCGTTATGATGTTTCTGGTAAGGACAAAAGAGGAATTGAAAACAGCATAGCCATATATAAAAATTATGGATACTTCGCAGACAACGATGGGATACTTCAATGTATAGATATAAATACACTTACTCCAGTATGGGCGTTGAATATAAATGATGATACTGACTCTACAGTTGTTTTAGAAAAAGAGTATGCTAATTTAAATTTATATACAGCCTGTGAGGTTGACCACCAAGGTAATAATGGATACAGTTACGTTCGAAAAATAGATGGTACATCAGGCAAAATATTATGGGAAAATAAATATAGATGTTCCTTTAATGATGGAGTCAACGGAGGAGCCTTGGCAACACCTGTTTTAGGCAAAAATGATATAGCTAATTTAGTTATATTTAATATAGCAAGACATCCACAATACAATGAAGGTATTTTGATTGCAATTGATAAAAATAGCGGTAAAGAGGTATGGTCATATAAGCTGAAAAATTATTGCTGGAGTTCACCCGTTGCTCTTTATACTGATAGAGGAAAGAGTTATTTAGTACAATGTGATTCTACAGGAAAGGCTATGCTTATTGAAGGCTCTACAGGAAAATTATTAGATACTATTGAGCTGGGAGCTAATGTGGAGGGTACTCCCGCAGCATTTAATGATACCCTTGTAGTTGGAACTAGAGGTGCTGAAATAGTGAGTTTTAAAGTTAAATAAAATAATTTGCTTATTTGACTAACACTAGACTTTATGTGATAATAATTATTGATATTTAAATATAAATTATTTAAGTACATAATACCTGTTGCAGGTGTATTGGGAGGTAAAATAAATGATTAAAGAAGTTTTGGATAATAATTTCAATGAAGAAATATCATCAAGCGATGCTCCAGTTGTTGTAGATTTTTGGGCGCCTTGGTGTGGACCTTGCAAAATGCTTGGACCAGTTATAGAAGAACTTTCAAATGAATACGAAGGTAAAGTTAAATTTTTAAAGGTTAATGTTGATAACAATCCAGTAGTATCTCAAATGTATAGAGTGTCAAGCATCCCAACTGTTATGGTGTTTAAGAATGGCTCTACAGCAGATACAATGGTTGGTTTTAGACCTAAGAATGCATTAAAGGAATTAATAGACAAACATATTTAGATAAACTTTATATCCAAGTTCAACTCGATTTAATTGATGAACTTGGATATATTTATAATCAAGTGAATGAGGTGAAAAAGAGTTGTCTGACAGATACGATATAGCCATAGTTGGGAGTGGACCGGCAGGACTCTCCGCAGCTATCAATGCTAAAATCAGAAATAAAAATATTATAGTTTTTGGAAGTAGAGATTTTAGTGCCAAACTAATAAAAGCTCCAAAAATAAATAATTATTTAGGTTTTTATAATGTTACAGGAGAAAAATTAAAAGAAGAGTTTGAAAATCACATTAAGGCCATGGATATAAGCATAAACTATGAAAGAATAAATGCAGTTTATGCCATGGGTGATTATTTTGTTCTCATGGTTAACGAAAAGATGTATGAAGCAACTTCCATTATTCTTGCTACCGGAGTAGAGTATACAAAACCTCTTAAGGGAGAAGAAGAGTTTTTGGGAAAAGGGGTGGGTTATTGTGCTACTTGTGATGCACCTCTATATAAAGGAAAAACTGTTGCAATTGTAGGATATAATGATGATGCTGAAGATGATACGAACTTTGTTAATGAGTTAGCTTTTAAAACCTATTATATACCTATGTATAATGGTAACTATAAGTTGAAAGGTAATATTGAAATTATAAAAGATAAGCCAATAGAAATCAAAGGAGATATGTTTGTAGATAAGCTTCTTCTTAAAAATTGCACGATAAAAACAGATGGAGTCTTTATATTAAAAGACAGTGTTCCTCCAGGGCAGTTAGTACCTGGACTTGAAATTGAAGATGGGCATATTAAAACAGATAGAAATATGAATACAAATATTCCTGGATGTTTTGCTGCTGGTGATTGTGTTGGAAAACCATATCAATATATTAAGTCTGCAGGAGAAGGCCAAATAGCTTCATTGAGTGCAGTTTCTTATATAGACTTATTAAAAAACTCTCGAAAGTAATTTTTCGAGAGTTTTTTAATAAGTTTTATTTGTTTACCACAAAAAAAACATGGTTTCCGATAGGTTTTACATTGGACTTGCTTACCTGTTTCATCCAAGTTGAAGTAGCGATTTTTGGGTTGTAGAAGAAAATTGCATTGTTAGTTGGATCATTGCCTTTTAATGCTTCGATAACTGCACTATAACTAACTTTATCGGGTACTACATCAATTTCTCCATTTTTCAAACAGGAAAAAGCACCTTTTTGCTTAATAACTCCTTCTACAGATTTTGGAAACCCAGGGCTTTTTAATCTGTTCAATATAACAGAGGCTACCGCAACTTTTCCTTCATAAGGTTCGGAGCGGCTTTCAGCATAAACTATTTGCGACATTAAATATACATCCTCATCAGTTATATATATAGTTTTATCTGAAACATTAAATACTTGAACCGCGCCTATCTGTTCTTTATATAGACTCTGTTCCTCCTCAGCTGCTGTAACTTTAGATATTGGTGTTATCAGTAAAGTTAAAAGCAGTGTAAAAATAATAAAAAATTTTTTCATACTTATATATATTTCCTCCTTTTACCTACGGGGTTAGCTGACGGGTTCGGTAAAGGCATAACCTACGTAAAAAACGATTCACCCCAAGAAAATGGTTTCCCCGCGTTTTATAAAAAACTTAGGCTAGGAGTATTATTCCTCAATTTTTAAAAAAAATACCAATTTGGATAAAAAAGTGACATACTATTTGAAGTATGTCACTCTGTATTTTTTAATTTATGTTTGACTGCTTAAATTCTTTAAAAGCTTTTGTGAAAGTATCAAAAGCTTTTGAAGCATCACTAAGCTTGGAATTTGGTGTGGCATATAGTTCATTTATCTTATCAGTAGTTACTTGAGTGCCAAGTAGTTTTTCGTTATTTACTGCATATATAAAACTTTCTAGATAGCTGTTATAATATTCTAATGTATTGCTTAAAAGTTTATAACACTGCACTCCATTTGATGGCGCTGCTATATTTGAAAATTCTTGATTTATGCTATCAAGTTCATCTTTATTTTTATTTGCAAGAGAAATGATATTATCTATATTACCTTTTTCCTGTCTAACCTTTACTAATTGAGAATTCAAATCTATATTTATTGGTGTGAATTTTGATAACACCGAATCAATACTTGATTCAAAATCAGAACTTTGAGATTGCTGAATTTCTTTATCTCTGACAACCTTAACCATCTCATTAACATAAGTTGTGACATTATCAATAAAAGCTGTTGTACTTTGAGGTAAAGAAATTTTTGCATTTTTAATGTTTACTAGGGCATAGTACTTAACACAATCATTTGTATATTTTTTTAAATCTTCGCTTGCTTTATCTATATCCTTACCTTCAGGGTTTCTTAAAATAGCATCTATTTGTCGATAAATTAATATATTCTTATCTAAACCCAGTAAAAAGTTTTCATTATCTTTAATGTATTTATCTGTTGCTGTTAATCCTTGAGCTTCTTCCTTAAGTTTTGATAAAGTATCTATTTTATTTGGAAGATCCTTTCTAATAGCTTCATTGTCTTTTAAAGCTTGTCCATTTTTATTGTTAAAGGAAGACACACTGTCATTGAGTTTGTTAATCTGTGAAATAACGTTTTGAATATTAGCCTCGTAAGAATTGGAGGATTTTCCTATAAACAAATAGTAAGTACCAAAAAAAACTCCGGCTACTAAGAGTACGAATACTAAAATTTGTAGTATTACTATAACTGTCTTATTTTTCTTTTTCTTAGGTTTCATTTTTTATTTCTCCTCTCACTTGAAACACTTGACATCTTATTTCTGTTAGAAAGATGCTCGGTAAAGATCTATTAAACCTTAGTGCCTTGATATATATTAAAATAAATGTTAATAATTTTATAATGTTAGGCAAATTATCTTATAATATAATATTCTACTTGATAAATCAAAATTCCTGCAAATTATCTTATAATATAAATTACAATAAATTTATATTAGATTTATACTAATAAGTTATAGATTAGTGTATAATTGTAAGTATACAATAAAATATTTAATCTTTACATAAGAAATGTTTAAGGAGGGTATAGCTTGACGGAGTTTTTTAAGGTTTTAATAGACAGTATTAAAACAATAAGTATATTTTCAATATTAGATATTATTGTGGTATCATACATTTTTTATAAGGGCTATATGTTAATTACAGAAACAAGGGCGGAACAATTGCTAAAAGGTATTTTACTTATAGTTGTATTGATCCCAATAGCCAAGATAGCAAAGTTAAACATGCTTTATTGGATATTAAGTAAAACTATAACAATAGGCGTGCTATCTATAATTATTATTTTTCAGCCGGAAATACGAAGAGCTCTTGAACATTTAGGAAGAAGTGCTTTTAATGAAATTCACATATTAGAAGACGTAGAGGCTATGGAGAAGGTAGTAACCGAAGTGACAGAGGCGGTTGAAAATTTATCTAAGTCTAAGACTGGTGCTCTTATTATAATAGAAAATCGAACTGGACTTGGTGATATTATAGCCACGGGTACAAGGCTTGATGCTGTAGTATCCGCTGCGCTCTTAGAAAATATATTTGTAGTAAATACTCCACTTCATGATGGAGCTACAATTATAAGAAATGATAAAATTATATCTGCAGGATGTTTTCTTCCTCTTACTGGCAATGATAGTATAAGTAAGCAGCTAGGAACAAGACACAGGGCAGGTATTGGAATATCAGAAAACTCTGATGCGTTAACAATAATAGTGTCAGAGGAGACAGGAGTAATTTCATTAGCAGTTAATGGAACTCTAACAAGAAACTATACAAAAGATAGATTGAGAGATATACTGATTAGAATTTTAAAGAGCAGACAAAGCAAGAAATTAACCTTTAGGGAGAGGGTGACGATGTGGATAAAAAAAATACGTGGCTGATTAAGATTTGCTGTGTAATCGCGGCTTTTTCCCTATGGCTTTACACATCCAACTTAGAAGGAAGTCAAGTTCCCCAGCAAGTTACAGTACAGGTAACGCTTCAAGGACTAGATAATGTAACCGAGCAAAAGCTTAAAGTTTTACCTCCTGCTAAACCTTATACAGTTACTCTTAAGGTAACTGGATCGCTAACAGATGTTCAGCTTGGAAAGGAACAATTCAAGGCAGTAGCAGACTTAAGTGAGTGGGTATTTACAAAAGGTGAAAGAGATATACCAGTAAGAATAGAAAGACAGCCCGCTAATGTAACTATCCTAAATAGCAGTATTTTATCTATAAGAGTAGCCTTTGATGATTTAAAACAAAAAAATCTACCTATAAAAGTTAATACTGAAGGCAGCAAGGTAAAGGAAGGATATTTTGCTTTGACACAAAATATAACACCTTCCGATGTTGTAGTCAGCGGTGCAGCAAAATTTGTAGATCAGGTTACTAGTGTTGGAGTATCATTAGATTTAAAAAATGCTGATAAAGATTTGAATTTAAAGCTCCCTTTAAAAGCGTTAGATTCTTCAGGAAGAGAAGTTAAAAATGTAGATATATCACCTGATGCTGTTGATATTACAATTCCAGTAAAAAAAACGAAGACAGTGGGAATTAACGTTGTTACTAAAGGAAACCTGGGAAAAGATTATTCATTAAAAACAATAGTAACTCAGCCTGATAAAATAGATATTGCAGGAGGAGATGCAGTTAATAATATTACGGTGTTAAACACTGAGCCTGTAGATTTAAGCGCTTTATCTCCAAATAAAACTATTACAGCCAAACTAGTAGTTCCTGATGGTATAAGTTTAATTAATAGTGACGGCACAGTAAAAATAAAGGCAACAATGGATAAAATAATTCAAAATAATTATACTTCTGATATTCAGATAAAAGGATTGAATGATGCATTTACAGCAACTTTAGATAATAGTAAGCTGACTTTAACTCTATCAGGACCAGATACTATAATAAGCACTATAAAAAATGAAAATATTAATGCTAATATTGATGTAAGTACTTTAACGGCTGAAGGTGAATACTCAGTAAAAGTAAATTATACAATACCTGATGGTGCATCTAAAGTATCAGCTAATCTTGAAAATGTAAAAGTAACTTTAAAGAAGAAAGCATCTACTCCTACTACTACACAGCCAACTAATACACCAACGAATGGAGGGCAATAATTTTTATGTCCATAAGGGTAAATAATATTATATTAGATATAGAAGAAGATATTACAATATTGAAAGAAAAAGCAGCAAAAAAATTAAAAGTTTCAACAAAGGATATAAAGAGTTTAAAAATATTAAGGGAGTCTATTGATGCAAGAAAGAAAGATTCTATAAAATTCAACTATACTTTAGAAGTTTATTCAGATAATGAGAGAAAGCTTGTGGATAGACTTAATGATAAGGATATAAAGCTTGAAGAAAATCAGTACACTGATGAAATTTCTTTAGGTAATAAAGAAATTAAGCATAAACCTGTAATAGTTGGAATGGGACCGGCAGGAATGTTTGCCGGTCTTTTATTGGCTAGAAAAGGATATAAGCCAATAATAATAGAAAGAGGACAGAAGGTTGAGGAAAGGACTGAAACTATAAATAGATTCTGGAGTACAGGAAGTTTGAATACAGAATCTAATGTTCAGTTTGGTGAAGGGGGAGCAGGAACATTTTCAGATGGCAAACTCACTACAAGAATAAAAGACAACAGATGTGATTATGTTTTGGAGTCTTTTGTAAAGGCGGGAGCACCTGAAGAAATTTTATATTCCGGAAAACCTCATGTAGGAACAGATATACTAAAGACTGTGGTTAAAAATATTAGAGAAGAAATAATAGCTCTTGGCGGTGAAGTTAAATTTAACAGTAAGCTAGAGGAGTTAGTCGTTAATAATAATGTTTTAAAGGCAGTAGTGGTTAATGGTCAAGAGATAGCTTGTGATAATTTAGTTCTCGCTATAGGACACAGCTCGAGAGATACTTATGAAATGCTATATAGGAAAGGAATAACTTTAACACAAAAACCTTTTGCTATAGGAGTTAGAATAGAACACTTACAAAGTTTAATTGATGAAAGTCAGTATGGTAAATTTGCTGGTCACAAAAGACTTAAGGCTGCAGACTACAGACTAAGTCACGGCAGTGATAGATTAAACCGATCTGTTTATAGTTTTTGCATGTGCCCAGGTGGTGAAGTTGTAGCGGCTGCTTCTGAAAATAAAAGATTAGTTACAAATGGCATGAGCTATTATAAAAGAGATAAGAAAAATGCCAACTCAGCTTTAGTTGTTACAGTAAGACCAGAGGATTTTGGCGGAGAAAACCCTCTTACGGGAATGGAGTTTCAAAGGCATTACGAATCCCTTGCTTACAGCTTAGGAGGAGGAAATTATATTGCGCCAGTACAGCTTGTTGGGGATTTTCTAAATGATAAAACCAGTATGAGTCTTGGTAATGTTAAACCTTCCTACACTCCAGGATATGAATTCAGAGATTTAAGACAATGTTTGCCACCATATGTTTCTGAAGCACTAAAAGAAGGCATAATAAGTTTTGATAAAAAAATTAAAGGGTACGCTTCGCAGGATGCTGTACTTACAGGGATAGAAACAAGAACGTCTGCACCAGTGAGAATAGAAAGGAAGGAAAACTTTCAAAGTACATCTCTAATAGGGCTGTACCCTGCAGGAGAAGGTGCTGGATATGCAGGAGGTATAGTATCTGCAGCTGTTGATGGAATAAAAGTAGCAGAAGCTATAATGAAGGAATGGGCGCCTAAAGAATAATTTTTTGAAGGGTTGAATTTCATTTATAATCTGATAAAATAGAATTATAAGTGAAATTTTTATTTTCTGAATAATTATTATTTTATGGATGGGGGAGCAATATGGGTAACAAGGATTATATATTAGTTATTAATCCAGGTTCCACTTCAACAAAAATAGCACTTTATAGTAAAAAACAGTGCGTGTCAGTAAATAATCTTTCACATAGTGTGGAAGATATTAAAAAGTATGAAAAAATTTACGATCAAAAAGATATGAGAACCAATGTTATTTTAGATTGGCTTGAAGAACAGGGGATAAGTTTAGAAAAATTAAGTGCAGTAGTTGGACGCGGCGGGCTTTTAAGACCAATGCCCGGAGGAACTTATAAGGTTACAGAAGCAATGCTTAAAGACTTAAAGATTGGTTATCAGGGTGAACATGCTTCTAACCTGGGTGGAATAATTGCCTATGAAATTGCAGAAAAACTAAATATTCCAGCGTTTATAGTTGATCCTGTAGCGGTAGATGAATTTAAAGATGTCGCAAGAATATCAGGTCTTCCAGAACTTCCGAGACGATCTTTAGTACATGCCTTAAATATTAAGGCTGTATCAAGAAAGGTATCTAAAAAACTTAATAAGAAGTTTGAAGAAAGCTCTTATATTGTAGCACACCTAGGTGGTGGAATATCTATAGCACCAGTTGAAAATGGAAGAATAGTTGATGTGAATAACGCAAACGAAGAGGGTCCCTTTTCTCCTGAAAGAGCAGGAGGGCTGCCAATAGGCGATGTTGTGAAGATGGCTTATAGTGGAGAATACTCACATAAAGAATTAAAAAAGAAACTTATTGGCGGGGCTGGACTTACAGCTTATCTTGGTACTAATGATGGAAGAGTGGTAGATAAAGCTATTGAAAGTGGAGATAAAAAAGCTGAATTAGTATTAAAGGCAATGGCTTATCAGATAGGTAAGGAAATAGGATGCTATTCCACGGTTTTAAAAGGCAAGATAGATGCTGTTATTCTTACAGGTGGACTTGTTCATAATAAAAAGTTGACAGGCTGGATAAGTGAAATGATAGATTTTATTGCTCCTGTTGAGCTTGTTCCAGGAGAGGATGAAATGCAGGCGCTTTATGAAGGTGCAGCAAGAGTTTTAAGTGGTGAAGAAGCTGCTAAAATATATGAAAATGAAGTTTTTATCAAGGAGGTTGAAGTCCTAAATGGACTTTAACGGGCAACCTGCGAATGATAATGAGCAATTTTAGGTTGCCCCGAACTGAAGTCCTAAATGGACTTTAACGGGCAACCTGCAAATGGCAATGAGCGATTTTAGGATGCCTAGTGTTTCGAGTGAAAGGAGAACATTAATGATAAAAAGTTTTGATGAAATAATGGAAAAAGTAAAAAAACAAAAGCGAAAAAAAATTGTTGTTGCAGCTGCTCAGGATGAACCAGTGTTAGAAGCTGTAAGAGATGCTGTTTCTGAGGGGTTTGTTGAGGCAATTTTAGTTGGAGACAAAGAAAAAATAGAACTCATAGCTCATAAAATTAATTTTGATGTAAACGATTTAGAAATAATTGATGAAGTAGATAATACAAAGGCAGCTTTAAAAGCTGTAGAGCTGGTTTCAACGGGAAAAGCAGATATGCTAATGAAAGGTCTTTTAGAAACCTCAACTATCTTAAAGGCTGTTTTAAATAAGGAAATAGGGTTAAGAACAGGAAGATTAATGTCTCATGTAGCTGTTTTCGAAATACCGGGTTTTGATAGACTTATATTTATAACTGATGCAGCCTTTAATATGTATCCTGATATAAAAGCTAAAATAGATATTTTAAATAATGCTGTTAGTGTTGCTCATGCTGTTGGGATAGAAACTCCTAAGGTTGCACCAATTTGTGCAGTAGAAGTTGTAAATCCAGATATGTCAGCTACAATTGATGCTTCTATTTTATCAAAGATGAATGAAAGAGGCCAAATTAGAGGATGCATTGTAGACGGACCATTAGCTGTAGATAATGCGTTGTCAGAAGAAGCAGCAAGACATAAAAAGATAAATAGTCCAGCGGCAGGAAAAGCCGATATACTTCTGCTTCCAAATATTGAGGCTGGAAATGTAATGTATAAAACTTTAACATATACTACAAGATCTAAAAATGGAGGTATATTAGTTGGAACATCAGCTCCAGTTGTATTAACATCAAGGGCAGATAGCCCAGAATCAAAGCTCTACTCAATAGCTTTGGCAGCTTTAGTTGCAGATTTAAACAAATAGAAAATTAATATTACTATAGGGGGACCCAAATGAGTTATAAGCTTTTAATAATTAATCCAGGTTCTACTTCAACAAAAATAGGTGTTTATGAAGATGAAAATCCTATTATAGTTGAAACTTTAAGACATTCCTCTGAGGAAATAGGCAAGTTTAAAACTATATTTGAACAGTTCGAGTTTAGAAAAGATGTAATTTTGGATATTTTAAAGAAAAAAAACTTTGATATAAATACATTAGATGCAGTTGTTGGTAGAGGAGGACTTTTAAAGCCTATAGAAGGAGGTACTTATGCAGTTAATGAGGCAATGCTTAATGACCTTAAAATAGGTATTCAAGGGCAGCATGCTTCAAATTTAGGTGGAATTATTGCAAGTGAAATAGCAAAAAAAATAGGAGTTAAAGCTTTTATTGTAGATCCGGTTGTTGTTGACGAGCTTGACCAAATTGCTAGAATATCTGGAATACCTGAAATAGAGAGAATAAGCATATTTCATGCACTTAACCAAAAGGCTATAGCTAAAAGATATTCAAAAGAAATAGATAAAAAATATGAAGAACTAAATTTAATAGTTGCTCATATGGGTGGAGGAATATCTGTAGGAGCACACAAGAACGGCAGAGTTGTTGATGTTAATAACGCTTTGGATGGAGAAGGGCCATTTTCTCCGGAACGTTCAGGAAGTCTTCCTATAGGTGACTTAGTAAAGCTTTGCTTTAGTGGTAAGTATACTTATGATGAAGTTAAAAAGATGATTACAGGCAAAGGAGGCTTTGTTGCCCACTTGAATACTAATGATGCAAAAGTTGTAGCTGAAGCTATGAAGGCTGGTGATAAGAAAGCTGAGCTTATTTTAAAAGCAATGGCATATCAGGTAGCAAAGGAAATAGGAAAATGTGCTGCTGTACTTCATGGAAAAGTTGATGCTATATTATTAACAGGTGGAATAGCTTATGGTAAGGACATAATAGAGCTTATAAAGGAAAGAGTTGAATTTATAGCTCCAGTTATAGTTTACCCGGGAGAAGATGAGCTTCTTGCTTTAACTCAAGGAGGAATAAGAGTTCTAAAAGGTGAAGAAGAAGCAAAAGAATATAAATAAGCAAGCAAGGTGGTGACTTATGAGCAGAATAAGAATATTTACAGGACATTTTGGAAGCGGTAAAACTGAAATAGCTATAAATTATGCAATAAACTTAGCTAAGCAGGGAAAAAAGGTAGCAATTGTAGATATAGACATAGTTAATCCATATTTTTGCGTAAGGGATATAAGTGAGTTATTAACAAAGGAATACGGAATACGAGTAATAGCTTCTAATCCTCATTACTCTAACGCAGAGCTTGCAGTAGTACCAGCAGAGATAATTTCTGTGTTTAATGATAAGTCCTATGAAGTTGTAATGGACATAGGAGGAGACGACTCAGGGGCAGTTGTACTAGGACAGTACAATAGATTTTTTAGAGAAGAACCCTATGAAATGTACTTCGTAATAAATAATAATAGACCTATGACTTCCAATTTAGTTGATACAGAAGAGTATATAAGAAATATTCAATATTCTTCAAGACTTAAGGTAACATATTTGGTATCCAATACAAACTTATCATATGAGACAACCATTGAAGATATATTAAAAGGAGATAAGAAAGTAGCGGAGTTATCAGAAAAGATAGGCATACCATATAGATATACGGTTTGCAGAGAGGACTTATTTTCGGACATAATAGGCAAAGTACAAGGTGAAATTTTGCCAATAGACATATATATGAAACCACCGTGGAGATAAATAAGATGGAGGGGATTTTATGCCAAGAGTTACTTTTAAAGAAGAAAGATGCAAAGGATGTGGAAACTGCATTCTTGCTTGCCCTAAAAAGATAATTGCTTTTTCCGAGAAGTTAAATAACAAAGGGTATCATCCGGCAGAGGTTACTGAAGACAGAATGAGTCAATGTATCGGCTGTGTATCCTGTGCCAGAATGTGTCCAGATTGTGTTATAGTTGTAGAGAAGTAATTAATTAAAAGGAGGAGGGTTTCAAATGGGTGAAAAGGTATTAATGAAAGGTAATGAAGCCATTGGAGAGGCAGCTATTAGAGCTAACTGTCAGTGCTTCTTTGGTTATCCAATTACACCTCAGACAGAAGTAGCTGCTTATATGTCAAAAAAGATGCCAAAGATTGGAAGAGTGTTTTTACAAGCTGAAAGTGAAGTAGCTGCTATAAACATGGTTTACGGAGCGGCAGGAAGCGGGGTTAGGGTTTTAACTTCTTCTTCAAGCCCAGGAATAAGCTTAAAAGCTGAAGGAATTTCCTATATAGCAGGAGCAGAGCTTCCATGTGTTATTATAAACATAGTTAGAGGTGGCCCAGGCCTTGGTGGAATCCAACCAGCTCAGTCAGATTATTTCCAGGCAACTAAAGGTGGAGCACATGGTGATTTCCAAATGCCAGTTTACGCACCAGCATCCATTCAAGAAATGGTTGATTTAGTTCAAGAAGCTTTTGATGTTGCTGATATGTATAGAACCCCATGTATGGTTATGGGAGATGGAATGCTTGGTCAAATGATGGAACCTGTTGAGTTTAAAGAAAGAGAAAAAAGAGAGCTTCCAGAGAAAGACTGGGCTGCTAATGGCTTAAGAGGAAGAAAGAATCATAATGTTATAAATTCCTTATTCTTAAAACCAGAAGAACTTGAGCAGCATAACTTAAAGCTTCAAAGAAAATACGATGCTATAAAGAAAAATGAAGTTAAATATGAATTGTATAATTGCGATGAAGAGTGTGACTTAATTATAGTTGCTTATGGAACAACATCAAGAATATGCAAAAATGTTGTTAAAATGGCTAAGGAAAATGGCATTAGGCTTGGTTTAATTAGACCTATAACTTTATGGCCATTCCCTGTTGAAGCATTTGAAAAAACCATATCTAAAACAAGACTTGGCTATATTTCAGTTGAAATGAGTATGGGTCAAATGGTTGAAGATGTTAAATTGTCTGTAAACGGAAGAAAGCCAGTTCACTTCTACGGAAGAACAGGCGGAATGGTTCCTCATCCAGAAGAAATCTTAAGCAAAGTAAAAGAAATAGTAGGCTTCAATAGCGAAGCCAAAGATGAAGTTGCAGGGGGGATAAAATAATGGCTATAGTATTTCAACCACCTATGTCTTTGTTAGATGTACCTACCCATTATTGTCCAGGATGTACTCATGGAGTAATTCACAGGCTTATTGCCGAGGTAATAGATGAGTTGGGAGTTTTAGATAAAACAATTGGAGTAGCGCCAGTAGGATGCTCAGTGCTCGCATATGATTATTTTGCATGCGATATGTTCCAGGCAGCTCATGGAAGAGCTCCAGCAGTTGCAACTGGTATAAAAAGATCTCACCCAGACAGTGTAGTATTTACTTATCAAGGTGACGGAGATCTCGCTGCAATAGGTACAGCAGAAATTGTTCATGCAGCAACAAGAGGAGAAAATATAGTTACTATATTCGTGAACAACTGTATCTATGGAATGACAGGAGGACAAATGGCTCCAACAACTCTTCCAGGACAAATTACAGAGACATCACCATACGGAAGAGACGTTAAGACAGCAGGATACCCAATAAGAGTTTCAGAAATGATTTCAACTCTTGATGGTGCATGTTATGTTGAAAGGGTTTCTGTTGATAGCGTTCCAAATGTAATTAAGGCTAAAAAAGCAATAAAGAGAGCCTTTGAAAATCAGATAGCAGGAAAAGGATTTTCTATGGTTGAAATATTGTCTATATGTCCAACTAACTGGGGATTATCTACTGAAGAATCCTTCAAATGGTTAAAAGACAATATGATACCTTACTATCCATTAGGTGTTAAAAAAGATACTACAGGGGAGGTAAAATAATATGGCTTCACAAGAAATATTATTTGCTGGCTTTGGCGGTCAAGGTATTCTCTCTATGGGAAAGTTCTTAGCTTATGCGGGAATGGATGCGGGTCTTAATGTTTCATGGCTTCCATCTTATGGTCCGGAAATGAGAGGAGGAACTGCAAACTGTTCAGTCATACTTACTGAAGATCCAGTGGGTTCCCCTATAGTTAATGAAGCTACTACACTAGTAGTTATGAATAGACCTTCTCTAGATAAATTTGAAGAGGCTATAAAGGCAAATGGACTTTTAATAATAGACAGCGATTTAGTAAATAGGCTTCCAGAAAGAAATGATATAGAAGTTATTAGTATACCAGCTCAAAGCATAGCAGAAGAAATTGGTAGTAAAACCATAGCTAACATGGTGCTTTTAGGAGCATTGGTTGCAAAAACAGGAATAGTTTCTATGGAAGACTTACTTAAAGCTTTAAAGGAACACGGAAAAGAAAAGTTCTATGAAGCTAATAAGAAGGCTTTAGAAAAGGGTGCAGAGTTCGCAGCTTAATTAAATTAAAAACATAAAATAAAAATACCTAGAGAAATAGTTCTAGGTATTTTTTTACATTGTAATAAAATGACACTTGTAATATAATTATTTTGTATGTCTATATGTATAAGATAAAAAGCGAGGTTACAATATGGGTAGAATGTTTGGAACAGACGGAGTTAGAGGAATTGCAAATACAGAGCTTACAGCTCAGCTTGCGTATAATTTAGGAAGAGCTGGGGCTTACGTACTTACAGAAGGAGCTCATAAGCCTAAAATAATAGTTGGTATGGATACAAGAATTTCTGGAGATATGCTTGAAGCTGCTCTTGTTGCTGGAATACTTTCAGTTGGAGCTGAGGCTGTTCGTTTAGGTGTGGTTCCTACACCGGCAGTTGCATATTTAACTAGAAAATATGGAGCTGATGCAGGGGTAGTTATTTCAGCATCACATAATCCAGTTGAATATAATGGTATTAAATTCTTTAATTCACAGGGTTACAAGCTTTCAGATGAATTAGAAGATAGAATTCAAGCTGTAATAGAAAGCAATTTTGAAGGAGTTCCTTCACCGACTGGTGGCGATTTAGGAAGAAAGAGGACTGAAGAAGCTGCTCTGGAGGACTATATAAAATTCGCAAAGTCAACTATAGATGTTGATTTTAAAGGAATGAAAATTGCTTTAGACTGTGCAAATGGAGCTTCTTATGAAGCAGCTGTTGAAACATTTAGAAGTCTTGGAGCAGAAGTAGTTGTCATAAACAATGATCCAGATGGTGTGAATATAAACAAAAACTGCGGTTCTACACATCCAGAAGAATTGATGGACTATGTAGTCAGAAAGGGCTGTAATTTAGGTCTTGCTTTTGATGGAGATGCTGACAGATGCCTTGCAGTAGATGAAAAAGGTAATTTAGTAAATGGCGATTTTATGATGGCTATTTGTGCTAAATATTTAAAGGATCAGGGTAAATTAACCAAAGATGTATTGGTTGTAACAGTAATGAGCAATCTTGGCTTAGATATTGCTTTAGCAAAGGAAAACATTACAACTGTTAAAACAAAGGTTGGAGATAGATATGTTCTAGAGGAAATGGCTAAGGAGGGCTATAAGCTTGGCGGAGAACAGTCAGGACATGTTATTTTTCTTGAACATAACACAACAGGAGACGGTCTTGTAACAGGACTTCAAATTGCAGCTGTTGTTAAGAAAAGTGGAAACACACTATCACAGTTAGCTTCAATAATGAAGGAACTTCCACAAGTATTAGCAAATGCTAAAGTTCCAAATGATAAAAAGGATATTCATGAGAAGGACTCAGAAATAGTAAATGAAATAAGGAAGATGGAAGAAAAGCTCCATGGATGCGGAAGAGTTTTAATAAGACCTTCAGGTACAGAACCTTTGGTAAGAGTTATGCTTGAGGGAGAAGATCAAGCTGAAATTGATGAAATGGCTCACTCACTTGCTAAAATGATTGAAGAAAAAGCAAATAAATAAAATATTAATGAAGTTTTACAAACTGCTGATTAGTTTATACTATTCAGCAGTTTTATTTTGAACTATAATAAAATAAAATATAACTTAAGTATTCTTACAGGAGTGTACAATATATATGGAAATTATAAATATTGATAGAAATTCAAATATTATTAAAGCGGAAGAAAATAAACAAAAGGGAGATATTCTTTTTGACGATAAGAACTATTTTGAAGCGGCTTTATATTATGTTGATGCATTAGATTTATATAATAAAGAGCAGTATGAAGTTGAATTTTCTCATATATATAATAAGCTGGGAGCTTGTAAGGCTAATACCTTTCAATATCTTGAAGCGTTATTTTACTATCATAAGGCATATTATTATTCATCTGCTCATAAAGATTGTCAAACTTTAGAAAAATCGATATATAACTTAGCTTGGTGTTACAAAAAATTGGATAAGTTTGATGAAGCTATTCAATATTTAGATGAATATTTAGCATTAATAGATAAATCAAGTAATTTTGTTAATTATGTCTATGCTCAAATACTAGTTTCCAATTGTTATGAATCTAAAAAAGAATATAATGAAGTAATTAAGATATATAATAAACTTATAGTAGAATGTGAAAATAATAATGAAGATTTGTTAGGATATATATACACTAATCTCGGTGTTCTATACACTTACTTAGATGATTTAGATAAAAGCATTGAATATTATGATCTTGCTGAAAAATTAAGGAAGAATAAAAGTCCATATGATTTGGCATACACTTATTCAAGTAAGGCCGAAGCTCTTATGAAGCGTGAAAGTTATTACGAAGCATTAGAACTTATATATGACAGCTTGAATCTACTTAAAGATAGCCCTGATGAAGAGCTTCAAATAAAAGCTTCTTATACACTTTCAGAAATTTACGTAAGAATGAATGATAAGAAAAACTTAAAAAGGATATATCAAAATTTAGTTGAACTCTTAAGTAAGAGCAATAGAAAAGATGAGCTTATTAAAATATATTCAAAGTTAGCTTTAATTTATTTGGATGAAAAAGATGAGAAAATGTGTAAAAAATACATTGAATTAATAGAAATATCATATTGAATATTCTGAAAATTGTGATATAATAAGATATTATATGAGATTGGGGGAAAACATATGAAAAAGAAAAAAAATTTAGTATTTAGTATTTTTCTTAGTTTATCACTCTTAATTGCTGCTGTAGGAGTGGTTGTGCCAAATGCACCTGGTGGACAAGATCCGCCTGTACTTGTTACTAACAGCATAAATACATATAATATTTAATTTAAAGAACTATACCAACTTGAGAATTGTGTAATTATCATGTAAAAAGACCGCTGAGTGCAGCGGTCTTTTTACATGGCAGAACCTATTAATAATATAAGAATATTAATAATAGGTTGTTTGCTTCTAGAAATATTATAGTGGTTTAACGTTTATAGCTTGATCTCCCTTTTGTCCTTGAGTTAAGTCAAAGGAAACCTTATCGCCTTCGTTAAGAGTCTTGAATCCACCAGATTCGATACCTGAGTAATGAACAAATACATCTTTTCCGTCATCAGTTGTGATGAAACCGAAACCTTTTTGTGAGTTGAACCATTTTACTGTTCCTTGCATTAAAAAAACCTCCTAAATGTATAAAAAAACTATAATAGGCTAACTTTACATACCTACTAATGTTATTTATTTTACCAAATAAGTAGAATTTTATTCAGCAAACTAATGTTTTATATAAAAAATCTTAAATATATATAGTGCAGTAAAGCTAGTATATTATCTAGCAAAGAGATTCACTTATAGTATTTACTATTTTTGTGAAAACATTTAGAATATATTACGTACGAAATAATTTGATATGGTAAATTACTAAAAAAGGTGGGGGAGAAGAGAGTGTTTGGAAAAATAATTCAATTTATTCTGAAAGAAAATAAAGTGATTTTTAAATTTGAGAATGGACAAGGATGGATAGAAATAATAAATCCTTGGATTATTAATGTGTTTTCTCCGTTGAAGTATGATAATCACTATTCAAGAGCAATTGAATCACTTCCTATAGAGAAATGTGACTTTGAGGTTAATGAAAAAGACGGTTTCATAGAGATAAAAACTAAACAGATTACTGTAAGAGTCAGTGATAACTTTTATGTGGATTTTTATGATAAAAATGATGAACCTATTTGTTTAGATTATAAGCAGAAAAGAAAGCCATTTATAAGACGGGGCAATGTAAGTATAGCAGAAGCAGAAGGACATAAAATTGAAACCAATGAAGGAGCTCATAAGATTGAAGTAATTAAGAGAATACTCGGGAATGAGAGTTTTTATGGGCTTGGTGATAAAACAGGACATCTAAACAAAAAAAACTACAGCTATGAAATGTGGAATACAGATGATCCAAGTCCACATGTGGAAAGCTATAAATCACTATATAAGTCTATTCCTTTTTTTATTACTTTAAATCAAGGAAATGCTTTTGGAATATTTTTTGATAATACTTTTAAGACCTATTTTGATATGAGTAAAGAAAATAGCGAGTATTATTATTTTGGTGCAGATGATGGAAATTTAGATTATTATTTTATAACTGGTCCCGATTTTAAAGATGTTATAGGCAGATATACTGATTTAACAGGAAAAACTCCGATGCCTCAGCTTTGGACTTTAGGCTATCAGCAGTGCAGATGGAGTTATGCTCCAGAGGAAAGACTTAAAGAAGTTGCCAAGGCTTTTAGAACTAATGATATTCCTTGTGATGCTTTATATCTAGATATAGATTATATGGATGGTTTTAGAGTGTTTACTTGGGATGAGGAAAGATTTCCGAATCCAAAAGAAACATTAACCAAACTAAGAGAAGAAGGCCTTAAAGTAGTGACTATAATTGATCCAGGAGTTAAAAAGGATAAAAGCTATTCAATTTATGAGGAGGGACTTAAGAATAATTATTTTGCAACGGATAAAGATGGAGTGCCCTATGTAAATGCAGTTTGGCCCGGAGATTCCTTATACCCTGATTTTTCTGAAGCAAGGGTAAGAGAATGGTGGGCAGACAATCAGAAGATAATGATGGATTACGGAGTGGCTGGAATATGGAATGATATGAATGAGCCAGCAAGCTTTAATGGCCCTCTTCCTGATGAGGTTCAGTTTGGAAATGATGGAAGACCAACAGATCATAGAGAAGTACACAACGTATACGGACATTTAATGTCAAAGTCTGCGTATGAAGGTATAAAAAAACATAGTGGAAAAAGGCCATTTGTTATAACCAGAGCTTGTTATGCTGGCACTCAAAAATACTCTACTGTTTGGACAGGAGATAATCAAAGCTTGTGGGAACACTTAAGAATGTCTGTGCCTATGCTCTTAAATCTTGGTATAAGCGGGCTAAGCTTTGCGGGAACTGATGTTGGCGGTTTTGGTTTTGACTGTACAAGTGAGCTTTTATCTAGATGGATACAAGTTGGATGCTTTTCACCACTTTTTAGAAATCATTCTTCTATACATACAAGAGACCAGGAACCTTGGGCTTTCGATAAACAGACTCTTGATATAAATAGAAAGTATATAAAATTGAGATATAAACTTTTGCCCTATTTATATGATTTAATGTGGCAGGGTGAAAGAACTGGACTTCCTGTAATGAGACCGTTGGTATTACACTATTCTCAGGATGAGCAAACCTACAATGTTAATGATGAATTTTTATTTGGAGAAAACATTTTGGTAGCCCCAGTTGTTGAACAAGGCAAAAGTTTTAGAGCAGTATATTTGCCAGAAGGAGAATGGGTTGATTTTTGGACTGGACAAATTCATAGAGGTAAGAATACTATATTGAAAAATGCACCGTTAGATACTTGTCCTATATATATTAAAGCTGGAAGTATTATACCTAATTATCCAGAGCAAAAGTATATTGGAGAAAAAGTAATAGAGGAGTTAACTCTAAATATTTACCCAGGTAAAAGTGAGTATATTCACTATGAAGATGACGGAGAAAGCTTCGATTATAAAAAAGGCAAGTATAACTTATATAAGTTTGCAATGGAAAATAATAAAAACATAACTATTGGATTAAATTTCTTAAATGAAGGTTATTCAAAAAAATATAAGAATTTTAGGTTTATCATTAATAATGTAAAAGCAAAACAAATATGCTTTAATGGTGAATCTATAAATTTCAATATTTCAAATGGCAGCACTGAATTTGTTTTAAAAGCAGAGGAAGGAAAGCTTAATATAATTTAATTTGGAGGTAATGGGTTATGGAAAAATCAAAAGTTTATTTTACAGATCTTAGAACAAAGCCGGGAGTAAATCTTTTGGATAAGCTGGAAAAGTTAATCAAAAGGGCAGGAATCGGAGATATTGATTTTAAAAATAAATTTACAGCTATAAAAATACACTTCGGTGAACCTGGGAATTTAGCATACATAAGACCGAATTATGCTGCTAAAGTAGTTAGTGTAATTAATGAGCTAGGAGGAATTCCATTTTTAACTGATTCAAATACACTTTACTCAGGAAGAAGAGCAAATGCAGTAGATCATTTAGGAGCTGCTTATGAAAATGGATTCAATCCATTAACTGTTGGTTGTCACATAATAATTGCTGATGGTCTTAAAGGAACAGATTATAGAGAAATAGAAGTAAATATGAAGCACTGCAAGACTGCTAAGATAGGAACTGCCATTGCAGATGCAGATATAGTAATATCTATGAATCATTTCAAGGGTCATGAGATGACTGGTTTTGGAGGAGCACTAAAGAACCTTGGTATGGGATCAGGTTCAAGAGGCGGGAAACTTGAAATGCACTCAGCTTCAAAACCAAAAATTCAAGAGGAAAATTGTGTTGCATGCAGACAATGTATAAATAATTGTGCTCAAGATGCTATCGAATTAAATGAAAGCAGAAAAGCAGTTATTGATTATGATAAATGTGTAGGTTGTGGGCAGTGTGTTGCTGTTTGTCAGTTTGATGCAGCTCAGGTAATATGGAATGAAGCAGCTGATACAGCTAATGAAAAAATTGCAGAGTATACTCATGCAGTATTAAAAGGCAAGCCAAATTTCCACATTAATTTTATAATGAATGTATCTCCAAATTGTGACTGCTGGGATAGCAATGATGTTCCTATAGTACCTGATTTGGGAATAATGGCATCATTTGATCCTGTTGCTTTAGATAAAGCTTCTATTGACATGGTTAATGAAGCTCCAGTAGCAAAAGGAAGTTACTTAGAAGAAAAGGTATGTGAATGTGAAGAACACAATCATGAACATGAAGATAAAATTCACCATATTCATCCGAATACTGATTGGAGAGTAAGCTTAAACTATGCTGAAGAAATAGGGCTTGGAACTCAAGACTATGAATTAGTAGTTATAAAGTAAATAGACTAACTTATACCATATAGGATATAATGTAGTGTGTACTGAAAATTTCAGTACACACTACTTTTATTTGGGAGTGATACAAATGATAACTATTTTTGATTCACATGCTCATTATGATGATGAATCCTTTAATGAAGATAGAGAGCAAGTAATAAAAGAAATTAAAGAAGCTGGGGTTATAGGAGTTTTAAATTGCGGGGCTTCTATGGATGGAGCAAGATTTTCCTCTAAACTTTCTAAAGAATATGATTTCTTTTATGCTGCAGTAGGAATTCATCCTGAGAATGCAACTGAGCTTAATAATGATACTTTAAAAGAACTTAGAGAATTGGCTTCTAATGAAAAGGTAAAAGCTATAGGTGAAATTGGCCTTGATTATTACTATGAAGAAAACCCATCAAGAGAAGTTCAAAAGAGAGTTTTTAGAACTCAAATGGAATTAGCAAGAGAACTAAGCTTACCTGTAGTAATTCATGATAGAGATGCTCATGAAGATACTTTAAAAATATTAAAGGGGTTTCCTGAGGTTAAGGGAGTGCTGCACTGTTTTTCCGGAAGTGCAGAATTTGCAAGAGAATGTTTAAAGCTTGGATACTATATAGGATTTACAGGAGTTGTAACATTTAAAAATGCTAAAAAAATAGTTGAGGTTGCTAAAGAGATGCCGCTTGACAGGATGCTTGTTGAAACAGATTGTCCTTATATGGCGCCAACACCATTTAGGGGAAAGAGAAACAGGTCGGATTATATAAAATATATTATTGAAAAGCTATCAGAAATTAAAGGAATACCTGAAGAAGAAATATCAAGAATTACAATAGAAAACACTAAAAGGATGCTAACTATTTAATTGTAAAATTTAATTTTAAACCCTATTGAAGGCACTAATATACTAAGAAAGTATGTTAGTGCCTTCAATCTTTATTTAGCATTTTAAAATTTGATGATTAAAAATCCAAATATTGGCATATAATTTAATATCTTATAACTTTTTAGGAGATATAAAAATTTTATTAATAAATTATACCTCTATCAAAGACTGCATATCTATAATTTTAAAGCAATCATAATATATTTTATTATTTATGCATAGTAATGCATTTTAGCAGTCTAATAAAAGTAACTTTAGTGAGTTTTATGGCTAAACAACATCTAAACTATATTTAAAGTTGTTTGCTTAAATACCGCTTTAGTTTTAAGGAGGTTAGCAGAATGGATAAGTTGAAAAATATGTATAAAAGCTATTTTTCAATAGGTCCTAAGGCAGTACTTGTTGTAATGCTGTCACTTATGGTTGTTACAGCAGGTGTTCAAGCCGCCAAAAAGACTATAGTAGTATCAATTGACGGAAAGGAAACTAAAATAGTTACCTTTAGAAAGACATTTAAGGATGTATTAAGTGATAACAGCATAGTCTTAGGGCCAAAGGATAAGATGACACCAAGTATAGACACAAAGCTTAAGAAAAATGACAGGATTGACATAAAAAAGGCTGTCAATGTTACTGTTGCAGTTGACGGTCAAGAGAAAAAAATTCTCACGACTGAAGATACAGTATACAAGATGTTTAATGATGAGGGGATAATAGTAAAAGATACAGATAGGGTAATACCCTCAAGAAACATACAAATAAGTGATGGGCTAAATGTAGTTGTGACAAGAATTGAATCAAAGATTATAAGTGAAAGTGTGGATTTAGATTTCTCTACGGTAGTAAAGAACGATGATGAAGCAATAACCGGTTCAAAAAAGATACTCCAAGAAGGTGAGAAGGGTCAAAGGGTTATAACTACAGAACTTGTATACGAAGATGGGAAAGAAACAGAAAGAAAAGTACTTAATGATGTTGTTACCAAAAAGCCCGTGCAAAGAATTGTGTCAGTCGGCACACTTGCTGTTTTAAACTTATCCCGTGGAGGGCAGGTTGCATATAAAAACAGTATAAAGATGAAAGCTACTGCTTATACATCAAATTTTGCAAGTACAGGCAAGAGTCCTGGAGATAAAGGCTTTGGAAGAACTGCAACTGGAACAATTGCAAAAAGAAACCCAGACGGATACAGTTCGATAGCTGTAGATCCAAGAGTAATTCCTTTAGGTACTAAGCTATATATTGAAGGGTATGGCTATGGTATAGCAGAGGATACTGGAGGAGCTATTAAAGGTAATATTATAGATGTTTACCTTAATTCAGAGTCTGAATGCAGACAGTGGGGAGTTAGAACAGTAAATGTGTATATTGTTAAGTAAAATTAGGAGCTGTACGCTCCTTATTTTTTTATGCCTTGACAATTAGTCAGGCTTGTAACAGAATAATATAAGTAGATTGTTAGGGAAAATTATTTCGGGAGGAACTTATGATAAAGGAAGTCATTGTAGTTGAAGGAAGAGATGATGTTACAGCTGTTAAGAGAGCTGTAGACGCAGAAATTATAGCTGTTGGAGGCTTTGGTATAAATGCTAAAGTTATAAATAGAATTAAAGAGGCACAAAAGAGACAAGGAGTTATAGTTTTAACTGACCCTGATTTTGCAGGGGATAAAATAAGAAGAATAATATCTAAGAGAGTTCCTGACATAAAACATGCGTATATAACTCAAAAAGAAGGAACTAAGGATGGAGATATTGGTGTTGAAAATGCATCACCTGAGGCTATACTTAAAGCTCTTAGTATGGCTAAATTTGAAATAAAAGAAAAAAGAGAAGAGTTCAACATACAGGATTTAGTATATTTTAAGCTTACTGGAGATAATAAATCTAAGGAAAGAAGAGATGCTTTAGGCAGTGAGCTTGGAATTGGATATTGTAATTCGAATCAATTTATTACAAGACTCAATAATTATGGAATAACAAGAGAAGAGTTTATAAATGCGTTAAAGCGCATAGAAATATAGGAGAAAAAATATGAGTGATTTATCTACAAAAGAAATTGTTAAAAAATATGGATTTAGATTTACTAAAAGTCTAGGTCAGAACTTTCTAATAGATGATAGTGTGTTGATGGATATAGTTGAAGGAGCAAATGTAAGCCCAGAGGATTTAATTATTGAAATAGGTCCTGGTGTAGGAACTCTAACTAAAGAACTTTTAAAAAGAGCAAAAAAGGTTTGTTCTATTGAATTAGATGCTGACCTTATTCCTATATTGAAAGAAGAACTTAAGGAATTTAACAATTTTGACCTTATACACAAAGATGCTTTGAAGGTTGATTTTAATTCTCTAATTAGTGAGGAAAAGTCTATAAAAGTTGTTGCTAATCTTCCTTATTATGTTACCACACCTATAATAGCAAAGCTTCTAAATGATAGAGTTAATTTTAATTCTCTGACTATTATGATTCAAAAAGAAGTAGCAGAAAGAATTGCAGCTGACCCAAATACAAAAGAATATGGAGCTCTTTCCATATTAGTTCAGTACTATTGTGATACGGAAATAGTAAGAAAGGTAGCACCAAGTTCTTTCATACCCCAGCCAAAGGTTGATTCTATAGTTATTAAGCTTAATAAGCTTGAAAAACCAAGAGTAATAGTAAAGGATGAAAAATTATTTTTTAGAGTTTCAAGAGAGGCATTTAACATGAGGCGAAAAACTTTGTGGAATGCTTTGAAAGCTTTAAAGATAAGCAGTGATCTGATGGAAAAGGCATTTATCAATGCGGGAATAGATTCTAAAAGAAGAGGAGAAACACTTTCACTTCAAGAATTTGCGGATTTATCAAATGCAATATATGATTTAAACAAATAAATTATAAAACAGAGATATAAAAGTATAATATTACGTTTATATCTCTGTTTATTTTTTTGTATTTGTTCACTTTTATGATTAGTCTTCATATATTATAATGAATAAATTTTTTGGAGGGACAAGAGTTGGCTCAAAAAAAGAGTTACAGTAGATATTTTATAATACTGCAGGAAGATGAAAAAGGATATGCTTTGGCCTCTGACAAATTGCCTTCAGGATATGCAAAATTGGAAATAAAAAATGATAAATGTAAGGTATCTTACTATGTTCAAAATTTAAAAAAGGAAAGTGCACCTTATTACATGCTGCTAATTTGTAATAAAAAGGATGTAAAAAAACTTTTAAAGCTAGGTGAACTGAACATAGATGAACACGGCAGGGCAGAGGTATCCTATGAATATCCTGTTGAAAATGTGGCAAACTTTGGAGTCGGTATTGACAAGATAGTTGGTGCAGCAATAGTTAGATTTATGAATTCTAATATAATACCTGTTATGAGCGGATTTGCTAGTACAGATATTCCAGAGTGGAAAGGTTTTACTATTATAGAAAGTGAATTAAAGAGGCAGGAAGAAGAACGAGAGGAAAAGCTTGAAAAAACTGTTGAAGTGAAGGCAGAGGTTAAGATAGAAGAGCAGAAGGAAGAAACAAAGGAAGAACAAAGAAATATATTTGATGAATATGAGAACAAAATTGAAGAGGAGAAAGTTAAGGATAAGGAAGAAGAATTAAAGGCAATAGAAGAAAAACCAAGAAGTGAGGCAGCACAAATAGAAATAAGTGATAATGAAGAGAACATAGAAGAAATTGAATTTGATCCCGAAGATGAGAGACATAAGAAAAAGTGTAAGAAGGATTCCTGTGAAATAAAACATGAAGAAAAGTGTGAAGAAAAGTGTGAAGAAAAGTGCGAAGAAAAGAAAGAATATAAGCATGAGAATAAATGCAATGACAATCATCCAAAAGATAATATAAGTATGCTATTTATGGATGTAGCAGATGGCTTTGAAGAGTTACAGGGAATATGCAGTGAAATTAAAAGATGCAAGTGGTATAAGGTTCCTGTCTATAGGCCTGAAGATATGACTAGCTGCACTCATTATAATAAGCATACGGTTGCTTATTATCCAATGGTTAACTATTATCCATATATAAGGAAACATGGGCACTTTATTCTTGGCTACAAGCATGATAAAGACAACAAGATGAAATATTTAGTTTATGGTGTTCCTGGAACGAAATCAAGAATTGATCAGCCTTTTGGTGGAAGAACAGGTTTTGTTACTTGGGTTCCTATTGTTGAAGGTGAAGAAGAAGAAAATAGTCAAGGTTATTGGCTTATGTTCTATGATTTTAAAAACTCAACGATTGTTATACCAGTAAGATAAGAATTTAAGAATGAAGAATTAAGAATGGAGAATAAATGCATAAAATCTTTTTTAAGATTTTCTGAAATATATTTTAAAGCCCCTAGTGTGACTTTATTCCACAATTCTTCATTCTTAATTCATAATCATATTAGCTTGTACATATAATTTATTGATAGAACTATTTGAAGCTTAAAGTCCTAAATGGATTTTAACGGGCTAGCTAGCCGGTGAAAGCCGGCGAGAATAGACAGACCAGTGTTTAATTGCTCAGAGATTCTTGTTAAAGGAGGTTAGTATGAGGCTGATTATATTGAATAGGAAAAGACTAGGTGTTACTGTTATAATTATAGGACTTATGTTAGTTTTATTCGGTTTGGAAAAAAAATTTGATGGAAGACTTAGATATGTGGCATTGATGCAGAATAATATATATTCACTTACAAAGTATGATGTGCCGGAACTAAATTTTAGCTATAAGCTGCCCAAAGAGTGGACAACTCAGAAACAGAGCTTTGGTGGGGATGAAATAGTATATCATAATGACTTTAGTTCAGAAGATGCTTCTATACATGGTTTTGTACAAGTATGGAATATTAAGGAGGATTTAAAAAGTTTCCTGGATAAAAGCAATGAATTAAATAAGCAGTATGCTCAGTATACAGATTATATTATTACCCCTATAGTCGTTAAGAATCATGATGGTTATCTAGTAACCTATACCATGAGAACTTCAGAAACGGCAAAATATAAAGGTTATGAATACTTTTTAAAGGATAAAGGTAGATTTTTTAGATTTGCTTTTTATGTAAGGGATGTTAACTTTAAAGAAAATATGCCAACTATATATAAAACTATTGTTGAAACCTTTGAGTCTAATTAATAATAGATTGATTTAAATATTTCAAAGTATTATAATTTATTTTAAAGAGTAAGAGAAGCTTTTGCTTCTCTTATTAATTTATGTGAAAGTAACAGGGGGAGTTTATCTTGAGGCCTATTTTATTCAATATTTTTGGACTGAATGTTTATGGCTATGGAGCAATGATTGCAATAGGAATAATTGCCGCAGTAATGCTTCTGAGTTATAGAGCGCGAAAGGCTCATTATGATGAAGACAGCATATTAAATATGGCGATACTGGCAGTGATTTTAGGAGTAGCTGGTGGAAAATTGCTATATATAATAACTGAGTTTAAAAGTATAATTAACTATCCGGAGCAGCTTAAAGACTTTGGAAGCGGCTTTGTTGTTTATGGATCAATAATAGGGGGAGCGCTTGGTGTTTACATATACTGCAGAAAAAAAGGCTGGAGAATTTTAAAAATATTTGATTTAGTTATTCCAAGTTTGCCACTGGCTCAAGCCTTTGGAAGAATAGGCTGCTTTTTAGCTGGCTGCTGTTATGGAAGACCCACGAACTATTTTATAGGAGTCAAATTTAAAGAGGGATCCTTAGGACCTGTTGATACTTGTGTATATCCAACGCAAATTTTCTCATCAGTGTTCGATTTCGCTTTAGCAATATTCTTACTTTGGTATGCTAAAAAGGAGAGAAAAGATGGAAGAATTTTTTCCTTATATTTAATACTGTACAGCATAGGTAGATTTATAATAGAATTTATAAGAGATGATCCAAGAGGCAGTGTAGGAGTTCTTTCAACTTCACAATTTATAAGCATATTTATAGTATTTATTGGAATTTTAATGTTTAATATTGATAAGTTTAAAGGTATTTTTAAAACAGGCAAAGCAAAACAAATGTAGAAATAAGGAGCGAAAAATATTGAGGAAAAAAAGACATTTACTATGTTTATGCTTCTTAATCATAATTGCTGTTTTTTTCACGGGCTGCAGTAGTATTGATCAGCTTAAAGTTAAATTTGGCATGAAAAATAATGATTTTGAATACATTAAACAGGGTAAAATTAAAAAAATTGTAATACAAAATACTAGAGATCCAGGTTTTAGATTTATTGTTACAGATAAGAAGGCTATTTCTGAATTATATGATATACTTTCCACGTCTAAACAGGTTCAAACAAAATCTACCTTAGAGCCTGATTATGTGTTTGAGATGCAGGAAAGCTCCAGTAAGGTATATAAATTTAACTATATAACTGGACTAGACAAGAGCGAGGCTGGAAATTTATATAATGAAGATAAGGTTTATATAGTATCCAAAAGAATAGACAACGACATAATAAAGAGTCTATGGAATATTAGAAAACCAAAAGACTTCAGCAATAAATACTATGAAATGATAATAAATCAGGTGGAAAAATATTATAAGGAAAATGGTCAAGGAAAAACTATAGGTATTAATCTTTATGATGATGTTGATGTAGCTAAGTTTATATTGTCAACAGACCTTGAAAATTTTAAAACAAATCTTAATTCAAAAGTGCCAGGCGCTGAATTAATGACTACTCCAAAAGCTTCTGAGAAAGCAAAAGATTATGATATAACAGTAGGAGTAAAAACTGTAGGCTATAAAACTTTCTTATATAAAACAGAGATTACTTTTTTGGATAAAAAGAGCAATATTCAGAAAAAATATTATATAAAGGTATCTGATGAATCAAAGGATGGACGTTGGACAACAAAGGTTGATACAGATAGGCCAACAGGTTGGTAGGAATAAATTATTAAGTAATTGTTAATTTATTAACTATATATGGAAATATATAAATAAAGCCTGTATACTAATATAGTTAGTTAAAATTTAGCTGAATAGAAAATTTTCTTGTAAAAGGAGGTTGAAGTCCTAAATGGACTTCAACGGGTCATTTGCGAGCTGAGCGAGTACTCTAAATTACCCAGTGTTTCGACTGAAAGGAGAAAAATATGAAAAAGAAAATTATTATTGGAATTATAGTTGCTGCCGCTGTTTGCGGGCTTATAGCTTTTAGATTTGCAGGAGGTAAAAAGGTAAGTTATGTTAGTGTAAAAACATCAACTATTTCTCAGGGGGATGTTAAAGCGTATCTTTCCACTACTGGAACTGTTAAATCCAAAAATACAAAGGATTATTATCCTCTTCAAGGCAAAGTTAAAAAGGTTAATGTGAAAGTTGGAGATGCAGTTAAACAAGGACAAGTTCTTGTAGAATATGAAGTTCAAGATGCAAACGCAGCAGTAAAACAGGCACAAATACAATATGACAATGCGGTTTTGCAGAAAAAGATGCTTGTTAATAATAATAATGATATAAAGTCTAAAATAGCTGATTTAGATAAAAAAATAGCTGATACAGATACTCAAATAGCAGCTGCAGAAAAAAGTCCGCTAGCTCAGACACCTGATGGCCAAAAGGCTTTATCTGGGTTACAGACACAGAAATCTTCATATCAGCAGCAGAAAGAAAGCTTAAAGCCTATATCAACTGAGCAATTCAAGCAAGCAGACAATTCTGTAGCTTTAGCTCAAATATCCTTAGATAGTGCAAAGTCAAATCTTTCTAAGAGTCAGGATAAAATTATATCTGATATTGACGGTGTTATTACTGCTGTTAATGTAGTTGAAGGGGTATCTTCAATGACAGCAGGTGCTCAAGCTGCTGTTACAGTACAGGATTTATCAAATCTTAAGGTTGAACTTTCAATTGGAAAATATGATTCATCTAGAATTCAATTAAATCAAGAGGCAGTTGTAAAAAATGGTGGAAAAGAATATAAAGCAAAAGTTTCAGAAGTTGATCCTGCAGCTAAGAAAACAGTTTCTGCTACAGGAAGTGATACAACTTTAGGAGCAGAAGTAGATATTTTAGATAAACCAGAAGGATTAAAGGTAGACTTCGATGCAGATGTTGATGTGCTTGTAGGACAGGCAAATAGCGCTGTAAAGGTTCCTGCAGAGAGCATAAAAACAGATAAAACTGGTAAGTCAGTAGTTTTCATAGTTGAAGGTGATAAAGCTGTTCAAAAGGAAGTGAAACTTGGAATTCAGTCAGATATGGAAGCACAGGTAATTGAAGGGGTTAAAGCTGGCGATAAGGTAATATTAAATCCAGGAGAAACAGTAAAAGACGGAGCTGCTGTTAAGGAGATGGCAGGAGATGGTAAAAAATGATAGAAGTTAATAATGTAGTTAAAAGATATATTACTGGCGAAATTGATTTTACAGCTCTTAAAAGTGTAAGTTTAAAAATTGATAAGGGTGAATTTACATCAATAATGGGACCTTCAGGTTCAGGAAAGTCTACTATGATGAATATACTTGGTCTTTTAGACAGAATGAACAGCGGAACGTATATACTAAACAATCAAAATGTATCTAACTTAACTGATAATGAGCTTGCACATATAAGAAACAAAGAAATAGGCTTTGTGTTTCAGGCTTTTAACCTTCTTCCAAGAATGACAGTTCTTGAAAATGTTGAACTTCCTATGGCTTATGCTGGAGTTTCTAAGAAAGAAAGAAGAGAAAGAGCATTAATTGCTCTTGATAAGGTTGGGCTAAGCGATAGAGTAAAGCATAAACCTAACGAAATTTCTGGAGGTCAGAAGCAGAGAGTAGCTATAGCACGTGCTATAGTAAATACACCGGCGGTTGTTATGGCAGATGAACCCACAGGAAACCTAGATACTAAGTCTTCAGTAGAAATTATGAAAATATTTCAGGATTTAAACAATGAAGGTGCTACAGTTATAATGGTAACTCATGAACCTGACATTGCAAAGCATACAAAAAGAGTTGTTAGATTTAGGGATGGAGAAATAGTTGATGACTATGAAGTAAAGGATAGAATAATTCTGTAGAGGAGGAATAGAGCTTGAAATTATTAAGTGGTATTTATGAAAATTTTAAAATGGCAATAGAAAGCATACTTTCAAATAAAATGCGCTCCTTCCTCACTATGCTAGGAATAATAATAGGCATAAGCTCAGTTATAACTATTGTTTCACTTGGTCAAGGCGGACAGAATACTATAACAGGCGAGTTTGATAAAATAGGAGCGTCAACGGTTAACCTTACAGTAAATCAAACTAAGGCAGAGCAATCAGACTATATAACTTATAAAGATATAGAACAAATAAAAAACAATGTGAGTACCGTTAAGTATGTTGTACCTGTTGTATCGAAAATGGGAGTAGCAATATCAGATACAAAAAATAAAAGGGCAAGCATAACAGGATCAAGTGTAGAGTCGTTTGCGATAGATAATACAGACTTTTTATACGGAAGAGGATTTAATGAAAGAGAGTATGAAGTAGGAAAACCTGTAATAGTAATTGATGAAGTTTCTGCCAGAGCAATGTTTGGCTATGCTGATGTAGTAGGAAAAACAATTAAGGTAGGAAACAAGAAGGCACCTGTTAAGGCCACTATTGTTGGTGTAACCAAGTTGGATATGGGGCCTTTTGCAGGAAGTTTTGATACAGATTCTATGCCTGCAATAATTACTGCTCCAATAACTTTTGTTCAAACAATGTACTCAGAAGAATTTGCTATTGACAGACTGACAATAATGGCAACAAGCAAGGACAAAGGTGAAGAAGCAGGAAATGGTGCAAAAAATATTCTGGAAAGCAGACATAATAAAAGAGGACAGGATATATACAAGGTCGAAAATGCATTAAAGCAATTAGACCAAGTAAACAAAGTACTTGGTATATTCACTGCGTTTATTAGTGCTGTTGCAGCTATATCGCTTCTTGTTGGAGGAATAGGCGTTATGAATATTATGCTTGTTTCTGTAACAGAAAGAACCAGAGAAATAGGAATAAGAAAAGCAATCGGAGCAACAACAAATGCAATACTACTGCAATTCTTAACTGAATCTCTTATTATATCTCTTATTGGTGGTATTATAGGAATGATACTAGGAATTTCAGGTGCTTATGCTATAGGAAGCTTTGCAAAGATAACCCCATCACTTTCAGTAACAGCTGTAGTGGGTGCTATATTATTCTCTTCAGCGGTAGGTATATTCTTTGGAATATATCCAGCTAGAAAAGCAGCTAAGCTAGATCCTATTGAAGCATTAAGATATGAATAAGTTAAAAGTTATAAAGCTCAGGATAATTATCTTGGGCTTTTAAATTTAAAGTTTTATGCTATAATGAAGTTATAATTTCAAAATAATAGTTTTCTATTACATAAAGGAGGACTTTTAATGAGTAAATGTGATAACTGTTCTAGCAAGGGGAAGTGCGGAAATAAAGAAAATACATGTTCTGTATTAGTTCCAAGCTACGGCAGTATTAAAAATATAATTGGAGTAATGAGCGGAAAAGGTGGAGTTGGTAAGTCTACTGTGACAGGTATTCTTGCAACAAAACTTAGAAGCCTAGGCTATAAAGTTGGAATCTTAGATGGAGATATAACGGGTCCCTCAATGCCTAGGTTTTTTGGTATTAATAAAGAGAGAGCTCAAATACTTCCTGGAAAGACTCAAGAGGAAGCAAAATTTCTTCCTGTTGAAACAGAAACCGGAATTAAGGTGATTTCTTTAAATCTTTTAACAGAAGAAGAAGAGCAGCCAGTTATTTGGAGAGGACCAGTACTTACAGGAGTTTTGACTCAAATGTACAGAGATACAGAGTGGGGAGAGCTGGATTATCTTCTAATTGATATGCCTCCAGGAACAGGGGACTTAGCATTAACGGTAATGCAGAGTATTCCATTAAACGGAATAGTTATTGCAGCTACACCACAGGATATGGTTACAATGATAGTTAAAAAGGTTGTTATAATGGCTCAAAAAATGAACATAAAAGTTTATGGTGTGGTAGAAAATATGGCATACATAGTTTGTGGAGATTGTGGAAAGAAGCAAAATGTATTTAGTAAAAAATCTGGAGAAGAGCAAGCGAAAAACTTAGGAATTCCTTTGTTAGCTGAACTCCCAATAGATTTAGATTTGGTAGATAAAATGGAAGCAGGGGAAGTAGAAGAATATATAAACTCATTAGAACAATATAATAGTGTATTAACTAATTTTATGAGATTGGTTTAGTTTTTTTACAAGATTCATATATGCAGGAGCTTGTTTTTCTATAATTTTGTAATAATTAGCTTCTTTTAGGAAACAATATAATTGTTAAATACATAAAAACTGTGGAGTAATCCGACCGAAAGGAGAATTCAACATGAAAGCATATGTAGATAAGGATGCATGTATATCTTGTGGGCTTTGTCCATCATTGTGTCCGGAGGTTTTTGAGATGGAGGATGACGGTAAAGCAGGAGTAACAACAGATGAAGTGCCAGAAGGAGCTATAGATAGTGCTCAAGAAGCAGAACAATCTTGCCCAGTTAATGCAATATCAGTTTCTTAATGTAAAGAAGTAAGTAAAGTTTAAACTCTACTTACTTCTTTAATTTATATTATTTTAGTTAATTATTCATAGAAGGCTTGCTCATAACCTTGTATATTTGTTTTATCGGCAAAACCCCAAGTACAACAATACATAAGATTCCTTCTGGGCCAATATAACTTAAATTATATAGGAAAGAATACACAGCTGCAGATTGCCCTGGTGCAGCATAACTTCCATAAAAGACGATTCCTGAGATAAAATGAAACAAGAATCTGGCCAAAATAGCAAGTATAACTCCAAGCAGCATATAAGGTTTTTTCTTATCTTTAAAATATCCTGCAATCCCTAAAGCAGTAAATGCTAATGGATAATCAAAAAGTACTTGGACTGGATGCATTATATAAGGTGCCAAAATAAAGTCTATAATACCAAATAATAATCCAGTAAGCATACCAATTTCTGGTCCATAAAATAAAGCAATTATAAGTATTGGAACCATACTTCCAAGAGTTGCGCTTCCTCCGTTTGGAAGTTGATAAAACTTTACCATTTTTAAAACTGTACCTAGAGCCAAAGCTACGCCAATTTGAGTTAAAATTGAAGTAGTTAGCTTTACTTTTCTTACTTTTAAAATAATAAAAGCTAATACCAATAGACCTATGACAGCAAATATAGCAGTTGGGTGTTTTGGAGCATCTGCAAAACCTTCTGAAATAGATTTAAAATCTATTCCTTTAAATTTAAGTATAAAATTATTCATAAAAATACCCCCTCTATGTTTATGTGCTAAGAGGTACTGTATAGAAGTTATTTAGTATAAATAAAAAACCGTATTCAGCTTTGAAATACGGTTTTAAATGCTACTAAAATCGCTTTCCTACGCTGGCATTAACCAGATCAGGTATAAGGGTTGATGAATAAAATCATCTCTCAGCCTAAGGCACCCCTAGCACAAATATTATTTGATATTATTATAATATATTTGTAAGCTATTTACAACATATATATAGATTAAAAAAATAATTGATTTATTCTGTGATTTACCATATGAGTGGATGAATTCTGCAAGCTGACATTTGAACCATTTTTAGTACCAGATGGCATATGAGGTACTCCAATGCATATAATCATACCATCTTCTGAAGAAATATAAGATTCAGCGGAGTAGCTATCTATAACTATACCTTTCATTAGTCTTCCTTCCTATTTTTTAGAGTTTTATCTATTTCAGGCACACTAGTAAGATTTTTTTGAGTAAAATCAACTCCCTCACCAACTGGACCTTTTCGCTTACTAGCCATAGGAAACTTTCCAACAGTTCCTTTTGCACTTTTTCCAGTACCCATTTTATCATCTCCTACAAATTTGTTTTCATTATATATTTTTAAACCTTTTGTATTTAATTATTCAAACTATGATAAAAAATATGCAGTTTGCAAAAGCAAACTGCATGGTTTAATCGTTATATAAATCATCATATATTATTTTAAATACATCTAAAGCCTCGGATATTTTTCTTTTTAGCAGCTTTTTTTTCTCTTCGAATTCTAATAGGCCTTCATTTGTAAGAGTGTATATTTTTTGGATTTTCTTTTTGGGATCATCCCATTTGCCAACAACAAGGTTTTCTTTTTCAAATTTTTTCAAAATAGGATATATTCCGCCAGTACTAGGTATCCACAGGCCTTTAGTTCTCTCGCCTATCTTATGAGAAATATCGTTACCGTTAGTAGAACCTAAACTTAGAATATAAAGTACATAAACAGGAAGAAGACCCTTTGCAAAAACCTGCCCTACAGCTTCTTTTTCTCTTTGTACTTTTTTTAGTTCAGCAAGCTTTTTTTTATATTCCTCATAAAGGCGCTTTTCTTCAGCTTTTATATCAGTATTAGATAATTCAAATTCATCCATTTTATTAGTTTTCCTTTACGACAGCTATTCCTAAAAGCCCAGGTCCTGTGTGAACTCCTAATGCTGGACTAATGTCTGTAAAATAAATGGAGGTAACATTTGGTGTTTTAGAAAAAAGATCGTATATTTTCTCACCTTGTTCTAAGGCACCTCCATGCATAACAAATATTTTGGCTTTAGTGGTTTCCAGAGTTTCTTTTGCTATATCAATAAGCTTTGTTATAGATTGCTTTCTTCCTCTCACTTTTGCATAAGTAAAATATTTACCTTCATCGTCTATAGAAATTATTGGTTTAATGTTTAATAAATCTCCAATAGTTCCTGCAACCTTTCCGATCCTTCCACCCTTTTTTAGATATTCTAATGTTTCTACAACATAGAATAGAGATATTTTTTCTTTTATAGCAGGCAGCATATCAACAATTTCTTCGAAGTTTCTTCCATCACTAATAAGTTTGCCGCATTCGTGAACCAAAGCTCCAAGCCCTAAAGAAAGAGATTTTGAATCGAACAAATATGATACTAAATTTGAATGATTTTCACTTACAAGTTTTAAAGCGTTAAAGGTACCCGACAAACCAGAGGAAAGAGTTATAGCTATAACATGAGTATAACCTTGCTCTTCGATTAAAGAGAATAAGTTTTCCATATCTCCCATAGAAGGCATGGAGGTAGTAGGGATTTCATTTACTAGATTATCATAAACCTCATTTGGATTAATAGTAACTCTATCAATATATTCTTTATCTTTATATATAATTCTAAGAGGTAGTATTTTTATGTCATACTTGTTTATAATTTCTGTTGTTAGATCACAGGAACTATCAGTTATTAAAGCTATTTTCTGCAAAATAAAATTCTCCTTTCAATCTAAATACTTTATAACTTAATTATATCATTAATGATAGCATTAGCAATAGTGATAATACTCAATATTGCTAATGTATACAGATATTATATATTGATTTTAAAATTATATTCGTGAAAAAGCGATTACATCGGGCATAAAGTAGTTGTAAACTTTAATAATAACAATTATAATTTTATTTATGAAACTAATATGAAAAGTATATGGTATTAGGAGGAAAAAATGGAGAGCAAATTATTTGCTTTAATTACTATATTGTTCATGCTTTCGATTATAATACTACAGTATTTTGAGATAAAAAGAGTTAATAACACAATAAAACTTATAGAAAAAGTAAAAAATACGCTTTATGAAGTAGCTGAAAAAATAACTAAAGCTTCTTCTGAAGATGAAACATATATGCTAATGTTGGAAGCTGCAATCGATTTAGTACCAAATGCATCAAAAGGAAGTATTGTTCTCCTGGAAGGGGACAACCTATTTCACTTTAGAACTATAAAAGGATATTCAGATGAATTAAAGAAGCTGACGTTAAAAAAGGAAGAAGTTTACCTTTATAGTATAAATAATTTTAGTGAAACTGCTATAATTAAAAATCCTAATAAATTTGACGAAGATATAGTTAATTCTGAGAAAATAGATAGAATGAAAAGCTATGAAGCTTTAGATATATTCTCTACAATTAGTTCACCTATATATATTGATGATAAACTTATAGGTTTTATAAATGTTGATTGCAGCACTAAAGGTAAAAATTTTACTAATGAAGATATAGAACTTATGAATTATATTAAAAATGAGCTTCAATTAGCACTAAAAAACTTTTTTATACAGAATAAGCTTAAATTTATGGCAAACTTTGATGAACTTACTGGATTGTATAATAGAAGATACTTTAAACAGTTTTTTGTTAGAGAACTTTTAAAAATTAAAAAATATAAAAATGAAGTTTGTTTAGCACTTATTGACTTAGATGACTTTAAATATATTAATGATACTTATGGTCATAACATGGGAGATAAAACTCTAAAATTATTTTCAGATGTATTAAGAGAGAATATAAGAAAAACAGATATTTATGCAAGAATGTCTGGTGATGAATTTGTTCTACTTTTCACAGACTGCAGTAAAGACAAGGCAGTAGATAGATTGGAGAACATAAGAAAAGCTCTATTTAAACGGAAACTTGGAAATATTACTTTGAGTTTTAGTTATGGGGTATGCCAAATCGATCCCTATGAAGACTTAACACCAGATGACATTTTTGGTGCAGCTGATAAAGAAATGTATAGAGATAAAAATAATAAAGCTAACAGAACTTAATAATTTTGCGAACTAAAATGACTGCAGGCTATGCTTTAAAGTCTGCAGGGCTTTGCGTGGAAAATAATATATAATCTTAGTGATTACTTTGCGGATGTTCTAAGGTTCGTGAAGTCATAAAACTAAGAGCTTCTAAGAATTCGCTTTAACTTTTGCTATTTTTAAAGCGAAGCTTCTATAATAAATTTTAGCTATCATATTTTAATTTTTGTTAGCTCAGAAGAGAGGCTCTAAGTTTTATGACTTCACTTCACCAAGAACATGGGTAAAGTACTCAATTAATCTTATATATTATTTTCCACATTGCCCTACTTACTTTAAAGCAGAGGCCTATAATACTTTTATTGTTCTCTATATAGATTTCAAAGTAAACCAACTATTTAAATATAAACCTATAAAAATATTTAAATATTTATTGGGTTCATGATGGTTTGCAGCAGATTTACTTTCTACAATATCAAAGAACATTCTTATAGCAACACTATTATTAAACGGCGCAAAACATTAAAGAGTTTTAATTATAATTGCGTATAAGATTCATATGCTGTGGTGTAAAGACTGAGAGCAGGTGTAGAAAATAATATTTTTATTTGATTGATAAACTTTGCCCATTTTCTTGGCGAAGTAATGCTGAAAAGCTTAGAGCCTCTCTTCTGAGCGAGCTAAAAGTATTTTAAGTTTACTAAAGATATTTTGAAGTCTTCGGCTATTAAAGAAACAACAAGTCAAGCGAATTCATAGATGCTCTTAGCTTTTCAGCATTACAAGCCTTAGAACATACGCAAAGTTATCACAAAGTAAAATATTATTTTCTACGCAAGGCTCTAAGGTCTTTACACCACAGCCTGCGGCTATTTTATTTCGTCCTCTACTTATTTTTCATAGCAGCTTACTATTTCACCATAGTAAATAGTATGATAATCACCAGAAGCGTAGCTGCCTTTTTTAACATCTTCGCTTAGAAGATCAGGATTCATATCCTGCTTATAAACTATCTTACATTCATAATGAAGACTACATTCAGAGATTATAGGTGAGGAAACAATTTTTGAAGGCTCTAAAGATAAGTTACATTCCTTAAATTTATTTGTATCCCTTCCTGATTTAGAACCACAATAGGCAAGTTCCTTTTTTAAATTATCCTCTAAAGGTATGCTTACTGTGAAGTCAGTTGAATTTTCCATAAGCTCATGAGTATATCTTGAGTGTCTTACTAGCACTGTGAAAATGGGTCTATTCCATTCAAATCCTATATTACCCCAACTGATAGTCATTGTATTAATTTTATCATTGGAACGTACAGTTAAAAAGGCACCTTTCTTATGTAAATAGTTCATAGCTTCTTCAAGTCTATTGGTAAAGTTTACAGACATTTTAATCATCTCCTAAATTTAGTTATATATTTATATTATACATAAATATATCTATCAAAGTACATACTAAAAATAGTACGATAACTGCATGTAGATATATGTATAAAATTCATTGAAAATATTTTCAGAAAACATCTTGACGAGTTTGTTTTAGTAAGCTATAATTTAAATATGAAGTGCAAACGGTTGCACGATTATACAAAATATAATTTATTAAAGGGGGAAACTTTAATGAAAAGATCTAGAATTTTAGTATCAGCTTTAGCTGCTATGGTAGTTGCTACTGCTTTAGTTGGCTGCGGCAAGAAGGAAACACCTCAAAATGCTTCTGAAACTAAGGGTGGAAAGAAGATAATTGTTTGGTCACATCTTACAGATGATGAAGTAGCAGCAGTTAAGCCTATAGCAGAGGAATGGGCAAAAAGTACAGGAAATACAGTTGATGTTTTAGCAGATAAAGGTGACTTTAATGCATTTGCTCAAGCAGCAAACAGCTCAAAAGCAGCTGACCTTATGTTTGGTTTAGCTCATGATAACCTAGGAGCGTTTGTTAAGGCTGGAGTTGTTGCAGAAGTTCCATCAGGAATTGTTGACTCATCAAAATATAATCAGAACATAGTAAATGCAGTAACAGTTGGAGGAAAAACTTATGCAGTTCCTCTTTCACAAGAAACTTTAGCATTATTCTATAACCCAGATAAAGTTGCTACTGCTCCAACAACTTTAGATGACTTAATAGCTCAAGGTAAAAAAGTAGGCTTTAAATATGAAGCTAAGAACCTTTATTACACATATGCATTTCTATCAGGATTTGGTGGATATATCTATAAAGACAATGGTGGAAACATAGATCCAAAAGATGTTGGACTTGGAAATGAAGGAGCTATAAAAGGTTATGATGTTCTTTCTACATTTGGAAAAGACCTTGGAATGAAATCCAGTGTTGATCAAGGTATTGCAGGTGGAGAGTTCAAAGCAGGCAAAATTGGCATGTATATAAGCGGACCATGGGACGTTGAGGGATTTAAAAAGGAAAATACTAAGTTTAAGGTTGCTCCACTTCCATCAATTAATGGAAAACCAGCAACTCCATTCTTAGGAGTTCAAGCAGCATTCGTAAATTCTAAATCAAAGAATCAGACAGAAGCTTGGGACTTAATGAAATATTTAGTTGCACACTCAGAGCAGGCATTATATGACAAAGGACACAGAATACCAGCTCTTAAGGATTCAAAATTACTTTCCGACCTTTCAAAAGGTGATTTAGCAGCATTTATTGAGCAAGCTAAGACTGCATATCCAATGCCTAACATTCCAGAAATGGGAGCAGCTTGGAAGGTTAATGATTCTCTACCAACATTATTAGATGGTAAGATGGATTCAAAAGCTTTTGCAACTAAGGTTGTTAAAGATATAAATGACCAGTTATCACAACAAGCTAAATAGTGTAATATTGGCATGACAAATTAATAGGAGGGGATTATCCCCTCCTATTTGATAATGAAAGGGGATTACGATGGAAAGGAAGAAAAAAGGTAGTTTTTATGATCGTATAAGAGGTTACGTATATTTATCACCAGCACTTATTTCAATTGCAGTATTAAGCTTAATACCTATAATATATACTATATATATCGCCTTTACTAACTATAATATAAATCATATGGAAGATTTTAAAATAGTTGGCTTTGATAATTTTAAACAGATTTTAGCAGGTCCGTTGAAACCAATATTTTTACCTGTTTTTGCATGGACACTTGCATTTGCTATTATTTTAACTTTAGGTAATTATTTTATTGGACTATTTATTGCAATGTTATTAAATAATAATAATATGAAAGAAAGAGGTCTTTATAAGGGTTTATTTATTATTCCTTGGGCTTTACCAAGTGCAATAGCTATTTTATCTTGGCAAGGTCTTTTAAATCAAGATTATGGTACAATAAATTTAATACTAACAAAACTTCATATAATATCTGCCAATATTCCTTGGCTTACAGATGCAACATGGGCTAGAGTAGGAGTAATAATGGTAAGTTTATGGTTAGGCTTTCCATATATGATGAATGTATGCCTAGGTGCCCTTGCTTCAATACCAGATAACTATTATGAAGCAGCTGAAATAGATGGTGCTAATAGATGGCAGAAGTTTGTTAAAATTACACTTCCATCACTTACATCATCGTCAATACCATTAATAATATCATCTTTCTCATTTAACTTTAATAATTTTGGTGCAGCATACTTAATAACTGCAGGGGGGCCTCCAAAGCCAAATACTAGTTTTGCAGGAAGTACAGATATTCTAGCAAGCTCTGCCTTTAAGATGATTGGGCAGCCTCTATTTAGATATGATTTAGCAGCTGCATTGAGTATATTAATATTCATCCTCATTGGAACAATAAGTTTCTTCCAAATGAAGATGTCTGGTGCATTTGAGGAGGTGGACTAACAATGAATACAAAAACTACTAATACGAATGAAGTAGAATTAGTTTATAAGCATAGATTAAAACCAAGTGAAAGAAGAACACTTTGGCTTAGCAGGCTATTAATATGGGTACTGCTTGCTATAACTTTATTTCCGTTGATATCCATAATAGTAGCCTCTTTATCAAAAGGTAATTTCTTCTACCAAGGAACCTTTTTTCCAAAAACTATAACTTTTGAAAACTATACCGGATTATTTTCTGGAGATCCATCAAAGGGAGGTAACTTCCCACTTTGGGTTAAAAATAGTTTAATACTTTGTGTTGCTGTTGCGATTATACAGCTATTTATGACCAGCCTAGGAGCGTACGCCTTTTCAAGAATAAGATTTAAAGGTAGAAAGAATGGCCTTATGGCACTTTTAATACTTCAGATGTTCCCAGCTATGATGACTATTTCAGCTATATATGCTATTCTTCTAAAGTTTGACTTACTAGATAATCTTTATGCTTTAATCTTAGTATTTGCAGGCGGAAGTGCTTATAACATCTGGCTTCTTAAAGGATATTTTGACAGTCTTCCAATAGAACTGGATGAGGCAGCTATGGTTGATGGAGCAACTCACTGGCAGGTATTCACAAAGATAATAATACCTCTCGCAATTCCAATGATGGTAGTTCAATTTTTATTTAGTTTTATTGGAACCTATAGTGAGTATATGATAAGTTCAATAGCTTTAAAATCACCTGAAAACTTTACCTTAGCTTTAGGACTTAGAAGCTTTATAAATAATCAGTTCTCAGCTAACTGGACTAAGTTTGCAGCTGCAGCAGTTTTATCATCACTTCCAATAGTTATAGTCTTTATGCTTTTACAGAGATTTATACAAAAGGGACTTGTTGCTGGGGCTGTTAAGGGCTAGCAAAATAAATAAAAGATATTAATTGGGTATTCACAAAAAGGGACAATAAGTTCCCGGTTTGTGGATACCTTAATTTTTTTAAAAAGGAGATTAAAACCATGATTAGATTTGGTAAATATGATTTAAAAGATTACGAGTCTTCAATATCTAAAGAATATCTTATTACTAATGGATTAGGAGGGTACTGCTCTAGTACAATTTGCGGAGCTAATATTCGAAAATATAATGCACTTCTTGTTGCCTGCTTGAATCCTCCAGTGGATAGAAGAATGCTTCTATCAAAATTGGATGAAACATTGCTTGTTGGAGATAAAAAGATTAAGCTTTATACTAATGAATATAGCAATGGAAGTATAGATAAAGGATTCTTAAATCAAGTTAGTTTTGAGCAGGAATACTTTCCAATTCAAAATTATGAAATAAGCGGTATTTTTATAAGTAAAAAAATTACTATGGTATATAATGAGAATACTACAGTAGTTTCTTATAAAATTATAAATAATAATGAGCCAGCAAAAATTAAAATTGAACCTTTAGTTAATAATAGAGATCATCACGGGAATACAAAAAAAGGAGATTTTAAATGTACTTTACTAGAAATAACTAATGGGATTAAAATGAACTATGATATAATTGATGATGTGTGTTTATACTTAAAATCTGATAAAACTAGTTTTATAGAAAATTCAAGATGGGTAGAAGATGTTTTTTACTTTAATGAATATCAAAGAGGACTCGATAACTATGATAATCATTTCGTTCCGGGATACTTTGAAATAGAAGTTCAGCCAAATGAGACAAAAGAATTTAGTATAATAGCTTCCACTGAAGATATTGTAGAATTAAATGGTGAAGATTATTTTGCCGCTGAAAGACATAGGAAAGAACAATTAATTGAAAAGCTGCCTGTAAAAAATGAGCTTACAAAACAATTATGCCTAGCTTGTGATCAGTTTATTGTAAAAAGAAAATCAACTAATACTTCTACAGTAATTGCAGGTTACCCTTGGTTTACTGACTGGGGACGAGATACTATGATTGCATTTCCGGGGCTCACTTTGACTACAGGAAGATTTGAAGAAGCTAGAGAGCTTCTCATTACATTCTCAAAGTATGAAAAGCAGGGGCTTATACCTAATATGTTTCCTGATACGGGGGTAGAGCCTTTATATAATACAATAGATGCAACATTGTGGTATTTCAATGCAGTGCATAAATATCTTGAATACACAAACGATTATAGTTTTATAAAAGAGCATATATTCCCTACATTAACATCAATGATAAAGCATCATATAAATGGAACAATGCACGAAATAGAAATGGACAAAGAAGATTCATTATTAAGAGGGGGAAATAAAGATATTCAGCTTACATGGATGGATGTAAAGATAAACGACTTTACTGTAACTCCAAGACAAGGAAAAGCTGTTGAAATAAATGCTCTTTGGTATAATGCAATCTGCATATACGCAAAGCTTTGCAGGGAATTTGGGATAGACTATAAGTATTATGAAGAGCTCTCAACTAAGATTAAAGAAAGCTTTAATAAAAAGTTTTGGAATAATAATGCTAATTATTTCTACGATTATATAGATGGCAATGAATATAATGAGCAGATAAGGCCTAATGGTATCATAGCATTAAGCTTGCCATATACTATGATTGATGAAGAAAAAGCTAAAATGGCAATAGAAACTGCTTTTCAAAAGCTGTATACTCCATATGGACTTAGAAGCTTAGCCTATGATGATAAAGAGTATAAAGGAATTTTTATTGGTGGTGTATTTGAAAGAGATTCTGCATATCATCAAGGAACTGTTTGGAGCTGGCTTATTGGACCATTTATTTCTGCGATAAATAGATGGTACAAGGATAAGGATTTGTGTCATAAAATAATTGAACCATTTTATGATCATTTAAGGGACAGATGTGTAGGAAATATATCTGAAGTATTTGATGGAGACAGTCCTAATACTGGAAGAGCCTGCTTTGCACAAGCATGGGGAGCAGCAGAACTTTTAAGAGCATATATTGAAGAGGCAGCAGAACATAATTAGATTGCGTAATAAAAGAGCACAGGTTATGCTTTAAAGTCCGCAGGGCTTTGCGTGGAAAATAATATATAATCTTAGTGATTACTTTGCGGATGTTCTAAGGTTCGTGAAGTCATAAAACTAAGAGCCTCTAAGAATTCGCTTTAAATTTTGCTATTTTTAAAGCGAAGCTTCTATAATAAATTTTTCTATCATATTTTACTTTTTGTTAGCTCAGAAGAGAGGCTCTAGGTTTTATGACTTCACTTCACCAAGAACATGGGCAAAGTACTCAATTAAGCTTGTATATTATTTTCCACACTGCCCTACAAACTTTAAAGCAAGCCTATATTACTTTTATTGCTCTCCATATAGACTTCAAAGTAAATCAGATTAAATATTTGGGCTTTTTGTCATTTGTATATTTATATATAAACCTATAAAAATATTCTAATATTTACTTGAGCCATGCTAGTTTGCAGCAGATACGCTTTCTACAATATCAAAGAACATGGTTATATTAACACTATTATTAAACAGCTCCAAATATTAAAAAGTTTTAATTATAAAAGCAATCATTGAGTAAGTCCCATATACAGATACTTATAATTGCGTATAAGATGCATAGGCTGGGCATAAAGACCGAGAGCAGGTGTAGAAAATAATATTTTAATTTAATTGATTCCTTTGCTCATGTTCTTGGCGAAGTAATGCTGAAAAGCTTAGAGCCTCTTCTCTTAGCAAGCTATAAGTATTTTAAGTTTACTAAAGATGTTTCAAAGCCTATGGCTATTAAAGTACCAAGGAGTAAAAGCGAATTCTTAGAGGCTCTTAGCTTTTCAGCATTGCAAGCCTTAGAACATACGCAAAGGAATCATATAGTAAAATATTATTTTCTACGCTAGGCTCTAAGGTCTTTACGCCACAGCCTGCGGTCATTTTAGTTCGCAATTTTATTAAGGGGTGATTAAGTGGTTTGGTACGAAGTTATAATAAGACTCATATTGGCAATTATTGTTGGTGGATTTATTGGCTATGAAAGAGAATATAAAAATAGACCAGCAGGCTTTAGAACTCATATTTTGGTATGTATTGGTGCAGCTGTAACTTCAATGATACAAATGTATGCAATACAAGAAACTTCAAATATGATACTTTTGCATCCTGCGCTAGAAAGTGCATTAAAGGCTGATGTAGGCAGACTTGGCGCACAAGTTATTACTGGTGTAGGATTTTTAGGAGCTGGAACCATAATACACGAGAAAGGTTCCGTAAAGGGTCTTACAACTGCAGCAAGCATATGGGTAGTTGCGTGTATTGGATTGGCAGTAGGACTTGGATACTATTTCTTAAGCATATTTTCAACTATAGGAGTTTTTATAGTTCTTGTTTCACTAAAGCGGTTTGAAACACGATTTTTTCAAAAATCAAAGCTTGTCAAGCTTGAAGTTCAGTATATAGATAGAGTGGAACTAGTAATGAAAATGGAAGAATATTTTAGTATGAAAAATATTAAGGTACAAAATATAGAGTTTGAAATTGAAGAAGACGAGGAAAATCCATATAAGGCCAGCTTATACACTATACTAATACCAAGGAATATTAAAACTAGTGAGATTATAAGAGATTTATGTCTATATAACGAAATAATAAAGGTAGTTTCAGTGTAAAAGTGGCTGTCTCAAAATAGCTTAAACCTATCTTTGAGACAGCCACTTTTAATTATAAGCTCCTCCATTGATTTATAATGGATTTGAAAATTTCGACAAAATATATATAAGTAAAATATTATCTGATATAATACTTAATAATTAAGTGTTATTGATAGGGAGTGAGCGATATAAAAAAGAATTATAAATTTAAGTCGAAAATAAATATGTTATCTACAATAATTGCATTAGGACTTATTATTGTAGGCGGAAGTAAATTATATAATTCATTTTTTAATTTAGCTAAGACCGAGACTAAATATATTAATTCTAATAATATTAAGTATGCAATAGCTAAAAATGAGGATATGGGTTATATCTATAAGCAAGAATACGATAACTTTAAATGGAACAACTATGAGAGCGTAGATGGTGTAAATGGTGAGAATATAGACAAGGAACATAATCTATTGGTAAAGATCGAACTAGGTGATATTAATTTAAATAACCCGGCTGTATATTTTGATGGAATAAAAAGCATGGAATTTGAAGCATACCTTAATGGAGCACTAATATTAAAAGAAAGTGTAAAAGGGATACAGTATGCGACAGATCTTGATAGAATGAAAAGAAATATAATTATTCCTTTAGTAGTTCAAAGAGAAGATGATAGTTTTTCTACAAATGATAAAAGTACCTTAGTTTTATTAATTCACAAAGGTTCTAATAGATATTTAGGACCTATTGGAACTAAAAGTGATGTTAATAAAATAATTAGTATGGATGAAAATGAAAGCATATTAAGTAACGTATTAAGAAGTAGTACTCAAAAGGTTATTACTAATTCAGTTATCTTAGCGGCAGCAATTATTTTTATTATATTAAGCTTATTCTTTGAGGATAAAGACAGAAGAGTTCTTTATTCTTTAAGTATATTTTTAATACTTATGGTTATTTACGGTGTGGCTAACGGAGATGAAGTAAATTTATTAATTTACAATTCATCTATAATGTGGAGTTATCTTTTCTATAGTTCTTTAAGTCTGGCGCCTATAGCTTTTGTTTATTTTTTTCAGCAGGTATTTGATGAATGTTATAAGTTTTTATTAGATAAAATTAGATACTTATTATTATGTGCGTCTATTTTATTTATAGCTTTGATGTTAATTTTTACATTAAGTCACGGCAGTGTATCTGTAATGAACATTGAAATTTATGGTTATTATGGTCTTATTGGGATAACACTTTTAGTGTTGGTTACTATATCTTTCTTGAGAGCTTTTAAAGGCGACGAGGAAGCAGTGATATTCACTATGGGCTTATTAATTTATATCATTTATATAGCTGATTCAATGTTAAAGAAGACCACTATTAAAGAAGGCGGCTTAATATTATTTATTCTGTCACTAATATTATTAATTACTAGACGGTTTATTAGGCTAGCGCAAAATGTAAAAGATTATTCTAAGGAATTACAAGTTAAGAATGAGTCTTTGCAGAGTGCATGGAATGAATTAAGCAAATCTAAAGAAGAAATTTCAGAGTTTAATAGAAACCTTGAGCAAAGAGTTATCGATAGAACAAAAGAATTAGAAGGGTCAAACATGGAGCTTAAAGAAACCTTGGACAAGCTAAGAGTAACCCAGGATCAACTTATTCAATCTGAAAAGATGGTCGCACTTGGCGGGTTAGTAGCAGGAGTGTCTCATGAAATAAATACTCCAATTGGGGTAAGTGTTACAGCAGCTTCATATCTTCAGGAAAAAACCAAGGAATTTCATGAGGTTTTTAAAAGTAATTCCCTAAAAAAATCAGATTTAGAAAAATATTTGAATACATCTGCTGAAAGTTCTGAGGCTATATTATCAAATCTACAAAGAGCTTCTGAATTGGTTAAAAGTTTTAAACAGGTTGCAGTTGATCAATCAAGTGAGATAAAAAGACGGTTTAAGATTTATGAGTATGTAAATCAAATACTATTAAGCTTAAGACCTAAATTAAAGAAAACTAAAATTACCATAGGTATAAATTGTGATGAAAACATAGAAATAGAAAGTTTTCCAGGAGCATTTTCTCAAATAGTAACAAATTTCGTAATGAATTCTCTCATTCATGCATTTGAGGAAGGGCAAGAAGGTACTATTATATTTGATTTTGAGAAGAGAGATAATAATATAATATTTACTTATTCAGACAATGGAAAAGGAATGGATAATGATATAATAAGTAAAATATTTGATCCTTTCTTTACTACTAAACGCGGTAAAGGAGGAACTGGATTAGGTCTTAATATAGTTTACAATATAGTAACTCAAACACTTAAGGGAACCATTATATGTGAAAGTGAGCCGAATTTAGGAACTATTTTTAAGATTACTTTTCCAATTGAAAACTTGTAAATAGGAGATGGTTATAGATGAACAGTGGTGAGGATTTCATTAATTTTAATGATGAAGACGAACTAATTTTTGCGGACGAAAATTTAAATGAGAATAAGTCAGTAAAAGTCATGGAAGAAAAATGGAAAGTGATGATAATAGATGATGATGAAGAGGTTCATAATGTCACTAAACTTGTACTATCTGATTTTGAATTTGATAGTAAAGGACTAGAGTTTATTTCTGCTTATACAGAAGAGGAAGCGAAATACCTTTTAAGAAGCTGTTCTAATGTAGCAGTAATTTTATTAGATGTAGTCATGGAGTATGATAATTCAGGTCTAAAACTTGCAAGATATATTCGTGAGGAACTTAACAATAAGCTTTCAAGAGTAATACTAAGAACTGGTCAACCGGGGCAAGCTCCTGAAAAAAAGGTTATCTTGGAATATGATATCAATGACTATAAAGAAAAAGCAGAGTTAACTGCACAAAAATTATTTACAACTATGGTTGCAGCAATACGCTCTTATAGGGATATTACTATCATAGATAATAATAAAAGGGGCCTTGAAAAAATAATTGAATCATCATCTACAATATTTGAAGTTCAATCAATGAAAAAATTTGCAACAGGTGTACTGACCCAGCTGACATCAATACTGAACTTAAACAAAAGTGCAATTTATTGCAAGACCTCAAGTTTTGCAGCAACAAAAAATGAAGATGGGTTTTATATACTTGCGGCAACAGGTGAGTATTCAGAAGGAATAGATCGAAGAATAGATGAGGTTATTCCCGATAAAGTATTAGAAAAACTTGAAACAGCTGCAAAAGAGAAGAAGAGTATATTTTTTGAAGATAATTTTGTTGCCTATTTTAAAAGTGATATAGGTTCGGAAAATATGATTTATATTCAAGGATCAAGAGAGCTTAATGAGACTGATATAAATCTCATTGAAATTTTTTGTAATAATGTATCTATCGCTTTCGATAATATTTATTTAAATAAGGAAATAGAAAACACTCAAAAAGAGGTTATATTTACACTAGGTGAAATAGCTGAAGCTCGCTCTAAAGAAACAGGAAATCATGTAAAAAGGGTTGCAGAATATTCTAAGCTTTTAGCATTAAAGTACGGACTTTCTGAGGAGGAAGCTGAGCTGATTAGATTAGCCTCACCTATGCATGATATAGGAAAGCTTGCAGTTCCTGATGAGATACTAAATAAACCAGGAAAGCTTACAGCAGAAGAGTTTGAAATTATAAAAAATCATGCAGCTGTAGGGCATGAAATGCTTAAGACTTCAAATAAAGAAATAATGAAAACCGCTTCAATTATTGCCTATGAGCATCATGAAAAATATAATGGCAAAGGTTATCCTCAAGGATTAAGAGGAGAAGATATACACATATATGGAAGGATAACAGCTGTGGCAGATGTATTCGACGCATTAGGAAGTGAGAGAGTCTATAAAAAAGCATGGCCAATTGAAGAGATTATTGAAGTGTTTAAAAACGAAAAAGGACAACATTTTGACCCGGAACTAGCTGATATTCTTCTTAACAATATCGATGAATTTACTAAAATACAAAGTAATTTTATTGATATCAAATAGAAAGTATTATGGCCGCCTCTTTTGGCGGCTACTTGTTTGCAATCAAATATAGAAGAGTAGTAAAAATCATTATTAGAACAAAAGTTCTTGAATTACCAAGTTAAATAATGTAAATTAATATAGTGAGTATTAAAAAGAAAGAGGGGATAAATTTGATACAGGTTGAAAACTTGACTAAAGAGTTTAAAATATATAAAAAGCAGCCTGGGCTTAAAGGTGCAGTTAAAGGACTTTTTAGCAAAGAAGCTGATATAAAAAAGGCAGTAGATAATATCAGTTTTAATATTGGTGAAGGTGAAATGGTAGGATATATAGGGGCCAATGGTGCTGGAAAATCTACAACAATTAAAATGATGACAGGAATACTTGTGCCAACCTCAGGCAAGTGTATCGTAAACGGTATAATTCCTTATAAAGACAGACAAAAAAATGCAAGTCAAATAGGAGTTGTTTTTGGACAAAGAACTCAGCTGTGGTGGGACTTGCCTCTTACAGAGACTTTTTCAATATTAAAGGAAATATACAATGTTAATGATATTGACTACAAAAATAGGATGGAATTCTTTAATGAAGTATTAGAAATTAATGAATTTATTGGCAGTCCTGTGCGAACGCTTTCACTAGGACAAAGAATGAGAGCAGACCTTGCTGCAGCACTTATCCATAATCCTAAGATACTGTATCTGGATGAACCGACTATAGGACTTGATGTAATGGTAAAGGAGAATATTAGAAAAGCCATAAAGCAGATAAATCAGGAGTTTAAAACAACAGTTATTCTCACAACTCATGATTTAAGTGATATAGAGGAACTTTGTGACAGGATAATTATAATTGATAAAGGAAAGTCTGTATACGATGGAAGTATAGAAAAAATAAAAGATACATATGGATATATGCGAACTGTACAAACGTTTGTAAAGGATATTAATGCAGCAAAACAAATCGATATAAGCAAAGAATTTGGATTAGCTGAAGAAGATGCTATTACTTGGATGAAAGACAACAGCTTATTTGTAAGCTTTAATAAAAATAAGATTAGCATATCGGAAATTGTAGGGCATATAATGTCGAAGGTTCAAGTCATGGATATAAATATTAAGGAAACAGATATTGAGGAAATAATTAAAAAAATATACGGTCATGAGGTGAAGCTATGACTTATATAAAAAGAAAACTAAGGCTATACTGGCCCTTTTCAAGGGGAGTAATACAAAGCATAATGAGTTATAGAGTTAACTTTTTTATGTTTGTATTCGGAAATTTAATGAGGACTTTTGTTGTTTATTATCTATGGAAAGCTGTTTTTATAAGCTCAGGTAGTGGAACAATAAATGGATTTTCATTAAATGATATGATTATTTATATATTTATGAGCAGCCTTACAGCAGGAACAATAGCAACAGGAACAGACAGTGATATAGGGCATGAAGTTATGGACGGCTCAATAGCTATGAATTTAATAAAACCTATAAGCTATAAGGTAAGAATGCTATTTATGTCCTTTGGATCACTTTTATATCAGTTTATTTTTATATTACTTCCCGTCTGGATAGGTCTAATTGCAGTAAGATACTTCACAGTCGGGGAACTTCCACCTGATGCAAAAACTATAGTGCTTTATTTATTAAGCTTGATGTTTGGATTTTTTGTTAACTTCCTAATGAATTTTTCTTTCGGATTGTTAGCGTTTTATGTAACAAACATGTGGGGTATAGGTCATCTAAAGGACGCATCACTTTTATTCTTTTCAGGACAGCTTATACCTATCGCATTTTTCCCAGAGCTCCTTCAAAAGATTATGCAGTTCTTCCCGTTTAGTTCATTAAATTATATACCAGTAATGATCTATTTGAAAAAGCTTACTGGTATGGCGCTATTGCAGGCTCTAGGCATTCAAATTTTATGGATAGTACTTTTATACCTTTTAAGCCTATGGTTTTGGAATAAAGCAACCAACAAGCTTGTTATTTTGGGAGGCTAAATATGTTAAAAAAATATACAAGACTTTATATGAAGTTTTTAGCTCAATATTTAAAATCTTTAATGGAATACAAAGCTGACTTTCTAATAGGACTTTTTGGATTTGTTGTAGTTCAGGCAACAGGTATAGCCTTTCTATACTTGGTATTTCAAAGAATCCCAAGTTTAAATGGATGGAGTTTTAATGAAATATTATTTATATATGGTTTTGCACAGCTTCCAAGAGGGCTTGATCACTTATTTACAGATAATCTATGGCTTTTAGCAGGAAGAATTATTGTAAGAGGGGACTTTGACAGATACTTATTAAGGCCGATAAATCCATTGTTTCATCTATTAGCAGAAAGGTTTCAGCCAGATGCATTTGGTGAATTAATAGTAGGAATTGCTCTTGTAATTGCTTCTGTTCCTAAAATAAATATAACATTTACATTTAGTAATATTTTAGTCTTTATATTGGTAGTAATATGCGGTTCTGTTATATATACTTCCATAAAATTATTCTTTGCTTCTTTTGCATTTTGGCTTAAGTTCAGTCAATCAATTCTTTTCATGAATTATATGCTGGCTGATTTTACAAAGTACCCCATAACAATTTATTCAAGATGGATAAGAGTGATTTTGACTTTTATTATTCCGTTTGCTTTTACGGCTTTTTTTCCGGCTGGTTACTTTGTAGGCAAAGTTAGTATGAGTGTTGCTGTTGGAGGAACTGTCCTGGCAGCTGTAATTTCTTTTGCAGTAGCTTATACTACTTGGATATTAGGTATAAGGGCATATGAAAGTGCTGGAGCATAATATATTGCAGGCCATATAGTTTTGTACTATATGGCCTTTGAAATTTTTCTGTCAAAAATTATAATAAAACATAATCTAAATTAGTATAAAACACAGTTGAATTTATCGTTCTAAAGTAATATAATCAAATTAATGAAACTTTTCCTTCATTTTATATAATATTATGAATGAAACTAATAAAGTTCCATATAAATTGTACTAATAACTATACTATAAAAAGTAGAAGATGCAGGGGGAGTAAGAATAATGTTTAGACTAGAAAGTGATTCAATTGGAGAAAAACAGGTTCCCAAAGAAGCTTATTATGGCGTACAAACCTTAAGAGCAGCAGAAAACTTTAGGATTACAGGTTATAGAATTCATCCTGAATTTATAAATGCTTTGGCAAAGATTAAGAAAGCTTCAGCACTTACAAATATGAAGGTGGAATTGTTAGATATGAAAATAGGAAATTCCATAGTAGAAGCTTGCGATGAGATATTGCAGGGAAGGCTTCACGATGAATTTATTACAGATCCAATTCAAGGCGGAGCAGGAACATCAATGAATATGAACGCCAATGAAGTAATAGCAAACAGAGCCATAGAAATACTTGGCGGCGAAAAAGGAAACTATAATATAGTTCATCCAAATGATCATGTTAATATGGGACAATCTACTAATGATGTTATTCCTACAGCAGGAAAGATAACAACAATAATATTATTAGAGAAAGCAATCAATAAGCTTGAAGAACTATATAATGCTCTTAAAGAAAAATCTAAGGAATTTGACGATGTTATTAAAATGGGAAGAACTCAGCTTCAAGATGCAGTTCCTATTAGATTAGGACAAGAATTTAAGGCTTACTCTAGTGTAGTAAAAAGAGATATAGCTAGAATAAAAAGAACTTTGGAAGATTTAAGCTATGTAAACTTGGGTGCAACAGCAATTGGTACAGGCATTAATGCAGATGAGGAATATGTAAATAAAATAGTACCAAACCTTTCTAAAGTTTCTGGAATGAAGCTTTTTCAGGCAGAGGATCTAGTGGATGGAACTCAAAATACAGATAGTTTTGCCGCAGTATCAGCAGCATTAAAAACCTGTGCTTTAAGCCTCTCAAAGATTGCAAATGATTTGAGACTTTTATCTTCAGGCCCGAGAACCGGATTTGGTGAAATAAATCTGCCACCTAAGCAAAATGGTTCATCCATTATGCCTGGAAAGGTTAATCCTGTTATACCTGAAGTTATGAATCAGGTTGCATTTAATATTGTAGGCAATGATATGACTATTACAATGGCTGTAGAAGCTGGACAAATGGAACTAAATGCTTTTGAGCCAGTTATATTCTATAATTTGTTCCAATCTATAGAGACTTTAACAAATGGTGTTGATACATTCATAAATAATTGTATAATGGGTATAACAGCTAATAGAAAACATTGTAAGGAATTAGTTGATAATAGTGTTGGAATAATAACAGCAATATGTCCCCATGTAGGTTACAAAGAAGCAGCCAAAATTGCAAAGACTGCTATAAAGACTGGAGATGCTGTGAGAAACATAGTTCTTCAGGAGGGAATACTAGATGAGTCTGCCCTAGATACTATATTAGATCCTTATGGAATGACAGAGCCTGGTATTTCGGGAAAGCAACTGTTATTTAAAGCCAATAAGGCAGCAAATGAATAAATAATAATTTAGGAGATGATGAGAATGAATTTAAGAGAGACTGCTCTAAAATTTCACAAAGACAATGAGGGTAAAATAGCACTTCACTGCAAGGTTCCGGTAAAGACAAAAGAGGATATGACACTTGCATATACTCCTGGAGTTGCTGAACCATGTCTTGAAATAAATAAAAATTATGAAACAATTTATGATTATACCTCAAAGGGAAACTGGGTTGCTGTAGTTACTAATGGAACTGCTGTATTGGGACTTGGTGATATTGGTGCCGGAGCAGGTCTTCCTGTTATGGAAGGTAAAGCAGTATTATTTAAAGCATTCGCAGGAGTAGATGCTTTCCCAATATGTCTTGATACAAAAGATATAGATAAAATAGTTGAAACTGTTAAGCTTATGGAACCAACTTTTGGAGGCATAAATCTTGAAGATATAAAAGCTCCAGAATGCTTTGAAATAGAAGAAAGACTTAAGAAAATATCTAATATTCCTATATTTCATGATGATCAGCATGGAACTGCTGTAGTTTCAGCAGCTTGTTTAATAAATGCACTTAAACTTATCGATAAAAAAATTGAAGATGTAGTAGCTGTTGTAAATGGAGCTGGAGCTGCAGGTATAGCTATTTCCAAGCTTCTTCTAAAGATGGGTATGAAAGATATAATTTTATGCGATACAAAGGGACCTATATATGAAGGCAGAGCAGAGGGCATGAATAAGTACAAAGATGAAATGGCTAAAATTTCAAACAAACAAAAGGTAAAAGGAACCTTGGCAGATGCTCTAAAAGGAGCGGATATATTCCTTGGAGTTTCAGTTGCAAACTGCGTTACTGAGGAAATGGTTAAGTCTATGAATAAAGATTCCATAATAATGGCTATGGCTAACCCTAATCCTGAAATACTTCCAGATGTAGCTAAAAAGGCTGGTGCAAGAGTTGTTTGTACAGGAAGATCAGATTTTCCAAACCAAGTTAATAACGTTGTTGCTTTCCCTGGAATATTCAGAGGGGCACTTGATGTAAGAGCAAAAGAAATAAATGATGAAATGAAAATAGCTGCTGCTTATGCTATAGCATCAGTTATATCAGAGAATGAACTAAATGAAGACTATGTAATGCCTGCTGCGTTCGATTTAAGAATTGCGCCGCTTGTTGCAAAAAAAGTAGCTGAAGCTGCTATAAAGACAGGAGTAGCAAGAAAAACTGACGTAACACCAGAAATGGTTGAAGAACATACTAAAAAGCTTTTAGGAATATAAAAAATGAGGGGATGCTAAAAACATATTAAACTTACCGCATGTTATTTGAACTCTAGAAAACTTTCGCTTCGCAGATAAGACTAATAATTTTAAAATTAAAGTCTTATTACTGCTTGCTCAAATGTTTTTACGTATTCAAATAACATGCTAAGTTTAATTGCTCTTTAGCATTCCCTTATTTTATTTCAACAATATTGCTTTTATCAATAATATGCCACCAAGTATTACCCGGATTTAAAGGAATATCAAGTCCATTTTCGTCTTTAAGTATGGTAGAAGAAGCTACATCCTTTTTAGACCAAATCATTTTTGTATATTTTCCATTACTGAAAACATAGCCAGTACCTTCACCAACTAAAGCAATATCTAGATGCTGGTTATCCTTTTGAAGCTTTATATTAGTTACCTGAACAACAACATTAGTAACAGCTATTGGGCGTTTGTCCTCCTTGTTCAAAGAGGCCTCTTCGTTCATAGACTTATAATATTTTCCATCTTTATAGGTATAACTAGTAGAGTAGTACTTATTAAGTTTTAGCAAAATACTGTTTGCCTTTGAATGGTTGTCACTCATCCAAAAGTCTTTATTAAATTTAGGCTTATTAGTAGCTTTATCTGTATAACCTCTATTAATTATAGCCTTTCTTAATCTTTTAGCAGAGGTATATAAATTATGTGGAGCTTTTCTTTCCTTGTCTCTCCAGTAAAAGCCTGTATATGTAAATTCATTAAGAGTCATTAGACTATCTTTTTTGATCATATTTTCAGCTTCTTCGCTATAGCCGCAATGAGCAAAAGGTAAGTTATATTCTCTTGAGATATTTAAAAAGTAAGCACGAGCACTTCGGATAGGTCCGATCTTTTCAGGAGTGTTTTTCTGAAATAATGCAATAAATCTTGGTATTCCGCCTTCAGCCATAGTTTCATAGACGATATCGGCATCTACGAGCCCGGATTGAGGCCTTGCATCATTAGAGTTTTCAATTATAGCCATAAAAGGTATGTTTTTAGAAGTTTTTTCATCTACAGCTTCACCGGTATAAGGTGCAGTAAATTTTTTATCATAAGAAACTCTATTTACTGTTTCAACAGCTTTCTCCATTGAGCATCCTGAAAAAATACCCATTGCCATTATAACACTTGTCATAAGTATGAACTTTTTTCTCATTGAACCATCTCCAAATAACATATATAACATAATAATTATATGCGGTAATTATAAGTTTATGATTTAAAATAAAAAGCAACATAAGATTATCATTAAAAAATAGTAAAAATTAAAGGTAAAGTTATATAATGTGGGTTAATGTATCTACAAAGTTATTTTTAAAATTGCCATAAAAATTTTCCTAAGGTATAATAAGCAAGATACAATATATGGTACTTGGGGAGGAAAAATAATGCTACATGTTGTTAAGAGAGACGGAAGAAGATCCGAGTTTAACTCCCTTAAGATTACAAATGCGATAAAGGGAGCCGCGGACGAAATTGCCTATAATCTTAAGGAAAGTGAAGCTGTTAAGCTTACTCAAAAAGCTATAAAGAAGCTCGAAGACTTAAATGAAGAAGAGATTTATGTTGAAGAGATTCAAAACATAGTTGAAGAAACCTTGCTTGAAAATGATTTTAAGGTTTTAAAAAGTACATATTCAAATTATAGAAAAGAAAGAACAAAAATTAGAGAAGTAAAGTCAGATTTAATGAGAGCCATCGAACAGATAGGTGTTGAAACAGACAGGGATAATGCTAATGTAGGAAATAACTTCAGTTCAAAGCTTCTAAGAATAGCTAGTGAGTCAAACAAGTGGCATAACTTGGCTATGATGCCTAAACATTTGGCAAAGGCTCATGAAAACGGAGATATATATTATCATGATCTTGATTCTTACAATTTGACTACAAATTGTTTACATATACCAACAAAGGAAGTATTAGAAAGAGGTTTTAATACAGGTTACGGAACTATAAATAGGCCAAGACGTATAGAATCAGCGGCAGAGCTTTCCTGTATCCTTCTTCAATCTACACAAAACGATATGTTTGGTGGACAATCTCATCCAGACTTTGATAATGACATGGGAGTTTTTGTTGAGCCTACCAGACAAGAAGTAAGAAAAGAACTAGAGGATTTGGGTCTAGAGGGTGCAATGCTTGAAGAAGCTGTTGAAAAGAAGCTTATAAAAACTATTCATCAGGCTATGCAGGGGATAGTTTACAACCTAAATACAATGCACTCAAGGGCTGGAAGTCAGGTACCTTTTAGCTCTATTAATTTAGGAATACCATATAATAAAGATTCTGCCTTGGTATGTGAAATATTTTTACTCGAATATGAAAGAGGATTAGGAAAAGGAGAACAGCCTATATTTCCTAATATAATCTTTAGAGTAAAAGAAGGAGTCAACAGAGAGGTTAATGATCCTTATTATTATCTATTTAAGCTTGCTGCACGAGTTGCCAGCAAAAGAATGAACCCGACTTTTATGAATATAGATGCTGATTTTAATAAGGCATATTATGATAAAGGCTACATGCCTGCTACAATGGGTTGTAGAACATATACAATGTCAAATATAAACGGCGAGCCGGGTACGAAAGGAAGAGGAAATATAGCACCTACAACTATAAATCTTCCTAGGATTGGAATATTAGCAAAGGGTGATATCGATAAATTCTTTTCTCTTTTAGATGCTAAGCTAGATCTTGCAAAAGAAGCACTTATGCACAGATATAATGTTCTAAAAAGATTAAAGATTAAGGATTTGCCTTTCGTAGCAGGACAAGGGCTTATGAAAGGTTCAGAAGGCTTAAGTCCAGATGATTCCATAGAGCCAATCTTAAAACAGGGGACATGGTCTATAGGTTGGATTGGGCTCGCAGAAACTCTTACAGCCTTGGTTGGAAAGCATCATGGAGAAAATGAATATGCTAGAGAACTAGGAATAAAAATAATAACACATATTAGAAATTATACAGATAAGCTTACGGAAGAAACAAAGCTTAACTGGAGCACCTATGCTACACCAGCAGAGGGGTTGAGCGGTAGATTTATTCTGCAGGACAAAAAGGTGTTTGGAGAAATAAAAGGTGTTACTGATAAGGAATATTACACGAACAGTTATCACATACCTGTAGGTTTTCCTGTATCAATTAAGGATAAAATTGATATAGAGGCTCCTTATCATAAGCTTTGTAATGCGGGTCATATAAGCTATATTGAGCTTGATGATTATCCATCTGAAGATATTATAATTGATATACTAAATTATGCGTATAAACATACAAACATAAGTTATATAGGAATTAATTTTCATATTAGATACTGCAGAGATTGCGGCACATATTTAGGAAGCGGAGAACATAAATGTACTAAATGTGGAAGCTATAATATTCAAGGTATTTCAAGAGTAACTGGATACTTAAGTTTAGACGAAAGATTCGGAGCCGGAAAGTATGCTGAAAGAGCAGATAGAAAAGCTCACACAGATAAACATACTACTGTTTATAATAATGTGAATTGTTAGAAAAATATAAAATGAAATGTGGATAACTTTTAATAGTGGTGAGCAATTATGAAAGAAGATAATACAATTAGATTGGCTGCAATATTGCCGGAAAGTTTGGTAAATGGGGTAGGAATAAGAAGAGTATTGTTTGCGCAAGGTTGTCCTCATAATTGCAAGGGATGCTTTAGTCCTCATACTCATTCTTATATTGATGGTAAACTTTTAAATATGGATAAAATAATTGAAGATATAGGTAATAATCCACTTTTAAAAGGAGTAACTTTTTCAGGAGGAGAACCTTGGGAACAAGCTGATAAGTTCGCATATATTGCAAAGGAAGTTAAAAAATTCGGCCTTAATGTTTGGTGTTATACGGGCTATACTTTTGAGTATATATTAGAGCATCAATATTATAGACAGGGATGGAATGAATTACTAAGTTATGTGGATATTTTAGTTGATGGTAAATTTGAAGAAGCTAAAAAAGACAGCAGTCTGAGATTCAGAGGTTCCTCTAATCAAAGAATAATTGATGTACAGGGAAGTTTAGAAGTAATGAAAGCTGTTGCTGTAGACATTAATAAATAAAGTTTATTAAGAAGATAAGAAGATAGGAAGATATCTTGTTATCTTCTTTTTTTATTATGAACCTTAATTAATATAGGATTTTTTACTCTTCATTTGGCAACTCTATAAGAGAAGAAATAAGTTTCATGTTGTTTTAATTTGGGGAGGCTGAATTTTATGAATTGGTACAAGGGATATAAAATAGTAAAAGATAAAAGCGGGTATAACCTTATAATTTACTTAAATAATGAAAAAGCTGAATTTTCAAGTGAGATAATTGAAGATGTTAAAAAAAATATTCTCACATTAAACAATGAAATTAATAATTTAGTTGAGGATAAGTTTTCAAATATTAAGATTAATTCAGTCAAATTGATGCTTGGAGCCTTAGTTATTGGAACAATACCTTTTGCAGGTCATGCTAAAGTGCATGCAGAAACACCGACTTCAAATCAAGTTCAGGCTGCACCAGTCTCTTTTGATTTAAACAGATTAGATAATATTGGAACAGTAACAGCTTCCAGATTAAATGTTAGAAAAGGCCCATCGACCTCATATTCCATAATGCATTTACTTTGGCATGGAAACAGAGTAAAGGTCATAGGGGAATCTGGCAACTGGTATCAAATAAGACTTTCAGATGGAAGAACCGGATGGGTAAGCAAAAATTACCTAAAATTAGATGTAAACGTCAGTACAAGGCAGCAGAGAATTGATAAGATTCTTTCTTTATCTAAGTCGTTGCTCAGCACACCTTATGTCTGGGGAGGAAGTTCACTACAGGACGCGGGATTTGATTGCTCTGGATTTACACAGTATGTTTTTAAAAGTGCAGGGATTAATTTGAATCGAGTTTCCTATGAGCAGGCTGAACAGGGAGTTGCAGTATCAAGACAAAATTTAGAGCCAGGGGATCTAGTATTTTATTCCCTGGCAGGTGATGGAAGGATTTCTCATGTAGGCATTTATTTAGGCAATGGCAAAATGATTCACAGTCCTAAAACAGGTGATGTAGTGAAAATAACAGACATAACTACAGCATTTTGGGAGAGCCGATATATTACAGCAAGAAGAATAATTTAGTTAAAGTAGAAAGGGGTGCTTATTAATAGCTTCCCTTTTATTCGTTTATCATGCTAATAAAAATTATTTAATAATAATTATCAAAGGATATTGAATTTTAACTATAATTGAGTTATATTTTAATTAATGGAAAATATTATTAATAATGCCCGGAAAGAATAGAAGGAGGATTAACAAATGTTACCTGAAAAATATAATCCGCTTGAAGAAAAGATGTTTGGTATTTTAGACAAAAATGGAAACGTTTTAGATGAAAGTTTAGTTCCAGAAATTGATAATGAGAAATTAATAGGTATGTATAAAACAATGCTGTTAACAAGATGTGCAGATAATAAAGCACTACAACTACAAAGGCAGGGAAGAATGCTTACTTATGCACCAAACACAGGGCAGGAAGCTGCTCAGGTTGGTTCAGCTGCTGCCATTGAAGAAAAAGATTGGCTGGTACCAGCTTTTAGAGACTTAGGGGCATGGCTCACAAAAGGTATGTCTTTAGAAAAAGTCTATTTATATTGGTTTGGGAATGAAATGGGAAGCAATCTGCCTGAAAATGTTAAGATGCTCCCTATAGCTGTACCAATAGCAACTCAGTTTAATCATGCTGTTGGAATAGCTATGGCTTCCAATATAAAAGGAGAAGATGAAGTTACTATAGCTTATATAGGTGACGGTGGAACTTCTGAGGGAGATTTCCATGAAGCTCTAAATTTTGCAGGTGTATTTAATGCGCCGGTAGTATTTATAGTGCAAAATAATCAATACGCAATTTCAGTTTCAAGAAATATTCAAACTAAATCAAAAACTATTGCACAAAAAGCAGTAGCCTATGGCATTCCTGGAATACAAGTAGATGGAAATGATTTGTTAGCTATGTATGCGGCTACAAAGGAAGCAGTAGAGAGAGCAAGAAATGGAGGAGGAGCAACTCTTATAGAGGCGCTGACTTATAGATTAGGTGCTCATACTACATCGGATGATCCTACAAGATACAGAGAAGATAGTGAAGTTGAGGAATGGAAGGAAAAAGATCCGTTGAAGCGATTCAAAAAGTATCTAATTGATAAAGGACTATGGAGTGAAGGGAAAGATTTAGAACAAATAGAAGAATATGAAAAGTATGCCTTGGAGGTATTTAAAAAGGTTGAGGCTTCTGGTGATACTGAACCTTTAGACATATTTAAGTATCACTATGCAGAAATGCCCAAGCATCTTGTTGAGCAGTATGAAGAATATAAGGCATACTTAGAGAAAGGAGGAAACTAGGATGGCACTTTTAAACGTAATAGGAGCAATTAATCAAGCTTTAGATCAGGAGATGGCTAGAGATAAAAGCGTTGTTGTTTTTGGTGAAGACGTAGGAGTTGAAGGAGGAGTCTTCAGAGCAACTGTAGACCTTCAAAAAAAACATGGTAAGGATAGATGCTTTGATACACCGCTTGCTGAAGCAGCTATTATTGGAACAGCTGTTGGCATGGCGATAAATGGATTAAAACCAATTGCTGAAATACAGTTTTCAGGTTTTGTTTTCCCAGGTTATGATCAAATTGTTTCTCATGTAGCTCGTATGAGGAACAGAACTAGAGGAAGATTTAACCTTCCAATGGTTATAAGAATGCCTCATGGGGGAGGTATAAGAGCATTAGAACATCACTCCGAAAATTTAGAAACCTTGTTTGGACACATTCCTGGACTTAAAGTTGTTGTCCCATCAACTCCTTACGATGCAAAAGGACTTTTGCTTGCAGCAATTAGAGATGAGGATCCTGTGTTATTCCTAGAACCTACAAAAATTTATAGAGCCTTTAAGCAGGAAGTCCCGGAGGAGGACTATGTAATTCCAATTGGAAAAGCAAAGGTTGTTAAGCCTGGAAGTGACATAACAGTAGTTGCTTGGGGAGCATATTTAAGAGAGGCAGAAAAAGCAGTTAAGCAGCTTGAAGAAGAAGGAATAAGTGTTGAACTTATCGATTTGAGAACCATATCACCTATAGATAAGGACACAATTATTGACTCAGTCAAAAAGACAGGGCGATTTGTGGTTGTTCATGAGGCTTGTAAGACTTATGGACCGGGAGCTGAACTTATATCTATAGTAAATGAAGGAGCTTTTTTAAATCTTGAAGCACCTCCAACAAGACTTGCTGGCTTTGATATAACGGTTCCTCTTCCAAGAGGAGAACATCATTATCTCTTAGATTCAAAGAGAATAGCTGATGGCATCAGAAAAATAGCAAGATTCTAATGGGAGGTTGAAGTCCTAAATGGACTTCAACGGGTAGTTTGCGAGCAAAGCGAGTGAGATAAACTACCCAGTGTTCCGAGTGAAAGGAGGTTGAAGTCCTAAATGGACTTCAACGGGTAGTTTGCGAGCAAAGCGAGTGAGATAAACTACCCAGTGTTCCGAGTGAAAGGAGGTTGAAGTCCCAAATGGACTTCAACGGGTAGTTTGCGAGCAAAGCGAGTGAGATAAACTACCCAGTGTTCCGAGTGAAAGGAGGAAAAATATTATGTTAGAATTTAAATTTCCTGATATAGGTGAAGGAATAACAGAAGGAAAACTTTTAAAATGGATGATAAAGCCAGGAGATAAAGTAAAAGAAGGGGATACATTATTCTTAGTTGAGACTGATAAGGTTAATGCAGAAATTCCATCTCCAGGCGAAGGAGTTATTTCCGAGGTAATGGCTAAAGAAGGAGACGTAATATATGTAGGTAATGTTATAGTTAAGATTGATACTGGAGATGGTTCAGGTAAAGCTGAGGTTAAGCCTATTAATGAAAAAGAGGAAGAAAATGCTGGAGTTGTTGGTGCTATTGAGGTTTCTTCCGAGGTTATAGAATCAAGCTTAGAAAGCTATAAAAATGGAGCTTCTGTAAAGCAAAAAGTTTTAGCTACTCCTGTGGCAAGAAAACTTGCAAAAGACTTAGGAATTAATATAAATGAAATAAAGGGAACCGGCCCTGTAGGAAGAGTAATGAAAGAAGACATATATAAGGCTAAAGAACAAATGGAACTTCCTAATTCAGAAATGAAGTCCGAGGCAAAACAAGAAGTAATCAACCGACCTACGCTAGAGATACCAGAGTTAAAGGTAAGCGGAGAGGTTCAGAGAGTATCATTGTCTACGTTGAGGAAAACTATTGCTAAAAATATGGTTCTTTCAAAAACAATAATACCTCATGCATCAGTTATGGATGAAATAGATGTTACTAAACTAGTAGAGTTCAGAAAGACTGTTAAGGAAATGTCAGAAGAAAATGGAGTTCATTTAACCTATATGCCATTTATAATTAAAGCATTAACACTTACCTTGAAGGACTATCCAATATTTAATTCAAGTTATGATGCTGAAAAGGAAGAGATACTAATTAAGAAATATTATAATGTAGGTATCGCGGTAGATACTCCTGATGGGCTTTTAGTTCCTGTAATAAAGGATGCAGATAAGAAAGGAATATTTAATATTGCAAGAGAAATTCAAAGCTTAAGTGAGGGTGCCAGAAATAGAAATATTGCACTTGAAAAGCTTCAAAATGGAAGTTTTACTATAACCAATTATGGTGCCCTTGGATCTAGCACAGGAATACCTGTAATCAGATATCCAGAGGCTGCAATTTTAGGAATTGGTAAGATAGGAAAGAAGCCTGTAGTAAGCGAAGAAGATGAAATAGTTATAAGAAGCATAATGAATATAAGTCTATGCATAGATCACAGAATAATTGATGGTGGAGATGCAGGGCGATTCTTGAATAGATTGAGAAAATATCTAGAAGAACCAATGCTTCTTCTTATGAGCTAAGGGAGGAAGCATGATGAAAGAATATGATATTGTAGTACTTGGAGGAGGTCCCGGGGGATATGTGGCAGCCATTAAGGCTGCCCAGCTGGGAGCTAAAACAGCTCTTATAGAGAAAGAAAATGTAGGTGGGGTTTGCTTAAATGTGGGCTGTATTCCTACGAAAACTTTGCTTAAAAGTGCTAAGGTTTATGAGGATATAATGCACTCAGAAAAGTTTGGTATAGATATTCTTGATAGAAGTTCTATAAATATTAATTTAGACAATCTTATGAAAAGAAAAGATTCTATTGTAAACAAGCTTACAGGAGGAGTTAAAGTTCTTTTAAAGCAAAATGGAGTAGAGGTCTATAATGGTTATGGAGAAGCTTTAGACAAAAACACATTAGTAGTTAATGGTGAAACCTTAAAGACTAAAAACTTAATAATAGCTACAGGCTCCTCTACTTTTATTCCTAATACTAAAGGTCTTAAGGAAGCCTTTGAAAAAGGTTATGCTATTACTAGTACTGAAGCACTGACTATGGACAAAATACCGAAAAACTTTATAGTTATCGGAGGAGGGGTAGTTGGTGTAGAGTTCGCTGCTCTTTATAATGCTCTTGGAAGTAAAGTTACCATACTTCAAAGATCACAAATATTACGTTCTCTTGACAAGGATGTAAGAGAAGCAATGGAAAGAATACTAAGGAGCAAAGGAATAGATATTGTATATGGTGTTGACATTGAGGAATATGAAAACAATAAAGTAATATGCAAGGTAAATGGTGAGAGAAAGATATATGAAGGCGATAAAATATTAATAAGTATTGGAAGAACGCCAAACTTAAAGGGAATTGAAAAATTAAACTTAAAGCTCGATAAGAAAGGTGTTGTAACTGATGAAGAATTAAGAACAAATATTGATGGTGTTTATGCAATTGGAGATGTTAATGGAAAGTATATGCTTGCCCATGTAGCTTCTGCAGAAGGAATAGCAGCAGTAGAGAATATAATGGGCAAAGAAGAAAAAATTAATTATGATAAAGTACCTTCCTGCATATATACCTTCCCGGAAGTTGGAGTGGTAGGTCTTTCGGAAGAAGAGGCAAGAGAAAGAGGGCACAAAGTAATAACAAGTACATTTCCTATGACAGCTAATGGTAAGGCTATGGCAGAGGGAGAAACTGATGGTTTTGTAAAAATTGTTGCTGATGAGCAGTATGGAGAAGTACTGGGAGTTCATATAATAGCTTCACATGCTACTGATATGATTGCAGAAGCGGTTACTACACTTGAGCTCGAGGGCACAGTTTATGATTTAGCAAAGGCAGTACATCCTCATCCAACTCTTTCGGAAGTAGTTATGGAAGCTGCTCATGGAGCTATTGGAAAGCCGATACACATATTTAAGAAATAAAAAAATAAATCCTCTCAATAATCTTTCTGAGAGGATTTATTTTTATTCCTGCTGTCTCAAATGAAGAAGCAGTGTTTTTAGTTTTTCTCTTAAACTAACTACTTCTTCAGAGGTTAATCCGGTGCAGCAGAAAATTTTTTGTGGTATATTTAAAGCAGTTATTTTCATATCTCTGCCTTTTTCGGTAAGTTCAACATAAACATTCCGCTCATCTTTAGTATCTCTTGTTCTTTTAACTATATCTGCGTTTTCAAGTTTCTTAAGAAGTGGAGTAAGTGTACCTGAGTCAAGATATAATCTATCACCAAGCTCTTTTACTGTTATATTATCCTTTTCCCAAAGCACAAGCAGCGTTATATACTGTGTATATGTGATGCCAAGTTCATCTAAAAAAGGCTTATATATTCTTGTTACTTCTTTGGAACAGGCATATAGTGAAAAACAGAGCTGATTATCAATTTTAAGCATTTCTTCGTCCATTAGTTCACTTCCTAGGAAATATTTTTTAAAGTAGTTTTTCAACTTCTGGTGCGATATCCATTGGCTCTACTGGGGATTCAAATCTCGCTACCACGTTACCTTCTTTATTTATTAAGAATTTTGTGAAATTCCATTTGATTGAGTCTCCAACTAAATAATCAGGGAAGTTCTTTACAAGATGATTATGAAGGAACTTTCCAGTAGCATCTTCTAAATCAAAACCTTTAAAAGGAGCTTTTTCAGTTAAATATTTAAAAAGCGGATGAGCATTTTCACCTCTAACCTCTATTTTTTCGAACATAGGGAACTTCACTCCATAGTTTATTTCGCAGAAGGTTTTAACTTCACTGTTGCTGCCTGGTTCCTGCTCAGCAAACTGATTTGAAGGGAAGCCTAAAATTTCAAAGCCTTGTGAATTGTATTGTTCATATAGTTTTTGAAGATCTTTATATTGTGGAGTAAAACCACATTTGCTTGCTGTATTTGCTATCAATAAAACCTTTCCTTTATACTCTTCTAAAGATATTTCCTCTCCGTCGATAGTTTTTACTTTAAAATCATAAATACTCATAATAATATTCCTCCTATATTTTAATTTTGTAAAATTGAATTTTATACAATTTAGTTTATGGTTTAATATTATCATGTCTATATTATCATGTCAATACATTTTTAATTTTATTCCTAGATATTTGGAAAAATGTAACTTATAATTAAATTAATATGATATATAAGGAGAACAAAAATGAGTCAAGAGTATTTTGATATATATGATGCAGATATGAAACACATAGGAACAAAGCTAAGAAGCGAGGTTCATAAAAAGGGCCATTGGCATAAATCTTTTCAATGCTGGTTTATCGGAAGAGATGATGAAGAAGAATATATTCTGTTTCAAAAGAGACAATTTGATAAAGACACTTATCCGAATCTTTTTGATATAACAGCTGCTGGACACTTAAGTACTGGGGAAACAGTTGAAGATGCGTGCAGAGAGATTAAAGAGGAACTTGGATTAGATGTAAAGTTTCAAGAAATAATTCCTATAGGTGTTATAAAAGAACAAAAGGCTGAGGATAATTTTATTGATAATGAATTTGCAAATGTATTTTTATACTTCTGCAGTACTCCGCTTGAAAAATTTAATTTGCAGCAGGAAGAGGTCACAGGGATTTACAAGGTAAATTTAAATGATATAGTAAAACTTTTTAACAAGGAACTTGATTTTGCCAATTTGAACGGATTTGAAATTAATGAGTCTGGAGATAAAGAAAAGAGCTGTATAAAAGCTTTAATAAAGGATTTTGTTCCTCATGATTTTAGCTATTATGATAAGGTGTTTAAGCATGCAAAAGAGCTTTTACAAACTATATAATTAGAAAGTCTATAAAAAAGCTGTCTAGTGGGACAGCTTTTTTGCAATTATACTATTAAAAAACAATAGGATAAAAGTTACTTTCTATGAATGCGGCTTTTATTGTCTAATAAAACATGCATTCTATAAAATCATCTATACTTATTGCTGCAAAATAATTCTCAAAATCCATTGAGTGTAGAAGTTCCTTTATAGAAGCTTCTTTATATTGATGACCTAAAAGTAAATTTTCCAATTCAGTAACTTCTTTTTTACCAAAGAAATCACCTAAAATTTTAATACTGCTGATTTTACCATCTTTAACATTGAATCTTAAGTCTAACTTACCGCCAGCAAATCTTTTGTTTTTTTCAATATCAAATTCAGGGGATTCGCCATAGTTCCATTCCCAAAGAGAATATCTTTTTGACATAAGCTCTCTAATGGAATCCAAGTCTTTATCAGATAATATATATTCCTTTTGTTTATAGTCGTCATCTTCCAGCAGGAATTTAAGTAAAGTATCCTTAAACTCTTCTATTGTTATGTTCTTAGTCATGTAAGGATATATGTTCGTAACTCTGCTTCTAACAGATTTAATACCTTTTGATTCAATCTTTTCAGATTTTACATTTAGTGCATCTTGAACTACTGAAAGATCAGAATTAAATAGTATTGTTCCATGATGCAAAAGCCTGTCTCCAAAATAGTATTGTGCATTTCCGGAAAATTTTTTACCGTCAATGGTTATATCATTTCTTCCTGAAAACTCTGCATTTACCCCAAAATTTCTAAGAGCCTTTATTATAGGTTCAGTAAACCTCTTAAAGTTACTTACAACATCCTTGTTGTTTTTTACGATAAAAGTAAAGTTCAAGTTTCCAAAATCATGATAAACTGCACCGCCGCCTGAAAGCCTTCTTACTACATTAATCTTATTTTCATTTATGAATCTTGTATTTATCTCCTCAATAGTATTTTGATTTCTTCCAATAATAACAGAAGGCTCATTTTGCCACAATATAATAAAATCTTCTCCAAAGTTAAGATGCTTAACAGCATATTCTTCAAGCGCAAGATTAAAATGAGGATCATTGCTTTCATTTCTTATACTAATCATAATATAATCTCCTAAACAATAATTATTATTAATTAATAATTTACACATAAGCCGTTTACTTGTCAAGATATATAAATTGCAAAGATATAATATATTTATATAAATATATAACTCATAAATTGGAATACTAATCATATGCGAAAATTATAATGTATTTTATGGTCAACTATCCATAGTTTTCTATAAGAGGATGTGATATATGTGAAGATAACATCTATTAAAGTATATGAAGGCAATAATATTAAAAGAAGGAAAAGAATAATTCGAGTTACAATTGAAAACAGTTATGATGCTCAGATTAATAAATATCTAAAATCCTATTTTAGATTATCTTTTTTATTAGGTTTTAAAGAAAAGCTGATTGATATAGAAATCAAAAATAACGTATACAATGTATGGGTTACATACACTCAGGAAGAAGTATCAAAGTATCTGCTGAGCAATATTTTCTATGATATGGATAATACGGAGAGAATATTAGATAAGGCTGATAACCTTGTTAAGAGAGGATTCTTATATGATACTGTAAAAGCTTTTAGAGATAGGAACATTCCTGTTTTAGATATAAATGAAGATTTGTTTCAAATCGGTTATGGCAGAAATTCAATAATCATAGGCCGAAATTTTCAAAGCTATGAAAATATGGTCACCGTTGAAATATCAAGGAATAGAAAAACCTTATGGCAGTGTTTGCGATATGCTCATATTCCCAAGGTAGAAGGAAAAGTTCTTTATAGTATTGAAGAGATAAAAGAAATTGAGGATTTTAAATATCCTATAAACCTCAGAAACATAGATAAAACTTCTGATATAAAGATAACTATAGCTGATAAAGATGAATTAAATAGAGTGTTAGATAATATGATGAAGATGTATACTCGTGCATTTATCTATAGTGGATCAGTAAATTACAGGATAATTTGCTATAAGGGTGAGGTTGAAGTAATACTTAAAAAGGAAGATGGATATAAGATTATTGAAATTAGTGATAGAAGTATGGCGATACTGGAAGTTGTTGATACAATAGAGAGACTTAGAGCATTTTGCGAAAAAGTGTATAAAAGTATACACATCGAGTTTATGTATATAGACATAATAGAAGATAAAGAGCTTAAGGTTGTTGATATAGGAAGCGTATTTGATATAGGAGAAGAAATTAAAGAAGTTAAGGATAAAATTATAAGTTCATATATTGACTGTGTAACAGATGAAGGAGTAGGAACTATACCAATAATTTCAGTAACCGGAACCAATGGTAAAACTACAACTGCCAGAGTTATAAATTACTTATTAAATAAAATAGGATATAAATCTGCTTTAACATCAACTGGAGGAATTTTTATTGACGGACAAAAAATTAAAAATGGAGATACAACAGGATTCTTAAGTGCTAGAGAAGTTCTAACAGATAGAAGTGTAGAATCAGCGGTAATGGAGACTGCCAGAGGCGGAATTCATAGAAACGGTCTTGGATATGAAAAGGCAAAAGCAGCTGTTATAACTTCAATATCCGAGGATCATATTGGGATGGATGGCATAGAAAATATGGAGGATTTAATTGATATTAAGACAGTCATACTTGATGAAATAGATGATGATGGAAAAATAGTTTTAAAAGCACAAAATGAACTAATACCATATATAAGTAGAAAGAAAAATATTTGTTTATATAGTATTGAGAAAAATGAAATTATCAAAGAACACATAAATAATAAAGGTGAGGCCTTTTACGTTGAAGATGATTGTATAGTTCATAATACTAATAACATTGAAGAAAAAATTTTAAATATTAAGGATATACCTTTTACACATGGAGGCTGTTCAACAGGAAATACACTAAATATAATGGCAGCTATTGCTGCAGTTTCAACAGTTTACACTGATATAAAGAAGTTAGTTGACTTATTAAAAGGATTAAAATGTGATCTGTATTTCAATCCTGGAAGGCAGAATATACTTGAACTTCATGGATTTAAGGTCATACTGGATTATGGTCATAATTCTGAAGCCTTTAATGAAGTTTTTAGCATCGCTAAATCTTTAAATCCGTCAAAACTTACAGGAATTGTTGCTGCTCCAGGTGATAGAATGGATAAATACATAAAAGAACTTGGAGCTATTTCAGCTAAATTTTGTAATCATATAATAATAAGAGAGCAGGATGACCTAAGAGGAAGAGAGCCAAGTGAAACTGCAGCTCTTATTAGAGAAGGAATTATTGAGGAAGGCTTTGATGAAAAAGATATAGAAGTAATCTACAAGGAAGAAGAAGCATTAATGCATGCTATGGAAAGAGCTATGGAGGGTGAAATTATCGTATTATTTACTCAGTGTTTGGATGTTATTATACCAACCATAAATGGTTATTTAGAGAAGGAAGGTTATAGTAGTATTGCTGAGGATTTAGATTTTTCACATTAGAATCATAAACTTAATAAGTTGCGTTTAGAAACTGTTAGTAATATAATATTTTTAAAAAGACACTTTGAGGTGTAATATGGAGAATAATATAGAAGTCTGTAACTGCCAAGAGATACATAGTGACTGTGTAAACTGTGTTAAGGAAAACATGCTTAAGGATGAGATTTTTACAGAGGTTTCTGAGCTTTTTAAGGTTTTTGGTGATTATACTAGGATAAAAATAATATATGCATTACTAAAAAAAGAACTTTGCGTTTGTGATATAGCTGAGGTTCTCAATATGAGTCAATCATCAATATCACATCAGCTTAGGGTTTTAAAAGCTGCAAGACTTGTTAAGTTTAGAAAAGAAGGTAAGGTTGTATATTATTCATTAGATGATGAGCATGTTGGAAGTATTTTTAATGCAGGTCTTTCACATGTAGAACATAAATAGAGGAGAGCCATACTCTCCTCTATTTATGCTTTAAAATCTAAAATTTTAACAGTATTATTACCTTCAAGTTTACCTTCAAGCTTTAAGGTATTTCCATGGATCTTCTCGCCGTTTTTCATATGGAGTAGAAAAGTTTCTGCCCCATCTATTGGAATGCTTACAGCAGAAGTTTTAAAATGCATAGGAATAACTACTTTAGGATTCAGCAGCTTACAAACAGCTGTTGCTTCTTTTCCATCGATTGTATAGTTCCCGCCTACTGGAATTAATAGCACATCAATCTCTCCAATTTGATCTGCATCATGAAGTGAAAGTACGTGGCCTAAATCCCCAAGGTGACAAACTCTGTAGTCATCCATTTTGAATACATAAATAACATTTTCTCCTCTTTTAGCCCCTTGAACATTGTCATGATAGGAAGGAATTCCTTTGATGTCTATATCGCAAACATTAAAGAAACCAACCTTGTCAATAACTTTAGGCTCTCCAGTTATTTTTTCGATATAGTCATGGTCAAAATGATGGTGGCTTATTGTTACTACATCTGCATGACCTTGAAATACATTATAACCTACGGTGTCATCAAAAGGGTCAGTAAGAAGAGTTCTGCCCTTGCTGTCTTTAAATAAGAAAGATGAATGTCCAAGCCATGTTATTTCCATATGTTACACTCCTTTGTGGATTGGAATTTTGGTATTCTATTATATTATACCCCAAAATTATATATCATAACTTATTAACCTTTAAAATAGTGTATCAAAATAGTATCAAGTATATAGCTAAAATAGTGTATCAAATACTGTTTCTGGTGACACACTAATGTAAACCATTTAAATTGCAACGTTTTTAATTGTTGGCATGATATTTGCTTAAAATTATTGTGTAAGAAATAATTTAAGATAGGAGGAATCATATATGAAAGTTTTAATGGTATGTTCTGGTGGAATGTCTAGCTCTATAGTAGTTAAAGCTATAAAGCAAGAGGCAGATAAGAAAGGTTTTCCACTAGAAATAAAAGCAGTAGGTACTGGTGAATTTGAGGACGAGCTTAAGACAGGAGGATATGACTTAGCTATAGTTGCTCCACAGGTTAAGCATAGAATGGCAGTATTTACAGAACAGGCTAATGCAGCAAAGGTTCCAGTAGAGCTTATAGTACCGATGGGATATACTCCAATAGGAGCTCCAAAAGTATTAGAACAAATAAAAAAATATGCAAAATAAAAAATAAACGGGAGGGTTCTTTTATGGAAATGTTTCTAAAATGGATAGAAGAAAAATTCATGCCGCCTATGGCTAAACTATCCGAGCAAAGACACTTAAGAGCTATAAGAGATGGAGTTATATCAACGCTATCATTAATTATTGTAGGTTCATTCTTTTTAATTATTGCACAGCCTCCAGTTAAGGCATGGGCAGATGCAATAGCACCAAGTGTTGGAAAGATAATGGTTCCATACAGGTTAACAATGGGACTAATGTCACTTTATGCAGCTTATGGTATGGGGTATAGCTTGGCTAAATCCTATAAGTTAGACGGGGTGAGCGGTGGAGTTCTTTCACTGGCAGCTTTCCTTTTAGCAACTATACCAGTAAATGCTGATGCTTTCATCACAGCAGCAACAAAAGCAGGAGTTAAAGGCGGAGCACCAATGGGTTGGGTATTACCAATGGCTAACCTTGGCGGAGCAGGTATGTTTGTAGCAATCATAACTATGATATTTGCGGTAGAAACCTTAAGATTACTAAAAAAATATAATGTTACTTTAAAAATGCCTGAACAAGTTCCAGAATCAGTTTCAAGATCCTTTGAGGCTTTAATTCCAGCAGCAGTTATTATTACTGTAGTTTGGTTTATAAGAGTTTGGTTAAACTTTGATATTCAAACAGCGATAATGAATTTATTCAAGCCTTTAGTAAATGTAGCTGGTAACAGCCTTGGTGGAGTTTTAGTACCAGTAATATTCATTACTGTACTTTGGTCAGCAGGTATCCATGGAATGTCTGTTATTGGTTCTATAGTAAGACCTGTATGGCTTGTATTGCTTGACGCTAATACTGCAGCTGTATCTGCTCATCAAGCGCTTCCTAATATTGCACCAGAACCATTTTTCCAATGGTTTATATGGATAGGAGGAGCAGGAGCAACACTTAGTCTTGCATTATTAATGTGTTTCTCTAAGTCAGAATACTTAAAGAGAGTTGGAAGATTCTCTATAATTCCTGGAATATTCAATATTAATGAACCTTTAATATTTGGTACACCACTTGTTATGAATCCAATACTAGCAATACCATTTATCCTAGGACCAGTTGTTTCAGCTATAATAGCTTATGCGGCAACAGCAGCAGGACTTGTAGCTAAAGTATCAATTATAGCTCCATGGACACTTCCAGCACCAATAGGAGCAATGCTTGCAACTGGCGGAGACTGGAGAGCTGCAGTTCTTGTATGCATTAATATTGCTGTAGTTACTGTTATTTACTATCCATTCTTTAAGGCATATGAAAAGAAAATGATTAAAGAAGAACAACAAGAAGTTGAAGTTGCTTAATAACGAGCTGTAGTTTTTTAAAAGTAAAATAGCACCGACGGATAATTTAAAGCCACGGTGCTATTTATAAATTGAATATTATGTGATAAATGCTATAATGGAGGAATTAACAATGAATATGGAACTAGAAATATTTGAAATAATATCACATGGAGGGGATGCTAGAGGTTTTGCTTATGAGGCATTAAAAGCAGCGAGACAGAATGAAATGAAAAAAGCTGATGAACTTTTGGTAAAAGCTCAAGAAGAGTTGGATTTAGCTCATAACACACAAACTAAGCTTATACAAGCAGAATTAAATGGCGAAGATTTGAAAATGTCACTACTTATGGTACATGCTCAAGACCAATTAATGACAGCAATTTCTGAAAAAAATCTTATTGAGCAGATGGTAGAAATGTTAAAAATAATTCATTCTAAATAGAGAAGGTGGAAGTAAGATGCTTTCAAAAATTTTATATATACTGTTTTTAATAGTGCTTCTTTTAGCCTCTGTTGCATTAACTAAATTTTTAATGAAAAAAATTAAGTTAAACAGATGGGTTATTGCTTGTACTGCACCTTTTGTACTTATAATACCATCCTTAATTTTTAAAGATATGAGTACTGCGGTTTGGAATATACTTTCCATTATATTTGCTGTTATGTGCATAATGTTTTTTGAAATAACTAGAACAAAACTTGAGAGAAATGAAATTAAAGGTATAGTTAATTATAGTAATACAGATTATAAAAAGAAAAAGTAATTTAGGTTGTGATTATTTATGAGGTACGAAGTAGTCTATGAGACACTCAAAAAGTTGTGCTTAAGGCAGCTAAAAGAAGAAGGAAAAATAAAAGGCTTTAGCGCAGAGGATATTGCTCTTAAGCTTAATATGCATAGAAGTAATGTAGCTAGGGAGTTTGGCAAGCTGTATAAGGAAGGTATATTAGATAAAAATGATGGCAGACCTGTTTTGTACTTTATCAAAGATATAAAAAGGGAAGAAAAAGTCAGTGAAAATATAAATATATCTCCGGAAAAGCCTTCAATTTTTAATAATATAATTGGGAAAGATCTAAGCCTAAAACACCCCATAGCATTAGCTAAGGCTGCTATAGTATATCCGCCAAGGGGTCTTCATACTCTTATAGTAGGGGAAACAGGTGTAGGAAAATCATACTTTGCAAAGTGTATGTTTAAATATGCCTTAGAGGTTAATATAATTAAAGACAGCGGCAGATTTGCTATTTTTAACTGTGCAGACTATGCAAATAATCCTCAGCTTTTAGTGTCCCACCTATTTGGTGTTAAAAAAGGTGCTTACACAGGAGCTAATGAGGATAGGGAAGGAATTATTGAAAAGGCTAGAGACGGCATTTTGTTTTTAGACGAAGTTCACAGACTTCCGCCTGAAGGCCAGGAGATGCTGTTTACTCTTATAGATGAAGGAAAGTTTATACAACTCGGAAGCACTAAGGAAACAAGCATAAAAGTTATGATAATATGTGCTACTACGGAAAACATAGACTCTTCTTTATTAAAGACTTTTACTCGAAGAATACCGGTTACTATTTCTCTTCCAAGTCTTCGCGAAAGAACAAGCGATGAAAGGCTAAACTTAATAAAGGCTTTTTTTCAAGAGGAATCAAAAAGGATTGGCAAGAAAATAGAAGTTCATGAGGATGCTTTAACAGCGCTATTAAATTACGAATGTCCAAATAACATTGGTGAATTAAAAAGTACTATTCAAATTGCAAGTGCTAAAGCCTTTCTAAGAAGTATGTTCAAAGATGAAATAGTAAAAATTAAGCTCGAGGATTTTTCTAATGAAGTTAGGGCTGGACTTTTATTGTCTAAAAAGATAAAAGGAAATAATTTAAAGCTTAATATAAGAGAAAATGAAGAAATTACTGATGATGGAGCAGAGGATAAGTACAGCGTATCTGAAAATATATATGAATTTATAGAGACGCGGACAGAAAACTTAAAAAATAGAGGTTTAGACGAAGAAACAATTAAAAATAAAATATCTAATGAAGTTGAGAGTTTTATAAATAATTATCTTTTAAGTATTGATAATCATCAAAGAGAAGATGACATAAAAAGAATAGTTAATAATGATTTATATAACTTTCTAAATAGTTTTATGTATTTGGCAGAATATAGGCTCAAAAGAAAAATAACGAAAAATACTTTTTTAGGATTATTAATTCATATAGATACTTTTTTAGGCAGAATAAGAGAGAATAGAATTATTGAAAATCCTAAAATAGATGAAATAAGGAAAAAATATTCTGAAGAATTTAAGTTAGCTATGATTTTGGCAGAAAAGCTTGAAGAGAAGTATGATGCAGCTGTGCCGATGGACGAAATAGGTTTTATAACTATGTTTTTTGCTGCAGATGTGGAAGAAGTAAATGGAAGAGTAGGAGTTATAGTAGCAATGCACGGAAACAGCACTGCTTCCTCAATGGCAGAGGTGACAAATCAGCTTCTAAACACAAATCATGCTCTAGGCTTTGATATGCCTCTTTCCATGAAACCTGACACAGCTCTTGAAAAAATTGAAGAGCTTGTTAAGGAAAGAAATGAAGGTATGGGAGTAATACTTTTAGTTGACATGGGTTCGCTTAAATTCTTTGATAAAATAATAAAGAATAATACAGGGATAGAAGTCAGCGCAGTTGATATGGCCACCACTGCTACTGTTATTGAAGCTACAAGAAAGGCTCTAATGAATACAAGCCTTGATGAGATCGTAAAATCTGTAGATTTGGAAAGCAGATTTTTAGGAAGTTTTTTAGAGGAAAATATAAAATCTAAAAAGGATGTTATTATAACAGCTTGCTCAACTGGTGAAGGTACAGCACAGAGAATAAAGGAAATTATATACAGCAAGTTTGATAAAGAAAAATATGAGGTAATAAATTTAAGTATTAAAGATGAGCAGGAATTTAAAAAAGCTGTTGATGACATAAGAAAAGATTCAAAAATAGTAGCCATAATAAGTGCCTTTAATTTAAATATTGAAGGTATAGATTATATATCTATGGATAAATTCTTCAAGGATTTTATGGGCGAAAATTTTGAAGAAAATATAAAAGATGAAATGCTTATACAAAACATAAAAATTGTTTATAAAGATTACTTAGAACTTAAGCAGTATGACTTTATAATTAACAGTTTAGTAGAAATTATTTCAACTATAAAATATGTCTTTGAAATTCACATAGACAGTGAAAAACTGCAAGGTCTATTGATGCATATGGGATGCTTAATTCAAAAGCTTATGAATAAAGAAGAGACAACTGCCTGTAAAAATCTAACTATTATATTATCAAGGCATCAAGATATATTTAAATATTTACAGGAATCACTTAACAACCTGGAAGAAAAGCTTAATATAAGTTTCAACGAGAATGATTTAGCAAATATAGTAGAGATACTTATTAATTTGTAATTGAAAGGAAGTAAAAAAATATGAGACAGTTGGGAATATCAGTATATCCAGGCCACGCATCTATGGAAGACAATATAGCATATTTAAGGCTGGCTGCAAAGTATGGCTTTACCAGAGTTTTTACCTGCCTTTTGTCAGTAGAAGGGGACAAAGAAAAGATTGTAAATGAATTTAAGGAAGTAATAGCTGAAGCTAATAAACTAGGGATGCAGGTAATAGCTGATGTAAGTCCAAGGGTTTTTGGAGATCTTAAAATAAGTTATAGCGATTTATCCTTTTTTAACGACCTTGGAGCTTATGGAATAAGATTGGATTTAGGATATACAGGTTCAGAGGAATCACTTATGACCTTTAATCCTTATGGTTTAAGTATAGAAATCAACATGAGCAATGGAACAAGATATCTAGAAAATATAATGAGCTACAAGCCAAATACTGAAAAACTTTTAGGCTGTCATAACTTTTATCCTCATAGATACTCGGGTTTGAGCTATGAGCATTTTATGTACTGTACACAACAGTTTAAACAGTTTGGTATAAGAACAGCTGCTTTTGTATCTTCAAATGATGCAACCTTCGGGCCTTGGCCTGTAAGAGAAGGGCTGTGCACACTTGAAATGCACAGAGAAATGCCTGTTACAGCACAGACTAAACATTTATTTGCAACAGGGATAATAGATGATGTTATAATAGCTAATGCTTTTGCATCAGAGAAAGAACTCAAAGCTTTAAGCAAGATAAATAAAGAAAAAGTAACCTTTGATGTTGTTCTTGAAGAAAGCATACCAGAGGTGGAAAAGAAAATAGTTTTAGAAGAGCTTCATTTTAATAGAGGTGATGTATCTGAATACTTAATTCGCTCAACTCAAAGCAGAGTAAAATATAAAGGTCATGAGTTTGTACCTTTTAACACACCTCACATTAAAAGAGGAGATATACTAATTGACACTTCACTTTACGGACATTATGCAGGAGAGCTTCAATTAGCATTAAAGGATATGGAGAACTCAGGAAAAACTAATGTGGTTGGTCATATTGTAGAGGAAGAATTATTCCTTTTAGAATATATAGAGGCTTGGCAGAAGTTTGGATTAGTAGAAAGATAAAAAGGTTAGGGGATATTGCAAAATAGTTTAAACCTACCGCGTGTTATTTGAATTCTGAGAAACATTCGCTGTGCAGATAAGACTAATAATTAAAAAATTTATAAATCCTAAATCCTATAAACTCGCTTTGCTCAAACAATATAGGATTCTTAACGGCTTTATAAATTTTTTAATTAAAGTCTTATTGCTGCTCGCTCAAATGTTTCTAGAAATTCAAATAACACGCTAGGTTTTTCTATTTTGCACCATCCCCTTATTTTTTTATTTAGTATTAGTAATGTAATATTTGCTGCTGTCATATGTATTTAGTATGTATAACTAAATATGCGGGCGGTGTATGAGAAAATGGAGGACATGTTTTACTATTACTTAGATAAAAACTCTGGCATTCTACTTATGTGTGATAGATTTTCTTATGCAGTAGGAGTGAATAGCGAAGGAGAAAGGCTTACAATTGGAGGATGGGGATCAAGGCTGATTGAAGATGGCAGTGAATATTACATAGGATTAAGTGCTATAAAAGCTGCTATTTCTGAATATGAAATGCTGGGAGGAAGGACTCAGCTTACTGAAGCAATAAAAGATAAATTGAAAGTGAAAAATTTAAACGAGCTTAAGTACATTTTATATTATAAAACCCTGAATGATAAAAAAATACAATCCTTAAGTAAAGAAGTTTTAAAATGTGCAAGACAAGGTGATAGAATAAGTTTGAACATTATAAATTCTGCTGCAGATAAGCTTTTTAATATGGCTGATATATTAATAAGAAGATTAAATATGTATGATAAAAAATATAGTTTGTGCTTAACAGGAAGTATAGTTTGTTTTGATGAGTATATTACAAACCCGCTTTGTGATAAAATATATAATATATACGATAACATAGAAGTTTTTACTCATAAAATTATGTTAACAAAGGAATAAGTTAACCTTTGAAAGGAGGCAAACATATGAAGCTAACGGTACTTGGAAATTATGGGCCTTTTCCAGGCAAAGATGGAGCCTGTTCAGGCTTTTTACTTCAAGATGATAATACAAATATATTAATAGATTGCGGCAGCGGTGTTATTTCAAGGCTCCAAAGATACTTAAGAATTGAGGATTTGGATGCTATAGTACTTTCACACCTTCACAGCGATCACAGCTCAGATATGTATGTTCTAAGATACGAAATGCAAATTAAGCTTATGTTAAGGAGTATGGCTAAACCTCTTGAAGTTTATTTGCCTGAAACTCCAGAAAATTATTATAGGGAACTGGATTTTCATGGAGCTTTTAATCTTAATACTATATCAGAAGGAATGCAATTAGATATTAAAGGATTTAAGTTTACTTTTTATAAAACCGTACATCCTGTAGAATGTTATGGTATGAGAATAGAAAAAGACGGAAAGATTTTTGCCTATAGTGCAGATACAACTTATACCGAAAATATAATTAAGCTAGCTGAGAATTCGGATTTATTTTTATGTGAAGCTAATGCTACTGAAAATATAAGATCTAAAAGCAAGCCGCCTCATTTATCTGTTAAAGAGGCCTGCGATATAGCAAGAAAAGCTAATGCTAAAAGACTTTTACTGACTCATTTCTACTATGATGAGCCAAAAGAAAATTATAGAAAAGATGCTGAAGGCGAATTTTATAATATTGAGCTTTCAGAAGAATTTAAGCAATATGAAATTTAACCAGCCAAATTTTGGCTGGTTTATTTTTTTGTATCTTGCAAAAACTAATACATAAAGCTTTTGTGAGAGAGGTGAACGTTGATGCCAGGCACTCAAGCTGAACATAATAATCAAGGTGAAAATAAGAATTCAACTAGTAACGAAGAAATAATAAGCGACTTAAGACCTAATGAAGAGACTTTAACTTTTGACTTAAAGGAGAATGTCTCATTTTTAAAAAAGGTATTTTGTTATCCAATAAATCATGATTTTGTAATTCGACAAATCTATATAAAATCAATTAAAAGGCAAGCAGTTCTGATTTTTGTTCAGGGTATGGTGGATGTAAATACTATAGAGAATCAAATCATAAAGCCTTTACTAGAGGATAATACAGGGGTAATTAAAGTTAGTGATATAGCTTCATCTCTTATATCAAAAATTATTACAGGAAAAAATGCTTATAAAACTGATAGCTTTAAACAAGTAACAAAAGAAATAGTCAATGGGAATTCTATATTGATTATTCAAGGATTGAAAGAAGCGATTATATTGGCTACGGTAGGCTATGAACACAGGCCTATCCAAAAAACAACCTCCGAGAATACATTAAAAGGACCAAAGGAAGCTTTTATAGAATCAGAACAAACTAATCGTTCACTTATTCGAAAATATGTAAGGGATGAAAAACTCGTAACTGAAACCATTGATTTGGGTGGGAAAGGAAGTAATATAGTCATTATTATGTATATAGCTGATTTGGCTAACGATGATTTGGTTAAAACTGTGAAAAGCCGAATGCAAAATATACAAGCTGATAAAATTCAATCTCTAGCTATTCTTGAACAATATATTGAAGATAGACCCTACTCACTTGTTCCTACTGTATTATCTACAGAAAGGCCTGACAGAGTTGCGGCATTTTTATCAGAAGGGCATGTTGCAGTACTGATGGACGGCTCACCTGAAGCATTAATCGCTCCTGTGACCTTCTGGTCTCTTTTTCAAAATCCAGAGGATCAGTATCAAAGGTGGGCATATGGAAATTTTATAAGACTTATAAGAATTTTATGTTGTTTTATAGCTCTTCTTACACCAGGGTTATTTATTGCAGTAACCAGTTATCATGTAGATATGATTCCCACAGACTTGGTTTTAGCTATTGCAGCAAGTAGAGAGAAGCTTCCTTTTCCTGCTTTCATGGAAGTTTTAATTATGGAAATATCTTTTGAACTGCTAAGAGAGGCTGGTGTGAGGATACCTACTCCTATTGGACCAACCATAGGTATAGTTGGAGCTCTAATACTTGGTCAGGCAGCTGTTGAGGCAAATATTGTAAGCCCTATTCTTGTTATAATAGTTGCAATAACTGGATTAGCCTCTTTTGCCATCCCAGAGATGAGCCTTAGCTTTATGATTAGGATCGGAAGATTTTTGTTTTTAATAGCCGGTGCATCCATGGGGTTTTATGCCATAGCAGCTTTATTTACAATTTGTATAGCGTATCTTTCCTCTATTCAATCCTTTGGGGTTTATTTTATGTCACCATTTGCGCCTAATTATAATTCATCAAAAGATTTAGTTGTAAGACCTCCGGTTTGGAAACAATGGCTCAGGCCGCTCAATATTAAGCCTAAACAGGAGGTTAGAGACAAAAAATCGTAAAGGAGATGAAATTTATGGATATAAGAGATGGTGATAAGCTTGGTATAAAAGAATATACAGCCGTGCTGATAATATGTATTGGAATAAAAGCTACCGATAGCACTCCAACACTTTTATATAAACAAGGCGATAATGCTGGATGGATGATTCCTATTATTTCATCGGTTATAGTGTTTTTATCTCTTTCTTGTCTATTAGCTGTTCTGGAAAGATATAAGAATAAAAATTTAATTGAGATCATATATCACCTGACAGGTAAATATATCGGAGCAGTTTTAGGGATGTTATTTTTTATTTCAGTTACATTAGTTTCAGCTACTAACATAAGAAATTATGTTGATATTTTATCTACAATCTACTTTAGACGAACACCTGTATTTGTGCTGGCAGCTATTATTACAGCAAGCTGTTATATTATCGCAAGACTAGGGGTTAGAGCAATAGGCAGGACTGCATGGATGGCTTTACCGTGGATAATTGTAATTACCATAGCCTTTGTTATTTTAGTATATAACCTTATAAAAGTTGATTATCTTTATCCAATCGGAGGAGCGGGAGTAAAACAAATCTTAAAGGGCGGAGTACTATATAGCGGCATATTTTCGGAAGTGATAGTATTTTCAGTTTTTTTTCCACAGGTGAAAAACTATAAGTCTTTTAAGAATTCAAGCTATATTGCATTGCTTTACGCAGTAATTTCAATAAGTCTCTTGAGTGCTATATACATAATGGTTATGGATTATCCACCTGTTGTAATTAACTCAACTCCATTTCATTCAGTTGCAAGGCTCATATATGGGGGAAGGTTTGTAAGTAATCTTGAGGCGTTTTTCCTTCTGTTTTGGATAATAGCTTCTGTTATAAGGTTCGGCATGTATCTTTATACCGATGCAGCCCTAATAAGTTATACACTTAAGCTAAGTGAAAAAAAACAAATGATAAGTGCAGTTTCGGCTATTATTTTAATGTTATCCTTGATTCCGGAAAACTACATTGAAAATATTAATATAGTAAGAAAAACATTAATAAACTTAGACTGGATTCTTATATACATAGTTCCGTGTGCTTTATTATTCTTATCTCAGCGGAAAGGGGATTACAAGCTATGAAATCTAAAAGGCTGTGCTTAACCTTAGTAGTAATATTTATGTGTTCAATACTTACCGGATGCTGGGATAAGGTGGAACTAGAAGATGAAGGATATGTAGCTGCCATAGGTATAGATAAAGGAGCAGGAAGAAATGTAAGAGTAACCTTTCAAATAACTAACCCTAAAACAATTGGTTCAGGAAGATCTGGAGGAGGATCAGGAGAAATAAAATCAGAGGTAATGACACTTGAAGCACCGAGTGTATTGAGTGCAAGAGATCTTATTACAATATCAGTAACCAGAAGAATTTCATTAGCACATGCAAAGGTTGTTGTTGTAGGAGAAGACTTTGCTAGAGACGAGTCGTTTTTCAGATATATTGAAGCCTCTCTTAGAGATAAAGAGATGAGAAGAATAATGACTATAATTGTGTCTAGAGAACCAGCAGAAGAGTTCATCAAAAAAAATAATCCTCTTTTAGAGGATAGGATGCAGAAGTTCTACGAGTTTACATCAAGAAGATGGAAGGAGACTGGCTTTGTTCCTCCATTTGCGAACTTAAATAGATTTATGCAGAGAACTGAAACACATGGAAGTTTATTTTTGGCTATATATGCAACAACAAGAGAATTTCCGACTAAAAAAGGGGCTGATGAAGGAGCTTATATGCCTGGACAAATCGAGAAAAGCGGCGGAAGTCCTGCGGAGATGATAGGGGCTGCAGTTTTTAAAGATGGTAAGATGATTGGTAAACTGGACGGAAATGAGATGAGACTTGTATCGATGTTAAGACAAGAGCCAGAGACAAGAGCAATGCTGGTAACATTTCTAGATCCCCTAGATAACAAATATAGAATTGATGCTCGTATAATAAGAGAAAATAGAACAAAGATAAAATTGAATTTAGAAGGTGAAGTACCTGTTATTGATACTTATGTCCCACTTACTATGGATATTTTGGGTATACCTAGTTTTGTTGACTATGCAGAAGACATGGAAAAACAGAAGTATCTTAAAGATTATTTAGAAAAATATTTATCCAAGATTTCTCTAAAACTTGTTGATAAAACACAAAAGGAGTTTGCTGGTGATCCATTCCAATGGGACTTGGCGGCTAGAAGAAAGTTTTTTACCTATGATGAATTTCATAAGTATGATTGGATGAAACATTACCCGGAAGCAAAAGTAAATATAAAGTTTGAAATAAATATAAGAAGTTTTGGGAAGCAGCTTGCACCTCCGTCTAACCCCATGGAGAAAGGTAATGATGAAGGCATAAGTCCTTTGGAAAGGAAAGAATAAAAATGAAATGGATAACATTGATTGTTTATTTATATATTGCGTTAACTACCTTTAAATATTCAAAAGAGGTTTGGAAGGAGAAAAATATATTTGCAAGTGTAGTTATAATAATTATGTCAATAAGTTTAGTAATACTTCCTATTGTGATAATGTTTAAATAAAAAAACTAAATATATAAATATTTATATATTTACATATTTTTATATGAAGTATAAGACAATAAATTGACATTTTAGCATTATTGTAATAAAATAATAAAAAATAGTATTATAACAGCTTTGACAAGGAAAAGTACTTAAATACGAAACTTACAGAGAGCGGGTATTGGTGGAAGCCTGCAGGGAAGTTTTAAGGAAAATCACCTTTGAGCTGAGAGCTGAAATTTAGTAAGCAAATCCGTAATCCTGCGTTAAAGGATAGAGCGTGTCAGCGTTTGAACATTAGGTGGTATAGCGAATTTAACTTCGTCCTTTTGGGATGAAGTTTTTTTATTTTTATGGAAAGAATTATAATAGTAGTGTGAAAGGAGTCGAGTATATGTACAAAAAAGTTGATTCTTCCAAGGGTTTTGTCAACATGGAAAAAGATATATTAAAGCTTTGGGAAGAAAAAGATGTTATTCAAAAGAATTTTGATATGAATCAAGATGGAGAGTACTTTACTTTTTATGACGGCCCTCCAACAGCTAACGGAAAGCCTCATATAGGTCACGTTATAACAAGGGTTATGAAGGACCTTATTCCAAGATACAGAGTTATGAAGGGCTACAAGGTTCCAAGAAAAGCAGGCTGGGATACTCATGGATTACCGGTTGAGCTTGAGGTTGAAAAATCCCTTGGAATCTCAGGAAAGCCTCAAATAGAAGAATATGGTGTTGAAGAGTTTGTTGAGAAGTGCAAGGGAAGCGTGTTTACCTACGTAGAGCAGTGGAGAGAGATGACAGAGAGAGTTGGCTACTGGGTAGATATGAAGGAACCATACGTAACCTACCATGATAATTATATTGAATCAGAGTGGTGGGCTTTAAAGCAAATGTGGGATAAAGGACTTATATACAAAGGTCATAAAATAGTTCCATACTGCCCACGCTGCGGAACTGCCTTATCATCACATGAAGTTGCTCAAGGCTACAAGGATGTAAAAGACAGCTCTATATATGTTAAGTTTAAAGTTAAAGGTGAAGATAAGTATATACTTGTTTGGACAACAACTCCTTGGACTCTTCCTAGCAACGTAGCTCTAGCTGTAAATAAATCTTACGACTATGTAGAAGTAATTCATCATGAAGAACACTTAATACTTGCTGAAGCTTTACTTGGAAAACTTGACTGCGAATATGAAGTAGTTAGAAAGTTTAAGGGTGAAGAGCTTTTAGGATTAGAATATGAGCAGTTATTACCATTTACAAAGGTTGATAAGAAAGCTTTTTATATAATTCATGGAGACTTTGTAACATTAACTGATGGTACTGGAATAGTTCATATAGCACCAGCTTATGGTGAAGATGATAACTTAATGGGTAAAAAATATGACCTTCCTCTAGTTAATTTAGTAGATGTAGAAGGTAAGTTTGTACCAGAGGTTGAACCTTGGGCAGGGTTGTTTGTTAAAAAAGCTGACCCTAAAATAATAGAATATTTAAAGGAAAAGAATATACTTTATAAAACAGAAAGTTTTACACACTCCTATCCATTCTGCTGGAGATGTGATACTCATTTATTGTACTATCCAAGAGAATCTTGGTTTGTAAAGATGTCTTCCTTAAGAGATAAACTTTTAGAAAACAACAACAAGATAAACTGGCTTCCAGACAATGTTAGAACAGGAAGAATGGGTAACTTTTTAGAGAATGTTATAGACTGGGGTATCTCTAGAGAAAGATATTGGGGGACTCCGCTTCCAATATGGGAATGTGAATGCGGTCACAGAGAAATGATAGGCAGCAAGGAAGAATTAAGAGCAAGAGGAAAGAATGTTCCTGAAAATATAGAACTTCATAAACCTTATATAGATAACGTACATTTAGAATGTCCACACTGCCATAAGGAAATGACAAGAGTATCAGACGTTATTGACTGCTGGTTTGATTCAGGCTCAATGCCATTTGCTCAGCATCACTATCCATTTGAAAATAAGGAATTATTTGAAGCTAACTTCCCAGCACAGTTTATATCAGAGGCTGTTGACCAGACAAGAGGATGGTTCTATACACTTCTTGCTATATCAACTGCAATTTTTGACACAAATCCATTTGAAAACTGCGTAGTTCTAGGACACGTACTTGATAAAAATGGACTTAAGATGTCTAAGCACAAGGGTAATGTATTAAGTCCATGGGTAGCCCTGGACAATGAAGGTGCTGATGCTACAAGATGGTACTTCTATACTGCAAGTGCTCCATGGCTTCCATCAAGATTCTATGAAGAAGCAGTAATAGAAGCACAAAGAAAATTCTTAAGCACACTTTGGAATGTTTATTCCTTCTATGTGCTTTATGCTGAGATAGATCAGTTTAACCCAACAAAGTATGAAGACTTTGTAAGCGGAAACGTAATGGATAAATGGATAATGTCTAAGTTAAACAGCTTGGTTAAGAGTGTAGATGAAAACTTGACAAACTACAGAATAACTCAAGCAGCTTTATCAATAGAGTCCTTTGTTGATGAATTATCTAACTGGTATGTTAGAAGAAACAGAGCTAGATATTGGAGTGAAGAGTTAACAGATGACAAAGTTGGAGCTTATGTAACACTTTATAGAGTTCTTAAGACACTAAGCTTAATAGCAGCTCCGTTTGTTCCATTTATAACTGAAGAAATATATCAAAACCTAGTAGTGGGATTAGATAAAAATGCACCAGAAAGTGTTCATTTATGCCACTGGCCAAAGGTTTCTGAAGAGCTTATAGACAAAGATCTAGAAGAAGAAATGGATTTGGCTTATAAAGTAGTTAACCTTGGAAGAAGTGCAAGAAATGGTGCTAATATAAAGAACAGGCAGCCTCTTTCCAAGATGCTTTTAAACACAAAGGTTCTTCCTGAATATTACAGCGACATAATTAAGGATGAGCTTAATATAAAGGATTTAGAGCTTGGTGCAGACCTTTCAAAATATGTTAATTTTGAAATAAAGCCTAATCTTCCTGTACTAGGAAAAGCTTTTGGTAAGCTTATACCTGTAATAAGAAAAGAGATTGCTTCAAGAGACCAGATGGAACTAGCTCAAACTATCCAAAATGGTGGAGTAGTTGTAATAAACGTTCAAGGTACAGAAATAGAATTAAACAGTGAGAACCTACTTGTAACCATGCAGGGACTTGAAGGATACGCATTCGCCGGAGAGGGGCAAATAGGTGTTGTATTAGATACTCATATAACTGAAGAGCTAAAGGAAGAAGGCCACGTTAGAGAAATCATAAGCAAAATACAAAACATGAGAAAAGAAAGCGGCTTTGAAGTAGCTGACAAGATAATTCTTTATGTGGCTGGAAACAAAATGCTCGAAGATGTAGTTGAGAAGTTTGAAAACCATATAATGAAGGAAACACTTGCTATAGAAGTTGTATATAATGCAGCAAGAGAATATAGCGAAGCTAACATCAATGGTGAAAAGTTGAATTTAGCTGTTGAAGTTGTAAGATAGTAAAGAAGTACCGTCTAGTAAGGTAAGAAAGTATTGCCTGCTGGACGGTATTTTTTTATATAAAAATTCAAATGATAATGAAGATGTAATAATATAAACATTTAATTAAAATTTCATGAACTATGTTGTTCTAAGAAAAGTATTATAGTAACATAAAATTGAATTTATGAAAGGAAGTGAATATATGAAAGAAAAATCAAAGAGATCATATCATACAGTTAGTAGAGTTATTTTCATGCTCTTAGGTATTATTTTATATTCTGTTGGACTTGAAATATTTTTAGTTCCCAATAATATAATAGATGGTGGAGTTGTTGGTGTAGCAATAATGGTAAGTCATTTAACCAAACTTCCTCTTGGATTATTTACCCTCATTTTAAACATTCCTTTCTTTATCTTAGGGTATAAACAAATAGGCAAAACTTTTACCTTTTCTACGATATTTTCTGTAATAGGCATATCTATAGGCGTTTCTCTGCTGCATCCAATACCTGTATTAACACAGGATGTATTTTTAGCAGCTATTTTTGGAGGTATAATACTAGGTGCCGGTGTAGGCTTGATTATACGAAATGGTGGATCTTTAGATGGAAGTGAAATTGTTGCAATAATACTTGATAAAAAGATGAGTTTCTCAATAGGCGAAATTGTAATGTTTTTTAATTTTTTTATTTTAAGCAGTGCAGGATTTATATTCGGATGGGATAGGGCTATGTACTCGCTTATCGCTTACTTTATAGCTTTCAAGGTTATTGATATTGTGGTAGAGGGAGTAGACGAATCAAAAGCAGTTATGATAATATCAGAAAAATATAATGAGATATCAGAAGCATTAATAGCAAGACTTGGAAGAGGGGTAACCCTTCTTGATGGTAAGGGTGGTTATAAAGGTTATGAGACCAATGTTGTTTATGTTGTTGTGTCAAGGCTTGAGGTTGCAAAGCTTAAGGATATTGTTCATGGATTTGATGACGATGCTCTGATAACAATAGGAGCTGTTGAGGTTTCAGGAAAACGATATAAGAAAAAGGCAATACATTAGAAAAATTAGTTTTCAAGTTATCTAGTTAAAAATAAAAAAACTGAAAATTATATAAATAACAATTTGTTTTTAATATTATGGTATAATACCTCTGTTAAAAAACTAACCAAGGGGGATCGGCTAATGTTTAGTTCTGATATTGAAAATGTAGTACATTATGCAGAAAAGAAATCAAAGGTATTAAAGGAAAGCAAGGCAAGCTATCTAATGGCATCAGCTCTTGCAGGTATGTTTATTGGAATCGCATTTATTTTTATTTTTACAGTAGGAGGATACCTTCATGCAGGAAATTCTCCAGTTTATAAAATAGCTATGGGTGCCTCATTTGGTATCGGACTTAGTTTGGTTATGGTAGCAGGAGCAGAGCTTTTCACTGGAACTAATATGGTTATGGCTATTGGAGCTCTTGAAAAAAAGACTAGCTGGTTTGATGCGATTAAAATTTGGGCAGCAAGCTGGATAGGAAATTTTGCGGGCTCTCTTGTAGTAGTTGGCTTATATTTAGCAACTGGACTTGGAGCAGGAAGCATAAACAAATTTATCATCGAAGGTGCACAAGGCAAGATAGCACCAACAGGACTTCAAATTTTTGCAAGAGGAATACTTTGTAATATATTAGTTTGTCTTGCGGTTTGGTGTTTTTATAAATTAAAAGATGATACAGCAAAATTAATAATGATTTTCTGGTGTTTGTTTGCATTTATAACAACAAGCTTTGAGCACAGCGTTGCAAATATGACACTTCTTCCACTCGCAGCCATACTTTCTCATGGAGTAGAGGTTACTGCTGCTGGAGTAGCGCATAACTTAATTTTTGCAACCTTAGGCAATATAGTAGGTGGAGCTTTATTTGTGGCATTTCCATACTGGTTTTCATCTAGAAATAAAATAACTGTTGTAAAGCATGAAAATAATTCAAAGAGTTTATAATAGAAAGCTAAGCTGTACAATAATAAAAATGCAGCTTAGCTTATTATTTTTATTTCAATAGCTAAAACTATTCTATATAATAGAAAATAGGGGGCATCTTAAAAAGCTTAAACCTTTAGATATTTAAATGTTTATAAGCATTTTGAGATAAACTCAGCAAACACTAGGATTTGTTTATGTAAATTCTAAACTATCTGGAGGGCTATATGATTTGCACTGGGTTGTTGACAGGAGAAAAAGTTAGGCTTACAGCAATTGACGAAAAGGACATACCTATTATAAGCAGCTGGTATTCTGACGCGGATTTCTTAAGATACTTTGATAAGGTACCGGCTATTCCTAAATCAATAAAGCAAATAGATGAATGGATTAAAAGTATACAAAGTTCAAATAACACCTGTCCTTTTGCCATAAGAGATTTAAATAATGGTGAAATGGTTGGTTACATAGAACTGGGCAGTATTCAATGGTGGAATGGAACTGCAACCTTAGGAATAGGTATTGGAACAAATGCAGAAAGAGGCAAGGGTTATGGAAAAGAAGCTTTAAAGCTTTTGCTGGATTTTGCATTTAAAGAGCTGAATCTGCATAGAGTTCAGTTAAATGTATTTAGCTATAACCAAAAAGCTATTAATTTATACGAAAAATTTGGCTTTAAGCATGAGGGTACCTACAGAGAATTTATCCACAGGGATGGCAAAAGGTGGGATATGTACCTTTATGGGATATTAGAAAGTGAATGGATTGAGATTTCGAATAATTTAGAAAAAATTAGTAAACATTAAACTTGTAAAGAGTGGAATTATTAAGTTATAATAATAAAAATAGAATAAAAATTAGGAGTTGATATTGTGGCGGCTTCAATAAAGGACGTTGCTAGAGAGGCAGGAGTATCAATAGCTACTGTTTCTAGAGTTTTAAATGATGTAGATGTTGTTAATGAAGAGACTAAAAAGAAGGTACAAGATGCTATTAAGAAACTAGGTTATAGACCTAATATAGTTGCTAGAAGTTTAAAAACACAAAAAAGCAGAACTATCGGAATAATTATTCCAGACATATCAAATCAGTTTTATCCAGAAATAGTTAGAGGTGCAGAGGATGTTGCTAATATTTATAATTACAATATTATGCTTTGCAATACTGATTTGGATCCAGAAAAAGAAATGGAATATCTTAGAGTTCTAAAAGAAAAGATGGTTGATGGAGTTATATACATGAGTAATTCCTTAGAGCCAGAAATTATTGAATTAGTAAAAAGCTTAGAGCTTCCTGTTACTCTTGTAGAAACAACCGACAGAGAAAACACTTTCCCAAGCGTAACTATCGACAATGAAAAGGCTGCTTTTGATGCAACAGAATATTTAATTCAAAAAGGCAACAAAAAAATTGCATACATAGGAACATATGAGGATTCTGTAAATGCTGCGGCATATAGATTTTCAGGTTATAAAGAAGCACTTTCTAAAAATAATATGGAATTTAATAAAAGCTTATGTTTCTTTGGCGGACTTAAGGCCCATGATGGTTATGAAGGTATGAATTCCATATTAAAAAATGGAGATATTGATGCTGTTTTCTGTGCCAGTGATGAAATAGCTATGGGGGCTATTAATGCTTTAAGAGAGAGCGGAAAGAAAGTGCCTGAAGAAGTAGATGTTATGGGCTTTGACGATATATACAGTGCATCAATTTTCTATCCAAAGCTTACTACGATTGTTCAGCCAATGTATGACATGGGTTCTGTAGGTATGAGAATGCTTATAAAGGTAATTAATGGAGCAGAACTAGTACAGCACCACTTTGTACTTCCACATCAGATTGTGGAAAGAGACTCTTGTAAGAAATAATGAAGAATGAAGAATGAGGAATGAAGAATGAGGAATGAAGAATGAGGAATGTAGGATTAAAATCTTCTTGAAGATTTTAATTCTTATATAACCTATAAAATTGTTTTTTCGTAGAAAAAACTTCCTTCAATTCTTCATTTTTCATTATTAATTCTTCATCCAATATTTTAATATTGATGGAGGTATTATATTATGAACAAAACATGGTGGAAAGAGGGAGTAGTATATCAAATATACCCTCGAAGCTTTAAGGACTCCAATGGAGATGGTATTGGCGATATAAGAGGTATAATTGAGAAGCTTGATTATCTTAAAGAGCTTGGAATAAATATTGTTTGGCTGAATCCGGTATATAAATCACCAAATGATGATAATGGCTATGATATAAGCGATTATAGAGATATTATGGATGAGTTTGGAACTATGGCTGACTTTGATGAGCTTTTAGAGGAAATGCATAAAAGAGGCATAAAGCTTGTTATGGACTTGGTGGTAAACCATTCTTCAGACGAAAATAAATGGTTTATAGAAAGCAGAAAATCAAAGGACAATCCTTATAGAGATTACTATATATGGAGAAAAGGAAAGGATGGAAATCCTCCAAACAACTGGGGTTCTTTTTTCAGCGGCTCAGTTTGGCAGTATGATGAAACAACTGATGAATATTTTCTTCATCTTTTCTCAAAAAAGCAGCCTGATTTAAATTGGGAAAACGAAAAGGTCAGAGAAGAAGTTTACGACCTTATGAAATTCTGGTTTGACAAAGGAATAGATGGCTTTAGAATGGATGTTATAAACCTTATATCAAAAGTACCGGGGCTTCCTGATGGTGAAAAAGGAGAAGGACAACTATATGGTAATGGCTTTCCGTTAACTGCAAATGGTCCAAGAGTGCATGAGTTTTTAAAAGAAATGAACAAAGAAGTATTAAGCAAGTATGATATTATGACTGTTGGTGAAACTCCAGGGGTTACCCCTGAAACAGCAGCGCTTTATGTTGGAGAAGACAGAAGCGAACTAAACATGGTATTCCAATTTGAACACATGGATGTTGGAACAGGTACTACTAAGTGGGATATAAGGCCTTGGAAGCTTACTGATTTTAAAACAATTATGAGTAAGTGGCAGGTAGAGCTTAACGGCAAGGGATGGAACAGTCTTTATCTTAATAATCACGACCAGCCTAGACCGGTTTCAAGGTTTGGAAATGACAAGGAGTATAGAGTTGAATCGGCAAAAATGCTTGGAACTATGCTTCATATGATGCAGGGTACACCTTATGTGTATCAAGGTGAAGAGCTTGGAATGACAAATGTCTCCTTTGAAATTGAAGAATATAAGGACTTAGAAATAGTAAATGCCTATAATGAATTAGTAAAAGGCGGCTTTATGAACGAGCAAAGATTTATGGAGGGAGTTCACTTAAGAGGCAGAGATAATGCAAGAACTCCAATGCAGTGGAATGACAGTGCAAACGCTGGCTTTACTACAGGAACTCCATGGATAAGAGTAAATCCTAATTATGTAGACATTAATGTAGAAAAAGCACTTCAGGATAAGAACTCAGTGTTCTACTACTATCAAAAGCTTATAAAACTAAGAAAAGAAAATCCTATTATAGTTTATGGTGATTATGAAGAAATACTAAGAGACAGCGAGAGTATCTTCTCATATGTAAGAACTCTTGGCAGCGAAAAGCTCTTAGTTATACTTAACTTCTATGAGCCAGAAGTAGAGTTTATTCTGCCAGAAAATATAAAGTACAGCAGCAAGGAGCTCTTAATAAGCAACTATTCTGCAGATGATAATGAGGAAATTAAAAATATTAAGCTAAGACCTTATGAGGCTAGAGTGTATAGATTAAAATAATATAAAAACCATGGAGTATAGTTTAGTGCTATACTCCATGGTTTTTTAGTTGCTGAATACCTTCTCTGAGGTGCCGTCTAGACTGACCCTATAAAGCAGCAGTCCGCTCTGATTGGAGCCGATACAAAATAAATACTCATCAGTTGTATAAATATATAGTATAGATTCAATAGTACTTACTGAAGATAGCCGATCAGGAGCATTATTTGTAAGTCTTTTAAGATTGCTTCCATCGGTTTTTAGTCTGTATATATTTTGAATGTCATTATTTATGTTTTTCTCCCCGCCTTGAAAGCTAGCATATATATAGCTGTTATATATATTGAAAGTTCCTACAGGCATGTTTAAAATCCTAGTCTTTGAACCTCCATCAATTTTTGCTTTATATAAGCTATAGTTGTCAGAAGCATTTGTATAGTAAATCCAATCTCCATCTATCATAGATTGCACAACATTATCCATAATTATTTTAGAACGATCTGAGCCGTCAAGCTTAACCTTGTAAATAGAGCAGTAATCTGGATGAGTATCGTTAGCTTTAGTATCCAGATTGGAATAATAAATATAATTATCCTTAACAAATAGTATTCTTCTAATATTGCCTTCAATAATTGGTCTTTGTCCGCTGCCGTCAGTTTTTATTTTATATATGCCTACAGGTGAGACGTAATAAATCCAGTTTTCTACAACAATAAATTGATAAGCGCTATCCATAGTAACTTTTGTTTTTTCTGTTCCATCATTTTTTATCTTATAGATGCTACTTTGGTTATCAAGGTCTGTGTAATATATCCACTCTCCAACCACATTAATTGAGAGTATGCCTTTATTTTCAGAAATGAGCTTTAACCCTGTCTCACCATCCTTCATAGACCTATATAAGTTTTTACCTATACCACCATTATTATTTTCAGGATAAGTAAAATAAATCCACTTCCCTTGAGAGGCAAACTGAGCAAAATTCGAAAGGTTTCCGGAACTATTTCCTATATTGTTATTCTTTGTATCCACCATAGTTATATCCTGTTTAGTATTTTTGTTTTCTTCCGGCTTAGCTGCAGAAGAATTTTGATCAGAAGAAGGCTTAGTTGAAGTTGTTCCAGTATTTTTTGCAGGTTCATTTTTTTGAGTATTTGTATTTGCTTCAGCACTTGTTTTCTTATCCTGTTTTAATGAAGTCCTAACAGCGATGAAAGAAAGTACAGCAATAACTGCTAGTCCATATACTAAATATTTTTTATATTTCACGTGAATCTCCCCCAAATTCTTATAACCTTAAATTACCATATAACTATTATACAACGAAAAAAATGTAAATACTATTATGAAAATTAAGAACTTTATTGCGCTATATATAGATTAATTAACTGAAATTTAACCTGTTATTACTAGCCTATAAATTTAGTTTATAGTATAATGGTGTTGATTTATCGAACAAATGAAAATATGAGTTGAATTAGAGGTTTATGGCCTTTAAAAGTTACCTGCATGAGAATGACAGGTCATATTGTAGATTGTTTTAAACGAAGGGAGAAAGAGAATGATTGAGTTTATAGTCAATTGGGCGGTAGCAGTGCTTGGAAGGTTTGGATATTTTGGAGTTGCAGGCTTAATGGCATTAGAAAGTGCATGTATTCCAATTCCAAGTGAGGCAATTCTTCCTTTTGGAGGATACTTGGCTTCCACTGCAAACACAGGAAATCGCCTTAATTTATTTTGGGTAATTATTTGGGGTACACTAGGAGGCACATTAGGCTCAGTATTATGCTATTATCTAGGAGCCTTAGGTGGAAGGCCTTTGGTTGATAAATATGCTGATAAACTTAGACTTAAGAAGTCTCATATAGAAATGAGCGACAAGTATTTTCAAAAGTATGGAGAGAAGATTGCTTTTTATTCAAGACTTCTTCCTATAATAAGAACTTTTATATCTCTTCCTGCTGGATTAAGCAAAATGGATATTAAGAAGTTTGCTGCTTATACTTTCTTTGGCTCTTTATTATGGAGTGTAGTGCTTGGATATGCAGGATATTATATGGGTGAAAATTGGGAACAAATAAGAGGTTGGCTTCACATACTTGATTATGTAGTAATTGCTGCGGTTGCAGGTTTGATAATTTACTTTGTGTTCTTTAGAAAGAAAAAGAAAGCAAAACTTGAAGCAGAATAAGTTTTATTAAAAATGGCAGCTTGCATATAGCAGGCTGCCATTTTTCTATGCTGTTTCCGTATTTTCTTTTGGAAGTGGATTTGGTGTTTCAACCTTACCTTCTTCAAGTTTAACAGCTACAGGTATATTAGTTTTATTTTCATCAGGGCTTGGAGCTGCCGGTTTAGAAGCAGGAGCAGCCGCAGCCGCTGCAGGTTTAGGTGCTGCCGGCTTTGCAGCAGGAACAGGAACTTCAACCTTATGATGTACGAATTCTTTATCCTCTGCAGCGTGTCTTCTATCGTTATTCATGCTTATAGACTTCTTAGGGCAGGCGCTTACACATTCTCCGCAGATTATACATCTGTAAGCATCCAATTCCCAAAAGCCTTCTTTTCTATCTACTGTTATAGCATCAGCAGGACAGCGTCTTGCACAAATGCTGCAAAGTATGCAGGTATCAGGGTTTAATACTATTCTTCCTCTTGAACGTTCAAAGGCTGGTCTTTCAGCACTTAACGGGAAGAGTCTTGTTTTCTTCTTATTAAAAAGGTTTCTTGTTATTAACTGAAGCATATTTGCCATAATCTCACCTCCGTTACCTCTCTGTACAACTGATACATGGATCGATTGTAAGTACTAGTACTGGCACGTCCTGCAGTTTGCTTCCTGGAAGCATTTTTAATAGAGAAGGTATGTTTGCAAAGGTAGGAGTCCTGATTTTTAATCTTTCCAGGTTCTTAGTACCATTTGCTTTAATATAGTATATTGCTTCTCCTCTAGGCTGTTCCAGTCTTGAAATAGTTTCTCCCTTAGGGAAACCTTTTACAGGAACTGCTATATCTCCGGAAGGCATTTTAGCAATTGCCTGTCTTATAAGATCAAAGGCTTGATATATTTCTTTAACTCTTACTATGCATCTTGCATAAGAATCACCGGCATTTTCAACAACAGGCTCAAAGTCTAAGTTCTTGTAAGCACTGTAGCCTGTAGCTCTTAGATCATATTTAATTCCGCTTCCTCTAGCCATAGGACCTACAACAGCATACTCCTCAGCATCCTGCTTTGTAAGTATTCCAACTCCAACAAGTCTTTGCTTAACTGTGTAGCTGTCAAAGAATACTTTCTCAACATCCTTCATTTCTTTTTCAAGCTCATCAACAGTTGAAAGAATAATCTTCATCTGCTCCTCTGTAATGTCTTTAGTTGTTCCACCAACCTTGTTAGCGGATATTATAACTCTGTTTCCAGTAGTCATTTCCATCAAATCAAGTATTTTTTCTCTGTATTTCCAAGTTTCCATGAAAAGACTTTCAAAACCAAAGGCATCTGCAAGAAGTCCAAGCCATAGGAAGTGACTTTGAAGTCTGCCTATTTCAGCCCAAATTACTCTTAAGTATTCTGCTCTTTCTGGTATTTGTATATTCATTAAGTTTTCGATACCTCTGACATAAGCCATAGAGTGCATGAAGCTACATATACCGCAAACTCTTTCTACTATATATACGGATTGGTTAAAATCCTTAAGCTCTGCCATTTTTTCAAGGCCTCTGTGCACATAACCAATGGAAGGAAGAGCTTCAACAACTTTTTCATCTTCCATAACCAGCTTTAATTGTATTGGTTCAGGCAAAACTGGGTGCTGTGGTCCAAAGGGAATTACTGTCTTTGCCATAATTTTTACGCCTCCTTATTGTCTTTCTTTGCAAGCATTGGAGTGTCAGGCGCCTTATCAGAAAGCATAAGGTGACCTTTATAATCAATTAAAAGTCCTTCAAAATTAAAGCCATATAAATCTTTATATTCATTTTCAATTAAAAGTGCTGAAGGGTATATTGAAGATACACTTTTTATAACATCTTCAGGCTTAATTAAAATTCTGATATGACTCATTTCATAGTTTAAATCAAAATGATAAGTAAGTTCATAATCTTCGCCTTCTTTTTCGCAGGTAGCAGCCACAAATCTATGTCCATAAAGTTTTTTATTGTTTACAGCTTCTCGGATATTATCCTTATCTACTGTGATTAAGTTATCCAACATATAAAGTCCCCCTTTTTAGCCGATTTTTTTCTTCATTTCTGCTCTTTTTTCATCAAGCATTGCTGCAGCTTTTGCTATACCTTCCAGTATGGTTTCAGGCTTTGGACAGCAGCCTGGTACATAAACATCAACTGGTATAACTTTGTCTGCGCCGCCTATAACGTTATAGCAGTCGTGGAATATGCCTCCTGTGCAGGAGCAAGCCCCTACAGCTACTACTGCCTTAGGCTCAGGCATTTGATTATATACATTTAAAACTACATCTACGCTTTTATAATTTACTGAACCTGTAATTACCATGATATCAGCCTGCTTTGGTGTACCAATGTTTATTACCCCAAGCCTTTCAGCGTCATAAAGGGGAGTTAAACATGCCAATACTTCTATATCGCAGCCGTTACAGCTATTGCAATTCATATGAACAATCCAAGGAGATTTTGACATAACTGAACTCATAAATTAGCCTCGCTTTCTTTTAATGTTTTAAACGATTCTTACATTATTGAAATAAATAAACAATATATTTACTATACTTAATCCAACAACAATAGTCCAAGTTACCTTTACCATCCATTCCCAGGAAAGTCTGGCTGTTATGTTGTCTATTATGATAACAAATATAAAGGTAAAAATTGATAGCAATGTTCCAAGTACATAGCTTTGTTTCCAGAATATAAACATTAAGCCGGATAAAAATACATATTCATACCAGTGTGCGAATTCTATCATACCCATTGTAGGACCTGAGAAATCAGTAAACATTCCTTTTACAAGCTCTTGATGGGAATGGTGAGCAGTTGAAAAGTCAAAAGGTGACTTTTTAAATTTAATGCTCATTATAAACAGCATGGATATAAATACTAAAGGTAAATACAAAATTAATGGTTTATCCGCAGCATTTAATCTTGATATATTGAAGGAGCCTGTAAGCATATACATTCCAACTATATAAAATACAAGAATAGGTTCGTAAGCAAGCATTGAAATTGTTTCTCTTGCACTACCGATTTTGCTGAACGGAGAGCCTGTACTCATAGCTCCAACGATTAATGCTACATTAGCGATTGTATAAACAAATATGATCATAAGCAAGTCCATTTCTAAGAAGAGCATTAAAAGACTTACTATTATAAATATTACATAGAACAATATATATATATTTTGATATTTATTTACTACTATGTTTTCTTTGCTCATAAGCTTTCTAAAATCATACCAAGGCTGAAGAAGTTTTGGTCCTACTCTTCCCTGGAGCTTTGCAGTAAGCTTTCTGTCTATTCCTGCAAAGATGCAGCCTATTACCGGAGCAGCAAATAAAACTAAAAGACTTCTTATAATAATTTCTATTGTGCTCATTATGCAAGTCCTCCTAAGATAACAATTAAGATTAATGATACGGAAATTAGACTTCCAAGTCTGGTCATAAGCTTTTCGTCAAAAATTCTGGTTAAGTAGTAATTGCTGACAACTGCCTTTTCATAGCTGCCATCAGGACCTCTAAACAAGTTTTCATCCTCTGCGTTGTTTTCACCGCACATATAAATATTCTTTCTTGTTGGTTTGCCTATAAGAGTTCCTTTAACTACCAGTGCAATTAATATAACAAAAGCAATTACTATAAATACTATATTGTTATTGAAGCTTCCCAGCTGAGTACTTATATTTGCAAGTGATATATTTAGTGCTTCAGGAGCTTTTGGTAAAAGACTCTTAATTTCAGGTGATACTAATTTATTATAAACAGGTGAAACAAATATACTTGATAGTAAAACTAATATACTTAATACCCACAATGGAAGATATACATTAAAGTCTCTTGTTTCTTTGGTTGGAAACTTAACAGCAGGGTAGGAAAGAATTGTTCCCATCCACTTAATGTAATATAGTGTTGTAAGTGCACTACCAAGAACTAAAAGTATTACTATAAATGGGTTTTGCGCTGCAGCTTCTATTGATATAAGCTTTGTTATAAGTACTCCAAAAGGAGGAAGAATCATTGACACAAGACCGAAAGCTGTAATTAAAGTAAGTACTGGTGCTTTTGCTATAAGCCCAGACATGTCTTCAACATCTCTGCTGCCTATTGTATGTTCAATTTGTCCTGTGCAAAGGAATAATAAAGCTTTTGATACAGCATGGAAAATAATTAAAATTATTGCTGCAGTAATTCCAAGGCTTGTTCCCATGCCGGCACTGCAGATAATAAGTCCTAAATTAGCAATAGTTGAATAAGCAAGAATTCTTTTTGCGTTTCTCTGAGTTACTGCTATTGCTGAACATAATAAGAAGGTTATACCTCCATATAATGCAATTGCTGTTCCAAGTTTTGTTCCAGCATAAGCAGGTGATAGCTTGATTATTAAGTAAACACCGGCCTTAACCATAGTACTTGAGTGAAGTAAAGCTGAAACAGGTGTTGGAGCTACCATTGCACCCAGAAGCCAGCTTTGGAAAGGCATTTGTGCTGATTTTGCAAAGCCTGCTATACATAAAAGAAATACCGGAACTAAGAGAACATAACTCATTGAACCATAATTAGCTATATCTGATAGTGTTGTAATTCCATATTTGCTTTGGAATATTATATTTCCTGCTGAAAAACAAATACCACCTATAAGATTTAGAAACAATGCTCTAAAGCCGCTTTGATAAGCTTCTGCATCTCCGTTATAGGATATTAGTATAAATGAAGCCAAGGTTGTTATTTCCCAGAAGAAGTATATCCAAGCTAGTCCATCACTCATAACAAGGCCATTCATAGCTGCAATAAATACACTTATTACACAGTAGAATAATTTCTGTTTGCTTTTCATATGTCTGTGATGTTCATATTCAGAAATGTATCCGTTTGCAAAGACTACTATAAGAGTACCTATAATATTTACCAAAAGGATCATTACTATAGAAAAGCTGTCCACATTTAAGACAGTTTCATGGTGTTTTTCCATAAAAAAAGCAGTATAAATAAATAATATCGACTGCAAGAATGTTAGTGAAAATACACCTTTTCTTTTATGTTTCATCGAAACAGAGAATAAAAATACAATGATCAGAATTTCTAAAACAGTTATTAGTGCCTCCATCATAGTGAAAGCTGAACCTTCAATTATTAATTGAACCGGTCCATGGATTGCAAGTACAATAGATGCTATTGTTCCAAAAGCAAAGAGTAAATAGGAAAGCATTTTAAAATATGTTTTGCCATTATTTAACAAAAACAACAAGGCAAATACGATTGGAACAACAAGAAGAGAAATGATTAAAGTGTTCATAATAAGACCTCCTTACTGTCAAATCTTTCTAAACAGTTCTAAATTTTTACTATAACAGTTACTTTCATTATAGTACCAATTTTCAAAAAAAACAACAAATTGTGATAAATGAAATTGGTCTGTCCATTTTTGGGCAAGAATGCATATGTTAATTTGAAATGAATGATTTCATTCATTTTATAAGTAGAGTGCGAATTAAAGTTATCGCAGGCCATGCTTTAAAGTCCGCAGGGCTCTGCGTGGAAAATAATATATAATCCTAGTGATTACTTTGCGTATGTTCTAAGGTTCGTGAAGCCATAAAACTAAGAGCCTCTAAAAATTCGCTTTAACTTTTGCTATTTTTAAAGCGAAGCTTCTATAATAAATTTTTTCTATCATATTTTACTTTTTGTTAGCTCAGAAGAGAGGCTCTAAGTTTTATGACAACACTTCACCAAGAACATGGGCAAAGTACTCAATTAGTCTTATATATTATTTTCCACACTGCTCTACATACTTTAAAGCAAGCCTATAATACTTTTGTTTCACTTTAGATAATCAGCTTAAACATTAAAAAGTTTAGCGCTATTTAATAATAGTGTTGATATAAGAATGTTCCTTGATATGGTAGAAAGCAAATCTACCGCAAACTAGCATGGTACAAGTAAATATTTAAATATTTTTATAGGTTTATATTTAAATTGATGAATGATAAAAATGTTATTACTAGCTTTTAACAAAGCCAAAGGTTTTGCTTATAAAGCGATCATTGAGTAAGTCATATAGATACTTATAATTGCGAATAAGATATATGGGCTGGGTGCAATGACCGAGAGCAGGTGTAGAAAATATTATTTTAATTTGATTGATAACTTCGCCAAGAACATACGCAAAGGAATCATAAAGTAAAATAATATTTTCTACACTAGGCACTAAGGTCTTTATACCACAGCCTGCGGCCATTTTATTTCGCAATTCTATTAAGTTTTGTCACATATTATGCTAAAGCTCATATTATGAACTAGGACAAGGGTCCTATAATCAGACATATAAGAAAGGAGGAAGCAAAGGATGGATTTTTTGAATGAATTAGCAAACAATATTGGACAAACAGTCACTATTTTTACAACAAGCGGTGGAGAATCAGGTAGAGGTTTTACAGGGGTATTAACAATAGTTAATGCTAGCTTTGTAAGACTAGTTACGCAAATTGGACCAGCTCCTGGATGTGCACTTGGAAATTGCTGTGAAAGATCTCACTACGGAACTAATGTTGAAGGGACACAACAAGGTGGGCAAGATAGATTCAGCTGCCGTCCAAATCAATTTGGTTCAATAGTAGATATACCAGTAGACAGAATAGCAGCCTTTGTACACAATGCTGTAGGAAGCAGCGGATACTAGAATAAATATAAAAGCAAGCTTATGGGGTATGCCTTTAGAGGCAGCCCCTTTTTATATAAATTCAATTAGTAAATCGGTATTTAATCGAGTAAAATATCGATGTTTTCACGATTTTTACGAGAATTAAATAGTTGATTTACTTTGATATTTATATAAAAAATATTTTTAAAATTTAAGTAGCACTTATTATACAAGCTTCATAGTATATAGCAGGACAAGAAGTCCTAACATATCTTCATAATAAGAAAGGAGGAAACAGAGGATGGCAAACGGAAACTTCGCAAATAATCTTGCTAATTATGTTGGTCAAACTGTTACTATTTTTACAACAAGTGGGGGACAATCAGGAAGGGGATTTACTGGCGTATTAGCAACTGTTAATTGCAGTTTTGTTAGATTGATTACACAGATAGGCCCAGCACCGGGCTGCGCATTAGGAAATTGTTGCGACCATATGGGACCAGTTGCAGGCGTGGGTGATGACGTATGTACAGATGGTATAGGAGATTATGGAAATAACGTAAATAATCAAGGGGTACAAGGATATAATCCAACAGGTGTACAGGGAGCTAATTTAGGCGGACAACAGCATAGGATTAACTGTAATGCAAATCATGGACTTGGAGCAGTTGTTGATATTCCTGTTGATAGAATAGCATCATTTGTTCATAATGCAGTTGATAGCGGCTGGTAAAAAGTAATTAACTAAGTAATTTAGGCACCATCTTAGAAGATGGTGTCTTTCATAACTATATAGTATCAATTCTTGATCCTTCTCATATTATAATATAGCTAAATATATATGAAAGGTGAGGTTGAATGGCAAGAAGAAATGTGAACATATTCAACATAAGGACAAAGGGAAAGAAAAAGATATATGTTAAAGCAGGCTGTAACTATGAAATAAAAGAAAACATAAAAGCAAGTAAGGTTTTATTAAATGATAATAATTTTATCCAAAGCTTAATAAAATACATAGGTCAAACTATAACTATATATACAGTAAGCGGAGGAGAATCAGGCTCTGGCTTTACAGGGGTTTTATTGAATGTAAAAAACGACTATATAAAAATACTGTCTAAGATAGCTTCTCCACCTGATTTTATTTCTGATAATGAGGAACTTTCATTGGGAACTATGGCTAATATTCCTATCAGTAAAATTGCTGCATTTGTTCATAATACAATTTAAAAAAACTTGAAAATTTGTAACCCTTTCTTCAAAGTAACATATTATATACTAGGACAAACAGTCCACATAATCTTTAATATGAGAAAGGAGGAAACACAGGATGGCAAACGGATATAGTTTAGTATCAGATTTAGCAAGACACATCGGACAAACGGTTACAATTTTCACAACTAGCGGAGGAGAATCAGGTCGTGGTTTTACAGGAGTACTTGCAACTGTTAACTGCAACTTTGTTAGATTAATAACTCAGATAGGCCCAGCACCTGGATGCGCTCTTGGAAGCTGCTGCGACAAAGAAATGAGACCATATGGAGTAGAAGGAACACAATTTAGCGGACAGGGAAGAATAAACTGCAGTGGTAATCATGGCTTAGGATCAATAGTAGATATTCCAGTAGACAGAATAGCAGCATTTGTTCATAACGCAGTAGGAAGCGGCTGGTAATAGACACAAGATAATACACAATATAGAAAATATGGCCCTCATCCATTTTGGATGAGGGCTTTCTTATAAGGTATCCTAAGAAATTATCTCACTAAAAGATCAGAAATATTTGTCTCAGTTATCTGAGCTAATGCCTAGCTATTAAAAGTATCTATATATGTTGTGGTATACTTCCATCTTGAATCTCACCATCAAACCCAAGATAATAACGTCTAATTGAATTTAAATTGTTATCTAATTCGTATACTAAAGGGATTCCTGTAGGTATATTTAGACTTGCTATGCCGTCACTTGGTATATTATCCAAATACTTTACCAATGCTCTAATTGTATTGCCATGAGCTGAAATTATTATTTTTTTATTATCTTTAATTAAAGGAACTATAGAGTCATGCCAATATTTAAGAACTCTTTTCTCGGTATCTTCAAGGTTCTCGGTTAATGGGAACTCGTTCTCACTAAGCTCGCTATACTTTGGATTTCCAAAATCCCATCTTGTATCGCTTTTTTCTAAAGCAGGCGGACGTACATCAACAGATCTTCTCCATATATGGACTTGTTCATCCCCATATTTAGCTGCGGTTTCTGCTTTATTTAAACCTTGCAAAGCCCCATAGTGTCTTTCATTAAGCCTCCATGTCTTATAAACTGGTATCCACATTAGATCCATTTCATGAAGTATTATCCATAATGTTCTTATAGCTCTTTTTAGAACTGAAGTAAATGCTGCATCAAAGTTGTAGCCATTCTTCTTTAGAATTATTCCGGCCTGCCTTGCTTCTTCCAAACCATTATCAGTTAAATCAATATCTGTCCAGCCAGTAAATCTATTTTCCAAGTTCCATATACTTTGACCATGTCTTACTAAAACTAGTTTAATCATGAATTAGGACACCACCTTTATTAGTAAATTTGAATGATAACGGGAATGTTAACAACCTAAATGTTTATGGCTACTGGGTTTATATTGTATTGTTATCATTAATTTATATATAAATATAAAATAGATAATATAGGTTATATATAATATACCTAATATGCCTATATAGTATGTGTATGAATATTAGAACTACCTAGAGTAAAGCTATAATGAGGTGATTAAATGTTATTCAAAAGATATGTATAATAAATTCATACTTATTGCAAATAAAAAAACTACTGTTCTAGACTGGGAGAATGTTGCTAATCCAACTTTTTCACCTAAAATGTTATTAAGTGATGTTAATAAAGATGGCAATAAAGAATTAATTGTTATTTTAACAACTGGTACAGGAAGTGATCTTCACATAGAAAGTATTCATATACTAGAATTACCTAACCTAAATGAGATATGCATTCTTAATCCTATTAATGTTATTAATAAAAATGTTACTACCAAAATCATTTATAAAGATGATAAGGTTTTAATTGCTATCAGCATAAATAACAGTATTACCGAGATAGTGAAAGATAAAAGCTATACTCCGCTCTGGTTTAATAATGTGGCGTTTGGTTCAGAAATACATTGGAGAATTAACAATGATATTATTTATGCAAATAAATTCTCATACTGTAAGTATATGCCTGTAAAATTATTGGAATTTTATCTTAGGTGATTTATAATTACAATTATGAAAGGCAGGTAGTAAAGATGTCTATTTTAGAAGTGAACAAGCTTACGAAGATATATGGCGGTGAAAGAGGACAAGTTTTTGTAAAGGCAATTAATAACATAAGTTTTACTGTGGAAGAAGGAGAATTTATTGGTATTATGGGTCCTTCCGGCAGCGGGAAAACTACCCTTTTAAATGTTATAAGCGGTATTGCAAAACCAACTTCTGGGTTTGTAAAAATATCAAACAGGAATATTAATGAAATGAATAAAAATGAACTAGCTATTTTTAGGCGCAAAGAGCTGGGATTTGTTTTTCAGGATTTTAATTTACTAGATAGCTTAAGCCTAAAGGAAAATATAATGATTCCTATGATTTTAGATAAAAAACCCGCAGATTATATGGGGCAAAAGGTTAAAGAGGTTATGACGTTATTTGGGATATATGATATTGCTTATAAGTATCCGTATAATGTTTCCGGGGGGCAGCAGCAGAGAGCTGCAGTAAGCAGAGCTATAATTAATGATCCAAGCATAATATATGCAGATGAACCCACAGGAAATCTTGACTCAAAATCATCAAAATCAATAATGGAATGCTTTAAAAAGATGAATAAGGAATTTGGAAATACCATTCTCGTAGTAACCCATGATGTTTTCTCGGCGAGCTATTGCAATAAGGTTATTTTTATTAAGGATGGAATGCTGCATTCTTCAATTGTTAAGAAAAGCAGTAGAAAGGAATTTTTTGATCAGATAATGAATAGTCTTGCTTTATTGGGAGGGGAGAAGGATGACATTTAACGAGATCACCTTTACAATGTTTAAAGCAAATATCAGAAAGTATTTATTATACTTTCTATGCAATAGCTTCACGGTAATGATATTATTCACATACTTAACGCTTATGACAAATAAGAATTTTATGAACTATAATAAAGTTAATTCTGTAATTTCAAGTAACTTGATAGCACCAAGCGTAGTAATAGGCATATTTTCTGTTTTTTTTATAATTTATACCCAAAATTCATTTATTAAGTTTAGAAAAACTGAGTTCGGGATATTTATGGTCTTGGGAATGACTAATAATGATATAGGAAAGATTATGCTTATTGAAAACTGTATAATAGCTCTTGCCTCATTGGCAGCAGGTTTAATAGCTGGGACACTATTTTCAGGGATATTTTATTTTCTTGTAACAAAGATTGTTGAGGTTAAGGGAGTTAGCTTTTCTATTAGCTATAAGAGCTATCTTTTTACAATATTATTTTTTTTATGTATATATATTCTTATTATTTTAATCAATCTCATTAGATTATTTAAATTTGATATTGTAAACCTGTTGAAAAGCTCAAGAAATGGAGAGAGAAACTTATTAAGCGGCAAGATAGTTGGATTAATCAGTATTTTAGCGGTTTCAGCAGCTATATTTGATTTGATAGTCAATTATAAATCGGATCAGTCGGTGGTATTATTAAGAAGCACAGCATTATTCTTTATAGGAATGTATATGATTATTTCTAATTTTGCATGGGTTTTATCAAAGTTATTAAAGCTCAACCCCAAGAAATATTACAAAAATATTCTTTTTCTTACAAGTATGAAATATTCCTTTAATCAATTAAAAAAAGTAATTCTAGTAATATCCCTACTTATAGTAGAAAATGATGGATACAAACATGATACAACGGAAATGCAGAAAGCTTATATAGAAACAAAAGGCGCCAAACAGGTGCTTACCTCGCAAGGTTCAATTAAAAAAATACTATTCAATAATATAGTGGCACTAAATGATTCACGTTACATAATAGTCAATGATGAGGACTATAAAAATATAAAAGCGGAAGTCAAGCCTTCACAAATAGGACATATTAATCTTATTAACTTCGAGAATTGGAAGAAGACCGAATCTATAGCTGCGAAGCTTGAAGCGGAATTAGAAAAATATAATAGAGCTAATACTGGGCATATTAATTTCAATATTTTATAGTTATTCTTTATTTTCAGGTATTATTAATATAAATTATTTAAATTCAATTGGATACCCATTTATTTTAGGGTTATTATATTTAGGATTACAGTTAATCTATTATATTCTATATAAAAAAATTTATATAAAGAAAATTATAGCTTATGTATTTTAGTTTACTATCAATTAGAAATCATAAAGTTTTTGTCTTTTCTTTTTAGATATTGAATTAACAATAATTAAGCAACTATAAGTAAAGGCTTTACCAATAGTTGCTTTTTAAGTTTTAAATATTATCAGTTGAGTCTGTTAGTTCAGTTATCTAAGTGATCTATTTTACTTGCAGTCTCAAATAAAATTATTTTTTGTTAATCAGCTTAAAGACTTCAATATTAGCCTTCAAAACATTGACTCTTGCCTCACCTAGCACTCCAAGCTGTCTGTTTTCTGTAGAGGCTTCTATGATTTTATTCAGTTCAGCTTCACTTATACCCGTAGCTTTAGCTACTGAAGGAATCTGAAGCTTTGCGGCAGCAGGGCTTATATGAGGATCAAGCCCAGAGCCTGATGCAGTTAAAAGGTCTGCAGGTATATCCTCTTTTTTAACACTGGGGTTTGCTTTTAAAAACTCATCCATATCCTTCTGGATTCTTTCTGCTAAGGCAGGGTTCGAAGGAGCAAGGTTTTGAGAGCCTGAAGAAACTCCTGAGTAAACTGTTTTTCCGTCCTTATCAGGCTTTGTATCAGCTTCGGTATAGGTATTATAATTAACAGCGGAAGGTCTTCCTTTGAAATATCTTGCATCGCTAAAGCTTTGACCTAAGACTTCAGATCCCACCTTCTGATCATTTATGTCTATAATACTTCCGTTAGCCTGCTTTGGAAAAACAAGCTGACTTAAACCTGTCATTAAAAGCGGGTATCCTATACCAAATATGACCAATAATATTATACTTAAAAGAAAAGCTTTTTTTAAAATTTTCATAAACGTTCATCCTTTCACAAAAAGGCTAAGCAAGGTTTAATGCTCTTAACAGAGGTGTAATAACAATATCTATTATTTTAATACCAACAAAAGGAGCAATTAAACCACCCACACCAAAGATTAGTACATTTCTTGCAAGCAGCATCGAAGCTTTCATAGGTCTGTATTTTACGCCTTTCATTGCTATAGGAATAAGCAGCGGTATAATTATAGCGTTGAATATTAGGGCTGAGATTATAGCGCTTTGAGAAGACTCAAGTCTCATTATATTCAAAATATTCATTTGTGGTATAGCAGCAGCAAACATAGCAGGGATAATGGCAAAATACTTTGCAACGTCGTTAGCTATACTGAAAGTTGTAAGTGCTCCTCTTGTTATTAAAAGTTGCTTTCCTATCTCCACAACCTCAAGTATCTTTGTTGGGTCGGAATCTAAATCCACCATGTTCGCAGCTTCCTTTGCTGCAATAGTTCCGCTGTTCATTGCAAGACCAACGTCAGCTTGGGCTAGTGCAGGAGCATCATTTGTACCATCTCCTGTCATAGCTACAAGCTTTCCTTCTGCTTGTTCTCTTTTAATAACGGCTATTTTATCCTCAGGCTTGCACTCGGCTACAAACTCATCTACTCCAGCTTCCTGTGCAATGGTAGCTGCAGTTAACGGGTTATCTCCAGTACACATTATAGTTTTTATTCCCATCTCTCTAAGCCTGTCAAATCTTTCTACAAGACCTGGTTTGACAGTGTCTTTAAGGTATATTACACCTAAAATATTTTTATCAACACATACTACAAGTGGGGTTCCACCAAGTTTAGATATTCTTTCAGTTATTTCATCAAGCCCTTCAGGTATTGTACCTCCTAGTTCCTTGACAAAGGTTTTAATGCTGTCAGCTGCACCTTTTCTAATTTGTGTGCCATTTTTCAAATCCAAGCCGCTTTTTCTTGTTTGAGCTGTAAATTCTATAAAATCACAGTCTTCGTATTCCTTTGTATCAACGGTAATGCCAAGCTTATTGGCAAGCTCTACTATAGATCTTCCCTCAGGGGTTTCGTCTTTTATTGAAGATATAAGAGCAAATTTAGTTAACTCATCCTTAGAAACACTATCAACTGGATAAAAATCCGCAGCCATTCTGTTGCCAAAGGTTATTGTACCAGTTTTATCTAGTATCATGGTGCTTACGTCCCCGCAAGCTTCTACAGCTTTTCCGGACATGGCTATTACATTAAAGCGTGTTACTCTGTCCATGCCTGCTATACCAATAGCAGAAAGCAGTCCTCCTATGGTTGTAGGAATTAAACATACTAAAAGAGCAATTAAGGTGGCTACGTTAATAATTACACCAGAATATGAAGCCATAGGAAGCAGTGAGATAATAACAACCAAAAATATAATAGTTAAGCTCACTAATATAGTGTTTAACGCTATTTCATTTGGCGTCTTCTGCCTTGCTGCACCTTCAACCAAGGCTATCATTTTATCTAAGAAGGACTCACCTGGAGTTGCAGTTATTTTAATCTTTAAGAAGTCGCTGACAACTTTAGTTCCACCTGTAACAGAGCTGAAATCGCCTCCTGCTTCCTTGACTACTGGAGCAGATTCTCCTGTTATAGCGGATTCATCTACAGAGGCTATGCCTTCAATAACTTCACCGTCATTTGGTATAATGTCTCCTGCTTCAACTAAAACAATATCATCCTTCTTAACTTCATTTGAGCTTACAATTTTAATGCTGCCATTTGAGCTAAGAAGCTTTGCCATGGTATCCTTACGTGTTTTCTTAAGACTGTCTGCCTGAGCCTTTCCTCTGCCTTCAGCAATTGCTTCAGCAAAGTTTGCAAAGAGCACAGTAACAAGAAGAATGACAAATATTAAAGCATTATATAGCCTTAAACTTTCACTTGTATCCCCAAATAAGTTGGGAAATATAGTTAAAATCAGAGTAATTATGGCTCCAAGTTCTACTATAAACATAACGGGATTTTTAATCATAAAGGCTGGATTCAATTTAATGAAGGCGTCCTTTATGGCTTTATTTACAATTTCTTTTGACATAAGCTTATTTTTACGTTCTTTACTCATAAATAATCTCCTTCCTATCTCCAAAGGGTTAAATGTTCTGCTATTGGACCTAATGCAAGGGCTGGGAAGAAGGTTAAAGCAGCGACAATTATAATAATAGAAATCAGCATAACAACAAACATAGCATTATCTGTTCTAAAAGTTGAATCTGTAACAGGAACTGCCCTCTTCTCTGCCAAAGAAGCTGCTACCGTCAGTAGAAGTATTATAGTTAAATATCTTCCAAAGAACATCACAAGTCCTGTTGATGTATTCCAGAATAATGTGTTATCTGCCATACCTTCAAAGCCAGAACCATTATTTGCTGCAGAAGAAGCATACTGGTACAGCACTTGAGTTAAGCCGTGAAAGCCAGGATTTGATATACCAGCAAGGCCTGCTTTGGTAACGAGGGCTATAGCAGAAGGTATCAATATTATAAATGGATGCACTAATATACCTATAGCTATAAGCTTCATCTCTTTACCTTCTATCTTTTTACCAAGAAATTCCGGGGTTCTTCCAACCATGAGTCCGCACAGGAATACTGTCAGAATAATGTACATAAGCATATTCATAAGGCCTACGCCTTTCCCGCCAAAGACCACGTTAAGCATCATCTGCCATAGAGGAATTAAACCTCCAAGTGGAGTCAAGGTATCATGCATATTATTTACAGACCCAGTTGTAAAAGCTGTAGTAACAGTTGTAAACAAGGAAGAGCCTGCTATACCAAATCGGACTTCCTTTCCTTCCATACTGCCCATTACCTGACTTAAACCAAGCTTTACAAGTACAGGATTGCCTGCCTTTTCAGCCAGATAGCATACAGTAAGAGAAGCTATAAATAATATGGACATAGTTGCAAATATTGTATAAGCTTGCTTCTTATTTTTAAGGGCATAACCTAATGTAAATACCAAGGCTCCTGGTAATATCATCATTGACAGCATGTTGATTAAGTTGCTAAGCGGTGTTGGGTTTTCGAAAGGATGAGCCGCATTTGCCCCAAAAAATCCTCCTCCATTTGTACCGATGTGCTTAATTGCTTCAAGTGAAGCTACAGGACCTAAAGGTATATCCTGAAGTTTTCCTTCTATAGTATGAATTGTAAGGTTAGGAGCTAAGGTTTGCGGTGCCCCCTGCCATACAAGCATCATAGTTACTATTATTGAAAGAGGAAGAAGCACTCTTGTATGAATTCTTACTAAGTCTACAAAGAAGTTTCCAAAGCTTTTCTTTCCGGATAAACCTCTGATAAAGGCAACAGCTGCTGCAAAACCAGTACCTGCTGAAGTAAACATTAAGTAGGTAATAGCAGCCATTTGACTAAAATAAGAGAGCCCCGATTCCCCTGAGTAGTCCTGAAGATTTGTATTTGTGATAAAACTTATGGCAGTGTTGAATGATAGCGACTGCTCCATTGGCTTTATTCCATTTGGATTTAAAAGTCCCAAACCTTGTATTCTAAAAATTAAATAAACAATAAATGTCATCACAGCATTAGTAGCTATCAGTGCTAAAACATATGTTTTCCAGTTCATTTCTTCTTCTTGAATTCCTGCAACCCTGTAAATAAACTTGTCAACAGGATTAAGTATAGGGTCTAAAAAGGTTTTATCATTTACTGAAACTTTGTACAAATATTTTCCTAAAGGAATAATTATTAAAATAAACAGCAATAAAGATATTACAATCTGTAAAATGTCCATTTTGTTTCCGCCTTTCTAAAATTTCTCGGGATTTATAAGTGCATAGCCTAAGTAAATAAAAAGTAATGCAGCAATTATAATTAAAATAATCATCGTAATATCCACCTTATCCTTCTTCTTTATTAGATATCTCCTTGTCACACCAGTAAGCAAATAAGTATGTTAAATAAAAGCAAATTACTAATACTCCTATAAATAATAAGTCCTTCATGGTATCCCTCCTTAGAAAACAACACATTAAACAATTGATTACAGGATTTAGTATGCGTTATATGGCTTATAACATACAAAGATTATACACCCCCTGATAGTTAAGCTCGATTATTAAAACCTGTGCCTTAATAAGCTAATATAGCTTATAGCTTATAATTTAAAGAAATTAAGTTCTTCTTTCATAGCAAGGATTAAGTTTTCTTTAGTTTGCACCTGTACTTAAGGAGCGTTTGACTTTTGTAATTGTAAAAATTATACTAGCTATATTAAGGGAAGCTTTAAAATTTAAAGGGTTGATTATACAGGAGAGAGGATTATGATAAAAACCTTAAAAGGCAAGTTTTTGATTGTTTATCTGCTGTTAGTATTTATACTTGCAGTGGTAGGGGCAACCTCCATAGCTAATATCTATTCATTAGGGAAAAGCATACAGGGGCTTATGACTGACAATTATAAAAGTATAAGTGCAGCCGGTTATATGCTGGATGCACTGGAGGGTCAGAACTCTGCAGCACTGACGTATATAAATATTAATAAGGATAAAGGAATTAGCGACTTCAATAAAAACAGCGGCTATTTTTATCAATGGTATAATGTAGAGGCTTCAAATATTACTGAAAAAAATGAGAAGCAATTTGTAGAAGATATAAATAACTCTTATACAGCTTACTTAACATTATTTTCAAAACTTCAAGAAACAGCAATAAATTCGGATAATTCTCAGGTAATTGATTTTTATAATAACGAAATGTACACAGAGTATAGCAATCTCAAGAAATTATTAAGAGATTTATCTATTTTAAATGAGAAGGCTATGTTTAGCGGTAAGGAAAGAGTAATAAATGATTCTGGAAAGTCTATGAATATAGTTATAATTCTATCTGTACTTTCTATAATTGGAGGGCTTACAGCAGCATGGTTATCACTAGTTAAATTCTTAAGTCCCTTGTACGCTTTAAGAGACAATATGAAAGCACTGAAGGAAGGCGAATTAAATAAACAGACGAAAATTGTAAGCCAGGATGAAATAGGTGAGCTTTCTAAGGAGTTTAATGATATGACTAAAAGACTTATGCAGTTTGAACAAAGCACCTTAGGTAAGGTTTTAGCTGAGAAGAATAAGTCCTTAGCTATAGTAAAAAGCATTTCAGATCCAATAATTGTTATGGATTCAGACTATAAGATAGTGCTTATAAATGAAGCCTTTGAACAGCTGTTTGACCTTGAAGAAAAAAGCATTTTAAACAAGTATTTTCTTGAGGTTGTGAGAAATGGCGAATTGTATGACTATATTAAAAATATATATAATTCAGAAGAAGATAAAATAGAGCAGAAGATATTTTATTTTAACTATAACAGTAAAGACTTTTACTATAATGTTCTAGTGACTAGGTTAAGAGAATCAGGAAATAAGAGATACGGTTTGGTTGTACTTTTTCAAAATGTAACTGGGCTTAAAGAAATAGAAAAGCTGAAAAGTGATTTTATCGCTACGGTTTCCCACGAATTTAAGACTCCACTTACTTCTATAATGATGGGGGCAAGTTTAATTGGAGATGAAGCTGCTGGAGGTCTTAGTAAAAAGCAGCAGGAAATAGTTGAGACTATAAATGAAGAAAGTGAAAAGCTTTTGAATTTAGTTAATAATCTTCTTCATCTTTCAAAGCTGGAGTCCAGTAAGTCTATATTTAATATAGAGGCTTGCACAATAGAAGCTATTGTAGAAAATAGTATTAAAAGCTTTGTTACTGAGGCTAAGGAAAGAAATATAAGACTGCAATATAATCCCATTGGCAATTCTATAAAGGTTAAAGTGGATTTTGATAAAACTCTTTGGGTTTTAAATAATTTAATATCAAATGCACTAAAGTTTACTGAAGATGGAGACAAGATACTAATCAGGTCTTTTGTTAAGCAGAATAGAATGTGTGTCTCAGTTAAAGATACAGGGAAAGGTATACCTGAGGATTATGTTGAAAAGATTTTTGACAAGTTTGTGCAGGTCAAAGGAACAGAGGATAGAGGCACAGGATTAGGCCTCTCTATAGCAAAGGAAATAGTAGAAGCTCAGGGTGGGGAAATATGGTGTGAGAGTAAGCTTCATGAAGGCAGTATATTTACATTTACACTACCGCTTGAGGAAAAATTTTAGTCTTTAATGGGTATATAGGAGGTAGTCATGAAAAAAGTTCTTGTGGTTGATGATACAAAAAGTATAAAGCAGCTGCTCACAACTTGTTTGGAGTTTAGTGGTTATGAGGTTTTTACTGCAAATAATGGAATAGAGGCTTTGGAACTATTAAAAAATCAGAAGGTGGATTTAATATTCTTAGATATAAAAATGCCTGAGATAAGCGGTACAGAGGTGTTGAGAAGAATTAGAGGCCTCGGCATAGAAACTCCTGTTATAATTATGACAGCCTTTGGAACAGTTAAAAATGCAGTTGAGTGTACCAAGCTTGGAGCAGTTGCTTACCTTCAGAAACCTTTTACAGCAGAAAAGGTAAGGCATGTTCTGGGTGAAGTTGAGCCTTATCTTAAAGCTGATTCTATTTCTACAGAAAAATATATTAAAAAGGTTAAGGAACTTTTAGAAATAGGAGAGCTTGAGGAAGCATTTAGTCTGTTAAAAAAAGCTTTATCCGAGAATGTAAATAATGGAGAGATATATAGGCTTTTAGCTAGAGTATATGAGCTCAGAGGTGATTTAAAAGAAGCTGAAAAGTTTTATAACTTTAGCAAGCAGTTTAGATAGAGCAATGAGTAATTTGAAGAAACAGAGTTTAAAATTAAGCTTGACCTATATAATATTAAATTTTAGGCTGTTTTAAATATGGATAATAAAATTTGCCGTCTGACTTTAAAATTGGTGTTTTGACTATAGGGGAATATAATCAAAATGTACTGATCAATTAAAGGGGATGGCGATTTTTATGAAAAAGTTTATTGTTATAGTTATATTGACGATTTCAGTATTAACTGGATTTGTGATATTAAAGGATAAAGGTTACAACCCTTATTCAGGAACCTATTTTTATACAGGTGAAGGAAACTTAATATTGAAATTAAAAAGGGACAACAGCTATATTCTTTATTATCCTGTTGGCAGAAGAGATGATTTTGTTAAAGGTGAGTATGAAGTGAAAGACAACAATATAACCTTAACTCCGGATGAAGATAATATAAATAAAATTATGTCTAAAGCTTTGCACGGAAAGGTTGAAGGGTCAAGGATAAGCCTTGTAGAGTATGATGGTGATTTTCTAAAGCATTAAATGATTTTGTGTGAAAAGAGGACTAACCATAAAAGCAGTTGAGTAAATATACTCCAAAATCATTTACATCAGCTAAGATAAGACTTTTTGATTGTTTTTAGTAAAGAAACAACTTTTGTATTTATAAGTTATGTATTATATGATAAGAATAAGACAAACTTAAGCAGAAAGTCCTGAGGGGTTTCTGCTTTGTTTTTTCTCTGGTTGAAGCCTAATTTAGGAGGTTAAACTCCTAAGAGGATTTTAACGAGTAATTTGCTATCGAGGTGAGTAGTCTTAACTATTCCATGTTTCGATAATAGGAGGAAATTATGAATCCAATAGGTGGATTTAAAAAAATAGCAATCAAATTAGTGCAATTAATTAATAGAAATAAATCATCAGGAAATAGTGAGTATAACACTAACAAGTCGCTAATAGTGAAGTGCATAGATAAAAATGGGAAGGTAAGTCTTGTGTGTTCAAGTTCTCTAAAAAAGGGAGATATTATAGAAATCTCAGAAGGGGAAATTATACCTTGTCATGGAGAAATAGTTGAAGGAGTAGCTACTGTTGATGAATCTGTTATTACAGGAGAATCAGCCCTAGTAGTAAGAGAAGCAGGTGGAGAGGCAAGCTTTGTAACTGCTGGGACAAAGGTTGTATGCAGTACAATTAAGGTAAGAGCTCTTCATAATAATAAATATGTAAATAAAAAAGAAGTTATTGAAGATAATAAAAGAGTTAACTCTATTAACTTTATAAATTTTGAGGTGTAGTTCATGGCAAAAAAAACTCCAGACCAGTTTCTTAAGGAAATCGAAAATTCCAGCAAGGGCAGACTAAAGCTTTATATTGGAGCAGCTCCAGGGGTAGGGAAGACCTATGAAATGCTTAGAGATGCCCATGAAATGAGGGAATCAAATATCGATGTAGTTATAGGTCTAGTTGAAACCTATGGCAGGAAAGGGACTATAGAACAGATAAAAGATCTTGAGATTATTCCTCTAAAGGAAATACACTACAAAGGTGTAGTTCTTAAGGAACTGGATTTAGAAGTCATAATTGAAAGAAAGCCTCAAGTGGTCATTGTAGATGAACTGGCTCATACTAATGTACCTACCTCCAAGAACAATAAGCGATATCAGGATGTGTTAGAACTCATAAATAACGGCATTAGTGTTATGACAGCAATGAATATTCAACACCTTGAAAGTCTAAATGACTATGTAAACAGAATGACCGGCGTAAAGGTTAGAGAAACAGTTCCTGATTCTATGCTTGAGCTCGCTGATGAGGTGGAAGTAATAGATATTTCTATTGATGCTCTAAGAGAAAGATTGAAAAAGGGTAAAATTTATAGTGAGGATAAAATAGAAACTGCCTTAAATAACTTTTTCAGAGTTGGAAATTTAACAGCCCTAAGAGAACTCACCTTAAGAGAAGTTGCCAATGAAGTAGATGAGTATCTTATGGAGTATAAGAACCAAAAGCATGTTGAAGGGCTTATTGGTGCTCAGGAGAAAATACTAGTATGTGTTAATCTAAACTTTAATGCAGAATATCTTATTAGAAGAGGCTATAGAATTTCAAAAATGCTGAAGGCACCTCTTTATGTGCTTTATGTAAGAAGACAGGATATCACCGGCAATTTAAGCAAATTAAAAAAGCTTGCTGATTTGGCACAGCTTTGTACAAAACTTGAAGCAGAATTTCAAGTTGTTACTGCAAAGGATGCAGCGGCGCCAATTATAAAATTTGCAAAGAAAAATGGCATAACACAAGTAATAATAGGTCAGTCTGCAAGAACCAGATGGCATGAGATTTTAAGAGGTTCTATAGTAAGAAAGATTATGCGCGGAACAAAATATGTAGATGTTTTAGTGGTTGCAGACCCTATGGAATAGACAATAAGGGTTGTATAATGACAAGTTAAAAAGTGCACCTCCAAATGTTATTAGGACTAACATTTGGGGTGCACTTTACTTGGTGCTCCTTATGTTATATCACAGCGATATCATTAGAATTTTCTTAAGTTATCTGAGCTGAATATTTTGCTATAAATCAAAACAGATACAAAATCTAAAGCCATCAGCTAAGGCTTTAAGACAACCTTTATGCAATTATCTAGCTTTTCATCAAATATTTTGTAGGCATGATCTCCTCTATCAAGGTCAAGCTTGTGGGTGATTATATCTGTGGCATCAAATTTTCCTTGTCTTATAAGCTCAAGGATAGGGTCTACATAGGCATGGGCAGGACATTGGCCCATCTTTAAGGTTATGTTTCTGGCAAAGAAATTACCAAGAGGGAATAGGTTGTATCTTCCGCCATAAACTCCAACCATCATAACAGTTCCACATTTTCTTACTGCCTCAGAGGATATTTCTATGGCAGACTTTGAGCCAGCCTGCAGTTTTAAAAAGCTTTCTGAAGTTTCTACTACAGACATGGTACCATCCATTCCTACACAGTCAATAACTTCATCAGCACCTCCGTTAGTGATTTCTTTAAGGTAAAGCCCGGTATTATCGTGGTCTTCGATATTTACGGTTTCAACTCCGTAGTTTTTGGCATGATTTATCCTATAGGGAACCCTGTCCACTGCTATAATTCTTTTAGCACCCTTAAAAATACACCATTTTATAGCTAATAATCCTACAGGGCCGCAGCCTAAAACTATAACAGTATCTCCGGGCTTCACTCCTGCCATATCTACTCCCCAACAGGAGGTAGGAAGAATATCTGTTAAAAATAAAACCTGCTCATCAGTTAAATATTCTGGAATTATTTTAGGCCCAACATTGGCATAGGGCACACGAAGATATTCAGCCTGGCCTCCATCGTATCCTCCATAGGTTTCACTATAACCGAATATGGCGCCTGCCTCACCATTTGGGTTGGAATTATCGCACTGGCTCCAATGTCCATGCTCGCAATACCAGCAGTGACCACAAGATACAGGGAAGGGGACAATTATTTGTCGCCTTTTTTAACCTTTGTTACATCCTTTCCAGCCTCCTCAACAATGCCCATAGCTTCATGACCAAGTACAAAACCATGAGGCAGATTGCGGATCCTGCTGTGAATCAAGTGAAGGTCTGAACCACAAATGGCAGTAGAAGTTATCTTTACAATAATATCATCATTTTTTTCTATTGCCGGATCTTTTACATTATCAACTTTAACATTTTTATATCCGTCATAAACTAGAGCTTTCATTTGGCATATCTCCTTTGAAATTATTTTATATAACCTTAAAGTTAGTTTTATTTAATTACAAAGTTTTATTCAGATCAAATATATAGATAATACTTTTTCTTGCGGAGTGAAATGACTTGTTTAAAAGTAGATAAAATTTTCAATGCAGCGAAGTTAAAATAAAATTTACGAATTAAATAAAAAATAATTGTAAAAATAGTTGTATGCACTTAAAACAGCATTAAGAAAGGATGAAACAGATGTCTAAGAAGAAAGAGCAAAATATGACACAAGCTCAAAAGGAATATCAAAAGTTTGCAAAGGAGAGAGAACCTAAGAGGCCGGTATTAAAAAACTGCAGTAAAGCTTTTATAGTAGGTGGAGCTATTTGTGCTTTTGGACAAATACTTCAATTCGCATTTATAAAATACTTTGGATTTACTGAAAAAACAGCAGGAAATCCTGCTTCTGCGGTTATAATTATTCTTTCCGTTCTATTTACGGGACTTGGAGTATATGACCATTTGGGACAGTGGGCAGGAGCAGGAACTGCAATTCCTATAACCGGCTTTGCAAATTCAATAGCTTCTGCGGCTATTGAACATAAAACCGAGGGTTATGTGCTTGGAACTGGTGGAAATATGTTTAAGCTGGCTGGTTCTGTAATAACCTTTGGTGTTTTCTCAGCTTTTATTGTTGCACTTATTAAAATGTGCCTTGTTTGGTTAGGGGTGATATAAATGAAGAAAGGCAGTCAATCTTGGGTTTTTAATAATAATCCTGTAATTATATCATCTGCCGCTGTTGGTGGGCCTTTTGAGGCAAAAGGGGCTTTGGCAGAGGACTTTGACCTGTTGCATGACGATATATGGCTTGAACAGGACAGCTTTGAAAAAGCTGAAAAAGTGCTCTTGGAAGAGGCTTGTGACATTGCAATAAAAAAGTGTAAATTAAAGAAGGAAAATATAAACTTCTTTTTAAGCGGTGATTTAATGAATCAGATTATTACTAGCAGCTTTGCAGCACGTGCTATGTCTGTTCCGTTTTTGGGAGTTTTTGGTGCCTGTTCAAGTTCTATGGAGGGATTAGCTTTAGCTTCCCTTATAGTTGACAGTAATTCTGCTGATTATGTTATAGCTGCAGCTGCTACTCATAATGCTTCTGTAGAAAAGCAGTTTAGATATCCTACCGAGTATGGAGGGCAAAAACCTCCTACAGCACAGTGGACTGTTACAGGGGCGGGAGCGGCGCTAGTTGCTTCCAAAGGTGAGGGGCCAAAAGTTACAGCAGCAACTATAGGAAAGGTTATTGATATGGGACTAACTGACCCATTCAATATGGGGGCGGCAATGGCACCTGCAGCAGTACATACAATAGAAACTCATTTTAAGGATCTAAATAGAGATCCATCCTACTATGATTTAATTGCTACAGGTGATTTAGGAAGCATTGGTCATAGCATAGCTTCAGACTTATTATCTCAGCATGGATTTAATATGACCTCTAATATATTTAAAGATTGTGGACTTTTAATTTATAAAAAAGATCAGCCTGTTTTTGCAGGGGCCAGTGGATGTGCATGTTCGGCCACCGTTACTTATGGACACTTTTTAAACAGAATGAGAAAAGGCGAACTAAGAAAAATTCTTATTGTAGCTACAGGAGCACTGCTTTCACCAATGTCCTATCAGCAAAAGGAAAGTATACCCTGTATAGCTCATGCTGTTTCTATAGAAATGTAAAGGGGTGTAGATTATGATAAAAGTTCTTTTAGCGTTTTTAGTAGGCGGTGGGATATGTGTTATTGGTCAGATAATGATGGATGTATTTAAATTAACCCCGGCCCATACGACCTCTACTCTTGTTGTTGTAGGTGCGATTTTAGGCGGTATTGGACTCTACGAACCTCTTATAAAGTTTGCAGGTGCAGGTGCCAGTGTGCCTATAAGCAGCTTTGGAAATTCGCTGGTTAAAGGAGCGCTGGTTGAGGCGCAAAGAGATGGACTTATAGGGGTGCTTACAGGAATTTTTGATCTTACCAGTTCAGGTATTACTGCTGCTATTGTGTTTGGTTTCTTGGCGGCGCTGATTTTTAAGCCAAGAGGTTAGATAATATCTAAAGGTAAATCCTTATTAATAAAAGAGGCTGGTCAAAATGGTATTATAATTGAAGAGGATTTAAAAGTAACAGGTCTTGATAAAAACTAGACTTACAGCCAGCTGAAAAATTAAAATATAAATGATGTGACTGAAGTTTTTTATGTCGGTTTATATGGTAATAATAAACTACATATATCAAGGAGGTCACAAAATAAAAAGGAAGAGCATGGACAATATGGAATAGAGTAATTTGACTAAAAACCAGCTGTCAATTTTGATATCTGGTTTTTATTATGAAATTTTATATTGCTGATAAAATCTAGTGCAGATTTGTTACAGTGTTATGATATAATCATTATTGGGGGTGAGGAAGTGGAAGAATGGCTTTTTAAGGAAGATGAGTACACTCCAAAAGAGGATAAGGACAAGTTTGTTGATAAAAGCACTTTTGCTATTTTAAAGATTCTTTCAAATATAAAAAAACAAGATTATATTATTAAAAAAGGACAGTTTTATTCCTTAAATCCAATGTTTAAACTGTCTTTTACTATTGCAATATTAGTTTTTATTTCGCTATCAAAGAATAGTCACTTTATTGTATTATCATTATTTTCTGTACTAGTATACCTGCTTTTTTTAGACAAGGTGGATGTAAAAACAATAGTTAAATTAAGTTTAATACTGCCTGTTTTTACATTGGTAATGCTAATCCCTTCTATAATATTAGGAAATATAAGCAATTCTTTAAAAATTATATTAAAGGTTTTCACATCTATTTTGCTTATAAATGTATTATCTTATAGTACAAAATGGAGTGAACTTACAAAAGCCTTAAAGGTATTTTTCGTGCCTGATATATTTATTTTTGTATTTGATATAACAATAAGATATATTTATGTTTTAGGAGAGTCAGCACTGGAAATGCTCTATGCCCTGAAACTTAAGTCTATCGGAAGAAATCCTAAAAAATATAATTCTTTATCCGGAATACTTGGAAATCTGTTTTTAAAATCAAAGGAAACAGGGGAAGAAATGTATTCAGCAATGGAGTGCAGGGGCTTTACGGGAGAATATAGTTATTCGTCAAAATTCAGAATTAGTTACAAAGACATTTTATACTGCATCTATAATATAGCATTGATTGCAGCTTATTTTATAATATAGGAGACTAAAAAATTATGATACAGTTAAACAACTTGAGTTTTAGTTACAAAGAAATAAGTGCACTAAGTAATATAAATCTTACTATACATAAAGGTGAGTCCATAGCCTTAATCGGAGCAAATGGCAGCGGAAAGTCAACTTTGCTAAAGCTGATTAATGGTATCGTCTTTCCAAGCAGTGGCAGCTACTTGTTTGATGGCATGGAAATAACCGAGGATTCCTTAGAAGAAAGCAAGTTTTCAAAAATATTTCACAAAAGGATTGGCTTTGTTTTTCAAAATTCTGAGAGCCAGCTTTTTAATTCTAATGTATATGAAGAAATTGCTTTTGGTCCAAAGCAGATGGGACTTGATGAAGAGGAGATAGAAATTAGAGTTAGTGACTGCTTAAAGTTGTTGGATATAGAAGCTTTAAGAAATAGAACTCCGTATAATTTGAGTGGCGGAGAGAAAAAGAGGGTAGCAATAGCAAGTGTATTAGCTCTAAATCCGGAGGTGCTGGTTTTAGACGAGCCAATGAATGGTCTGGACCCTAGAACAAAAAGGTTTATTAGAGAACTTATGCTTAAGCTGAATGCTTCAGGAAAAACATTAATTTGCTCAACTCATGATTTTGAGTATGTGGACGGTGTTTTCAAAAGAGCAATAGTATTCTCAAAAGATCACACAATTATAAGAGATGGCTTGTACAATGAAATTATACAAGATGAAAAATTTTTAATAGAGAACAATATCAAGTAGGGCTGCTTTTAAACAGCCCTTGATTTTTTAAAAATTCATTTTTGTAATTTCTTTAACTTTCCATTTACCTTCTGTATTTATTAAAATTACTTTCATGTCTTGAGTAGATTTAGGACCGCAATACCAACTTCCAAGTACACTCACTTCATTATTTTTTATAATATCCATAGAGGTTATTGATAAATGAATTCCTTGTATTCCGTTAAAATTTAAATTGTTATTCTTGTCAAACATTCCTTTGTTCTTCAAATCATTAATAGAAGAAGCAATAACATTGATATGATTTATATCGTATTTCTTCATATGATTTATATCGTATTTCTTCATATGATTTAATACTTGAAGTTTTTCAGAAGCAGATAAGCTTTTAAACGGTTCTGTGCTCAGATCTATTGAAATATAGCTTTTATCTGTAAGAACTGTCTGATCCTGAAGCATGCTGTCTAAAACTTCGGTACTGATTGAAATCAAATCTTTATTGCTGAGTGAGGGGTAAGAGTGTACCGTAGTTGTATTTAACAGAATTATTAGGAATAACAAAGGTAAAGTAAGTATTTTTTTCATAACTTCATCTCCTATTACAGTATTCAAATTATAGTATTTGTAAAAATTTAAATAAAAAACATGAAATTATTAAAAATATTAAATTTTAAATTGTAAACCTTAAATGAATGATTGGTTGACAATCTTGCGTTTTGATTGTAAACTTATAATGTATTTCAGTTAACAATTCATAAAAGGAGATTACATATGAAAATTACTACAAGAGAAATGATCTTTACTGCATTATTTGCTGCACTTACTGCTATTGGTGCCTTTATTAAAATTCCTATAGGAGCAGTTCCTATAACTCTGCAATTTTTATTTACAGCTTTGGCAGGTATAATGCTGGGAGCAAGGCTGGGTGCTTTATCTCAATTGCTTTATGTTATAATTGGCCTTTTAGGCATCCCTGTTTTTGCCTCTGGGGCAGTTGGGTTAAATGCTGTGATTAGTCCAAGCTTTGGGTATCTTATTGGATTTATATTAGGAGCTTATGCTATAGGAAAAGTTACAGAGCGCAGCAGAAAAGCAGGTTTTGTAAGATTATTTGCTGCATGTATTTTAGGAACGGGTGTTATTTACTTAATAGGAGTTCCATATCTTTATCTTATTATAAAAAATGTAATGGGAAAGAATATAAGCTTTTTTAGTGTATTGAAAACCGGATTTATAGTATTTCTTCCTGGTGATTTAATAAAATGCATTATTGCAGCTGCCTTGGGAGCTAAGATAGTACCAGTACTTAAGAAAGCAGCATAAATAAAAGGAAGCTATATTGCATTATATATAGCTTCCTTTTCCGCGTATTGAAACTTCCCCTGAAATCAGATATTCCTGCTTTCCATCAGGATATTCTATAAGCAGTCGGCCGGTTTCATCGATATCTAAAGCTTTTGCTTCAGTATTTTTGTCCCTGTTTATAACTATTATGTTGTTATTAATTAAGGCAGATTTTTCTCTGCAAATATCTAATGAGGATTTAATATTATTGTTATTGATAAATTCAAAGTAAAGATTTTCAAAATTATTTAAAATCCTGCCTATAAGCTCTTGTCTGCTTATTTTATGCTTTACTTCTATTTTTAATGAAGTTGCTGTTTCCTTTAAGCTCTCTGGAAATTCAGTTTCATCTATATTAACATTTATGCCTATGCCTACAATAATATAATTTATCCTTGTAAGCTCCGCGTTCATTTCTGTGAGTATTCCGCAAACCTTCTTATGATTTATGACAATATCATTTGGCCACTTAATCAAAGTATCAATATTAAGCTCACTGCAGCCCTTAACTACTGCAGCCGCGGCTATTTGGGTCAGCTTAACTGCATCCATTGGATTTAAACCAGGCTTTAATATTATGGACATCCAAATGCCCTTATATTTTGGAGAAACCCAGGTCCTGCCAAGACGTCCCTTGCCGCTTGTCTGCTCTTCGCTGATAATCACGGTTCCATCTTCCTTTAAAGAGTCTGCAAGCTGTTTGGCTTTTATATTAGTAGAATCTAAAGAATCAAAATGCAAAATATTTTTACCGATTAAATCGGTTTTTAAATAAGGCTTTATTTCTTCAGAGGTTAACAAATCGGGAGAAGAAACAAGTCTGTATCCCTTGTTTGATATGGACTCTACCTCATAGCCATCCTGTTTTAATTGATTTATATGTTTCCATATGGCAGTACGAGTTACACCTAATTTTTCACTTATATATTGTCCTGATATAAAATCATTTTTATCATTTTTTAGAAGTTCTAATATATCACTTTTCAAATAAGCTCTCTCCTTAATATAAATACTTCATTTATTATACCAATAATTCTAATCTATACAAAGCAAAAATTCTAATACATTAATGATGTCTCAAAAATCCTTGAAGACTTGATGTTATATTACAGCCTTATATATAGGATCTATATTAATACGAATATATCTTTTACAATTGCAGAAAAATAAGGTAAGAATATTTAATTATGGGAGGTGCAAAAGAAAACAAATGAAGAACGGTAAAGTAGAGGTATTATTAGCTGATGATAATAAAGACTTGGATTTTCTCATAAAAGATTATATGGATAACACCAAAGATATAAACATTGTGGGAATAGCGAGCGATGGGAAACAGGCGTTGGAATTAATACAAGATAAAAAGCCGGATTGTGTAGTCTTGGACATTATTATGCCAAAGCTTGATGGCTTAGAAGTTTTAAATAAAATGCATAATATGAATACAAATGTTCACCCAAAAACAATTGTTTTATCAATTATTAACCAAGACAACATTATTCAAAAAGCCTTTGAGGAAGGAATAGATTACTATTTGGTTAAGCCGGTTTCCTTTGAACTATTAGAAAAAAAGATAAGGCAAACATGTCTTGATACTCAGGAAGAGATAGTAGTCGCTAAACATGGATATGGTAAAGAACCTGTAGGGTTGGATGCTGAAGAAGAAATAATGAACTTGCTCAAAATTATAGGTATGCCATTTAATATTAAAGGTTATAGATTTGTAAAAGATGCTGTTTTAATGGTTATAGAAAATAGAGAACTTTTATCCTCAATTACTACAATTTTATACCCCGATATTGCTAAAATACACAGTACTACTGCAAGCAGAGTAGAAAGAGCAATAAGACATGCCATAGAAACTACGTGGCTTCATGGAAATATGAAAGAACTGCAAAATATTTTTGGTGATTTTTCAATGTTTCATAAATCAAGGCCAACTAACAGTGAGTTCATTGCTATATTAGCTGAAAAATTAAGATTTAATTTTAGATAAGATATTTATGGCAATACTGCCAATGATTTTATAGAGTATTTATCCTTTATCGGTTAATAATAATATTGCAAACAAAAATTATTACATAATAAAAAAGGAGGAATACATTATGTCAAATAGAAGTAACAGAGTATTAGTACCACAAGCTAAAGAAGGTTTAAACAGATTTAAAATGGAAGCAGCTAGAGAAGTAGGAGTTGGACTAAAAGAAGGTTACAATGGAGATCTTACTTCAAGAGAAAATGGTTCAGTAGGCGGACAAATGGTTAAGAAAATGGTTGAAGCTTACGAACAAGGCTTAAAATAATTAATTACTAAATAATAAAAGATGCTGTTACCATTAAAAAGGTAGCAGCATTTATTTTTATAATATTGGTACAAGCTATCTAGTTTATTGTATAATATTTTAAGTAAATATTATACAAAGGCTGGATTATACTGATGATAAATGAATTAAGATATAAAACCAAAACAATATCAAGGCTTAAAGATAAACTCTTTACATATTCAGTTATTATAATAATGCTTAAATCTATGCTGTTTTTAGCAACACTGCATACAGAGAATTCTGCGGGAATCAGCATAACTAAAATGTACTTTTCACCACCTCCGTTTATATCTCATATAATGCTGGTAGTGGTCTTAATGTCCTTTGGATGGCTTTTTAAAGGCAGAAAAAGGATTTTGTTCTATATAATAATTGATTTTATTATAAGTCTACTGCTTGTTTTTGATCTTTGGTATTATAGAACTAACGGTAATTTTTTGAGCATAAGATTTTTATATAATAGTGAACTGTTTAACCCAATGAAAAGGAATTTATTTGCGGTGCATCCTATAGATATATTATTTTTTATAGATGCTTTGCCAATAGCAGTTTTTATCAAAAAATCGGACCAATATATAAAGGTTAAAAGAAATATAAAGGCCTTTTGCATAAGTTTGGTTTTTCCATTATTATTTATAAGCTTATCTCATTATTTAATTGATAAAGTGGATATAACAAAGGGAACTATGATGATGTTTAAAAATTCCTGGGCTCCTTTTCAGACTATGTCCAATCTTTCGCCTTTAGGCTATCATGCTTATGATATATATAGGGAATTTACAGAAAATACTAGAAAACCATTAAGTGATAAAGAGAAAAAAGATATAAAAAGCTGGTTTGAAAAGAAACAGGAAAGCCTTACTGACAATGAATATAAAGCCATGTTTAAGGGTAAAAATCTTATTGCAATACAGGTTGAATCCCTTGAGAATTTTGTTATAGGGCAAAGTGTTGAAGGCCAGGAAATAACGCCTAACCTAAATAGGCTTCTAAATAACAGCTTATATTTTAATAACATTTATGAACAAAATAACAATGGTACAAGCTCTGATGCGGATCTTCTGATAAATACTTCTTTATTTCCTGTTAGAGAAGGAGTAACCTTTTTTAGATATCCTTATACGGAATATAATTCTCTGCCTAAGCTGTTAAAGGATAAAGGCTATAGTACAATATCAACTCATGCAGAGATAGGCGGAAACTGGAATTGGGCTGAGGTTCATAGAGCTTCTTTAGGTTTTCAGACAATAATTGATGAAAATGAATATGAATTGGATGATTTAATAAGAGGAGATCTTTCTGACGGCTCTTTATTCAAGCAGTTTGAAGGTAAATTTAAAAATATTAAGCAGCCTTTTTACTCTTATTCAGTTACATTATCGAGCCATGGACCATTTAACCTTCCTGAGAAATACAAGTACTTAAAGCTCTCTAAGGAACTTAGTAGTACTATTTTGGGAGATTACTTTCAAAGTGTAAGATACGTTGATGAACAGATAAATAACTATCTTCTTCAGTTAAATAAAGATGGACTGCTTCAAAATTCTGTTGTTATAATATATGGTGACCATACAGGCGTTCATAAGTTTTATAATGATAGATTAAAAGATGTAAAGCTTGAAGGAAACTGGTGGCAGACTGATGACAAAAAAATACCTTTTATAATATATAATCCAAGCCTTCAAGGCAGGAAGATTGAAACTATAGGGGGACATATTGATATAATGCCAACCATGGCTTATATGCTTGGAGTAGAAGAAGATAAGTTCAAATATACTGCAATAGGAAAGATATTGGTTAAAACTAATAAAAACTTTACAGTATTAAATAATGGAAAGATTATAGGCAATACTTATAGTGAAGAAGATAAAGAAAATATGCTTAAAGGAATTAAAATATCTGATATGATAATTAAAGGCAATTACAGATAAACAATACGAAAACTTAACTTACAGACAATAAAAATAGCAAATCTTCAATGCTTTTTTATTGTTTGTAAGTTTATAGCTGAAGTTGTTTATCTATATTTTAATAATTAAATATATAATTTTTTTAAAAGGAGATGCTTAGAGTGAAAATAGTTGTACTTGAACCTTTAGGAATTTCACAAGATGAAATTCTTAAAATAGCAAAACCAATTACTGAAAATGGACATGAAATTATAGTACATAAGAATAAAATAGAAGATGTAGAGGTTCTAAAAGAAAGAGCAAAAGATGCTGAAGTTCTAGTTCTTGCTAATATGCCTTTAAAGGGAGAGGTTATTAATTCTGACAGCAGCTTAAAGATGATTTCTGTTGCTTTTACAGGTGTAGACCATGTGGATTTAAAATCTTGCAAAGATAAAAATGTTACAGTATGCAATGCAGCAGGCTATAGTACTCCTTCTGTTGCTGAGCTTACCTATGGACTTATTTTCTCTGTGCTTAGAAATATAGTTCCACTTGATAAAGCTGTAAGAGAAGGTAAAACAAAAGAAGGTTTCAGCCAGTTTGATCTCTCAGGTAAAACAGTTGGTGTTGTAGGGACAGGAGCAATAGGTGCTAAGGTGGCTGAAATCGCTTTGGCCTTTGGCTGCAAAGTTTTAGCTTATAACAGAAGCGAAAAAGAAAGCTTAAAAGCAAAGGGAGTTACTTATGTTTCATTAGATGAGCTCGTATCTCAAAGTGATGTAGTAACTATACATACACCTCTAAATGCTTCTACAAAAGGACTTATAAGCAAAGAAAAGATTTCTATGATGAAATCAAATGCAATACTTATAAATACCGCAAGAGGACCAATAGTTGATAATGCTGCTCTTGCTGAAGCTCTTAAAGAAGGCAAAATAGCCGGCGCAGGAATAGATGTGTTTGATATGGAACCTGCTCTACCACTTGATTATCCATTGTTAAGCGCACCCAATACTGTACTTGCACCTCATATAGGTTTTGCAACTAAAGAAGCGATGGTGAGAAGAGCACATATAACCTTTGGAAACATTGAAAAATGGATGAAAGGAAAGCCTGAAAACTTGGTTACACTATGAGTAGATTGTGAAATAAAATAATCGCAGACTGTGGTGAAAAGACCTTAGAGCTCTGTGTAGAAAATAATATTTTACTTTATGACGACTTTGCGTATGTTCTAAGGCTTGCAATGCTGAAAAGCTAAGAGCCGCTAGGAATTCGCTTTGACTTCCTGTTACTTTAATAGCCGCAGGCTTTGAAATATCTTTAGAAAACTTAATATGCTTTTAGCTTGCTCAGAAGAGAGGCTCTAAGCTTTTAAGCATTACTTTGCCAAGAACATGAGCAAAGTCGTCAATCAAATTAAAATATTATTTTTTACACCTGCTCTCAGTCTTTACACCCAGCCTATGCATTTTATACGCAATTATAATTATATATTTATACGGCTTACTCAATGATTGATTTTATAATTAAAACTTTTTAATATTTGAAGCTGTTTAATAATAATGATGATATAAGCATGTTTTTGATATTGTAGAAAGCAAAGCTACTGCAAACCAGCATGGCTCAGGTAAATATTTAAATATTTTTATAGGTTTATATATAAATATACTAATGATAAAAAGGCCCAATATTTGATCTGATTAACTAGAGAACAAGAAAAGTATTATAAGCTTGCTTTAAAGCACAGCTTGCGATCATTTTATTTCGCAACTTTATTAACACTTGCATATAATGACGCTGTAGATAAAAAATTATAAAATATAGAAGGCGGGGAATTTTAGTGAGTATAAAAGATATGGCAGAAAAAATTAAAGGAACAGTAATACCAAAGGATGTTAAAAAGGAAGATTTTGAAGTAACAGAAGATGAGAAGAAAGAAATTACCGAGAATAATGTTCCAGAAAATGAAGATAAACCTATAAGCGACGAAGTTGAAGATATAGTTGAAGATGCAAACAATGTCAGTGAAGATAATCAAAATGAAGAGCCAATAAAAATAAAAACAATGTTTGTAAAAGCGGAAGATGAAAATACTCCGGAAACTGCAAAGGATAAAATTAAAGGTGCAGCTAAAATAGCAGCAGGAGTTGGAATTGCAGCTATTGGATTAGCAGCAGTACTTTTAAGGTCTAAAAAAAGAAGATAAGTATTTTCTAAGTTTTACAATAGTCTCCCGAGTTTCCCAATAAAAAATATTTATGGATATGGTGTAAATATATTAATTATTGGGTAAAATTTAGTTGTAAACTATTGGGGAGCGTGATAGTATGGTAAGGAAATTATTTATCGGAGTAAGTGCATTAACGGCAGCAGGTTTTATCAGCATGGTAAGCTATGTAAGGAAAAAATATAAGCCTTTATACAAATAATATTAAAGCCCGTGGAGCTAAACTTCACGGGCTTTAATACATAAATATATTATTTCAAACCTAATGCTTTTCTTTTTTTAATAATATGTGCTTCAATATTATTTGCAACTTCTACAGGATCATCACCTAAAGCTATCTTTCCGCCGGTTACATCTTCAGCTTTTTCTGTTAAAAGCTCAACAAGCTGAGGTGCTCCAGTCATAAATGGTGTAGGAGATAAATGAGTGTAAGTGCCATAAGCTAAAGCAAAGATGCCGTCTATAGTTGCCTTTTGCTCCATCCATTCCGGGGCAGTAACTGCTATAGGAAGATCAGATACATCAACATCAAGATGATCTGCAAGAGCTGTAACAAGCATTGAAATTCTTCCTGTATCTGTACAGGTTCCAAAGCTTAGTACCGGAGGTATCTTTAATAGATTGCATATTTCCCGTAAGCCTTCACCAGCGATTTCGTTAGCTGCAGCTAATGTGCAAAGACCGGCTACTTCAAGAGCATGATTTCCACAGCCTCCTGCAACAACCAATATATCTTTCTTTATAAGTTCTTTTGTAAGATTTACTGTATTCCAATCTTGAGGGCCGTTTCTTAAGGTTGAGCAGTTTGCAAGTGCTACAACACCTTTGATTTTTCCTGCGGCAATAACATCAACTAATGGATCAAGCTTGCCGCCAAGTGCTTTAAGCACTGCTTCCGTTGAAAAACCTGCAATTGCCTTTTGGGTTATTTTAGGTACAACAGGAGTTATTTTATCTTTTCTCTTTTTGAAGTTTTCTATAGCAAGTTCAATAAGTTTGTCTGCCATACCATCAACCTCAGATGGGTCATAAGGAATTTTGTGCTGAAGACCAGGCAGATCAATGATTGTACTTACTGATACCAGAGTTACCTGATATTTTTCAGCATACATATCTATAGCAGGAGGAGAGCAGTTTTCTTCCATAGCCATAACGTCTACTGTTCCGGTAGCTAAAAGTGGCTCTATAGTAAGCCAGTTTCCCATATGTCCAACAAATACATCATCCATTTCAAATCTTTGAAGCAGTTCCTGACCTGTTTCAATTGAGCCTATAATTCTAAGGCCTTTTGCACCAGCAGCCTTAGCTCTGTCTTGAGCTTCTTTGCTTCTTGCTTTTTCTATGGTAGCTGCTCCGGCCCAAGGCTGATGACCATTGAATACTACATTTATGTACTCTGGATCCATAATTCCAAGGTCCATATTAACTTCATGAGGCATTGGAGTTCCAAAAAGAATATCCTGAACCATTTCAAGACCTATCTGAGTGTTGTAAATAGTAGCAATACCAAGCCTTAAAGCCTTCATAGCCAAGGATACATGGCTACCGTCTACATTAGTTAAACAGCTTGCAACACAGTTTTGCTCTTCATGAACTGTACCTGCAGGATAAATTCCAAGCTTTCTCCAGCGTTCTTTTCTCTTTCTTGGGGCAAAGGCTTCAACCATTATGTTTTGCTCTTCAACACCAATTCTCTGCTGATCTTCAAGAAGTACAGCAAGCTCAATTGCCATATCATTTATATCCTGGTTTGTATCAATCCCTACTTTTTCACACATCCATTTAAGCTTATCTACATCTTTAATTTTAAAAGGTGTCTTTCCTTCTGCAGTTGCCTGAAGAGTTCTAAAGGCTTCATAAGCATGATGGCTGTAAGTCCCTGCTCCCATAATATTTTTTAAAAGAAAGTTTCTCATAGCCATTGCATCAGGACCAATTCCGCACACACCCTTAGTCTGACCTGTTTTTTCACTTATTCTACAGGGACCTTGCGAGCATAATTGACAGCTTAAACCTTCAAGACAGAATTTGCAGCGTATTTTTTCCTGAAGAGCCCATCTGTCAAAAACATTTGACATTCCATCCTCTCTAATTCTCTTAAGCATTTCCTCAACTGAATCGTGGTAGCTGACTCTGCCTTCAGTTTTTTCCAAAATGGTTTCACTCATCTTACATTCTCTCCTTTGTTATATATGTAACATTATCCAAATATAAGTTTTCTCATAAATTTTAGAAATATGTATGAGATGAGAGAGAAGACAGATAGCCTCTTTTTCACTTTGTGCTATTTTTGGAAAAATGTAGTATAATAGGTTAAACTAAAATTTTGGGGGGGATTATAAATATGAAAAAGAAACTAGCGATGCTTTTTACAGTTATAGTTCTAGTTTTAGAAATGGGGATGCATTATTTTATTAATCTTGATGAAATTAAAAAACCGCCTTCAAGCTCATGGTCTAAGGAAGTACTTCTTGATACGGCGGATATCCAGTATGCGCCTAAAATAATAAAATACAAAAACAATAATGTTATTGCTTATAATAATGGACAAAGTATAAAAGTATTTTCTACTGATGATTATGGAAAGAAACTTATGGAGAAAAACTTTCCTGTTGAGAAATAAATACCATATAATATAACCTTGCTCACTGATGATAATAAACTATATTTAAGCTATATAAAGCATGATAATACAAAAAATATAGAGACAATGATATTGAATGATAAATTTAATGTGGATGATTTAATAAAGCTTGATGAAAAAATAATGGTAGTTTCTTATGATAACAGAATAGAGATTACAGATATAAAGAATAATTCTAAGGCAACTATTTATGAATCGAATATTAAGTATCTTATGGAACAAAATATAATGATAAGTATGTAGTAGCTTATGGTAAACAGGATGGAAGTTATTTTTATTCATTTATAAAGGATGGAAAGGCTGATGCCCCAAAGCTTGCAGGTAATATAAATCAAACAAGTAAAACAACCTTTTATAATTCAATGATTTCTGTGGATGATACCACAGGTTATATACTCTCAGAATGTAGGGTAGAGGGTGAATTCGATGGGGCAAGAGAAATAAAATTTTCTTTTTCTGATCAAAACTATGAGACAAGAAGTTTTATGATAAATGGTGAAAGGACTTTTATATCTAATATAAATCCTTATCCTTATGCTAAAGGCGCAAGTATATTAGCCAGTACAAACATAAGTAGAGGCAAAAAGAATGAACATTTGAATTTGGCCTTAATAAATCTAAGCGGCAATAGAGAAATTATACCGGTTTCTAGAATAAGAGGTTCTGTTGTATATGAGGGAGCTCATGGTGATAAAATAGGCTTCTGTCAAGCTGTAGAAAATAATATGATGGTACTTGATTTTTCATGGGTCTTTTTCTTAGATACAATTGTTACACTAATTTTGTTTGTTCCATTTTTTGTCTAAGACAAAAGGGAATGTCTCAAAATAGAAAATAATTTTGAGACATTCCCTTTTAAACATTTATATAGATTTTTTAAAGCCTTTTCCTAAGATCTCAGAAGTATCAATTATAGTCATAAATGCATAAGTATCACAACTTTCAACTATTGATTTTACTTTTGGAACCTGAGATAAGGTTACAACGCAGTAAATTATCTTTTTAGGACTTTTAGTATAAGTTCCGATTCCGTAAAGCAAGGTACAACCTCTCTTTAAGTCGGTTTGTATATTTTCGATAATTTCTTTTTCCTTATCTGTAACTATAAGAATCATCTTCTTTATATCAAAACCGTTTATAACTTTATCCATAACTGCAGAAACTATATACATGGATATTAAAGTATAAAGGCCTCTTTCAATGCCAAAGAATATTGATCCTATTGATACAATTAACAGATTTATGCCGAAGGATATTTTTCCTATTTCAAAATTATATCTTCTTCTTATAATCATAGAAATAATATCTGTTCCTCCAAGTGAACCATGATTGCTGAATATAAGCCCAAGTGCTATTCCATGCATAACTCCGCCGTATATACAGCTTAAAATCATATCTTTAGCAAAGTAGAGCTGAGAAACATTTCTTGTTAATATCAAAAATATTGATTGGCATACAGTTCCTATAATAGTAAGTATAGTAAACTCTTTATCAAGCTCTTTTATGCTAAGTACAAATAAAGGAATATTAATTAAAATTATAATAATACCTGCTTGAATACCTGATAAATATTGAACTATAAGAGCAATACCCGAAACTCCGCCGCTTAAAAGCTTATGAGGAATAATAAACATATTAAGACCCACGGAAGAAATAAGACTTGCAATTGCTATTATAAAAGCACGTCTTATAATATCAGCTTTGTTTAATTTCATAATTAACCTCCTAATAAAATTGCCCCAGGCTTTGGTGCAAAGACCTTAGAGCCTAGTGTAGAAAATAATATTTTACTTTATGATAACTTTGCTTCGCAATCCACTTATTCTTTTATACCATAAAAACTTATATTATAAAATACATTATTTATTAATATGTACTTAACTTTCCTAAAATATATAAAGATAAGTTTGGTTAAATTAATAGAGTAAAGATTCTTACTAACAGGAGGTAAATTTATGGATAATAATAAAGGTTTAAGAAAAATGAGACATAAATCTAATCCTGAGCTTAGAAAAATTCATTTTCAAAATGGAGGTCACTTTGGGATTGAAAACGGACACAAAATAGGAATGCATGAGCCTGAGAAACATTCTTTGCAGGCAAATAGCGAAAAGTAATATATTAGTCCATAATTTAGGTTATAATATAATCTATATTATGGATTTTTTTATTAATAAATAATTAATATCTTTATTAGCATAAATGGATTAAAATTGACTTATGTATAAAATAAATTTGTATAAAGTGAATTTTGAAGTTTATTTATAGAAATATATAGTTTATATGTAATAACAAGAGGAGGAGATTTTTTTGGAAGACAAGAAAATTGTAAAAATTATTCCCTTAGGAGGATTGGGTGAAATTGGAAAGAACATTACAGCTATTGAATATGAGGATGAAATAATAGTTATAGACTGCGGTGTGGCTTTTCCAGATGAGGAGATGTATGGTGTAGATTTAGTTATACCGGATATTACATATCTTTTAAATAACAAGAAAAAGGTAAAAGGATTTTTCTTAACGCATGGACACGAGGATCATATAGGTGCTCTCCCATATGTTTTAAAACAGCTTAATGTGCCAATTTATGGAACTAGGTTAACATTAGGATTGGTGGAACTTAAACTTAAGGAGCATAATATTTTAAATGATTGTGAGCTTAATGTTGTAGAACCAGGGGATATAATAGAAAACAAATATATAAACGTAGAGTTTATAAGAAACAGCCACAGTATAGCGGGTTCCTGTTCCTTAGCTCTGCATACACCAATAGGAGTAATTATACATACAGGGGACTTTAAAATTGATTATACTCCAATAGATGGAAAAATGATGGATTTTGAGAGGCTTTCAACACTTGGAAAAGAAGGAGTACTTCTTCTTATGGCTGACAGCACTAATGTGGAAAGACCTGGCTACACTGTTTCAGAGAGAAAAATTGGAGAAACCTTTGACAGAGTATTTGCAAGAGCCAATGGTAGAGTAATTGTAGCAACCTTTGCCTCAAATATACATAGAATGCAGCAAATTATTGATGCTTCTCTTCAATATGGAAGAAAAATAGCTTTTAGCGGACGAAGTATGGAAAAGGTTTCTCAGGTTGCTATGGAGCTCGGTTACTTGAATATTCCTGAGGGATATAGTATCAGTATGGATGAAATGAGTAAATATCCTAATGAAAATATTACCGTTATAACAACTGGAAGTCAGGGAGAGCCTATGTCTGCCTTAGCAAGAATGTCAATGGGCACTCATAAAACTCTTAGAGTTGAGCATGGGGATTTGGTTATTATTTCAGCTTCTCCGATACCTGGTAATGAAAAATTCATATCCAGAGTTATTAATGAATTGTTTAAAAAGGGTGCAGATGTAGTTTATGAAGCTTTTGAGGAAGTTCACGTTTCTGGTCATGCAAGACAAGAGGAGTTAAAATTAATTCATACTTTGGTCAAGGCAAAGTTTTTTATGCCTGTTCATGGTGAATACAGACATTTAAGACATCATTCAAAATTAGCACAAAAGCTTGGAAGAGATGAGTCTGAGATTGCTGTTGCAGAAACAGGTCAGATTGTAGAGTTGTCTAAGGATGGTATAAGAATTAATGGAAAAGTTCATTCCGGCGGCGTTATGGTAGATGGGCTCGGAGTAGGAGATGTTGGACATATTGTTTTAAGAGATAGAAAACATTTAGCAGAAGATGGCATCTTAACTGTTGTAGTGACTATAGAAAAAGAATCTTTCAGCGTTATAGCGGGACCAGATATTATTACAAGAGGTTTTGTCTATGTAAAGGAATCAGAAAACTTAATTAACGAGGCAAGAGAAATAGTTAGACAGGAAATAGATAAGTGTTTGGATAATAGAATAACAGAATGGGTTGTTATAAAATCAAATATAAAAAATGCAGTTAGTAAATACTTGTATGAAAAAACAAAAAGAAGACCAATCATTCTGCCAATTATAATGGAAATATAAAATAAAAGACGGTTAACAATTTTGGAATATAATCTAAAACTGTTAACCGTTTTTTAATTTTATGTTAGAATATAAATTGTGTTATATAGATTTACTTTAAATTTATATAAATAAAAGGGGGGGATTTTTTTGAATACAATTAAAAAATTTATTGGTTACTACAAGCCATATAAAGGCATGTTTTTTATGGATATGTTTTGTGCTTTAACTCTTTCAGCCATAGATTTGATTTTTCCTATAATTGTTAGATATCTTTTGAATGATGTCTATTTAAAGGATAGGTCAACAATAATAAAATATGTGGCTTTAATCGGCGCGGCACTTTTACTTATGTATGTGGTTAAATATTTTTGTCAATTTTATATCACTTCCTATGGGCATATAATGGGAGCAAGAATGGAAGCGGATATGAGAAATGATATATTCAGTCATCTTCAGAGATTATCATTTTCTTACTATGATAATACTAACACAGGTAAGTTAATGTCGAGAATAGTTACAGACCTATTTGATATATCAGAGCTTGCTCATCACGGTCCTGAGGATGTTTTTATATCTATTCTTAAGATAGCAGGGTCTTTCCTAATACTTTTAAGTATAAATATCAATATAACTCTTATCTTAATATTTATTACTTTATTCATGCTTTATTTCTCTGTTAATTATAATAAAAAAATGAAGGCTACTTTTAAGGAAAATAGAGAGAAAATTGCTGTAGTTAATGCACAGGTTCAAGATAGCTTATCAGGGATAAGAGTGGTGAAGTCTTTTTCTAATGAACACATAGAAAATAAAAAGTTTCAAAAGGGTAATAATGATTTTTTAAGAACTAAAGAAGATAACTATAATTTAATGGGAAGGTTCTTCAGTATGAATGGATTTTTCCAGGGGATTTTATATTTATCCGTAGTACTGTTTGGAGGCTTATTCATAAGCATGGGGAAAATATCAACTTCTGATTTAGTAGTTTATATACTTTATATAAATATATTCCTCAATCCTATAGACAAGCTTGTTAACTTTACAGAGCAGTATCAAAGAGGAATTACAGGTTTTGAAAGATTCCTTGAGGTTATTAATACTCACCCTGATATAGTAGATAATAAAGATGCGGTTGAGTTAAATAAACCAAAAGGGCAGATTACTTTTCAAAATGTATCCTTCAGCTATGATAATAGAAATACAGTGCTCAATAATATAAATGTAGATATTGAAGCAGGAAAAACCTTTGCTATTGTTGGACCTTCAGGGGGAGGTAAGACTACTTTCTGCAGCATAGTGCCAAGGTTTTATGAGGTCGATAAGGGTTCGGTAAAGATAGATGGAATTGATATTAGAGATATAAAGCTAAAATCACTAAGAAATAATATAGGTATTGTTCAGCAGGATGTTTATATGTTCGCTGGAACAATAAAAGAAAATATTGCCTATGGAAAACCAGGAGCTACTGATAAAGAAATAATTGAAGCAGCGCAAAGAGCCAATGCCCACGAATTTATTATGGGACTTGAAAATGGATATAATACTTATGTAGGGGAAAGAGGAGTTAAGCTTTCGGGAGGACAAAAGCAAAGAATATCTATTGCAAGAGTATTCCTTAAGAACCCTCCTATATTGATACTTGACGAAGCTACCTCTGCACTGGACAATGAAAGCGAAAAATACATTCAGCAGTCTTTGGAGGAGCTGGCAAAGAACAGAACAACAATCGTAATTGCTCATAGATTGAGTACAATAAGAAATGCTGATAATATTCTTGTTCTAACTGAAGAAGGAATACAGGAAAGCGGAACACATGAAGAGCTTTTGGATAAAAATGGTATATACGCAGGACTCTATAATATGCAGTTTGATATTGCATAAAAAGAAAAAGCAATTAATAAATGGCATTGATGTTTCGGACATCAATGCTATTTTTGTTTTAAGTTATTTGATTGATAAAAAGTAATATAAGTAAGAGGATGCACAATATAATTAAGTGGCGGATAAAAATATGTTCAATACTTGTTTAAATAATTGATAGGCCAAATAGATTGGGGGGGGGAAAATGACTACAATAATAAAAAACGGTAAAATTGTTACTGCTAGTGATATATACAATGCAGATATTATCATTGATGAAGGTGTTATAAAAGAAATTGGAATAGACCTTCATTTAAATAATCATGAAGTTATTGATGCAATGGGAAAGTATGTGGTTCCTGGAGGAATAGATGCTCATACACACTTAAACCTAGACGTTGGAATTGCTGTTGCAAAGGATGATTTTTATACAGGTACAGTTGCAGCTGCATGTGGGGGGACAACAACCATTGTAGATCACATGGGGTTTGGACCAAAAGGTTGTAATTTAAAGCATCAGACAGCGGTATATCATGGATATGCAGATGGGAAGGCAGTTATAGATTACAGCTTTCATGGTGTTTTACAGCATGTGAATGAAGAAATTCTTAACGAAATGGAAGAGATAATAAATAACGAAGGAATTCCAAGCTTCAAAGCCTATTTAACCTATGACTATAAGCTGTCGGATGCAGAGGTTTTGAAGGTTCTTTTAAGGCTTAAGGAACTAGGGGGAATAACAACTGTACATCCGGAAAATGATGCTGCAGTAAATTATCTTAGAAGCTATTATTCACAAAACCAAATGCTGTCGCCTATATATCATGCATTAAGCAGACCGGCAGAATGTGAGGCAGAAGCAATAAATAGGATGATTAATCTTGCTTCAATAGCAGGGAATGCACCATTATATATAGTACATCTTTCCTGTGGTCTCGGACTTGATTATATAAAAATGGCTTCAGAAAGGGGACAAAAGGTATATGCGGAAACATGTCCCCAATATTTATTATTGGATGATGAAAGATATAATGAGCCAAATAATGAGGGGCTAAAGTACATAATGAGCCCGCCGCTTAGAAAAAAGAAGGATCAGGAGAAGCTATGGAAAGGAATCAAGGATGGATTAATACAAGTTGTTGCAACAGACCATTGCCCCTTTGATTTCAATGGAGATAAGCAGCTTGGTAAAGATGACTTCACAAAGTGCCCTAATGGTGCGCCTGGAATAGAGACAAGAGTACCGGTTTTATTTTCAGAAGGTGTTTCCAAAGGAAGAATAAGTATTAATAAATTTGTTGAGGTCATATCAACAAATCCGGCAAAAATATTTGGGCTGTACCCAAGAAAAGGTACTATAGCTGTAGGGTCAGATGCGGATATAGTTATAATTGATCCTAATAAAGAGGTAGTGCTTACAAAGAATATTCTTCATGAAAATGTGGATTATACTGCCTACGAAGGCATGAAACTTAAGGGATATCCGATACTTACTTTAGTCAGAGGAAAAGTTGTTGCCAAAGACAATAAATTTCTTGGAGAAGTAGGATACGGAAAATTTATAAAAAGATCAATTAGATTATAATATATAAAGCAAAAGTTCTGATACATTACCGATGTTCCAAAAATCCTTGAAGATTGGATATTTTGTGACATCGTTAATGTAAGAACTTTATTGCATTATATAAAGCTCTATGGCTCTCAGCAAGTCATAGAGCTTTAAATTTATTTTAAGAGTATAATATAAATTGGAAGTATTGTATTAGCAAAGAGCTTGTATTAAAATTAATATTTATGAGGGTTTTATATCGAGAACGAAAAAGTTTTATTTGTGGCTGACACATTTAAATAAAAATTGATCTGGATTTCAGTTTAAAATAATGACAGTAAAGGAGGCGAAGGGCATTATGATTACTCGAAACAGAAACATTGATATGACAAGAGGTCCTCTGTTTAAAAAAATCTTAATCTTTGCCTTGCCAATTATGGCAATGTATATTCTGCAGCTGATGTTTAATACAGCTGACATGGTAGTGGTAGGGCGGTTTTCCGGCAGCAAGGCACTCGCAGCAGTAGGTTCTACCGGTTCTCTTATCAATCTTATTATTACCCTATTTATGGGATTGTCAGTAGGTACAACCGTCATCGTGGCTCAAGACTCCGGAGCCGGTAAAAAAGATGATGTTAGCAAATCTGTTCACACTTCAATCGCTATCAGTATTATAGGAGGCCTTATTGTTATGGTGGCCGGAATATTCCTTTCCAAGCCTTTGCTTAACATGATGGGCACACCAGAGGATATTATAGGGCTTTCCACGTTGTATATGAAAATTTATTTCATAAGTACTCCTGCAACAATGGTATACAATTTTGCAGCAGCTATTCTGCGCGCTGCGGGTGACAGCCGACGTCCAATGTATTATCTAGTCATTACAGGAACCCTACATGTAATATTAAATCTATTCTTTGTAATTGTACTGCACATGAGTGTAGCAGGAGTGGCAACAGCAACGGTTATTTCGGAGTATCTTTCCGTGGTGCTTATTATAATGTGCCTGATGAGATGCGATGGAGGACTACGTTTTATACCTAAAAAAATGCGCATTGATAAGGAAAAACTGAAGATCATTATAAGAATAGGTCTGCCTGCAGGAATGCAAGGACTTTTATTCTCTATTTCTAATGTACTTGTTCAGTCAGCGGTTAATTCTTTTGGCTCTACTATGGTTGCAGCAAGTGCGGCTGCAGGAAATGTGGAAAACTATATAGGAACTACAATGAATGCCTATTATAATGCAGCTATTTCCTTTACCGGACAGAACATGGGAGCAAAGAAGTATGATAGAATTGATACTATTGCAAAGGTGAGTACCATATTGGTATTCGCTACCTGGATACTCTTAGGAGGTGCAATTTTACTCTTTGGAAGGCCTCTTCTAAGCATCTATACTTCCGACCCCGCAGTAATAAAACTTGGGATACTGAGAATGAATATAATGATAGCTGCATTTTTTACCTGTGGAATTATGAATGTATTTCCAGGTCTTACCCGCGGAATGGGCTATTCAATAATGCCTATGCTTTCAACTCTTATCGGTGCCTGCCTAATGAGAATTGTTTGGCTTGTTACAATATTTAAATGGTATCCTACAGAAGTTATTCTCTTTTCATGCTATCCTGTGACCTGGACACTGGCAGGGCTTGGTCAGGTAGGAATTTATTTTTATGCAAGACGTCAGATTAGAAAGAATACTGAACCTGTTGTTGAAGTAGCCAAGATGTAAAACTGTCACTGACTAAGTATGGAGTTATGGCAAAATCACTGTCAGATTTAAAGTAAATAATGATAAATAAAAAACAGTTGGAGAGACAACTGTTTTTTTATTTTCAGAGATAAATTTCTTTTTTTATGAGGAATTTTACAATATCACATAAAATTCACATAATTATCTGATAATGCTGCAACAATTTGATTATATAATTTAGTCAATAAATGAAATTGTATTTGAAAATTGGGGTGAGAGAATTATGTATGGAAAAACTTATTCTTTAGTAGTGCCCGTGTATAATGAGGAACTTGTTATTTCTGAGAGCTATAAAAGATTAAAGCAGGTTATGGAACAAACTGAGGAAGAATATGAAATTATATTTGTAAATGATGGAAGCAAAGATAGGACAAGAGAAAAATTAGAGTCTATATGTGGAGAAGATGAGAATATAAGACTTATAAACTTTTCTAGAAATTTTGGACATCAAGCCGCAATTACCGCTGGCATGGAATTATCTTTAGGACAGGCTATTATTGTTATTGATGCAGATTTACAGGATCCTCCTGAAGTAATTTTAGGCATGATAAGAAAATGGAAGGATGGTTATGAGGTTGTTTATGGAAAAAGGGCAAAGAGAGAGGGAGAAACCTTTTTTAAGAAATTTACAGCTAAAGCCTTCTATAGAATTTTAGGAAGCATGACTAATATTGAAATTCCTGTGGATACGGGAGATTTTAGATTGATTGATAGAAAAGTTTGTGATGCACTTACTTCACTTCCTGAGAAAAATAGATATGTAAGAGGGCTTGTTAGCTGGGTTGGTTACAAGTAGACCTATGTAGAATTTATAAGACAGGAAAGATTTGCAGGTGAAACCAAATACCCTTTGAAAAATTAGCAGTGGTAAACAATCAAACTTTTAGGCATATTAACAAATTCGGTTTTGTGGGATGCCTAAACACCTTGATTGATTTTGGAATCTTTTCAGTCCTAAATGGTGTGTTTGGAATTAACTATGTAGTAAGCCAGATTTTATCGTATTCTAGCGGTACCTTAAATAGTTTTTTCTGCAATAAGTTCTGGACCTTTAAGGATACGAGAACTAATAAAAAAACCTTAAATGAAATTATTCAGTTTATTACTGTTAATTTAGCCTCGCTAAGTGTGAGTATATTAGGTTTAAGCCTGCTGTATATATTATGTATTTGCTTGCCGGCACAATATCAGTGAAAAAAAGAATTGCACATTTAGCTTTAGGTACAGCAATTTTGCTTGCAGTATCTTTTTCCTGGGCTCTTATTGTGGATTCTATACCTGCAAGCAGTCGTCCTTATGTTGGAAGCAGCAATAATAATACAGAAATGGGTCTTATTATTGGTCATAACGGCTCAGAAAGGCTTAGCCTTGGAAGTTTATTTGGAGGCAGCAATAATCAACAGGGGCAAGGAGGACCTGGAGGTTTTAGTCAGGGAGGCCTAGGACAAGGAGGTCCCAGAAATCCAGGACGGGGAGGTCAAGGTGCGCCAGGCATGGGTGGAGGTTTTCAAGGCGGAGGTCCGGGAAGCAGTAGCGGACTAGCAGGTACCTTTGGAAATCAAACTAAGGCAGGGATTACACGTTTATTCTCTAAAAACATACTTTCAGATCAAATCGTTTGGTTTATACCACTTGCGTTTATTGGATTTATAGCAGCGGGGGTAAAAGAAAAACTGAGAATCAAATTAGATAATGATAAAAAACAGGCACTGGTTTTATGGTTTATGTGGCTGTTTCCTGAATTTATAATTTCAGCTTTAATACAGGATTATTCCATCCTCATTATTTAACAATGATGGCTCCTCCTGCAGCAGCTTTATCCGGAATCGGAATTGTGACTATGTGGGAAATGTACAAAGAGGGAGGCTGGAAAGCTTGGTTCCTGCCAGCAGCTTTACTTATTAATGGCTTGGTACAACTGATAATGCTTTCTTATTTCATAAACTCCTCACATATAGTTAAAATATTGTTAGTTTTATTAATTGTTTTGTGCTTTGTACCTGCACTTATAATGGTTGGTGCTAAGCTTCTGAAAAAAGATTTAACTAAAATAAATAAGCTGCTTGTGTCCTTAGGAGTAGCAGGAATTCTTGTATCACCTTTAGCTGGCTCTGGTGCTGCAATGTTTTATCCAGTAGATTCAACAAACCCTTCAGCAGGCATGGAGCTTCTGCCGTCACAGCAATCCTCAAACCAAGCTTCGACTGGAGGTATGATGAGAAATAACGACCGTGGGTTTGGCTTTGATAATATAAACACAGAGGATTTAGTTAAGTTTTTAAACAATCACAAAGTGAATGGAAAAGCTCAAATTGTGGTAAGTTCATCAAATACTGCAGAAAACCTTACAATAAATACTGATTTATATGTTGCTTCCCTGAGCGGATTTATGGGAAATGAAACTGTTATGAGCCTGGATCAATTTAAAGCTCTTGTAAAAAATGGAGAAATACGATATGTTTTAGCAGGTGATAACGGTAGGGGGAGCTCTGACAGTGAAATTATGACATGGGTTCAGCAAAATGGAAAGCTGATTTCATATGGTGCAGATTCATCCGATGGCTCAAGTCAAAATAGCTCAGAACAATTATATGATTTAGCTGATAGTGTTAACAATTAAGCGGGGTACTTAAAGTATCCTGCTTCATTATTTTAAAGTATTCTATCTTTAAAAATAACAGGTTGATAAAATTTATCAACCTATCTATGAACTTTATAATATAGATGAATTATAAAAAGAATTAAAACACAGCAAAGAAGTAAGCATTTAAGCCGTTTCATGGTAATTTTGGCTCATAGTTTTAAATTTTTGCTTTATAACTATATTTGGCATGTTTATTGCTAAATATATAATTGAAAATAAATTTATAATTTGTAGGGGGTAACTAAAATGATATCAAAGCAAATAATTGTGGAAAATAAAACAGGAATACATGCTAGACCGGCGGCTGTGTTTGTAAAGACAGCAGCAAGCTTTAAGTCAAATATAACAATTTCAAAAGACGGAAGAACAGGCAATGCAAAATCAATGATAAATATATTATCACTAGGTTTAACAAAGGGAAGCAGCATAACAATTTCCGCTGAGGGTGAAGATGAAAAAGCAGCAGTAGATACACTTATAAAACTAGTTGAATCAAAGTTTGGAGAAGAATAGCTATAGTAAAAATTATCAACTTTTTATTTTTCTTGATAAAAAATATCAAGCTGAAGAAAATGGAGGTAAAACCTTTGAGAATAGTATTACTAGGTGCACCGGGATCGGGAAAAGGGACCCAGGCTAAATTGATTTGTGATTATCTTAAAATTCCACATATATCAACTGGTGACTTATTTCGTGCACAGATAAGAGATAACACTCCTTTAGGAATTAAAGCTAACGAGTATATTCAAAAAGGTGATTTAGTACCGGATGAACTTACAATCTCAATAGTTAAGGAAAGTCTTAATAAAGAAGAAAATAAAGGTGGATTTTTACTTGATGGATTTCCTAGAAACTTGCATCAAGCAAAAACGCTTCAATTAATATTAGCTGATAATAAACAATACATTGATAAGGCTTATTTAATTAATGTTTCAAAAGACACAGTTTTAGAAAGAATAGCGGGAAGAAGATTTTGCAGTAATTGCGGAGCCAGCTATCATATAAGCTTTAATCCTTCAAAACTTAAAGATAAATGCGAGGCTTGCGGCGGAAACTTAATTCATAGAAATGATGATGAGGAACATATAGTTTTAGACAGACTGACGGTTTACAATAAATCCATACAGCCAGTATTAAATTTATATAAAGAGTTTGGCATTCTAGAGACTATAGAGGGTAATGCCAGTGCTTTTGATATTTTTGATAATATATGCAGTACTTTGAAGGCTGTATAGATAGGTAAATTCTGATCTATAGCTGATGGAATATTTCTTAATAGAGTAATAGAATAAAGATTTCATTAATAAAATAATATGATATTTAATAAAGCTGGGGGTAGCGAAGTTGAACGACTTATCAAACTGTCCTTTGTGGACTGATAAGCACACATCAGCCTGGAGCATGGTTCATGAAGCTGTTAGATGCATTAGAGCGGGAGAGCACAGGAAGATAAATGCTATTTGGCTTGAGGCCACGGGCTGTTCAGGCAATATTATTTCACTTTTGGATGCAACCGACCCTGATATATTATTTTTTCTAAGGGAAATGGTGAATCTAACCTACAACAACAGCATAATGGCTAAAGAAGGCGAAATTGCCTTTGAGGAGTTTATAAAAACCCTGGAAACAGAATTCATATTATTAGTTGATGGAGCTGTAGCATTAAAAAATAATGGAAACTACAGTATTGTTGCTAAATACAAAGGAAAGGAAATAACTGCTCTGGAGGCGATTAAAATGGCAGGGGAAAAGGCTAAATATGTTTTGGCTGTGGGAACCTGTGCCTCCAGCGGCGGAATTTCAGCTGCAAGACCTAACCCTTCAGAAAGTGTGAGTTTAAGCACTGCACTAAAAAGGGATGTAATCAACCTTCCCGGATGTCCTTGTAACCCAGCCTGGGTTATAGGAACTGTTGCTCATATCATTACAAAAGGAAAACCTGAGGTAGATAATATGAAAAGACCTCTTCTATTCTACGGAGTAACCATTCACGATAGATGCCAGAGAAGATCCTTCTTTGACAATGGAATTTTTGCAAAAAAGCTTGGAGATGAGACTTGCATGTTTAAGCTAGGCTGCAGAGGTCCAATTACAAGAACCGACTGCCCGACGAGAAAGTGGAACGGCAGGGTTAACTGGCCTATCGGAGGCAATACTCCCTGTATCGGATGCGCTAATTTTGCATTTCCTGATGGCATGGAACCCTTTGTAAGATATTAAAGAGCAATAGAGAGTGAAGGTGAGTTTATGAGTAGAACAATAACATTAAATCCAATTACTCGCATAAGCGGCTTTATGGATATAGAGGTAAAGGTTGAAAATAATAAAGTAGTGGATGCTAAAAGCAGCGGCCTGTTATTTAGAGGCTTTGAGAAAATGCTTTTAGGCAGATCGCCTTTTGATGCAATATATTTTACTGAAAGAATATGTGGAATTTGTTCCACAGCACATTCGGTTGTATCCACTCTTGCACTTGAAGATGCACTTGGAGTGCAGCCTAATGAAAATGACAAAATGCTGAGAGATATTATTCATGGCTGGGAGTTTATTCAAAATCATATAAGACATTTTTATCTGTATACGTTGCCGGATTTTGTGCTAACTCCGGAGGTCCAGCCTGTATCCTCTGCAGGGTTATATGATTTAAGGCTCCCGGAAGTCTTGAACAAGAAAATATCAGAGGATTACTTGGAAGCAGTAAAATTCAGCAGGCTCGCCCATCAAGGACTGGCAGTACTTGGAGGAAAGGCACCTCACAATCATGGAGTTTTCGTGGGCGGAGTAACGGAAGGACTAGATGCTTCAAAGCTTATACATCTAAAATACTTAGTTTCTGAAACAAAGGACTTTATTAGTAACAGGATGCTGGAAGATGTGAATATTATAGCTGAGTACTATAAGGACTATTTTAACATGGGCATAGGTTATGGAAATCTGATGAGCTATGGAGTATTCGACACATATAAGGAAAAAGAAATAAGCTATGTAAATCCCGCTGTTTTGATTAACGGGCAGATAGGTAACTTTGAACAGATAAAAATAACTGAAAATATATATAACTCCTGGTACAGAGGTGAAACAGTTCAGGATAATCTATTTGGAAGTTTTACACAAGATGATATGAACAAAGCTCAGGCGTACAGCTTTGTAAAAGCGCCACGCTATCAAGGCCATCCTATGGAAGTTGGTCCTCTTGCCAGAATGATATTAAGCGGTAATTATGAAAATAAGATATCAATGATGGACAGAACTATTGCAAGAGTTTTGGAAACTAAAAAGGTAATAGAAATAATTGAGGGACTGCTTGAAAGAGTCAGTTTTGAACCAGTAGGACAGAGACAGTATGACATACCTGACAGCTCAAGAGGCAGTGGACTTAAAGATACTACAAGAGGTTCTTTAGGACATTGGGTGTCTATTGAAAATAAGGCAATAAATCATTACAACATAATCACACCAAGTGCGTGGAACTGCTCGCCAACAGATTCTAAGGGAGTAAGAGGAGTAATTGAACAGGCTCTTATTGGTACAGAGCTTCAAAATCCTGAGCAGCCTGTTGAAATAGGAAGAATTGTAAGATCCTACGACCCATGTATATCCTGTGCTACACACGTTATTAGTGATAGATTTAAACCGGTGGAAATCATAATATGACCGTAAAAATAATAGCAATAGGAAACAGACTCATGGGTGATGATGGATTGGCTGTTCATACAATTGAAAAGCTAAGTGAAAAATTTGAAGAAAACGATATAAAAGTAATCATCGGTGAGACAGACTTTGAATATTGCCTTGGAAAAATTGAAGAAAACGATTATATAATTATAGTTGATGCAACCTGGTTTGGAATTGAGCCGGGGACAGTAACGGTTAATAGTTTAAAGGATATTTATAGGTTAAGTGCTAGTCAAAGTTTGTTTTCTCAACATGGATATAGCCTTATAAAAGCTCTTGAAATTTCATATAGATTTATCGACGGCATAATAGTAGGTATAGAGGGTGAAAACTTTGAATATTCCCTATCTCTAAGCAATGATATTAAAGATTCCTTTGATAATATATGTAATAAAGTTTATGAAACTATATGCAGCAAGATAGAAGTTTAGAGACGTATAGAAGCAGGGTGCAGTGATGTATCCTGTATTTTTTATTTGAGTATGTTAAAATAGTCTTATTATGTTATTTTATGGCGGGGTATATATGAGAGTTGCAGTAGTTAATTTTAATTCCAAGAAAAATATTGATGTCAATATTATTTTAATGAAAAAGTATATATGTGATGCCATCAACAATAAAGTTGATTTAATTATATTTCCTGAATTGTGTTTAACAGGCTATCAATATTATATGGATAATATAACTCTATTAAGTAAACAGGAATTAGATAATGTTATTGATTTATTTTTAGAGCTCTCAAATAGAAATAATATCTATATTTGTTTTGGGACTCCTTCATTTGGTAAAGAAAAAATATTCAATTCAGCTATCATCATCGGCCCTGACAAAACAGTTAAGGTATATAATAAAATTCACTTATACGGCGACGAGCATAAGATATTTTCAAAAGGTACTAAGCCGATGATTTTTGAAACAGAATTTGGGAAAATAGGCTTTGGAATTTGTTATGATACTATAAACTTCCCGGAGTTAATCAGATATTATGCTTACAAGGGTGTAAATTTATATATTAATCTTTCTGCTATATATTTATCAGACCTAAAAAGTTCCAAAGATTATCTAAGGACAGTAATAGAATATCATGTTCAAAGCAATGGCATATATTTAGCAAGCTCAAATGCTTGCGGTATGCAAAATGATGAAAAATTTTTAGGCTGCAGCTGTGTCGTTGGTCCAGATGCTGAAAATGAGATTCCCATTCATTATTATTGTAATTCTAAGTTATCAATTAAACCAAATATGTTTACAGCTGATATAGAATTAGATGAAAACTTGAGATTTATTTATGATGGGAATAGATTCAATCGGGTTCCTGATTATGATATAGAATTGTATAAATCTTGGTATAATCAATATGGAATTTAGATTGAAGGTTTATTTTTTATAAAATATTAATGAACATATTATCAAAGAGCGTGGGCAGATTTTGCAAATTAAATCTATCCATGCTCTTTTGTTATATAAATTCTAAAGAAGTTATATATATAAATTCTTATATTCTTTTCTTCCTAACTAAAAATTTTATTGTGCAGTCTTATAATATAAGTCATAATTGTATTATATTAGAAGTTTTGTTGTGGGGTAGAGAAATATGTTTGTAGAGAATAATGTGAATTTTAAAAATAAATCTTCAAAGCGAGATATTGAAATGTCAAATCAAAGAATCATGAATGATGATGAAAAATATCGCTGTGTAAGCAATGAAGGTGAAATCCCTTTTGATAATTATATAAAAATTGATAATTCTAATCTTTCCGCGGAGGTTGTTGCATTGATGATAAAAGAGAGGTTTGGTTTATAAAGACTATAAGGCATAATTGTTATGATATTTTCATTAATTAAAAATATGATATAGAAAACTTAAAATGAGGTGTTGAAATGCTTAAAACAGACAGATGTGTACTAAGAGGTTTTGAAGAAAAGGATATAGACTCTTTCATGATTTATAGAAACAATGATGAATGGATGAAGTATCAAGATTTTAAAAATTTAACAAAAGATGAGTATAGAAAATCACTATTAGTTCCTTTAAATATAGAAAGGGGAATGCAGGTTGCTGTTGCAGATAGAGCTACAGATGAGCTTCTAGGGGATTTATATCTGGCAAAAAAAGATAAAACTATTACAATTGGATATTCAATCAATCCAATTTATGCTCGTAAAGGTTATATAAGCGAAGTTTTGAAGGCTTTATTGCCGAAACTTAAAGAGTGCTATCCTGGCTGTGAAATAGTGGCAATGACTGAAAAAGAAAATATTGCTTCAAAAAATTTACTTCTTAAACTAGGTTTTGTATATGATGGATGGATAGAAAAGTGGCAGTCGGAAGTTTATGTTTATTCAAAATGATTAAAAGACTTGATTATGAGTACAATATTATCATAAAGTCTGCGGTGAAATTGAATGAAATAGTTAATAAAGGAAATAACTAATAGAAATATTAACATAAGGCTTATCGATTAGGTAGGCCTATATTTTTTTAAATTTATAACTTCAATATTATAAAGTGGTGAAATTTATTTATAGAGTATTGATTTAGTGCTTAAAAAGGGAGAATGCGGATATGAGAAGAGCTGCTGTTTCAGTTGTTATTTGCATTATGATAACTTTGATATACAATCCTTTGAAAATAAAGGCTTATTTAAATAATGATGTAAAAGTAAAAGATGCAGTGGTTTTTGTGAAAAATGGACATATAATTTATAAATCTTTAAAGGATGGCTATCAAAAGGATATTGGTGAAGGTCAGGAGCCAAGTATATCTCCAAATGGAGAATATATAGCGTTTATAGGAACTAAAAGATATATAAAAGAAATAAGAAAAAACGTAAAAGTTGAGGTTAATTTGCAAAATGTATATATGGTTGATAAAAATAATTTTTCTATTGTAAAACGGTTAACTGACAATACTCCCCTTAAAGATATAGATGAAGCAAAGTGGTTAAAGAGTATCACTGAATCTAAGGAGGAACAGATATTATCTTTTAGTGGGAGATTTTGCTACAGAAGTCCATACTGGAGCGAGAATTCAAAAAATATATTTGTCAGGAGGCTGGATTTTCTTGATAATAATACAGGATTAATAGAAATTAAGATATAAAAAACTTGGTTTTTCTATGCATCTTAATAAAATAACACATATTTTTCACATAATTTATCTAAAATCCTCACTAAATTTTGTGTTACAATGTAATAAATCCTAAAGTTGAGGTGATAAAATTGGCTAAAAAGATTTATCTAGTTGAAGATGAAAAAAGTCTTAATATATTGCTTGAGAAATATCTGCAAAGAGAAGGATATGAAGTAACCACTTTTTCTGATGGACTGTCTGCACTTGATAGAATAAAAGATATGCCGGACCTTTGGATACTTGATATTATGCTTCCTGGAGTTGATGGCTATGAGCTGATTAAAGCTGTCAAAGCTAATAATAAAAATACGCCTGTGATATTTATGTCTGCGCGAAATGAAGAATTAGACAGGGTAGTTGGACTAGAGCTAGGAAGTGACGATTATTTATCTAAACCATTTTTGCCTAGAGAACTTGTTATAAGAACAAACAAGCTTATGGAAAGAGTTTACGGAGATAACCCGGCTGAAATGGCAGATTCAGTGTTAAATATATCTGGATACAAAATAAGCAAAAATCAAAGAACAGTCTTCTTAAATGATGAAGAGATACAGCTTACTAATAAGGAATTTGAGCTTTTAAGCTATTTTTTTGAAAATAAAAATAATCTTATTTCACGAGAGCAGATTTTAGTAAGTGTATGGGGAGATGACTACTTTGGTTCAGATAGAGTAGTTGACGATACAATAAGAAGATTAAGAAAAAAGATGGATAAACTGGCTTTGGAAACTGTTTATGGATATGGTTATAAATTGGTGAATAAATGATGAAAAAATTAAAAGATAGATTTAAATTTAAATCTTTAACCATGAGGATATGGACTACCTTTACAGTTATTATATTGATAATTATTTTTTGTATTTCGTTATTATATTTATTTGCCTTTAGAAAAATAAATGAAAGCGCTAGAATTCAAGATTTGAAGGGCGTTCATGGTTTTCTGCTAAACGGTAATAACTTTAGTGCTGCAGATGCCAACAGATTTGACGAGTTTAAAAATCTTAAAGGAAGTAATAACTTTATATTAAATGTAAATGATAGTAAAACACAAATAGAGGATTTAAATAAAAGAGATCATGTACCGCCGCAGGGGAAAGATATGACGGGACCGCATCCACAGGATTTTATTAATGATAACGAAGTTAAAATGTGGATGGCAGGTTTTGTACAAAACAGCAATATGTACGAAAAGGAATTTAATCAAACTTATAAGAATGTTAGATTTTTATTTATAATAAGCTCTGTAAATAACGGCGAATCAGGAAAATCATATTTGATAACGTATATGCCAAATAGAGAAGATAACAATTTGTTTTATATGTTTATAATTGTAGGAGTTGTATTTATCGCCATAGGTTTTATAGCATCAAAGATTGTTGCTCAGTTTATTGCAAAGCCGCTTAAGGAACTTGAAGCATTTACTAAGAAAATTGCCCGAAAGGATTGGAAGGAACCTATAGCAGTAAGAAGCGAAGATGAAATAGGAAGTCTTGCAGCTTCTATGAATCAGATGCAGAAGGAATTAAAAAAGGCGGATGAAGAAGAAAAAACATTTTTGCAGAGTATTTCACATGATTTAAAGACTCCTGTTATGGTTATAATGAGCCATGCAGACGCAATAATAGACGGGGTTTATATTGACTCTGTTGAAAACACTGCTGAAATAATAAGAGATGAAGCTATTGGTCTTGAGAAAAAAATAAAGCAGATATTGTATTTAAATACCCTAGATTATGTTCTTGAAAATAATAGTGAGGATATTGAAATTAACTTTAAAGAGCTGCTCCTTCATATAACAAGCAGATTTGAAGTTGTTAATAGTAAAATAGACTGGAATTTGGATTTGCAGGATGTAAATATTAACGGAAATCTGGATAAGGTTAAGGTTGCTGTTGAAAATGTTCTAGAAAACGGCCTTAGATATGCAAAAGAACAAATTTCAGTAAGTTTAAGCAGACAGGAAGACTTTGCGTTACTTGAAATATACAATGACGGCCCCAATATAGATTCAAAGCATATAGATCATATTTTTGACAACCTTTATAAAGATAAGACGGGCAACTTTGGTTTAGGCCTTGCCATCACAAAGAAAATTATAGATTTTTACGGCGGAGAAATAAAAGCTGTTAACAGAGAAAATGGAGTAAGCTTTATAATTAAATATCCTGTTTTAAATGAAGATAACCAGCAGTAATGCTGGCTATTTTTTTATCACACAAAGTTCACATATTTATTTGATACTCATGCAACAATTGGCAGATATAATCCTTATATAGATGAGAGAAGGATAGTGGAGGCATGACAATTAATAATTGTCATGGACCTATAAGGAATACAGGAGGGTTAATAATGAAAAGTAAATTAATTAAAGCGATTGTTACAGGAGTTATTGTTATTGCAGTTGGATTTGGAGGTTACTACGGCTATAAGAGCTATTTTGCTGCAAAGCCTGCATCAACATCAACGGTTCAGAATATACAGGTTACTGCTAAAAAAATGAACCTTCAGGTTACGGTTCAAGGAACAGGAGCTGCTTATGCTTCAAATACAAAGGATGTAATGCCTAATAATAATGGAACAATATCAGGCTTATCTGTAAAGGTGGGAGATACAGTAACTGCCGGACAAAAGCTTTTTACTGCTGATAGTGATCAGCTTAAAAATGCAGTAACAACAGCGAAGAACAACGTAACTAAACAGAGCCTTACTTTAGCAAGCGATGAGAGTGCCGAGAAAGTAGATGATAATAAAGTAGCTATGGACAAGTTATCTTTAAGCGATGCAAAAACTCAATTAAGCGACGCTAATAAAGCAGTAAGCAATATGACAGTTACAGCACCTATAGGTGGAGTTGTTACCGCTGTAAACAACACTAATGGAGACAGTGCTCAATCAGCAAAGGCAGTGTTAACCATAGTAGACATGACTTCAATAAAAGTAAAGGTGTCTGTAGACGAGCTTAATATTAATAATGTTAAAATAGGACAAAAATCCGAAATAAAGTTTGATGCCATAAAAGGTAAGACCTATGAGGGGGCAGTCGAAACTATAGCACAAACAGGCACTACTTCAAACAATGTAACAACTTATGATGTAGTAGTAGCTGTTAAAGACCCGACAGGAATAAAGCTTGGTATGAATGCAAATGTAACTATTTCAATTGACAGCAAGGAAAATGCATTAGCAGTACCAGTAGAGGCTGTAACAGAAAGCAATGGTAAAAAGTATGTCAGAGTAGCAGATAGCAGCACTACTGCAGCTCAAAATAGTAATAATCAGCAAGGAAGCTCTGCACAGAGCAGTTCTAATGGAGGAAAACAGGTAGAAATTAAAACAGGACTTGAAACAGATAATTATATTGAAGTTACAGAAGGACTTTCAGACGGTGATAAGCTTGTAGTAAAACTGCCTTCCACAAGCAGCAGTTCAAACAGTAATAAAAATAATATGGGCGGCTTTGGCGGAGCAGACATGATGGGTGGCGGCAGACCAGAAGGAGGACCACAGGGAGCACCATCAGGAGGATCACAGGGAGGAAATCAAGGCGGCGGTAAATAATAATTTGCTAAGCTTTGTTTTATCGGGAGGTTTAAAATGGAACATCAATTAAATAAAAAAGCTATGATAGAAATGACTAATATAGAAAAGGTATATAAGATGGGAAGCAGCAGCTTTAAAGCCTTAGATTCTGTTGACCTGACCATATATAAAGGAGAATACACTGCAATAGTTGGCCCTTCCGGAGCTGGTAAGTCTACACTTATGAATATTATAGGCTGCCTTGATACTCCAACAAACGGTGAGTACATTTTGGATGGACTTAATACAAAATGCAGCGACAATAAGCTGGCGGAGATAAGGAATAAAAAGATAGGTTTTATATTTCAAAATTATAATTTGCTTGCGAAATTAAGCATACTGGAGAACGTGGAACTGCCATTAATATATTTAGGATATTCCAATAGAGAAGTTAGGGAAAAGGCAAAGCTTGCACTTTCTAGAGTAGGGCTTGAAACTCATTTAAAGCATAAGCCTTCCGAGCTTTCCGGAGGTCAGATGCAGAGAGTTGCCATAGCTAGAGCATTAGTAACTGATCCACAAATAATTCTCGCAGACGAGCCAACGGGAGCACTGGACAGCAAAACAGGAAAAGAAGTACTAAAAATGCTTACAGACTTAAATAATGAAGGAAACACTATAATAATGATTACTCACGATAAAGAAATAGCTTCTTATGCAAAGAGGATGATTACAGTAAGAGATGGAAAAATTACTTCCGATGAGATTAATAAAAAGGAGATGAGAGCATGAAAATTACAAGACTAATAAGAATGGCACTATCCTCAGTTTGGAATAACAAGATGCGCTCATTTCTAACAATGCTTGGAATAATTATAGGCATTTCCTCGGTAATTGTTCTTGTAGGTATGGGACAGGGAACTCAGAAGCAGGTTAGCGACCAAATAGAGAAGCTTGGAACTAATTTAATAACAGTAAATATTACAGGAAATAGAACTCCTACAATAACAGATGAGGAGCTTGAGGAGCTAAAAACAAAACCGGGAATAAAAGAGATTGCACCAACAATTTCTCAAGGAAATATCAATATTAAAGCTGGAGAAAAAACTAGTACTACAACTATTGAGGCATCTACACCAAATTATGCAGAAATAAGAAAGCTAACAGTAGCTTCAGGAAGATTTATAAATCAAAGGGATGTTGACAGCAGATTAAATGTGCTTGTAATCGGAACTGAAACTGCTCAAAATATTTTCGGTTACACAAATGTTACAGGAAATACAATGTATGTAAATGGTATAGAGTTTACTATAGTTGGAGTACTTCAATCATCAGGAACTTCAAGTCAGGGTTCCAGCGATGATAGAATTATAGTTCCGTTATCAACAGCAGAGAGATTATTAAAAACAGCTAGCGCAAAAACTTTTTATATAGAAGCTGAGAGTAAAGACAAGGTTGATACTGCAAAGGCTTATTTACAGCTATTCTTAAATAAAAAATACAAAATAAACAGCAATAGTAACAGTACAACTACAAGAAGTTATTACAGAGTTATGGATCAGACAAGTCTTTTAGATACTGCAACTTCTACCAGTAAGAGTATGACTACAATGCTTGCCGGTATAGCTGCTATATCATTAATTGTAGGTGGAATAGGGATCATGAATATAATGCTTGTTTCAGTAATTGAAAGAACAAGGGAAATAGGAACAAGAAAGGCTATCGGGGCCAAAAGAAGAACAATACTCACTCAATTTCTTATTGAGGCAGCTAGTGTAAGCGGATTTGGAGGAATACTTGGAGTTTTATTAGGATACTTTGGCTCCTATCTTGGACAAAAGTTTTTCAGTACAACTATACTGATTTCTAATAATATTGTAATTGCAGCATTTATATTCTCAGTACTTGTCGGTATAGTATTTGGCATATATCCTGCAAATAAGGCTTCAAAATTAAATCCAATAGATGCTTTAAGATTTGAATAAAAATTTAACATGTTACTTAAAGTTATAAATAAAGTTACAATAATATATCAGAATAAATTCAAACTGGGGGAAGGCAAGATGAGATTTTTTAAGAACATTAAATTAGGGCAAAAAATAGGTATACTTTCAGCAAGTTTTTTAATCTTTCTTTTAGTAATTGGAGTAGTATCAGTAAAGCAAATTTCTAATGTTAATTCAAAGGTTATTGAATTAAATGATTCGAGGCTTGCTCCCATTGTTTATTTGGATGGAATTAAATCTGACGTTGAGTATATAAGAGCTCAGGCTAATTCAATAATGGATGCCAGAGGTGATGAGAAAGCTATGAAAACAGTGCAGGACGATATGGCTTCTCGTGCAGCTTCGCTTGAAAAGAAGATGGAAACCTATAAAAATAATGCTGAGTATAAGACCTTCATGGAAAAATATAATGCATTTATAGCTTCAAAGGATACATTTATAAAAGATAATGGAGCTAATGCAACTCAAAATACGCAAGCTAATGGACAGCCGGGACCTCCACAGGGAATGACTGAATTTGACAGCACAAAAAAAGAATTAGTTACTGCATTAGATAAAATTATTGCTGATCAGTCTGCAGCTGCTAAGCAGACCTACAATGACAGCAAACTAGTTTACAGTAATACAATCAAGGCTGTTATTATTTTATTGGCTATATGTGCAGTTATAACAATAGTTTTATCTGTAGTTATAATAAGATCAATAATCGTTCCAGTTGGACAGGTTACAAAGAAGCTTAAAGAGGTATCACAAAATAACGGTGACTTAACTCAAAGAATAGGCTATGAAAGCAAGGATGAGATAGGAGAGCTTAGCAGAAGCTTTGACTTATTTATAGAAAGATTGCACAGTATTATTAAAGAAGTATCCTCTTCAGCAAAAACTATCACTTCTTCAAGTGAGCAGTTAGCTTCAGCAACCAGTATCACAACACAGGCACTAGAGCAAATATCAGGTACTGTTGTTGAGATAGCTTCAGGAACCTCTGATGGTGCTGCAGCTGCAGAAGAAACAATGGCAAGTCTTTCGGAAGCAGCAAAGTTTTCAGAAGCAACTTCGTTATCAAGTAAGAATACTACGGATAATAGCAGAAAGGCTGAAGATGCAGCAAAGGATAGTGCAGAGAAAATATCTGAAATTGTTTCTTCTATTAAGGAAATTGCAGTATCATCAAAAGAAGTGTCTGTAATAATTAATGATCTGGATGATTCTTCTAAAAAGATAGGCGATATAATTCAAATTATAACAGCAATTTCTGAGCAAACTAACCTTTTAGCACTTAATGCAGCTATAGAAGCAGCTAGAGCAGGAGAAGCGGGAAGAGGCTTTAATGTGGTGGCAGATGAAATAAGAAAGCTTGCTGATGAGAGCAATAATGCAGCAAATGAAATTTCTAAGCTTATAAAAGAAAACCAGTCAAAATCAGCTACAGCGGTAAACTCTGTTGGTCAAGTTGAAGAAAAAGTATCGCTTGGAGTTGAAAAAGCTTCTGAGGCTTCACGCAGCATAGAAAACATAATTGAAAGTATTCAGCATATTGTAAGTGAAATAGAACAGATTGAAGATGCTAATGAGCAGCAGGCTCAAAGCACAAAAGAAATAGAAAGAGCTATAGGCAATATTGCTGATACTTCAAATGAAATAGCCGGTGGTACAGAAAACATTAGTGCAAGTATAGAAGAGCAGTTAAGCACTATGACAGAAATAGAAAAGACTACGGAAGGCTTGTCAGAAATGGCTAAAAAATTAAGTGAGCTTACTTCAGGATTCACAGTATAATATTAAAGGGGATGTTTTGAAACATCCCCTTTAAATTTATCTAGGCTTATTTTTCCATAATTTATTTAGTCTATCCTTAATTCTTCCTTCAACTCCATTTTCAGTAGGCTTGTAGTAAATCTTATTTTTATGAGAATTTGGCAGATACTGCTGTTCTACAAAGCCGCCATAAGCGTGGGGATAAAGATAGCCGATTCCACGGTTAAGCTTTTGAGCTCCTTTATAATGGGCATCCATAAGATAGAGTGGAATTCCAGAATCTCTATGCTGCTTAACATCGCTAAGAGCTGAATCAATAGCCATTATAGAGGCGTTGGACTTTGGTGCACAGGCAGCATAAATAGCAGCTTGTGATAAATTTATTCTGCACTCGGGCATTCCTATCATATGGGCCGCTGTCATTGCGCTTGTAGCTACAACAAGAGCCATTGGATCGGCGTTGCCCACATCTTCGGAAGCAAATATTACAATTCTTCTTGCCACAAATACAGGATCTTCACCAGCATCCAGCATCTTTGAAAGATAATAAACTGCTGCATCCGGATCGCTGCCTCTCATGGATTTTATAAATGCGCTTATTGTGTCATAGTGATTATCACCGTTTTTATCATATAAAGTCATCTTCCTTTGGATACATTCTTTAGCGTCCTCTACGGTAATAACAATTTTGTTATTTTCTTTTTTTGAGGTCTTAACAGCCATATCTAAAGCATTAAGTGCCTTTCTAATATCGCCGCTGCTGTGAATAGCAAAGTATTTAAAAACATCTTCTTCAATATCCACAGAAAGACTACCAAAACCTTTTGGACTTTTTAAGGCATTCTTCAAGGCTTTTACTACATCTTCATCATTTAAAGCCCTAAGCTCAAAAATCATAGAACGTGAAAGAAGCGCATTATTTACTTCAAAGTAAGGGTTTTCAGTTGTAGCACCAATCAGAGTTATGATTCCTTTTTCAACTGAGGGAAGAAGGGAATCCTGTTGCAATTTACTGAACCTATGTACCTCGTCTAAAAACAGAATTGTTTTTCTACTGTATAGCTTTAAGCTATTTTCTGCATCCTGAACTATCTTTTTAACATCTGAAGTTCCGGCGGTTACGGCACTTAATTCTATAAAATTAGCTTTTGTCTGATGAGCTATAATCCGAGCAAGAGTGGTTTTGCCCACTCCTGGAGGCCCGTAAAATATTACTGAAGATATATTGTCTGTCATAATAGCTCTATAGAGCATCTTATCCTTAGCAAGCAAATGTTCTTGTCCTATGTACTCTTCGAGAGTTTCCGGCCTGACTCTTTCAGCCAGCGGCTTTAAAGATGTATTATTCTTTTGATTTGCTATATCAAATAAATCCATTTTTTCACTTCCTGAATTATATTAAATTAACCTTCAATAAGCTGAATTAAAACTGTAATTAGTATTATATCATACAATGAGTTAAGACATCTAGAAAGTATAATTATTGAGTTATCTGATATATATTAAAATATAAAAGGGGCTGGATCAAAACACCATTCAGTGGGTTTAAGGTGTTTGATCCGCCCTTTTTATATTAGGTGCATATTACAAATAAAGTAAGTAAGATATGGAAGTGTTTATTCTTCTTTTGTATTTTCAGATTCCTGAGTAACAGTTAGTGGGGAATCTGATGATTCTTTAGGAGAAGCTGTACCTTCATTCGACGCCTTAGCTTCTGGTTCATTAGCTGGTACTATATCTTTCAAAACAGAAAGCTTTCCAAGCAGTCCGCTAAGTATATTAGTAACATCCAGCTTTCCTTCTAATTGAGGGAAAAGCTTAACGATATCAGCTTTACTAATATATATATATTTTGATTCTTCAGGTATGTTTTCGCTGTTTTCAAACTTCTCATCCTGCTGGTTTGGCGGAAATGATTCTACATTAACAAACTGTGAAAAATTTGATAATTGACTAAGCTGTGATATAGTATCAAAAACCTTCTTATAGTTATTGTTCATAAAATTCTACCTCCTTTTAGTCGGAAGCACTTAGCAATTAAAGATTACTCGCTTCCGCTCGCTAATTGCTTGTAAAAGTCCATTTAGTGCTTTGCTCAGCCACGGGGCAGTCTAATCTCACTCGCTCACACTCGTAAACTGCCCGTAAAAGTCCATTTAGGACTTTTACCTCCTTTGAAGTAAGTAAAGGACTGTGACAAAAGTACATTTATACTTTTGTCACAGAGATTAGAATATATTATTGATTAACTGCTTCTATTCTGCCGCCAGCTTGTCTTATTCTGTTAAATATATCGTCATAATCATGGTGCTGGCTTGTACCGCATTCTCCACCTAGGAATGGAAGCCTAAGAATCAGGCATATACCTGTAGGTGAAGTAAGTTCGATAAGATTTAATAAATTTATAGTTGTGCCTGCTGGAATATATATACGGAATATTGTTCCAGGAAGCTGTCTGCAAGCATTTTGACTAATAGGCTGCAAGTTGTTTGACATCTTCGTATCCCTCCCGCTAAGTTTAATGGATTATCTCTTATATGTCTTACGTACATCTATGAATTTTACTCTTAGTGATGACATTCACCACATTCACCACCTAAGAAAGGAAGCCTTAATATTAAGCATATTCCTGAAGGAGAAGTTAGCTCTACAAGATTGAGAATATTTATAGTTGCACCTGCAGGGATATTAATTCTTAATACTGTTCCAGGTAGCTGTCTGCATGGGTCTGGATCTGGATGAGGGTGTGGATGCGGACAGTGTCTTTCAGGTGATATCTCTTGTGGTCCTTCGCATGGGCATGGATTGTAGCTGTAACTTTGCTGCATTGGTTGTCCAAATATATCGTTCATAATATACACCTCCTTTTCGTAGTACATATTATTCATGATGACTTAAAATTGTTACTAGCAAAATTAATTACTGGAAGGATTTTTTTTATGCTTATAGAATATATAATTTCTAGAAATTAGGAATTTTGCTGTGGGAGAAGCTTGATAAAATGGAGAATGAACAGAGTTTAAACAAAAGAAAATACTTTAGAGTTTATTTAGATACACCTTTATGTTCAGAAATAACAATTTCTAAAATTGACTATAAGAAGATTGATTCAAGCAGTACAAAGATTTGTGTAAATGATATTGGACCAGGAGGATTATTATTTACATCGAATTTAAAGTTTCCAGTAAATGATACTGTAGTTTTTGAGTTTTATATAAAGCTTTTAGATCAGACTATAAGAATAGAAGGAGTAATTGTTAGACAGATCCTATGGAAAAGTGATCTATTACAATATGGAGTGAACTTTGAAATGGATGATAGTAAAAGAGGAAGCCTTGTAAGGATATTAAATGAATTGGCTATTAAGCTAAGGAATAAGCGATTTCTTGTGAATAGTTCAATTTGCACAAAAAAAGATATAGTAAGGTGTTTAAAACAAAGATAAGGTAGAGGGTACTTGTTAGGTACTCTCTTTTTTATGCTCAAATGAGCACGAAATATCAAAAAAATGGCTTAAATTGTTAATGAAAACGTATTGACTTGAGCACAATGTTACTATATAATTAAATCAATCAGTCAAAAACGTTCAAAAACAATCATAAATAATCAGAGATGAGAGTGAGTGTAAATGTTCGCTGAAGAGAGACAAGAAAAAATAGCAGAGTTGTTAAAAGAAAAAAGCAGTATAAAAGTTAATGAATTATCAAATATTTTTAATGTGTCTGAATCCACTATAAGAAGAGATCTTCAAGAGATGGAAGCAAAAGGCTTATTAACTAGAACTCATGGCGGGGCTGTTGAAGTTAAAAAGACTAACTTTGAACCTACCTTTGAAGAAAAAGAAGATAAGAAGCACGATGAGAAATCTGATATTGGTAAACTAGCAGCTTCTTTGATTGAGGATGGGGATACTATTATTCTTGACTCAGGAACGACAACTTTAGAAATAGCAAAACATATAAATGCGAAGAATATTACAGTTATAACTAACTCAATAGATATAGCATCAGAACTTTCAAATAAGGATGATGTAGAACTTATTGTTACAGGGGGAACCTTAAGGAAAGTGACAAGAGCTATGGTAGGTTACTTGACTGAAAGCTCTCTCAGAAACTTTAGGGTTGATAAAGCTTTTATTGGTTCAAATGGAATATCTTTAGAAGAAGGTATAACTACTCCGAATTTTACAGAAGCACAAAGCAAAAAGGCTATGATGAATGTGGCTAATAAGGTCTTCATAGCAGCCGATAGTTCAAAATTTAATAATGTGAGTTTTTCGGTAATAAGTCCTATTAGGGCGGTTACTGCAATAATTACAAGCAGTGATTTGGATGAAACAATTATTAAAGAGTATCAAGATGCTGGCGTTGAAGTAATAACTAAGGAAAATTAATTAACATAAATTGAAAGGATGGTTAGGAATACATGGTAATAACTGTAACACTCAATCCTGCAATAGATAAGACCTTAACCATTGATAATTTCACACTTGGTACTGTAAATAGGGTATCAAATATCAGATATGATATAGGTGGTAAAGGAATAAATGTATCAAAAGTTTTGAAAAATTTTAATATAGATTCAATAAGCACAGGATTTCTTGGAGGAGTATGGGAAAAATACTTCCTTGAAGAACTAAAAACTAGAGAAATTAAAACTAAGTTTATTCATATTGAAAATACCACAAGAACAAATACTAAAGTAGTAGACGGCTTAAATAAAGTTTATACGGATATAAACGAAGCAGGGCCATTTATCGCAGAAGATGAACTAAACAATTTTATTAATAACTTTGAGCTCTTGTGCAATGAAGAGGATATTGTAGTTCTTTCAGGAGGAGTCAGTCCATCAATACCAGTAGATATATATGCAAAATTAATAAAAGCTGCAAAGAGAAAAGGTGCCATAACTATATTAGATGCTGAGGGAAGTCTTTTGGAAGAAGGACTTAAGGAAAAACCTGATGTAATTAAGCCAAATATTCATGAACTTAGCAAATTGATGAATTTAGCCGATGAATCTGAAGAAACTATAATAAAAGCAGCACAAGAACTTATTGAAAAAGGAATAAATAAAGTGCTTGTATCTTTAGGGGATAAGGGAGCAATTTATATAACCAAAAATAAAGTTTGCAGCTGCAGCGGATTGAAGGTTCCAGTCAAGAGTACAGTTGGAGCTGGAGATTCTATGGTAGCAGCACTTGTTTATAGTTTGATAAACAAACTTGATGAGGAAAAAACATTAAGATTTGCAAATGCCAGCGGAGCTGCATCTGTAATGTTGGAAGGTACAGAGGCTTGTACGTTAGATCAAGTAGAACTCTTATTAGAAGAGACAAATGTTTTAGTAAAGAAGCTAAAGGAGGATATATAAATGGCAACTAAGGATATGTTTTCAAAAGAAAGAGTAAATTTTAATCTAAAGGCTTCTACAAAAGATGAAGTTTTAGAGGAGCTTATACAAATATTGATAAATGATGGCAAGATTATAGATAAAGACGAATTTAAGAAAGCTGTCTTAAAAAGAGAAGAAGAATTTTCAACTGGTATAGGAATGGGTATTGCAATACCACATGGGAAAAGCTCGGCAGTAAAAGAAGCATCCATAGTTTTTGGAAGAAGCAGTAAAGGTATAGACTATCAATCAATGGATGATGAGCCAGCCCATTTATTTTTCTTAATAGCTGTTCCAGAGCAGTCTAGTGATTTGCATTTGAGAGCGTTAAGCGAAATATCAAGGAAGTTAATGCATGCTGATATAAGAGAGAAGATCTCTAAGGCAGATACTTTTGAAGATTTTATTAAAGTTTTCGAAGAATAATTTTGTTATTAAAGGAAAATAGCTTGAAGATACACTAACGGAATTATTTTATATACTATGCTTTCTGCTATTTTCCTAAATATAAAAATAATTATATTAGGGAGGTATTATTATGAAATTTGTTGCAGTGACATCTTGTCCAACCGGAATAGCACATACTTACATGGCGGCTGAAGCCCTTTTAATGGCAGCTAAAGAACTAGGACATGAGATAAAAGTAGAGACTCAGGGTTCTGTAGGTGCTGAAAACGTTATAACAGAAAAGGATTTAAAGGAAGCTAAAGCTGTTATAATAGCGGCTGATACTAACGTGGACAAGTCAAGGTTTGCTGGTATGCCAATTATTGAGGTTCCTGTTAAGGATGCTATAAAAGATTCTAAAGGACTTATAGAAAGAGCAGCTAATGCTAAACCAATACAAACAAATGTTAAGAAGACGGATGAAAAGAAAACTGAACAAAAGGAATCAAAAACAGGAGTTTATAAACACTTAATGACAGGTGTATCTTTCATGATTCCATTTGTTGTAGCTGGAGGTCTTCTTATAGCTTTAGGTTTTGCTATTGGAGGTATTTATGTTTTCAACGCTCCGGGAACTTTAGGTGAAACTTTATTTTCAACTGGAAAAGCTGCGTTTGCTTTAATGGTTCCTATACTAGGTGCATATATAGCTTACTCAATTGCTGATAGACCTGGTATAGTACCTGGTATGGTAGGTGGTTTTATTGCTTCTAATAATGGATCAGGATTTTTAGGTGCAATGGTAGCCGGTTTTGCAGCTGGATATATTGTACTTGCAATTAAGAAGTATGTTAGACTTCCAAAGTCATTACAAGGCTTGATGCCGGTGCTTGTTATTCCACTGCTTTCAGCAGCTATAATGGGAATACTTATGGTTTATGTTATTGGAAAACCAATGGCATTATTTAATACTACTCTAGCAGGATGGTTAACTTCCTTAAGCGGAGCAAATGCTGCACTTCTTGGAATAATTTTAGGCTGTATGATGGCATTTGATATGGGAGGTCCTGTTAACAAAGCGGCATATACTTTTGCAGCTGCTACAGTAGCAAGCGGAAAACCATCAGCAATAATGGCTGCCGTAATGGTAGCAGGAATGGTTCCACCACTTGGAATAGCACTTTCAACTGTAATAGCAAAGAATAAATATACATTAGAAGAGAGAGAAGCAGGAAAAGCTAACTGGGCACTTGGTATATCCTTTATAACAGAAGGGGCAATACCTTTTGCAGCAGCAGACCCGCTTAGAGTTATTCCTTCATTAATGGCAGGTTCTGCAGTAGCTGGAGCCATATCTATGATATTTGGATGTACTCTTATAGTTCCGCATGGAGGAATATGGGTATTAGCTATTCCTAATGTAGTTACTGGACTTCTTCCTTATATAATTGCTCTGGCAGCAGGTACAGTAGTAACAGCTTTAATATTGTCAGCACTAAAGAAACCAATTGAAAAATAGTAAATAAAATATATCATATTAAGCCATAAATAAGGATTGCTTAGTCCTATTTATGGCTTTTGATTTGTTCATAATATGTTAACAATGTTGTCACTTTAGCTACACGTTCTCCACATAGTATTTAATTATTGTTTATGTATTAAGCAATTAAGTTGAGGTTAAATTTGAAATGAAAAAATATAGTTTTTAAATAATATTTTAGGGGGAATAAAAGTGAAAAGCAAAATAGTAAAGGCGCTTATAGCATGTATAATAGTTTTAGGAGTAGGCTTTGGAGGTTACTATGGCTATAATAAAGTTTTTGCCAAAAAACCAGTAACAGCTTCAGTTCAATATATGACAGTGACTGCTAAGAAAACAAATCTGCAGGTAAGTGTTCAGGGAACAGGTGCGGCATATGCTGCAGTTACTAAAGATGTTATACCTAATAATAACGGAACACTAAAAGATTTAACTGTGAAGGTAGGGGATACTGTTACAGCAGGTCAAAAGCTGTTTACTTCGGACAGCGATGATCTTAGAAAGGCAGTTACTACCGCTCAAAATAATTTATCAAAACAAAATATTTCTTTACAAGCTGATTTAGATACACAAGCAGCGCAAGCGGCTGTAGCCCAAACACCACAGGCAGGAGGGCAAAATGGACAGACCAGCAGCCAAAGTTCAGCAAAAGTAGATGATAATAAAATAGCAATGGATAGATTGAATGTAAGTGATGCAAAAAATCAACTAAACTATGCAAATCAGCAAGTAGCAAAAATGGCTGTAACTGCTCCAATCGGTGGAATAGTTACTGTAGTTAGCAACTCAAATGGTGATAGTGTTCAGCAAAGCAAGGCTGTGCTTACAATTGTAGATACAAGCTCTATGAAGGTAAAAGTTTCAGTTGATGAGCTTGATATTGAAAAGATTAAGCAAGGACAAAAGGCAGAGGTTAAATTTGATGCTATAAAGGATAAGACCTATGAAGGTTCAGTTGAAACAATTGCTCAAACAGGCACAACCTCTAACAATGTAACTACTTATGATGTTGTAGTAGCAATAAAGGATCCTGCAGGAATAAAGCTTGGCATGAATGCAAATGTAAATATACAAGTTGAAAGTAAAGACAACGCATTGGTTATACCTTCAGAGGCTATAATAGATAGAAACGGCAATAAGTTTGTTATGGTTGCAAACTCTGATAATAGTTCAGCAAATCCAAATGGGACAAATAATGCAGCTCAAAGTAATAATCAGCAAAATCAGTCAAATAATACTCAAGCATCTGCAAATGGAAACGGACAAGTTAGAAGTAGAAGCGGTCAAAATGGACAAGGTGCTAGAAATGGAGCTTATGGTGGAGCAGCATATTCTGGAACAAGCAAACAGGTTCAGATTAAGACTGGTATGGAAAATGAAAACTATGTTGAAGTAACAGAAGGACTAACAGAAGGCGAGAAGGTTTTAGTACAGCTTCCGCAAGCAAGCAGCACTACTAATAGCAATAATAACAGAAACAATCTAGGTGGCTTTGGAGCAGGTGGTTTTGGCGGTGGAAACATGGGCGTACAAAGAAACCAAGGCGGAGGAAATAATACAAGGAAAGACTAATCTAGGGGGGAAGGCATATGTCGGAAACTGTTAATAGTAAAGAGATTATTAGTATGAAAAATATACAGAAAATATATAAAATGGGAAGCAGCAGTTTTACTGCCCTAGAAGAAATAGACTTAAGTATTACTAAAGGTGAGTATGTAGCAATAGTTGGACCTTCTGGAGCTGGTAAATCCACACTTATGAATATAATAGGATGTCTAGATACTGCAACAGATGGAGAATATATATTAGATGGATTAAATACGAAATGCAGTGATAATAAGCTTGCAGAAATAAGAAATAAGAAGATAGGCTTTATATTTCAAAACTATAATTTGCTGCCTAAGTTAAATATCTTAGAAAATGTTGAGCTTCCATTATTATATTTAGGATATCCAAACGGTAAAATTAGAGAAAGAGCAAAGCAATCACTTGAAAAGGTTGGTCTTGAAACACATCTAAAGCATAAGCCATCTGAGTTATCAGGAGGTCAAATGCAAAGAGTTGCCATAGCCAGAGCTTTAGTTACAGACCCTCAGATTATACTGGCTGATGAACCTACTGGAGCTCTTGACAGTAAAACAGGTAAAGAAGTACTTAAAATGTTGACGGATTTAAATAATGAAGGTAATACTATAATAATGATAACTCATGATAGAGAAATAGCAGCTTATGCAAAAAGAATAATTACAGTTAGGGACGGAAAGATTACCTCGGATATATTAAACGAAAATGAGGTGACAGCATGAAATTTACAAGATTAATAAAAATGGCTCTGTCATCAGTTTGGAACAATAAAATGAGATCTTTTCTGACAATGCTTGGTATAATTATAGGTATATCTTCTGTAATTATATTGGTTGGAATAGGAACAGGAACACAAAAACAGATTACAGATCAAATAGAAAAGTTAGGCACAAATCTTATTACAGTTAATATAACAGGAAATAGAACTCCTACAATTACTGATTCAGAGCTTGAAGAACTTAAAACAAAACCTGGAATTAAACAAATAGCACCAGCATTATCTCAAGGAAATGTAAATATAAAAGCAGGAGATAAATCTGGTACAACAAATTTAGAAGCTTCAACACCTAATTATGCAGAAATTAGAAAGCTTACAGTAGTATCAGGAAGATTTATTAATCAAAAAGATGTTGATGATAGATTTAAGATACTTGTAATAGGTCCGGAAACAGCTCAGACTTTATTTAGCACAACAAACGTTGTTGGAAATAAAATGTATATAAATGGAATTGAATTCACTATTGTTGGAGTACTAAAGTCTGAAGGAACTTCAGCAGCAGGATCAAGTGATGATAGAATAATCCTTCCGTTATCTACTGCGGAAAGACTTCTTAAAAACAGCAATGTAAGAAATTTTTATATTGAAGCTGAAAGTAAAGATAAGGTTGATACTGCTATGTCATATCTACAGCTTTTCTTAAATAAAAAATATAAGATTAGCAACACTAATAGTAGTACTGCAAATACAAGAAATTACTATAGGGTTATGAATCAGACAAGTATCTTGGAGACAGCTAATTCTACTACTCAAAGCATGACAGCAATGCTTGCCGGAATAGCGGCAATATCACTTTTAGTAGGTGGAATTGGTATTATGAATATAATGCTTGTATCTGTAATTGAAAGAACCAGAGAAATTGGTATAAGAAAAGCAATCGGAGCAAAGAGAAGGACTATACTTATTCAATTTCTTATTGAAGCTGCCAGCATAAGCGGCCTAGGAGGAATAATAGGAGTACTTTTTGGACATCTAGGTGCTTATTTAGGACAGCAGTGGTTTAAAACAACAATTGTTATTTCTAATAACATTGTACTTGCAGCATTTATTTTCTCGGTTGTAGTCGGTATAGTCTTTGGAATATATCCTGCTAACAAGGCTTCTAAGCTTAATCCTATAGAAGCGCTTAGATTTGAATAAAAAATAGAGTATAATTAAGTAGATTGCAAACTAAAATAGCCGCAGGCTGTGGTGCAAAGACCAGAGAGCTTTGTGTATAAAATAATATTTTACTTTATGATAACTTTGCGTATGTTCTAAGGCTTGCAATGCTGAAAAGCTAAGATCCTCTAAAGATTCGCTTTGACCTCTTGTTGCTTTAATAACCGCAGGCTTTAAAACTTCTTTAGTAAACTTATAATGCTTTTAGCTTGCTCAGAAGAGAGGCTCTAAGCTTTTCAGCATTACTTCGCCAAGAACATGAACAAAGTTATCAATGAAATTAAAATATTATTTTCTACACCTGCTCTCGGCTTTTACACCCAGCCTATGCGTCTTATACGCAATTCTAATTATATATTACTAAAATTTTTTAATATTTGGCGCTGCTTAATAATAGTGTTGATATAAGCATGTTCTTTGATATATTTGATATAGTAGAAAGCAAATTTACTGCAAACCAGCATGGTTGCAGTAAATATTTATATATTTAAAAATTTTTATAGTTTTATATATAAATATATGAATGATAAAAAGGCCATTACTTGATTTCAAGAAAGCCTAATATTTAATCTGATTTACTAGAGAACAACAAAAATATTATTGGATTGCTTTAAAGTCATTAGATCAGTGTGGAAAATAATATATAAGATTACTTAATGAAGAATGAAAAAAATTGTAGAAAATCCTCTAAGGGATTTTCATCCATCAATTCTTCATTCTTCATTATTAATTCTTAATTATAAAATCGCGATGCAATCGCAATTTTATTTAGGGAGGTTTCTATGAAAGAGAAAATTCTTGTTGTAGATGATGAAGAAAGAATGAGAAAGCTTATAGCAGCTTATTTAAAAAAGCAGGGCTATGAGCCTATAGAAGCAGAAAACGGTTTGGAAGCATTAAGAATTTTTGAAAATGAAAAAATTCACTTAATAGTACTAGATGTGATGATGCCTGTTATGGATGGATGGACAGCTTGTAAGGAAATCAGAAAGGTATCTGATGTACCTATAATATTTCTAACAGCCAAAGGCGAAGATGAGGATATGCTGCTTGGATTTGAATTTGGTACGGATCATTATTTAACTAAGCCTTTTGATATGAGAGTACTTTTAGCTCATATCAAAGCATTAATTAATAGAGTTTATAATGCACAGACTCAGGGAAAAAAGGAAATTCATATTAACGGACTTTATATAGATGAGTTATCTCATAAGGTTACCTTAGAGGGAGAAGTTTTGAATTTATCACCAAAGGAATATGATTTATTAGTGTATTTTGCTGCTAATAATGGTATTGTTTTAACAAGAGAACAAATACTTGATTATATATGGGGCATGGACTATTTTGGAGATTATAGAACTGTTGACAGCCACATAAGGAGATTAAGAGATAAATTAGGAGAAAAGGCTAATTTAATATCAACGATAAGGGGGGTTGGATATAGGTTTGAAGCTTAAAAGGATTAACCTTAAGAAGTTTAATTTAAAGAATATATTTATTGGAAAAGCAGGAATTACCAAAAAACTTTTTATTATAACAACATTAATGTTTGCTGTATTTATATTAGGAACACTTATTATTCAATCACTATTTTTCGAAAGATTATATGTAAGTAAAAAGAAAAGTGATTTGCATGAATATGTGGAAAAGTTTAAAGCAGATTATAATAAGTCAGCCTCTGAAGAGCAGGCTTTGCAGGTAATAGATGAATACGAACTTACTTATAATATGAAAATACTTATATTAGATAAAAATTATATATTAAAGGGTGGAACTCAGATTTCTTCTAAAAGCAGAAACGATGGCTTTAGAGTAAGGGAACTTACAGACTTTGTAAGACAGCTTACCACTCAATACGATAATCAGCAGATATTAAGTCTTGGTAATAGTAATAAAATATATTTAATAAACAATAAGCAGGCAGGAACAAAAGCTATTGTCGGAATTTCATCCAATATTCAAAAGCAGGAAATAATTTTTGCTTCTTCCTCGCTGCAGCCTGTTAATGAAGCTTTATCAGTAATAGAAAAAATATACCTATATTTTAGTATCGGAGCTATCTTATTTACGATATTATTAGCATTTATTTATTCTAAAATGATTGCCAAACCACTTTTAAAAATTAATAATGCAGCAACAAAAATGGCTCAGCTTGATTTTACGGAAAAGTGTGATGTTGAAAGTGATGATGAGATTGGAAATGTAGCAGCTTCATTAAACTTTTTATCCGAAAATCTTCATGATGCTCTTACTTCTTTAAGAGGAGCTAATGAACAGCTTGAAAAAGATATTGAAAAAGAAAGAAATTTAGAGAAGATGAGAAAAGAATTTGTTGCTTCAGTATCTCATGAACTAAAGACTCCTATAAGCCTTATTGATGGTTATGCTGTAGGATTAAAGGATGAGATTTTTGAAGATGCAGATAAAGATTATTATCTTGATATTATAATAGATGAATCTAAAAAAATGAGTAATTTGGTTTCAGATATGCTTGATTTGTCTCACTTGGAATCAGGACTATTTAAGCTTTCAAAAGAGGAATTTAATATAACTGAGCTTGTTAATTTTACTTTGAGAAAATATAAAGGTAATATGGAAGAAAGAAATATTAAACTTGAAACAAGTTTGATTAATGATATTATAGTTGATGCAGATTGGGATAGGATGGAACAGGTTTTAACTAACTTTATTACAAATGCAATCAAAAATGTTGAGGATAATGGAACTATCTATGTAAACATGGCTGAGGATAATGGCTTTATATCAATTGAGGTGGAAAATACAGGTTCAAGCATACATGAAGATGAACTGTCAAAGGTATGGGATAAATTCTACAAGCTTGATAAGTCAAGAAATAGGAAGCTTGGGGGAACAGGTATAGGACTATCTATTGTGAAAAATATATTAAATCTTCATGGATATGCTTTCGGTGCATTAAACACAGAAAGAGGCGTAAAGTTTTACTTTAGGATTCCTAAGTATTTGCAATGAATTATAGCATGAGAGGCTTAAATATGGGCTTCTCATGTTTTTTTAAATGGTAATATAATATAGTTGCATATGCAATGAATTTGCAATATAATAATTTAGTGTCAAAACACAATTTTGTATTAGAGTATAGTTTCATTAGATAATTTTATAGAAGTGGAGGAGTATAATGGAAAATAAAAGTAATCAAATAAATTCCAGCAGGTGGATAATATTGTTTACAATATTAATGATGACTTTTATGTCAACGCTGGACAGTAGTATAGTAAATGTAGCTTTGCCTGCTATGTCTAAACATTTAAATGTAAGCATGGCAGCAATTGAGTGGGTAGTAACAAGCTACCTTATAATTATTTCTGCATCTATTCTTATGTTTGGAAGGATGGGGGACATAAAAGGTAAAACTAAAGTATTTAAATTTGGTATTATATTATTTACTTTTGGATCTTTATTGTGTGGTATTTCTAACAGTCTTGTCATACTCGTAGCTTCAAGAGTTATACAAGCTATAGGAGCTGCAGCTAGTATGGCTACAAGCCAGGGAATTGTAACTCATGTATTCCCAAGCAATGAAAGAGGAAGAGCTTTAGGGCTAACAGGCACTTTTGTTGCATTAGGATCTATGGTAGGACCTCCTCTTGGAGGATTTATTATTACAGTACTTAGCTGGAAGTATATATTTTTAATAAATGTACCTATAGGAATTTTATCATTTACTCTTGGAGTGAAAACTCTGCCAAAGGAAATGAATAAATTAAACGAGAAGTTGGATTTCAAAGGAACTATATTATTTGCTGCATCAATAGTATTAATTTTTGGTTCGTTAACTCAAGGACAAAATACTGGATACAATAATCCAGCAATAATAACGGGTTTTATTTTAGCAATAATATCTATGGTTGCTTTTTTAATAATAGAGAAGAAGATTTCTATGCCCTTATTAGATCTTGAGATATTTAAAAACAAGTTGTTTTCTTTAAGTATTTTCTGTGGCTTTGTAACTTTTATTGCAATTGGTTCCTCAAATATTATTCAGCCATTTTATCTTCAAGATGTTAAGAAGTTATCACCAGGTACTACAGGTTTAATAATGATGGTATATCCTATTGTGCTTTCAGTTGTTGCTCCTGTGAGCGGTTATATATCGGATAAAATAGGTTCTGAGTTTCTTACCTTTATAGGTCTTGTAATAAGCAGTACAGGTCTTCTTTTAATGTCAACGCTAACTCAAAACTCTTACTTGTGGATGCTTATTATTTTCGTAGGGGCAATGGCACTTGGCAATGGATTATTTCAATCACCTAATAATTCCCTAATTATGTCTACGGTTCCTAAACATAAACTTGGTATAGCAGGAAGCGTAAATGCTTTAGTAAGAAATCTAGGCATGGTTTTGGGGGTATCTCTTTCTACAACGCTCTTATACAACAGAATGAGTTACAAGATAGGGTATCGTGTGGTTAACTATGTAGAAAATAGGGATGATGTATTTGTATACGGAATGAAATATGTATATATTGCAGCTGCATCCATATGCTTTATAGGAGCTATTTTAACTGCCTACAGGCTATATGGAAGCAAAATTAAAAATAAAGAAATGGCAATAAATACATTAAATAAGTAGATTGCTAGGCAATCTACTTAAGTTTAGAAACAGCATTTACAGACATTTTCTTTAAAAGATCGATAGCAAGTTTTTTTTCTGTATCGGTTAAGTTTTCAGAAAGTATATTTGATGAAGCTTTTAGTACTTTAAAAATCTCGGGCTTAATGGCATATGCTTTTTCAGTTGCATAAACCTTATAGGCCCGTTTATCTTTATCATCAATTTCTCTTCGTATATATCCTTTATCTTCAAGTTTTTGAAGTGCTCTAGCCGTTGTGCCTTTATCTATACTTAATATTTCAGACAGCTTATCCTGACTGATTCCGTTATTATCGAATAGAGTTATGATAAAAATATATTGTCCGCTTCCTATATCATATTTTTTTAAGTTTTTGCTTATGTAGGCTTGACAGTGTCTGTTTAAAATAGAAATCCATTTTCCAACGGAACCAGCATCTTTAGTCATGTGATTGTTGCCTCCTAAATAAATATAAAGTAAGTCTATAAATATAATAGCCAAAGATTGATAAAAAATCTACTTATTTTAATAATAGTTTTACGCAATTTAACAGTTGTGTATGCAACAAATGTCAAGTATAATTAATATGCTATAGATAGGGCGTAATTATGTAGTAAAAAGGGAGGCGTGTATATTGAATAAAACAAACGAATTAGGAACAGAGAGTGTTGGAAAGCTTCTATTGAAATTTTCAATACCTTCAATTATAGGAATGCTTGTAAATGTATTGTATAGCATTGTAGATAGAATATTTGTAGGTCAGGGTATAGGGTCAATTCCTTTATCTGGAGTTGCAGTAACTTTTCCGATAACAAATATTATCATGGCTTTTGCAATGCTTGCCGGAATAGGAGCTGCTGCGGTAGTTTCCATAAAGCTTGGACAGCATAAAAGAGATGATGCTGAGAAGGTTCTAGGAAATGCATTTGTGCTGCTAGTCATTTTTTCAATAATGCTTACAGTTCTTGGTTTATTATTTTTAAATCCAATTTTAAGAGTCTTAGGTGCAAGTGAAGAAATTCTACCTTATGCTAGACAATTCTCATTTATAATAATACTCGGAATAATGTTTCAAAGTGTTAGCATGGGATTAAATAATATCATTCGTGCAGAGGGCAATCCTAAAACTGCTATGATGACTATGCTTATTGGGGCATTGATCAATTTTATAGCTAATCCTTTATTTATATTTGTTTTTAAGTTAGGGGTTAGAGGTTCTGCATTATCAACAATTATTTCTCAGCTTATTACTACTGCTTGGACTTTAAGATACTTTACAAGCGGTAAAAGCTTATTAAAGCTTACTAAGGATAATATGCGATTAGACTCTTCGATTATAAAGGAAATAATTGCTATTGGAGCATCTCCTTTTGTAATGCAGGTTGCAGCTAGTATGGTTACAGTAACTTTTAATAAAAGTCTGGCTACCTATGGAGGAGATCTTGCTATAGGAGCTATGGCTCTTGTAAATAGTGTGGCAATGCTTATACTTATGCCTATATTTGGAATAAATCAAGGGGTTCAACCTATAATAGGGTATAACTATGGAGCAAAGAATTTCAAAAGAGTTAAAAAGGCTCTAAAATATGCGATGCTTGCTGCTACAGCAATTACTACGGTAGGTTTTGTATTTGTTCAGCTTTTCCCAGTGCAGATAATAAAGGTGTTTAACTCAGATGATGCGTCGTTAATTACAATAGGTTCTAAGGGGTTATCAATATTTCTTATGATGCTTCCAATTATTGGTGTGGCTATAGTAGGATCAAATTACTTCCAAGCGGTTGCCAAGGCTAAGCTTTCAATGGTATTAAGTCTTTTGAGACAGGTTATTTTATTAATACCTCTAATACTTATATTACCGCATTATTATCAACTTAATGGAGTATGGATGGCTCAGCCGGTTGCAGATTTACTTTCAACTATAATAACTGTTTTAGTGGTTTTTAAAGAACTAAAGAAACTAAATAAGGTAGAGAGTAGTAATGAAAAAGATAATATAGAATACATTAGTGCTGAAGAATACTAAAATACATTGGAATAATTAGGTATATAAAATAACATTTAGCATAATAATATATCTGGACATATTTTATGAAAGGATGTGTTATTATGGCATTAAATAATGCAATGACTGTAGATTTTTTACGTTCAGCTTACGGTGGAGAAAGTATGGCTCATATGAGATATCTTATTTGGGGAGACTCAGCTGAAAAAGACGGTTTTCCTAACATAGGAAGACTATTTAGAGGAATAGCTTATGCAGAACAGGTTCATGCAACTAACCATTTCAATGTAATGAAAGAACAGGTTGGTGACAGCACAGTTGCTGCAGGTGCAGTATTTGGGCATACAAATATAGTAGAAAATCTTCAGGGAGCAATTAATGGAGAACTTCATGAAATTGATCAGATGTATCCTGTATATCTTGAAACTGCAAAATTTCAGGAAGAAAAAGATGCTCAAAGATCTTTTCATTACGCTTTAGAAGCTGAAAAGATACATGCAAGACTATTTAAGGAAGCTCAGAATAATGCAAAGGAAGGCAAAGATATTAGTTCAGAAACTATTTATATTTGTCCAGTATGCGGATTTACTGAAATAGGTGATGAAGTTGAAAAATGTCCGGTTTGCGGAGTGAAAAAAGATTTGTTTAAGGCATTTTAATTTAGAGTATATTTTAAATTAAGATAAGACCAGAGAAATAAGTACAGAGGTACTTAAACTCTGGTCTTTAAGTTTTGTTCATAATTTGTTAACTAAATCGTGATAATGCTGCCACAATAGGATAGTAACATAAAATTATTGATGATAATAATAGAAGGTGAGAGAGGATGGAGCTTTACAACAGTAATGTTGGACCTGATAAAATAAGTCTGCAGTGGATAGAACACTGGGATGTGCTTTCGTTTCTGGTTATAGTTTCTGCAAAGGTACTTTATTACGGGAAGCAGATCTCCCCTGAAAAATTTGACATGAGACTTGTTCAAGCACCAGTAATAGCTTCTGTTTTAACTATAGCAGCTACTGCTTATTTATTTAAAGAGAAAGGAAGAATTAAATTTTTATATATAGTAAATATTGTAATAAGCTTAATTCTAATTTCGGATACAGTGTATTTTAGAAATTTTATGGATGTAATATCTATAGGTGCACTTAGAAATGGGTTCTTGTTTAAAAACATACTTAATAATACATTTAAAGCAATACAGCCTTTTGATTTTATTTATTTTCTTGACTTGATTTTATTAATTCCATTAATAAAAATAATGAAAACAGTAGGAAGAAAACCATTAAGCTTTAATGGAAGGTTAGTTATTTTTAGCGTTATTTTTTGTTTAGGAATTACTTTAGACGGAAAGTTTATTTATAAGTTTTCTGGCACTCAGCCTCATCCAAGTACAAAAGTAAGCAGCAGTCTGTATTTAACTAATTCTCTTGGAAGTATAAATTATCATGTTTTAGATATATATAATTTAATAATTGATACAGTCGTAAAAGCAGGAAATAGCTAATATAGATGTTTGTAATTGCTTAAGACTTAAAAGTGCCAGCTGATGATATACATCCTGGCGCTTTTTTACATTTATAAATAGTTAGATTTATATATAATAACAATATATAATGTTAATATCTATGTTTTATAAAATTGGTGGTGATTTAATGAAACGAATTGAAAATATTTTTGAAACTCTCAAACAATTTTGCTTGGAGCAATATAATGAAAGTGGAAGAATTGTAGGAGTATCGGCTAATACAATATCAAATTTATTGGGGATTCAGAGAACTAATACTTCAAGCGATTTAAATAAGCTGTTTAAGGAAAAAAGAATAGAAAAGGTAGAGGGTAAGCCAGTACTCTATAAAGTTAATAGTATTATACAATTAAGTGAAACCGGTTTAAAGCATAAAGAATGTTTGGAGAAGAGTGTAAGAGTAGTTGAGGGGACAGATAGCACTAGCGATGTATTTGAAAGGATTATTGGAACTAAGTTAAGTTTGAAAAACTCAGCTCAACAAGCTAGGGCTGCTATTATTTATCCCCCTAATGGCCTTCACACACTGCTTTTAGGAGAAACAGGTACGGGAAAATCAATGTTTGCAGAAACTATGTATAAATACGCTAAGGAAATAGGCAAAATTAAAAGTAATAGTCCGTTTGTAGCTTTTAACTGTGCAGATTATGCTAATAATCCACAACTTTTAATGGCACAACTTTTTGGAGTTAAAAAAGGCGCTTATACAGGAGCAGAAAAAGATAGAGTAGGTATTGTAGAAAAAGCAAACGAAGGAATACTATTTTTAGATGAAATACATAGGTTGCCTCCAGAAGGACAAGAAATGCTTTTTTATTTGATAGATAAGGGGATTTATAGAAGGCTAGGAGATCCAAATACTCAATATCATGCTAAGTTATTAATTATTTGTGCTACTACAGAAAATATAGAATCAACCCTTTTAAAGACATTTACACGAAGAATACCTATGATTATTAAACTTCCTTCATTAAAAGACAGGACTATAGATGAAAGATACCAACTAGTAAAAAGTTTTTTTAAGATAGAAGCAGCAAGTATTAAGTCAGATATATATGTAACTTCGAACGCATTAAAAGCATTACTGCTTTATGACTGTTCAAATAATATTGGACAATTAAAAAGTGATGTTAAACTTTGTTGTGCAAAAGCTTTTCTTGAAAATATGATGAAAAGAGATAAGCAAATATGTGTACATAGCGAAGATATGCCGGATTATGTTTTAAGAGGTGTGTTTAATTATAAGGAGCACAAAGAGGAAATTGATAGCTTTATAAATAAAGACTTGATAAAGTTTTCTATTAGTGGAAGCAATGCATTGGAAACTGAAGACAGAAAAATATTTAATTTTTATGAAGCTTTAGAGGAAAAACGAAGGTTACTAGAGGATAAAGGTGTAAGTGAAAAAGATATTAAACTCATAATGAGTCTTGATATAGATACATACCTGAAAAAGTATATTCTAAATATTGATAATGAAAACTTAGAGGAGTTATACAAGGTAGTTGATAAGAAGATAGTAAGTGCAGTTGAGGAATTCTTGAAATATGCTGGTGAAAATCTGGAAAGAAGATACAGCTCTAAAATACTGCATGCGCTTTCAATGCATTTGGCAAGTGCAATTGAGAGAATTAGCAGTGGCAAGGAAATTCACAATCATCAATTAGAGGATATGAAGAATCAATACAAAAAAGAATTTAATATTTCTTTTGAACTTAAAGGGAAAGTAAAAAAGCTATTTAACGTAGATTTGCCAGAGTCAGAAATAGGATTTATTACTATGTTTCTAACTATGGATGAAGAAGAGAGTCAAGAAGGAAAAGTTGCGATATTGGTTGCAATGCATGGCGAATCAGCAGCTACTTCAATAGCTGATGTAGCAAATCGGCTTTTAGAAGAAAATCATGCTATCGGATACAATATGCCTTTAGACCAGAAGCCTGAAATCGCACTTGAAAGATTGACTGAAATAGTTAAGAAAATAAATAGCGGCAAGGGTGTAATTCTTCTGGTTGATATGGGATCTTTAGTATTTTTTGGCGATATGATTTATGAAAGAACAAAGATTCCTGTAAAAACTATTGAAATGGTATCCACTCCGATGGTGCTTGAAGGAACTAGAAAAGCTTTACTTAATTCGTCATTAGAAGATGTATATGATTCTTGTACAAAATTAAGCCCATATATAGGAAGAATTTATAAAGAAGAGTATAGATTTAATGAAGGATTTAAAAATGATGTGATACTAACCGCATGTGTTACTGGACAAGGTACAGCAGTCAAATTAAAATCAATCCTAGAAGAAAAAATTGAAATTTCTAAATTTGGAATTGATATAATTCCTATTGAAATATCAGATAGGATAAAGTTTAAAGACAATATAAACAATTTCAAAAAACAAAAGAATGTTTTAGCCGTAGTTAGCGCTATAAATCCACAGGATGAAGAATTGTTTTACGTATCTACATCAGAAGTATTCAGCAAGGAGAAATTAATAAGACTAAAAGAAATGTTAAATATTATTCAGACAATAAATAATATGGAGGATGTTATTGACGAATCTGTTGATATAGATGCCTCTAAATATATTAAAGCGTTTAAAAGGTTTTATATCTGCTTGTTAAATTCAAATATAACTATTAGTGAAGATATCTTGTTAGGATTAATTTTGCATTTAGCTTGCGTAGTTGAAAGAATATATAAAGGTATGGAGCTTATACATATTAATACTAAATCAAGACTAGTTGAAGAGCATTTAAATGAATTTACTATTGTAAAAAATGCGGCAAAATCAATAGAAAATGACTTTAACATAAATCTTGCAAAAGAAGACTATATAAATATAATGAAAATAGTATATTTTTTATAATACACTTTCGATACACATATGTGTATTGAATAACGTTTACATCAGTACATAGCGATACACATAATACAGGTTATAATAAGATGTTGATTTTTAATATCCTATTATAACTTTTTAATTTTGGCATAGGACTTGCTTAGAATATTTATGTAAGGTAAATATAATTGAGGAGGAATGCAAATGGAAAAATTTCTTAATTTTTTTCAAGAAAAGATGGTTCCGCCACTTGTAAAGGTTGGAAATCAAAGACACCTTGTGGCAATTCGTAATGGGCTTGCTATAACTATTCCATTTATCATTGTAGGAAGTATATTTCTTATTTTAGGTAACCTACCATTTTCATGGTGGCCTGATTTTATCGGAGACTTCGGAAATAAAATGAATGTTGTTGTAAACGCTTCGTTTGGGGTTTTAGGTGTTCTTGCTGTTATAGGAATTGGATATTATTTAGCAAAAGGGTATGGATTAGATCCTATAACTGGATCAGTAATATCTTTTGTAGCTTTCTTAATGACACAAGTTACAGGTGATTTTAAGTTGGACACAAGTAAGTTTGGTTCAGAGGGACTTTTTACTGCAATAATAGTTTCGATTTTTGCTGTGGAAGTTTTAAGGTTTTTCGTAAAAAAAGACATAGTCGTGAAGCTACCGGAAGGGGTTCCACCAGCAGTAGGTAATTCTTTCGTTGCACTTACACCATCTTTAGCGGTTATTATTATTCTTTGGATAGTAAGGGTAGTTTTAGGATTCGATATAACAGGATTTATAACTACAATATTTAGCCCAATAGTTTTTGCTCTTAATACTTTACCAGGAATATTAGTTTATAGTGCATTAGTAACATTACTATGGTCTGCAGGTATTCATGGTGACATGGCACTTGAAGGAGTAGCGGATCCAATTTTTCTTCAATTTTTAACTGTTAATACAGCAGCATTCATGGCACATAAGCCGATACCATATGTTACAGCATCAGGTTTCTACTCGCTATTTGTAAACGTGGGAGGAACAGGTGCAACTTTGTGCTTAGTATTATTGATGCTTAGATCAAAGAGCAAGCTATATAAATCTTTAGGAAGGGTTGCCTTTCCATCAGCTTGTTTTGAAATAAATGAACCAGTAATATTTGGCTTTCCAGTAGTCTTAAATCCAGTAATATTGTTGCCATTTACTTTAGTACCATTAGTTCTTACAACATTATCTTATCTTTTAATGTACTTTAATATTATAGGCAGGCCGGTAGCAATGGTTCCATGGACAATGCCTCCTATAATAGGACCATTTATTGCAACTGGAGGAGATTGGAGAGCTGCTTTATGGTCGGCTGTATCACTTGTAATAGCAGCTGTTATTTACTATCCATTCTTTAAAACAGCTGAGAAGCAACAACTAGTGAACGAAGCAAATGAGACAGCAGCTGAAGCTCAAACTATTCAGGTATAAATATAAGAATTTAAGTTAAAGGAGCTTTATAAAATATACAGCTCCTGAATTATTAACATACAAGCAAGATTAAATTAATTTTTAGAGGAGGAGTAAAATGAAAGTTTTATTAATGTGCGCTGCAGGAATGTCAACAAGTCTATTAGTTACTAAAATGGAGAAGTATGCAAGAGAAAAAGGGATAAATGATATATTAATAAAAGCAGAACCAGTGGAAGATCTAGATAAGAATATTGATAAGTATGATGTGTTTTTACTAGGTCCGCAAGTGAAGTATAAGGAAAAATGGGTTAAAGAAATAGTTGAAGAAAATGGAAAAAAGTATACATGTATTCCGCCTCAAGTATATGGAATGGTAGATGGTAAAAAAACTTTAGAGCTTGCTTTAGAATTATTAAAATAAGTTATAATGGAGGCAAAAATTATGGGCTTAGAAGAAATAGTTTTTACAATAATAAGTCATGCAGGAAGTGCAAAATCAATGTGTTTTGAGGCTTTACGATTAGCGAAAAATGGAGATTTTATAACAGCAGAGGCTCTTATTAATAATGCTAAAGAAGAACTTTATGAAACGCATGATATTCAAAATAATATGATTCAAAAAGAGGCTTGCGGGGAAAGACAAGAAGTGACTTTACTTTTAATGCATGCTGAGGATCATTTGATGAATGCAATGCTTGCAAAGGATTTAATTGAAGAGATGATAGAAATGTATAAGGAAAATAAGAAGTATAGGGAGATGCTCATAAATGACTAAGAAGGGACTCAAGATTGTAACTATAGGTGGCGGATCAAGTTATACTCCTGAACTTATTGAAGGCTTTATTAAAAGATATTCAGAGCTACCTGTAAAAGAAATTTATCTTGTTGACGTTCAGGAGGGGAAAGAGAAACTTGAAATAGTAGGGAATCTTGCAAGACGAATGGTTGAAAAAGCAGGACTTGATATTGACATACAATTGACTTTGGATAGAAGGGAGGCTATAAAAGGTGCAGACTTCGTAACAACTCAATTTAGAGTTGGGCAACTTGAGGCGAGGATTAGAGATGAAAAAATACCATTAAAATATGGCGCTATAGGCCAGGAAACAACTGGGGCTGGAGGATTTGCTAAAGCGCAAAGAACCATTCCCGTTATTCTTGATATATGCAGAGATATTGAAGAATTAGCTCCAAATGCTTGGTTAATTAATTTTACTAATCCATCAGGAATAGTTACAGAAGCAGTACTAAAGCATACCAATGTTAAATCGGTAGGACTTTGTAATGTTCCAATTGGTATGGTTAATGGTGTGGCAGATATACTGGGAGTGGATGCAGCACGAATAAAAATGGATTTTGTTGGACTTAATCATCTTGTGTGGGGAAGCAAAATTTATCTTGATGGAGAAGAAATAACTGTAAAATTAATTGATGAAGTAGCTAGTGGGAAAAACATGTCCATGAAAAATATTAAGGAGTTCCCCTGGGAGAAAGAGTTTATTAAATCCTTAGGCATGTTTCCATGTCCATATCATAGATACTATTACATGCCGGATGTAATGCTTGAAGAAGAAAAGAAAGCAGCTTCAGCTGAAGGTACTAGAGGAGAAGTGGTAAAGGCTACCGAACATGAATTGTTTGAACTTTATAAAGATCCTAATTTAAATATAAAGCCACCTCAGCTTGCAAAAAGAGGCGGAGCACATTATTCCGATGCAGCTTGTTCATTAATAAGCTCTATATATAATGATAAAAGAGATATTCAAGTCGTGAATGTACGAAATAATGGTGCTATTTCAGATCTTAATGATGACGTGGTGATTGAAACAAATTGTATAATTGGAAAAGACTTTATTAGACCAGTAAATATAGGTCATATTCCTGCTAAAATTAGAGGAATTATGCAGTGTGTTAAGGCTTATGAAGAATTAACTGTCGAAGCAGGAATTTCAGGAAACTACTATACTGCATTGCAGGCTCTAACTATTCATCCTTTAGTACCATCAGCAGATATAGCAAAAAAAATATTAGATGATATTATTAAAGAAAATAAGGATTATTTACCGCAATATAAATAATAAACAGGCTTCCTTCTAACTAATTAGAGGAAGCCTATTTATTTAAGTCCACATCTCAGCCCATTTTTGAATTTCATCCATAGACTTTTCTAAAGCTCTTCCTTTTTCGGTAAGCTCATACTCAATTCTCACAGGCATCTCAGGATAAACATTACGCGAGATAATACCTTGCTCTTCAAGCTCTTTAAAACGTTCAGTGAGCATACGAGCGCTTAAATTAGGAATAATTTCTTGTATATCTGAAAATCTTTTAGAACCACTGAGTAATGACCTTATAATTAATCCTGTCCAGCGTTTACCTAAAAGCTCAAAAGCTGCTTCAAATCGTGGACACATTTGAAATTTATCCATGTTTATCATCTCCTAATATTATTATAACATATTTACTTGACAAAAGTAAGTAAAAAAATATAATATAGTTATGCAAAGTAAGTATGTTATATTATTACATAATTAACTGAATTGTATACTAAGATGGAGGGGTTTGTAATGGCAGAACTTAAAAATATTATAGAAGAGAGACGATCAGCTAATAATTTTATTAAAGGTATAAAAATACCAAAACAGGACTTTATTGATATATTTGAAATGTTAAAGCTTGCACCTTCCTGCTTTAATATTCAACATGCAAATTATTTAGTTATAACTGATGAAGAAAAAAAAGAGGCATTAAGAGAAGCTGCATTTAATCAATATAAAATTCACACAGCTTCTGCAGCCATAATTGTACTTGGAGATAAAGAAGCATATAAAAAAGCAGATAAAATTTATTCAGGAATGCTTAATTTAAGAATGTTATCACAATTTGACTATGATAACATGCTGAATGATATAAACAGTATGTATGAAGGAAGAGGACAAGTATTCCAAAGGGATGAAGCAATAAGAAATGCCTCTTTGTCAGCTATGATGTTTATGCTTATTGCTAAGGATAAGGGTTGGGATACATGTCCTATGATAGGCTTTGATTCTGAAAAAGTTAGGGAGTTATTTAATATTCCAATAAATTTAGAGCCAGTGATGCTCATAACAATGGGAAAAGAGGATACAACAAAAAGAAGATTTAGAGGTTATAGGAATCCTGTAGGAGAGTTTGTTGTCTTCGAAGAATTTAAATAGTTGACAAATGCAAAAATAATTCGTACACTAACTATATAGTTAGTGTACGAATTATTTTTGGAGGAAAATTATAATGGAAAAAATATTAGTTACTGGTTTTACTGGAAATGTAGGAAGCTTTGTAGGAAAATATCTTAAGGAAGATGGAGTTAACTTTAAAGCTGCTGTAAGAAATGTAAAGAAGGCGGAGGAGAAGTATAGTAAGGATATAGAATTTGTTGAGTTGGATTTTGAGAAGGCTAGTACTTTTGATAAAGCACTTGAAGATATAGATAAAATATTTTTGATGAGACCGCCTGCTGTTTCTGATGCTAAGAAATACGTTAAGCCCTTTATAGAAAAGGCTAAAGTAAAAGGAATAAAACAGATAGTATTTCTTTCTTTAATGGGGATAGAGCATAATCCTATACCCCCTCATTATAAAATTGAAAAATTTATAGTAGAGTCAGGAATTCCTTATACATTCTTAAGACCTAGCTTTTTTATGCAAAATTTAGATACAACTCATAGATTTGATATTAAGGAAAACAAAGATTTATTTATACCAGCAGGTAAATCAAAGTCAAGTTTTATTGACACTAGAGATATAGGAGAAGCTGCTGCAAAAGTATTAATCGGAAATGGACATCTTAATAAGGCCTATACCTTAACCGGTGCAGAAGCATTAGATTATTATGAAGTAGCTGAGATTTTCACCAAGATTTTAGGCCGAAAAGTAATATATTCGAATCCATCACCCTTAAAGTTTAGAAAAGTTATGATAGATAGGGGAATAGATAAGAGTTTTGCAAATGTCATGGTGGGACTATATATGTCAACAAAGATGGGCATGGCAAAAAAAGTAACGCCTGAGCTTGAAAAACTTTTAGGAAGAAAGCCAACTTCAGTAGAAAAATATATTCAAGATTATATTGAGTGCTGGAAGTAAAAATGTAATAAAGGGAGGATAACTATTGAAAAACTATAGCAGTGAAAATATAGGGTATCTTTTAAATAAAGCGTCACGTTCGTTAAAATGGCAGCTTAATAAAAGCTTGGAGAAATATAATATGACCTCAGCTCAATGGTCAGTACTTAAAGACCTAAGCTTTTTGACGGAGGAAAATAGACTTCAAGAAGCTACACCTGCGGCCATAGCAAACAGACTCAATATGGATAGAGCTACAATGTCTGGTGTAATAAACAGGCTCGCTAAAAGTGGATGGATAATAACTGAAACAAATCCTGAAGATAAGCGCTCTCAAATTATAAATCTTACAGATAAGTCTAAAAAAATTTTAAGTGAACTTGAAGCGTTAAGTGATGAAATATTAACTCAGGCTTTAAAAAAGTTTAAATTTGAAGAAATAGATACTTTAAAAGGATTTTTAATAAGGATAATTGATAATCTTTCATAAATATTATTGACAGTTTTATATAAAATGCTATAATGAATTCAATGTAAAAACATTTAACACTATGATGAGAAAAGTAAGCTTTCTATAATTTCAAGAGAGAAGATACATTAGCTGAAAGTATCTTTAAATGTATAAAAGCTGAAGACCACCTCAGAGTGACTCTAATAAAGTCCGGTAATTCCGTTATAATTTTCAAGTGGCTTATATTTAAGTATAGGCAATTTGGGTGGAACCACGGGAGAAGTATACACTCTCGTCCCATATTTTTATATTTGGGACGAGAGTTTTTATTTTGTTTAAATTTGTTAATAATAAAAATATATACAATGCAAAAGTTCTAATACATTAATGTAAGAACCTTATTGCATTATATAGATGAAAGGGGATTTTCATATGATAAAAATAAGTTTAAAAGATGGTTCAGTAAAAGAATACGAAGCAGGTATTTCCGTTATAGAAGTTGCTAAAGACTTAAGCGAGGGCTTGGCAAGAGTAGCTTGTGCAGGAAGCGTAAATGGAAAAACAGTAGATTTAAGATTAAAATTAGAGGAAGATTGCGAGCTAAACATTTTAACTTTTAATGATGATGAGGGTAAAAAAGCTTTCAGACATACTACAACTCATATACTAGCTCAAGCAGTAAAAAGACTATTTCCAGAAACTAAGCTTGCTATAGGACCTGCTATAGAAGAAGGTTTCTATTATGATTTTGATAAGGAAGGCTCTTTTTCAGCTGAGGATTTAGTGAAAATTGAAGAGGAAATGAAGAAAATCGTTAAGGAAGAATTAAACCTTGAAAGATTTGAACTTCCAAGAGAAGAAGCACTAAAGCTGATGGAAGAAAAAAATGAGATTTACAAGGTTGAACTTATAAATGATTTACCGAAAGATGCTGTAATTTCCTTCTACAAGATGGGTGAGTTTGTAGATCTTTGTGCAGGACCTCATTTAATGAATACTAAATTTGTTAAAGCCTTTAAGCTTACTCAAGTTGCAGGAGCTTACTGGAGAGGCAGCGAAAAGAATAAGATGCTTAGCCGTATTTATGGAACTTCCTATACAAAGAAAAATGAATTAGAAGAATATTTAGCAAAAGTTGAAGATGCTAAAAAAAGAGATCATAATAAGTTAGGCAGAGAACTTGAGCTTTTCACAACTGTAGATGAAATAGGGCAGGGACTTCCTCTTTTAATGCCTAAGGGAGCGAAGGTAGTGCAGCTTCTTCAAAGGTTCGTTGAGGATGAAGAAGAAAGAAGAGGCTATCTTCTAACTAAAACTCCATTTATGGCTAAGAGTGATTTATACAAAATTTCAGGACATTGGGATCATTATAAAGATGGAATGTTTATTCTTGGTGATGAGGAAAAAGATGAAGAAGTTATGGCACTTCGTCCAATGACTTGTCCTTTCCAATTTGAAATTTATAACTCAAGACAAAGAAGCTATAGGGATCTTCCATTAAGATATGCAGAAACTTCAACACTATTTAGAAATGAATCTTCAGGTGAAATGCACGGACTTATAAGAGTAAGACAATTTACTATATCAGAAGGACATTTAATTGTTAGACCGGATCAGCTCGAAGAGGAATTCAAGGGTGTTGTTGATTTAATTAACTTCATGTTGGATACATTAGGAATTAGAGAAGATATAACTTATAGATTCTCAAAGTGGGATCCAAATAATAAGGAAAAATATATAGATAATCCAGAGGCTTGGGAAGATACTCAAGCTAAGATGAAGAAGATACTTGATGATTTAGGTTTAGACTACAAGGAAGCGATAGGAGAAGCTGCCTTCTATGGTCCAAAGCTTGACCTTCAATTTAGAAATGTTCATGGTAAAGAGGATACAATAATAACTGTTCAAATAGACTTCTCTCTTCCACACAGATTTGAAATGACTTATGTAGACAGCGATGGAGAAAAGAAGTATCCATATGTTATACACAGAACTTCTATAGGCTGCTATGAAAGAACATTAGCAATGCTTATTGAAAAATATGCAGGAGCTTTCCCAACTTGGCTTGCTCCAGTTCAGGCGAAGGTACTGCCGATTTCAGAAAAGTATCATGATTATGTAGAAAAGGTAGTTAAAGCTCTTCAAGCAAAAGGAGTTAGAGTTGAGCCTGATTATAGAGCTGAAAAGATAGGATATAAGATAAGAGAAGCAAGAATGAATAGAATTCCTTATATGCTTATAGTAGGTGAAAAAGAAGCGGCTGAAAATACTGTTTCTGTAAGAAGCCGTAAGAACGATGATGAAGGTGCAATTGCACTAGATGCATTTGTTGAAAGAATTGTTAATGAAATTCAAACAAAAGAAAAATAATAATTTATAAGAATTAGAGCTGCAGGCTTAAACTTGCAGCTCTAATTTTTTTATTTAACTGCCAAATTAGGATAATAGAATAGGAAGTACATAAATATAATATAAATAAGAATTAATTAAACTGTTGATGTAAGGTTGATTAACAAAATAAAGAAGAGAGGGTGGGAAAATGTACACAGTGGGAATTATAACCGCAAGTGATAAAGGGGCAGTAGGAGAAAGAGAAGATATTAGCGGTAAATTGATTAAAAAAGTTATTGAGGAGTTCGGATATGAAGTCAAAAGATATATAGTTCTTCCAGATGAACAGGAGCAAATTGCAGAAGAATTAAAATATCAGGCAGATAAATTAAAGCTAAACTTAATATTTACGACAGGTGGAACGGGTTTTAGCAGAAGGGATGTAACACCTGAAGCTACTTTATCAGTTATAGATAGACAAGCTATTGGAATTGCTGAGGCTATACGCTTTTATAGTTTTAAAATTACTCCGAGGGCTATGCTCTCAAGGGCGGTTTCAGGAATAAGAAAAGGTACATTAATAGTTAATCTTCCAGGAAGCCCTAAGGCTGTTGAGGAGGCACTTGTATTTATTTTAGATTCTGTAAAACATGGACTTGAGATACTTACAGGAGATGCATCTGAGTGCGCGAGAAAATAGAGGATTTTCACACTAAATTAGCTTTCAGGGTAAAGGGGAGAATGAAAATGAAAAAAATTAATGTACATGAGGCTGTTGGATCAGTAATTTGTCATGATATAACTCAGATAATACCTGGAAAAGTAAAAGATGCAGCTTTTAAAAAAGGTCATATTGTGAGAGAGGAAGATATACCTGTACTTTTGTCTCTTGGAAAAGAACACCTATATGTTTGGGAAAAAAAAGAAGGCATGCTTCACGAGAATGAAGCAGCAGAAAGACTTAAAAATTTATCTGCTGGAAAAGGCCTATGCTTTAGCGAAACTAAGGAAGGTAAGATTAATTTTATAGCTGAAGCTGATGGGCTTCTTAAGGTACATAAAAAGCTTTTGCTTGAATTAAACAGCATGGGTGAAATTATTTTATCTACTCTGCATAATAATATGCCGGTAAAAAAAGGTCAAAAGGTTGCAGGTACTAAAATAATACCCTTAGTTATAGAAGAAGAAAAGATTAAAAAGGCTGAAGAGATTATTAATAAGAAAATAATAGAAGTACTTCCTTATAGGTCAAAAAAAATTGCTATCGTTACTACAGGAAGTGAGGTATATAGTGGAAGAATAAAAGATGCCTTTGGGCCTGTTATAAAAAGAAAGGTTGAAGAATTTAATTGTCAAGTTATAGGACAAGTAATTGTCCCAGATGACTTAGAGGTGATTAAGAAAGCTATAAAGGAATGGATAAGTAAGGGAGCAGAGATGATTATATGCACTGGAGGCATGTCTGTAGATCCTGATGATTTAACTCCAACTGCGATAAAAAGTATAGGCGGTGAGCTTGTTTCTTATGGTGCCCCTATATTGCCAGGTTCAATGTTTTTATTGGCCTATGAAAAGGAGCTGCCTATTTTGGGGCTTCCAGGCTGCGTAATGTATAATGAAAGAACTGTTTTTGACTTGGTGCTTCCAAGGCTTCTTGCAGGCGAAAAGCTTACTAATTATGATATAGCTTCTTATGGGCATGGCGGGTTATGCATGGAATGTGATCAGTGCAGGTTTCCAAACTGCAGCTTTGGAAAGGGAGTGTAATGATGCAGTATAACCTAACACATTTTGATGAAAATGGAAAAGCAAGAATGGTAGATGTAAGTGAAAAAGCTGAAACCAAAAGAACAGCTCTTGCTGAAGGAAAAATTCGAATGAAGGCTGAAACTTTAGCACTAATAAAGCAGGGACGTATAGAAAAAGGAGATGTGCTTGGAGTTGCAAGAGTTGCAGGGATTATGGCAGCTAAGAAAACTTCAGACATTATTCCTATGTGCCATCCTATTATGATATCAGGATGCTGTCTAAATTTTAAAATAAATGACAAAGAAAGCTATATAACTATAGAGGCTGAAGCAAAGACAACAGGAAAGACAGGAATCGAAATGGAGGTATTAACCGCAGTTTCTGCTGCAGCACTTACTATATACGATATGTGCAAGGCTGTAGACAGAGGAATGATTATAGAAGACATTCATCTGCTTAAAAAAGATGGAGGAAAGAGTGGAGAGTGGATATATTGATTGACCAATGGGGGAGAACTATAGACTATTTGCGAATATCTGTTACTGACAGGTGCAATTTAAGATGTAAATACTGCATGCCTGACAAAAGTATAAGTTTTATGCAGAAAAAAGATTTATTGACAAAAGATGAAATCTGCAGGATAGCGAAACTTACTTCGGATATAGGGATAAAAAAAGTGCGAATTACTGGTGGAGAGCCTTTAATTAGAAAGGACACTACAGATATTATAAAAGATATAAAATCTCTTAAAAATATAAAGGAAGTTTGCTTAACAACAAATGGTATATTCTTAAATAGTTATCTAGATAAGTTGATAGACTCTGGCATAGATGCAATAAATATAAGTCTGGATACATTAAAAGAAGATAAATACAGTGATATAACAGGCGGTGGGGATATTATGCCTGTTTTAAACTCTATTAATAAATGTATTGAAAAAGGTATTAAAGTAAAATTAAATGCTGTTATTATTAAGGACTTTAATGATAAAGAAATTCTAGATTTTATTAAGTTTGCAGAGGAAAAAAATATAGAGATTAGATTTATTGAAATGATGCCCTTAGGAGCAGGAAAAAAATTTATAACTATTACTGTTGATGAAATAAAAAAATTAATTCAAGAAAATACAAAATTAATTCCATATAAAAGCTCTCCTAAAAATAATGGACCGGCAGTTTATTATAAAACAGAAGATGGTAAAGGAGTTATTGGTTTTATAAGCCCTATAAGTCATACCTTCTGCGGAAACTGTAACAGAATCAGATTAACTGCTGATGGCTTTTTAAAACAGTGTCTTCACTTTAAGAAAGGAGAAGACTTAAAAAGGTTAATGCGACAAGGAATTACAGATGAGGAGCTTACTAATGTAATAAAAGAATGCTGCTACTCAAAACCAGAGCAGCATGCATTCCAATCAGAAAACAAAGATTCAGAAAAAAGATTTATGTATCAAATTGGGGGGTAAAAGCCCTAAATGGGCTTTTACGGGCATCCTGCGAACGAAGTGAGTGGGTTAAGGATGCCCCGGGTCAAAGACAAAGCCCTAAACGGGCTTTTACGGGCATCCTGCGAACGAAGTGAGTAAGTATAGGATGCCCAGGGTCGAAGACAAAGCCCTAAACGGGTTTTTACGGACATCCTGCGAACGAAGTGAGTGGATTAAGGATGCCCCGGGTGGAAGAAAGGAGATGTTTTAAATGGCAGAAATATTAGCCTTATGTATAAGCGAAAAAAAAGGTACAGAGAAAGTTGATGCAGGTGAAGCAGAGTTTATAGAAGATTATGGAATTAAAGGTGATGCACATGCAGGTAACTGGCACAGACAAGTAAGCCTTTTATCCTATGAAAAAATTGAAGAGTTTAATAATAAAGGGGTAAGTGTAAAATTTGGAGCGTTTGGAGAAAATATAGTTGTAAAAGGAATTGACTTAGCTAAGCTTCCAATAGGTACAAGATTAAGAATAGGAGAAATACTTTTAGAGGTAACTCAGATAGGGAAAAAGTGTCATGACCGATGCCATATTTATTATACAGTTGGCGACTGCATAATGCCAAGAGAAGGCATATTCTCAAAAGTACTACATGGTGGAATGGCAAAAATAGGAGATAAAATAGAAATCGACCAATGGAATAATTTGTGATAAAATGAAGTAGAAAAAAATAACATATGAATAATAGGAGGTACAAGGTCTAAATGACCTTGTACGGGCAGCTTGCGAGTGGAAACGAGCACTCTTAAGCAGTCCAGTGTTTCGAGTGAAAGGAGAAAGTTATGCAGAAAAAAATTATATCTACAAAAAATGCTCCAGGAGCAATAGGACCATATTCACAAGCAATAAAAGCAGGAAACTTTGTTTATACCTCAGGGCAGCTTCCAGTTAATCCTGCTACAGGAGAATTAGTTTCTGATATTAAGGAAGCAACTGCTCAATCCTTAGAAAATGTTAAGGCAATATTAGAGGAAGCAGGAACTTCTTTAAACAAGGTAGTTAAAACATTAGTATTTATAAGTGACATGAATGATTTTGCTGCAATGAATGAAGTGTATGCAAAATATTTCACAGAAAATCCTCCAGCAAGGTCCTGTGTTGAAGTTGCAAGACTCCCAAAGGATGCGAAGGTAGAAATTGAAGTTATTGCTTTAATGGATTAAGTAATAAAAATTCCTGCAACTTTATATTGCAGGAATTTTTATTTTTCTAATTTTTCTGTCATTAGTCTACCAAATTAAAAAAAATCTTGTTATAATAGGGATAAGTGGTGAAAATTTCACAATGGGGGAGAAAAAATGAAAAAAAAGGTAGTTAATGACAAGTTAAAGCTAAAATCACGAATTGGATTTAAACTAATTGTTATTCTAATACTTTTAACTATTATACCTATTACTTCTCTTGGTCTAGTCTCTTACGCAAGTTCTAAAAAAGTTATAATGAGTAGATTTACGGTTAGTACACAGCAGACATTATCTGAAGTTAACAGGGGAATTGATAATTATTTTGACAGTTTAAAAAGACAAATAAATATTTTAGCTGCAAATGAAAATGTACAAGCGATTAATACGAACCAACAGGCATATCAGCAGAAGCTAATAGATTCTCTTTCAACAGTCAAAGAAAACAATAGGGACCTTATGTTTGTATATCTGGCAACAAGTACAGGAAAGTTATATTCATATCCAAACAGTGAAACGGCAGCTAATGTAGACTGCACAAATAAACCGTGGTATACAGAAGCGTTAAAAAATAAAGATTCTATTGTTGTAAGCGATCTTTATAAGGATGAAAAATCAGGACAAACTACTGTAACTATATCGAGAACTGTGCAATATAAAAATGATACAGTTGGCGTACTTGCTATGGATATTGATATGAATAATCTTGCCAACCAATTATCAAATATTAAAATAGGTAAAGAAGGATATGTATTTATAATCAATAAAACAGGAATAGTAATCTCTCATCCGGAAAACTCAAAGATAGGAACGGATTTACCAACTAAGATGAGTTATTGGAAAAATGTAAACAGCAAAGAAAGCGGCTTTGAGCAATATAACGATCTTGGTACAGAAAAGTATAATGTATATGTTACTAACAAAGAAAGTGGATGGAAAATTCTTGGTGTAATTGATCAAAAGGAGATAATGACTGATGTTCAAGGAATAGGAACTGCTATTTTAATATTTACAATAGTATCAGTAATATTATCTACTATTATTGCAGTATTCTTAAGCATGTGGATAACGAAGAATATAAACAGGCTTAATGATGTATTCAAAAAAGCAGCAGATGGAAATTTAACTTCAAGAATTAAAGTTAAGACTAAGGATGAATTTGGACAACTAGGTACCAATTTTAATAATATGCTTTCAAGTATAAGTGCATTAATAAGAAGCGCTAAGGAATCATCAGATAATATTTTAGAGGCTTCGAAAATTATAGATAATATTAGCAGTGAAACAAATACTTCAGTAAGTGAGGTTGCCTCTGCTATAGATTCAGTGGCACTAGGTGCTTCGAATCAAACAAGAGATATTGAAGAGGGTGTAAATAAGTTTAATGAACTGGAACAAAAAATTGATAATATAGTTAATTTATCTACTGATATGGAAGGAATATCAAGCAATACAGAGAAGGTAAGCAGAGAAGGCTTAAATATTATAGATACCCTATTTGAAAAATCACGAAAAACTATAAAAACAACTTCAAACATTCAAGATGCAGTGCTTAATATGAGCAAATCAACTAATGAAATCGGAAGCATTACAGAAACAATTAACGATATAGCAGAGCAAACAAATCTTCTAGCTCTTAATGCGGCTATAGAAGCAGCAAGAGCAGGAGATGCAGGAAAGGGATTTGCGGTTGTAGCAGATGAAATAAGAAAGCTTGCTGAGCAATCTACAGATGCTACGAAAAAGATCCAACAGCTAATCGAAAAAATCAGCACAAAATCCAAGGCAACTGTTGATGCTATGAATGGGGCTGTAGCAATTGTAAATGAGCAAAATACAGTAGTAGAGAGTACGAAACAAATATTTGGAAATATAATTAGTTCTATAAATGAGCTTGTTAATGGACTTCAAAGTATCGAAACAGCGGTTAGAGATGCGAACAACAGTAAAAGTGAGATTGTTGGAATAATGCATAATATCGCCGCAGTATCTGAAGAATCAGCAGCCAGCACAGAGGAAGTATCTGCTTCTATTGAAGAAGTTTCAGGAGCTTTAAATGGGTTTATGAGTAACGCAAATAGCTTGAAAGACATAGCTGTTAAGCTTCAAGATGAAATAAATAAGTTTAAGCTTAATGAATAATTATGAAAAAGCAGAATTAGATAGAAAGTTTATTAATATATCTAGAGAAATTAATACCTATAGACTCAAATTATAAAGAAGATAAGAAGATAAAGTCTTATCTTCTTTATATAAAAAGTATGTGCATTAGAAGGAGAGCTGCACTAAAATAAGATATATTATTTTCCTGGGGTAAAGCTGCAGTAGCCTATTTTATCACAAGCTTCTTTCATTTCAGCCCATAGACCTTCTTCTTTTAGTGTTTGTACAGAAGAAGGATAAAGTATATGGTTTTCTTTATATATGTGATCTCTTAAATTAAATATTAAGAACTTAGCTGCTTCATCAAGCAGAGTTTTAAACTCAGTAAAGTTCATATTTTGTACCTCTTCAGCAAGCTTTTTAATTTCATGCTTCTTAGCTCTAAGCATATCATGTTCCATTCTCATTACTCTAGTAGGTCCTGTAACACCTCTTTTTTCAAGCTCTGGGAAAAGAACGTCTTCTTCTCTTTTGTGATGAGGCTCAGCTCCAATTATTTCTACTGCTGTAGAATGTAGTTTTGAGAATATATCATTACTTTCATCATAGCTTTCTAAACTTTGAATTTTATTGTTTATATTTTCTAATACATGAAGGCGCTTATTTATTTCTTCATGCTCATCGATTAATGTAGTCAATACATGATCAGGGGTTAGACCGAGCTTTAACCTGTCTAATTCATCCTTTAAAACTTCCATATGAATATCACAAAGGTGTCTTAAGTCTTCTGGTTTTGTTCCATTTTCAATTAGCTTTTGTTCAGCTAAGGAAAGCTCAAGAGGGTCTACGGTTTGAACCATTTTTAAGGCTTCCTGTCTTAATTCTGGAGATATATCACCGCTGTTTAATTTTTGAAGCAATTCTACTAAATTATCTACTCTATTCATAAAAATCCCCTTTCAATCTTCCGTTTATTCAACTTGTTGAGTTTATTATAACTTCATTGGTATTTATTTTCTGTGATTTAAATCAAATTTAAGGACACAATATTAAAAGAATAGGAAATTGTAGATATATTTAGCAATATGAATTATAATTATTATGTTAAATTTATAACTGATTTTGAATATGGAGAGTGATTATAATGATTCCAACACCGCATATTAATGTAAGTGAACAGGGAATAATTGCAGAAACAGTACTACTACCAGGAGACCCTCTGAGAGCAAAATTTATTGCGGAAACTTTTTTAGAAAATCCTGTTCAGTTTAATACTGTTAGAAATATGTTTGGTTATACAGGCACATATAAAGGTAAAAGAATTTCTGTAATGGGAACCGGCATGGGTATGCCTTCAATAGGAATATATTCCTATGAATTAATTCATTTCTATGGGGTTAAAAATTTAATTCGTATTGGCTCAGCAGGTTCGCTTCAAGAAAATATTAAAGTAAGAGATATAGTTATTGGTATGGCTGCATCAACAAATTCAAATTTTGCAGCACAGTATAATCTGCCAGGAACTTTAGCGCCAACAGCTTCCTTTGAACTTTTAAAGAAAGCTGTAGATGCAGCGCATTCAAAAGGAATAGATCCTAAGGTAGGAAATATCTTATCCTCAGATACTTTTTATGATGATGATTCTGAAAGCTGGAAAAAGTGGGCTAAGATGGGAGTTTTAGCTGTAGAAATGGAAGCGGCTGCTTTATATATGAATGCTGCACGTGCAGGAGTAAATGCTCTTTGTATTTTGACAATATCAGATTCTCTTGTTACTCATGAAGCAACAACAGCTGAAGAACGTCAGCATACTTTTACTCAAATGATGGAAATAGCTTTAGAGCTTGCTTAATAATAAGGAGAGTGCATATCACTCTCCTTTATCTATATTAATACTAAGTATAAGGTGATATAAATGAAATTTTTTAACAAGAGCAGAATAAAAATAAGAAAAGAGATTACAGAAGAGGCAGTAAAGTTTTATATTGATTACTCAAGTTTAAAAGACAAATTGGAATATAAAATTAGACTACTTACTGATTTGGCCAGCAAAGAGCATTGTTTAATAATTATAGATTCAAAAATGCAGCGAAAAGGCAGTAATCAGGAAGAAACATCAGATGAACTTGAAGGTTATCTTACTAAAAATAATATCATTTACGAAAAAATAGAAGTTAAAGGTTCAGACAGCGTATCCGTACTTGGTGTTTCTATTAAGCTTGATAATAAAAACAGGCCGAAAAATTATATAATAGGACTTGTAATTTCAGAGAAAGATTTATATAGAGTAAGGGATATTATGAATAATTATAATAGCCGTTTATATATAGGATATAAAAATGAAAATTTAGATGTATTGAAGAATATCATAAAGATATATATAAATGATGAAGAAATGTTTGATAAGAAATTTAAGTATAGTATTTTTGATAATAATTTACTAGAAAGCATGTCTATTTTATCTGAAATCGAAGCTTTAGAAAAAACCAAAGATATTATTGAACAAGCTCTTAATTGATAATTCAGATTAGTGCAAACCCTTCACACATAATCATAAGCTTTCATACTATAAAATTGAAGCAATATTTGGAGTGAGTATTTTTGCTATATGCACTAATATTAGCAGGAGGAAAAGGCCTAAGACTATATCCATTATCTCGTGAAAAAAATCCTAAACAGTTTTTAAAAGTTATAAATAACAAAAGCTTTCTAAGAAATACAGTAGATAGAATTAAACCCCTTGTTAATAAGGAAAATATTTATGTAGTTACTAATGAAGAGTATTTGGATAAAATTTATGAGGAGCTCCCTGAGATTAATAAAGCTAATATATTTGTTGAGCCTGCAAACAAAGAGACTGCAACATGCATTGGACTTTCAGCAGTTAAGCTTTTAAAAAAAGATAAAGATGCAACCATGATAGTTCTCCCTTCAGATCATTATATTGAAAATGATAAAGTATTTCTAGATACTTTAGATCAAGCAGTGGAAATTGCTGAACGAAGGAGAGGCTTAATAACTATAGGAGTAAGTCCTACAAGACCTGAAACAGGTTATGGATATATTGAAATGGGTACTCGAATAAGTGGAGACATAGCTACCTTCAAAGTTGAGAGGTTTACTGAGAAACCTAATGTTGAAGTAGCTAAAGATTTCATTATAAAAGGAACTTACCTATGGAACAGCGGCATGTTTGTTTGGAGAGCAGATGTATTTCTAAGGGAGATGGAAAAGTATCTTCCTAAAATGTATAAAAATTTAATGAATATATATCAGAGTCTAGGAGAACAAAATGAACATGATGTTATAGTTGAGCAGTATAACCTTATAGATGGAATTTCTGTGGATTTTGGTATTATGCAAAAAACTAGAAAAGCATATGTTATTAAGTGTGAATTTATTTGGGATGATATAGGAAGTTTTGCAGCTTTGGGCAGATTTTTGACAGATTTCCGGGGAAATAACGTATCCGGAATAGCTTTTATGGAACAAAGCGAGAACTGTTATGTATTTGGAGATAAAAAGCTGATTATAGGTTTTGGAGTTAAGGATTTAGTAATTGTAGATGCAGGTGATGTGATTTTAGTTATGGATAGAAATAAAGAACAGGAAGTTAAACATTTAGTTAATGAGATAAAGCTGGAGAATGGATTAGAACAATACTTGTAGCTGTAAGCTTTAGTGAGGAATAATGCTCACTAAGGCTTTTTTTTCAGAATCATAGTGCAGGCTGTGATTTTTTAATAGTAAAATTAATATAATTATAATATGTATTTAATGATATCGATTATCATTTACAAATTTATATCATTATGATAGCATATTTGTAGGTTAAATAACACAAACTTTGAATATTAAAACAAAAAATAGGGGGAAAAACAATTTTGAAAGATTTAACTTCAAAGAGTGAGCTAAGAAGCACAAGGAAAAAAGAGCATGTTCAACATTTTTTAAATGGCAATTTTGAAGGAGATAATTTTTTTAGACATATATATCTGGAACATAATTCCCTTCCTGAGGTGGATTTTGAAGAGATAGATACAAAATACAGCTTTTTAGGAAAAGAGATAAGTTTTCCTGTAATGATAAATGCAATGACTGGAGGCTTTAAGGATGGAGTTCTAATAAATGGGAATCTTGCAAGGCTTGCAGAGAAATTTAACATTCCAATGGCTGTGGGCTCTCAGGCCATTGCTGTAACAGATAAAGAGTATGAGTCTTCTTTTAAGGTTGTAAGAGAAATATTAAAAAATGGAGTGGTTATTTCAAATATTAATGCTTTTGCAGGAGTAGACGAAGTGCTTAGGGCTATTGATATGATACAGGCTGATGCTGTTCAGATTCATTTAAATCCAGCGCAGGAGATTGTCATGCCTGAAGGTGATAGAAACTTTAAGGGTCTTCTAAAGAATATTGAAAATATAGTAGGTAAAATAGATAAGCCTGTTATTGTAAAGGAAATTGGCTTTGGTGTTTCAAAGGATACAGCAAGAAAGTTATTTGAAGCAGGAGTAAGGTATATTGATATAGCTGGACGTGGCGGAACTAACTTTATAAAAATTGAAAGTGAGAGAAATAAGGAATTTGAATTCAGTGAATTATTTGACTGGGGAATACCTACAGCCCTAAGTCTTTTAGAGTGCAGAACTGTCAGCAGCGATTTAAACATTATCTGCAGCGGTGGAATGAAAAGCGCAGATGAGATAATAAAGGCGTTATGTGCAGGTGCAGATATGACAGGAATAAGCGGGCCTATTTTAAGAGAACTTTTAGAGGGTGGTTTAGAGGGAGCTAATAAATACCTTCAAAATATTATTTATAAATCCAAAGTAATTATGCTTCTTTTAGGCAGAAAAAACATAGATGAGTTGAGAACAGTACCTTATAGAATAAAGGGAGAGCTTAAAGAAATGCTGGATTGTTAGGCTAAGAGAGGATGAATCAATATGAATATATTTTATAATAAATCAGCTGTGGGAGAGGCATATAGCAAGCTGATTTTAGTAGGAGAACATGCTGTTGTTTATGGAAAGCCTGCCATTGCGGTGCCCTTTCCGCTGAAGGCAAAAGCAATAGTTTATAGGACAGAAGGACCTATTATGCTCGAATCATCAGTTTATACAGGAGTAATTACCAACCTGCCAGATAAAATGAAAGGAATATCAGCCTGTATTAAGGAGACGCTTCAATATTTAAATAATACTTCTGATGGACTTCTTATTAAAATTGATTCAGTAATTCCTTTAGGCCGCGGATTAGGGTCCAGTGCGGCAGTGGCTATTGCAATAGTAAGAGCTTTAGCTTCTTTTTATGAAAAAGAGCTTAAACAAAAAGAATTATTCTCACTTGTACATGTAGCTGAAACTTATGCTCACGGCAATCCTAGCGGAATTGATATGGCTGCAGAATTAAGTGAAAGTCCAATATGGTTTCAAAAGGGACAAGAAACAAGTACTTTAAACATTAGAGAAAACTTATATATAGTTGTTGGAGATACAGGGAGAGCGGGAGATACACGTACAGCGGTAGAAAAGGTTAGGAAAAATTATGATTTGGAGCCTATGAAGGTAAAAAAATCTTTAGAAACAATAGAACATATAGCAATTAAAGCAAAAGAGGCGCTTATTAAAGGAGATATTTGCCTGCTTGGAAATTTGCTTAACAAAAATCAGAAGGAGCTTATGACTCTTGGTGTAAGCGATGATGGCCTAAATAAATTAATTGAAGCTGCAAATAATGCCGGGGCCTTAGGAGCAAAACTTACTGGAGGCGGCTTGGGAGGATGCATGATGGCACTTGCACCAGATTTAACTAGAGGTAAAATAATTTCAGAGGAACTAGTAAAAGCAGGAGCGACCCAAAGCTGGTGTTTTTCGACTGCTGAGGATAAAATCTATGAAACATAAGAATAAAAGGGGATTAGTAATATGAAAGCTTCAGCAAGAGCAAATACAAATATTGCACTGATTAAATATTGGGGAAAGCGTGATGAAAAATTATTTTTGCCGATGAACAGTAGTTTGTCTATAACATTGGACAGGTTTTATACCGAAACAACCGTTGAGTTTAAAGAGGAGCTTAAAAGCGATATATTGTTTCTTAATAATAAGCCTGCAGGTGAAGCTGAAGCTAATAAGGTATTTAGGTTTCTTGACAATATAAGGCAGTTGGCTGGTACCAAAATATATGCAGCAATAACTTCTGAAAATCAGGTACCTACAGCAGCTGGATTTGCATCCTCGGCTTCGGGTTTTGCAGCTTTAGCGGCGGCAGGAGCAAAAGCGCTTAATTTGAATTTAAATGAAAAGGAATTATCTATATTAGCACGTCAAGGCTCGGGTTCTGCCTGCCGTTCCATCTATGGTGGATATGTGGAGTGGAAAAAAGGAGAGCGTGCAGACGGAGTGGATTCATATGGAAATCAGCTTTTGCCTGAGAAGGATTGGAATATAAGCATTATTTCCGTTTTAGTAGAATCTAATCAAAAGAAGGTATCCAGCAGAGAAGGAATGAAGCGTACTGTAGATACTTCACCTTTTTATTCAGGATGGCTTAATACAATAGAAAAGGACTTGGAAATAGCAAAAGCAGCTATTAGGAATAAAGATTTTCAAAGCCTCGGAGAAGTGGCAGAAGCAAACGCTTTAAAAATGCATGCTACTATGCTTGGAGCAGATCCACCAGTTTTGTACTGGCAAAGTGGAACCATGGAGGTAATTCATCAGGTTCAAGGCATAAGAGCGGCAGGTATACAAGCCTATTTCACAATAGATGCAGGACCTAATGTAAAGGTACTTTGTCTTCCAAAGGATGAACATAAAGTTAGGGATGTATTAACAGGACTTCCTTCTGTGAAGCAAATCATTACTTGCTATCCTGGTTCAGGGATTTGTTATATATAAGAATTAATTACTGTCTTAAAGGAGTTGATTAAATGAACAATAAAAATAATGATTCAAAGAATAATATTGAGGTCTGGGAGGATCTTGTTAATATTAAAGATTTAGTTATATCACTTATTATTTGCAGCGTTACAACTATGGGAGCCTATTTTATTGCGCCTAAACAGCCGCCTAAGCCTTTGCTGTTTGGATTATTTGGGGCAATTCTTGGTTTTGTGATCTGCAGCATTATTATAAAACCCAAAAGAGTGTTTATAGAAACTGATAAGGAGAATTAATATGGACATTGTTTTAATTTTGCAGATGATTCTTGCAGCTGTTATTGCAGCAGTTATGTATACAATAATTGGGGCAGCTCCTGGAGCGGATGAAACAGCAACCATAGCCCCTGTAACCCTGGTACTTGTTTTATCAGGTGTGAAACCTGTAATAATATTAGCCTTCTTTATTTCGGCTATTGTGGCAAGCAAGCTTATTGATGCTGTTCCTGTTTCTATAGCTGGCATTCCTGCAGGTGTTATGTCTACTCCAATGGTTGAACATGCTATGGTGCTAAAGAAAAATGGTCTTACGGATACAAGTATTAGAAAAATTGCTTCTGGTGCTATAATTGGAACCATTGTTTCTGTACCGGTAAGCTTATTCTTAGCCCGTGCTTTAATACCTTTTTCAGCAGTTATTAAACAGTATGGAGATCCGGTTTTCTTCATTGGGGCTATACTTTTAGCCTTAATGTCTAAAAACAAGTGGATATCTCTTGCTGCTATACTTCCATTTGCTTTGTTAATTCAGGGGCTTAGATATTTATACTGGGGAATAGGTGTCGTTCCTAAGGGAACTAACGTATTTACATCTTTCTTCTTAGCCATCACTATAGGACCGGTAATTTTAATATTGTTTGAACTTTTGAATAAAGAAAAAAGGGACAACATGAAGCGCTTTGATAAGAAGGAAATTCATTTAAAGAAGGTAGAGGAAATTAAAAAGTTTCCCAATCCTTTTAAGATTCTTACTAAAAAAGAAGTTGGCTATAGTGCATTGGCTTCTTTGATAGGATCTGTTACATTTATCTTAAGTCCTGTTGGACTTACAACTTTCCTTGGAGAGCTTTTTTCAAGTCGTACAAAGGATCCTGTAGAAAAGGCTTCTCTTGCAGTAGCAACTATGGAAGCTTTGGCTCAGGCAACATATTTCTCAGGAACCTTAATACCTCTTGTAGCATTAGGAATTCCTTTGTCACCAATGTCTATTGGTCCGGCAAATCCATTGTTTAATGCTCCGCCAGTGTTTACTCTGCAGCACAATATGCATCATATATTAACAAACTCTGATTTTGTTTGGGCTACGGTTATAGGAGCGGCAGTTGCAGCGGCTTTTACTTATTTCATAACAGTTAAATACTCTAGGCAGATATGTGCTTTTGTATTTAAAAGGATACCTCATGAAGCCTTGCTGGGTTTATTCTTCAGCTTAGTATTATTATTAGCTTTTATGGATGCTGGATGGATTAATGTAGCAGGTGTTCTTCTTTTAGGTATTGTAGCAGGTACATTATATCGCTTGGGAGTTAATTACGGTGTGCTGTTTATGATCTTATACTCTGCACCATGGATTATTAAGACAATAGCAGGTCAATAATAAGAATACTAAATAGTTTTAACAGAAAGGATGAATATCCATGACTTATTTAAGCTATGGTGTGAAAGTACCAGGAAAACTTATGATTGCTGGAGAATATGCTGTGCTTGAGCCTAACCAGAATGCCGTGGTAGCTGCTGTAGATCGTTATGTAACAGCATATATAGAGCCATTTAGCAAAAATTATATATCCCTTCCTCAAATGGGACTTGAAGATATAACATGGGAAATGAATGATGAAAGTGTACAATTTAATATATCAGACCCGCGTTTAAGCTTTATTGGGAATGCTATTGCTTCAGCAGTTAAATTTTTAAAAGAAAGATCAGTCATGCTACATCCTTTTAGATTACAGATTAAAAGCCAGCTGGATGATCCTATAACAGGAAAAAAATATGGGCTTGGTTCAAGTGCGGCAGTTGTTACTTCAGTTGTTTCTGCCGTATTATATTTACATAGCGACCATCTTGGAATACCTGAACTAGATGAAATATTTAAGCTTTCATCCATTGCACATGTAAAAACACAGAAAAGTGGTTCTGGGGCTGATATTGCAGCTGCTGTTTATGGTGGTTGGCTTGAGTATTCTGCTTTTAGTGCAGAGTGGTTATTACAGCAGTTAAAACAGGAAATAAGAATGACTGATATAATTAAGAAAACTTGGCCCAATTTATTAATCAGATCATTGACTTCTCCAGCAAACCTTCAATTAGCAGTAGGATGGACAAAAGAATCTGCGGCAACAGCACCAATGATTCAAAAAGTACATAAATTTAGATGTAATAATATTGAAGCTTATAAAAGTTTTTTAAAAGAAAGTCAGGATTCTGTATCAAGTTTGATTAAGAGCTTTAATACAAACAATTGTTATGATGCTATTAGTGCTCTTACACAAAATCGCAGGACGCTTAGAAGGTTAGGAGAAAATGCAGGTATAAGCATTGAAACTAAAGAACTTAAAACCTTATGTGATATTGCAGAAAACTTTGGCGGTGCTAAACTCTCAGGAGCTGGAGGAGGGGACTGCGGCATAGCTTTTATAAAAGGAAAACACGAGATTAAAGAATTGTATGAAGCGTGGCAGGAAGCTGGAATTGAGCCATTAGATTTGCAAATATCAACAGTAGGGATTGAAACAGAAGTAATAAGGCGTAGAAGTATAGTATAAGAAATGAGGTATACATTAATTATGTATGCCTCATTTTTATTTCTAAATAGTTTAGTTATTACAATTGTATATATAAAAATAAATTGTATAGACAATACCTTGATTTAATTATATAATATTGTTATAAACATATATTATATAATTACTTAATTATAGGTATTCATTAAAAAAAGGATGTGCTAGAAATGATATTTGATAATATTAAAAACTATAAAAAGTACGAGAATATAAATGATAATTTTAAAAAAGCTTTTGAATTTTTAAAAAGAGAAGACTTAAACACACTTCCGGTCGGAAGATATGAAATAGATGAAAACAATATTTTTGCATTAATTCAAGAGTACGAAACAAAAGATATTGAAGACAAGGATTATGAAGTTCATAGAAAGTATATAGATGTACAATATATGCTTGATGGACAAGAAAAAATGGGATTTTCAACAATGGATGAGCTTTATATAAAAACTCCATATTCTGATGAAAGTGATGCAGCAGTTTTGGGAGGAGAAAAAATATTATTTAAATTGAGAACAGGAGAGTTTTATGTATTTTTCCCAAATGAACCACATATGCCTGGAGTTAAAAATGATGTAATAATGAAGGTGAAAAAAGTAGTAGTAAAAATAAAAGCATAGATAAAAGCTTATTTTAGCATTAGAATATTAACTAGAAAGAGTATGGAGGTTTTTATAGTGGTAGATAAAAATTCGTCGTTGCCAGTTTATGCTCAGATTGAAAATGATATTAAAGAAAAAATAAGAAATAGAGAATATGCTCCAGGTGAAGAACTCCCAACAGAAAGGGAACTTACAGAATTATTTGGTGTAAGCAGAATGACAATAAGACAAGCAATTTCTAATCTTGTTCATAAAGGGGTTTTATATAGAATACCTGGGAAAGGGGCTTTTGTATCGAAGGAAGTAATTGAAAAAAAGCTTGAGATTGAAAGCTTTAGCGAGGATATGAGAAAACGTGGACTTATTCCAGGCAGTAATGTTATTAAATTTGAGAAGGTTAATCCAAGTGATGAAGTTAAAGAAAAACTACAACTTGCTGAAGGTGAACAAATATATTTTCTTAACAGATTAAGATTAGCAAACAATGAACCAATTGCCATTGAATACTGCTATCTTCCTGAAAAGTTTTTTCCTAACATTACAAAATATAATATGGTTAACTGTTCGCTTTATACAATAATGAAAGAAGAATATAACATACACTTTAATTATATGAAACAAAGCATAAAAGCTGCAAGCTTAAGTAAAAAAGATGCTGAAATGCTGCTTAGTAAGAGCAAAGGTGTAGGGTTAATTTCAGAAAGAATGATTTATAATGTTGAAGAAATACCGGTAGAATATACAAGGACAATCTATCATGCTGATAGATATTCTTTCAATATGACACTTTTTAATAACAATTAATATAGATAAAGATGTAGTTTTTAAATTACATCTTTTTTATTATAGTATATACAATTTTTAAAATGTATATACTATAATAAAAATTGTATATATAATTTAAAAATTGTATAGACAATAAATGAAAACGATGTTATAATAATTTCATAAAGGAATTAAAAAATAAATTAATAAATCTTTACTGCTACGCTTGTAAGGGAATGGAGGGATAAAGTGAAGAATTCAATGGAGGTGCTTAATGGTATAAAAGGTGGATTAATTGTGTCCTGCCAGGCGTTAGAGGACGAGCCTTTGCATAGTTCAGAAATAATGGGAAGAATGGCAAAAGCGGCTTTGGCTGGTGGTGCAATTGGTATTAGAGCAAATTCACCAGTAGATTGTATAGAAATAAAAAATCAGGTTAATTTACCTATGATAGCAATTTATAAAAAAAATTATGGAACTTGCAGTGTTTTTATAACACCCACAATAAGCGAAGTGAAAGAATTGCTTCCTGCAAAGCCAGAGATAATTGCTGTGGATGCTACTAGTAGAGTGAGGCCTGATGGTAAAACACTAGAGCAATTCTATAAAGAAATAAGACAAGTATATGATGGATTAATTATGGCTGATATATCTAATTTTGAAGAGGGCATGAAGGCAGAAGAAATAGGTTTTGATATAGTATCAACAACACTTAGCGGTTATACTGAATATACACTAGATAGACCTAAGCCTGATATAGAACTTATAAGACATTTAAAGGAAGAATTAAAAGTACCAATCATTGCTGAAGGAAATATTGATTCGCCTAAAAACGCGCTTGAATGTCTTAATGCAGGAGCCTGGTGTGTAGTTGTAGGTGGGGCAATTACAAGACCTCAGCTAATTACTAAGAAATTTGTTGATTTCATTAAGTGTTATGCTGATTGAAAACGATTATATTATTAAGTAATAATGTAATAAATAATTTTTAAATAGGGGGAAAAACAATGAAACGTATTAAAATTATAAGTTCATTAATTCTTGGGTTAACTGTAACAACAGGAATCCTAGCTGGGTGTAGTAAACCACAAAATACAACTGCAGATACATCAAAAAATAGTGACAAACCTGTAGAAATTACCTGGTGGGATTATCCTAATTATGCTACTGGGGCTTCTGGAGAGCAGGAGAAAAAAATTATAGAAAACTTTAATAAGAAGTATCCAAACATAAAAGTTAATCTTCAAATGATAGATTTTACTAGCGGACCGCAAAAACTTAGCACAGCTATTGCTTCGAATTCAGCACCAGACCTTGTTTATGACTTTCCTGGAAGAATAATTGACTATGCAAGAAATGGTGTAATGGCTCCGTTAGACGACATGTTTACTGATGATTTAAAAAAGGATGTTACTGGAAGTATATTAGATGCATGTAAGCTTGATGGCAAATACTATATGTATCCAATTAATACTGCTCCAAACATGATGGTATTTAACAAGACCATGCTGGATAAAGCCGGACTTACAAGCATGCTTCCTCTTAATAAGCCAGATAGATTATGGACAAACGATGAATACTATGCTCTATTAAAAGCAATAAAGGAAAAGGTTCCAGGACTTGCAGCACCATCAGCAGTATATGCTAAGTCAAGTGCTGGGGATCAGGGAACAAGACCATATATTGCAAATATGGGTGGAGGAGAAATAATCTCCAAGGATTTAACTAAATATGATTTTAATAGTGCAGGCAATGCTCAGGCTCTTCAATGGATAGTTGATTCAACAAAATCCGGACTGACATTAAAGGGTGGAGAGGCGCTTACATCATCAGATATGATTGATATGTTCTTAGGTGAAAAAATAGCAGTATCAATACTATATAATCAAGTATTAAAAGGAACAAGTCAATCTAAGAAGGCCACTCCTTTTGAAGAAGTATATGTTCCATATCCAACACCAAGTGCATCACAAAAACCATTCCTTGAGGCATTTGTTGGAGGTATAGGTGTATTTGACAATGGAAATAAAGATAAAATTGCAGCAGCTAAGAAACTAGTAGATTTCATAGCTAATGATAAAGATACATTTAAACAAAACCTTGTTTCAACAGGTGGATTTTCAGTTAGAAGTTCTGTAACAGGATTATATGACAATGCAGAGGCAAAATATGCTGAAAGTATGATAAAGTATTTAGGAACATACTATAATCAGGTTCCAGGATTTGCAGAAATGAGAACTCATTATTTCCCTATGCTTCAACAAGTTTTATTGGGTCAAACAACTCCACAAAAGGGCTTGGATGACTTTGTTACCAAAGCTAATGCTACACTTAGCAAGAAATAGATCATAAATATGGGGTGGATTAAACCACTCCATATGACTTCATAGGAGGTGTATTATGCATAATCCGGAAAGCGTACAAATTAATGTAAGAGCAAAAAGGAAGTTTTCAAAGCTTGATAAGAAAGAATGGCTGTATGCGTATCTTTTCCTTGCACCGATGCTCATATTATTTGCAATCTTCGTAGTTTTTCCAATGTTTAAAGGTATATATATAAGTTTTTTTGACTATTCTCTGAGGAACTTTAAGTTTACAGGACTGGCAAATTATAAGGCATTGCTTCATGATGAAATTTTTATTAAATCTTTAGTAAACACACTATTAATAGTGCTGGGTACCGCGCCTATAGTAGTTATATTGTCACTTTTTATATCGTTAAATATATACAAAAAACCAGCAGGAGTAAGATCCTTCTTTAGAGGAGTGTTCTACCTTCCTACAGTATCTTCTATAGTAAGTATAACCGTTGTATGGGGATGGATTCTTCATCCTAATTATGGTATTTTGAATTATCTTACAAGTAAACTAGGAATGGAACCAAGAGGATGGCTGGGAGATCCCAAAACTGCATTGCTGTGTATAATAGGAATTCTTATAACACTTTCTGTCGGACAGCCGATAATTTTATATGTTGCTTCCTTAGGTAATGTTCCTGCTTCATATTTGGAAGCCGCAGAAATAGATGGCGCAACACCATGGCAGGTATTTACTAAGATTACATGGCCATTACTTATGCCAACAACCTTATATATAGTTATAATAACAACTATTAATTCTTTCCAGTGTTTCTCAATAATACAACTTTTAACTTCAGGAGGACCTGCTTTTTCAACAGAGACAATTATGTACTTGGTTTACGAGAGAGCCTTCACCTTAAATAAATTTGGTGCAGCATCAGCTGCGGGAGTAATACTTGCCATTATAATAATGATTATTTCTATAGTGCAGTATAAGTTCTTTGGAAATGAAGTTGATTATTAAGAGTGAGGGGTGAAAATAAATAATGAAGAAAATTAAGTTCTCGCCGAGAGGTACAATATCTGCAACACTTATTATTATTCTAACTATTATATTTATTTTTCCATTTTATTGGATTATAACAGGGGCATTTAAACCTCAAAATGTAACAGTGCAAATTCCACCGCAATGGTTTCCTAAAAATCCTACTCTTAGCAACTTTGCTGAACTTGCGAAAAATCCATTGGCGCAGTGGACTTTTAACAGCTTTTTTATAGCATTTAGTACCATGATTGTGGTTTGTTTAGTGGCTACTATGGCGGGTTATGTATTGGCTAAAAAAAGATTTCCAGGTAGAAATCTTATATTCTGGTCATTAATAATAGCCATGGCTTTACCTAAACAGGTTATTATGATACCATTGTTTACAATATTATCTAAGTTTGGCTGGATAAACAGCTATGCTGGACTTATATTTCCAGCAGCAGCATGGCCTTTTGGAGTATTTTTGATGAAACAATTTTCTCAAGGTGTACCAGGAGAACTCCTAGAAGCTGCCAAAATTGATGGATGTAATGAATTAAGAATATTTTGGAGTATAGTAGTTCCGCTAGTTAAACCAGGTATTGGAGCGCTGGCAATTTTTACTTTTATAAATTCTTGGAACGACTATTTTATGCAGCTTATAGTAATAAGAAGTAACAATAAATTTACTTTACCATTAGGGGTTGCTCTAATGCAGCAAGAGTTTACAACTAACTATGGAGCAATTATGGCTGGTGCAGCATTAGCATCACTTCCTATGATAATAATCTTCATTGTTTTCCAAAATTACTTTACACAAGGTATTACAATGGGTGCTGTAAAAGGTTAATAACTAAATTAAGGACGGTGTACTATTATGAACTTTAACAGAGACGACTTTAAAGGTATATTTATTGCATTTTATGCTTGCTTCGATGAAAACGATAATATCAGTGCAGAAGCAACAAGAAAACTAGCTAGGTTTTATGCTGAAAAAGGTGTTAAGGGGCTTTATGTTGGCGGGAGCTCAGGAGAAGGCTTTCTACTAACTGTAGAAGAAAGGAAAAAGATGCTTGAAGCTGTAATGGATGAGGTAGGAACTGAATTAAAAATTATAGTTCATGTTGGAGCAGCAGCAACAAAAGACAGTATTGAACTTTCAAAGCATGCTGAAAAGGTTGGCGCACATGCTCTTTCAGCAGTTCCTAATGTTTATTATAAAATACCAGAAAGAAGCATTGAATTACATTGGAAAAACATAATGGATAGTGCTAATCTTCCATTTATAATATATAATATTCCACAAACAACAGGCTATGATCTTTCTATTAATTTGCTTAAGAAAATGCTTTCCTATCCAAAGGTTATAGGAATAAAAAATAGCAGCATGAGTACTTATGATATTCAGAAGTTCAAGGCTATTGGAGGAGAAAACCTGTTAGTTTTCAATGGTCCGGATGAGCAATATATTTCAGGAAGAATAATGGGAGCAGATTCAGGGATAGGCGGAACTTATGGGGTTATGCCTGAACTGTTTTTAAAGGCTGAAGAATATTATTCAATGGGTAATATAGAAAAGGCACAAGAGGTTCAATATACAATTAATGAAATAATAGGAGACCTGCTTTCCTTCCCATCATTATATGGTGCAGCAAAAGAGGTTATTAAATTAAGAGGTATTAATATTGGAACTACAAGGCTTCCATTAGAGCCAGTGGGAGAAGAGGATTTACCAAAGATAAAGGCTGTTTACGAAAAAATAACTAAGGCGGTAGAAAAATATTCTGCCTAAGGTAAGCTGTAAAAATTAGTTGAAGTTATATTATAGGTATAGATTTTTCTTGAGGGAATAAAGTCTGTACCTATGTTTTTATAAGATTTCTTTTTAGGTGGTAGATGAATTCAGAAGATAAATGGGGGAAAGTCATGAAAATAAGGGGCACTTTAAGAAAAATAGATATTAAATTGGTTAAAGACTTAGGGATAAAAAAGGGATTATTAAGAAGACTTGTATCTACATTTGCTTTTGTATCATTAATAACTTTATCTCTTTCGGCTCTACTTACCTATAAAGTAACTAAACAAAAGGTAGTGGAAGATTTTCAGGCATCTACTACACAAGTATTAAAACAAAATGAGAAATATATAACGCTAATGGATAGAAATATAGAATCAATTTCTATGCAGGTTATACAAAATAAAGATATATTAAATGGATTGAGTATTAATCCTCTAAGCAATGTTGACTTATTTCAAGCCAGAACAAAGGCTGAGTCCTATTTAAATAATATTGTAAATAATGGAGAAATAACACTAATAAAAAGTATTTACATACTTGGTGACAATAATTTTAATATAAGTACTGCTGCCAACATGAATGTTTCTGACATTAAAAGATACTCAGAGTTTAAAGAAAGCGCAGACTACAAAAAAGCTGTTCAGCTTGGCGGAAAGTCATTTTGGTCAAATATAGAAAGCGATATATTTTCATTAAATAAAGATAAAAACATTTCTTTGATGAGAGCTCTAAAAAATCCTTATGATTTTAAGGTCTCAGGAGTTTTACAGATAAATCTTGATCCAACTGTATTGTCTTCTTCCATAAAAGATGTGAAGCTTGGCAAAAGCGGATACACATATATTTTAGACAGTGAAGGGAATATAATAGGAGATAAAAATCAAGATAAATTAGGAAAAAAAGAGGCTGATGAATCCTGGGCTAAAATGAAGAGTGTTAATGAAGGTACTTTTAAGTTCACCAAGGATGGCAGGAAAATGTATGCTGTTTTTACTACATATGATGCAAGAGGTTGGAAGCTAATTGCTGTGGTACCGGAAACAGAGCTTGCTTCTACAGCTAATGCTATTGGAAAAATTTCTATACCAATAATATTGGTTTGCTTGCTGCTTACATTTATTAGTTCGTTATTTATAACTAACAGCATATCAAAACCTATTAATAATATTATTGATGTAGTTAAAAATGTTTCTGAAGGAGATTTTACAGTAAAAACAAATCAGTATAATATATACGAGTTAAATAAGCTGAGTCAATATTTTAATAATATGCTAAATGATTTGAAAGGTATGCTTTCGAAGTCTGCTCAGGTTACAGAGGATACAAATGATGTATCTGTAAAGTTGTTGGAACTATCCAGAGACATAAACTCTTCTTCTAAAGAAGTTTTTAAAGCTATTAGTGAAGTTTCAGAAGGTGCTGCAAAACAAACTGAGGAAACTCTAAACTGTGCAAAGATATCTGAAAGCTTTAATGATGAAACAAAAAATACTATTGAATTATTAAAAGATCTTTACTCAGCTACAGATGACACAATGAGTATTGTAGCAAACAGCACTAATATAACTGAAAAACTTAACGAGACTTCAAATAATAACTCTATGGCTATGGAGATGCTTACTGTTTCTATAAACGATCTAAAAGATAATACTAAAAATATACTTGTTATTTTAAATAAAATCAATAATATTACAAAGCAAACAAACTTGCTTTCACTCAATGCCAGTATTGAAGCAGCCAGGGCAGGAGAGGCAGGAAAAGGCTTTTCAGTAGTAGCAAATGAAATTAGAAAACTTGCTGATCAGTCATACAGTGCTTCTTTGGAAATTGAAGGTATTATTAATAAGGTCAATAGTTCAATTAGCAGTTCACTTGATATTTCAGTTAATGCGCAAGAGCTATTTAAAGAAGAACTGCAGCAGGTTTCATATACAATAAATTCTTTTGAAAGCATTAAAAATTCAATGACAAGTATATCTAATTCAATGAAGGAGGCTATGCTGTCAATAAATGAGATAGATAGTGGAAAAGAGCTTATGTATAACTCAATAAACAATATAGCTGCAATTTCTGAGGAGAGTATGGCTGCAACTGAGCAGGTTGCGGCAAGCATTCAAAATCAGTGTGAGGGAAGCGATAAAACATATTATCTCATTGAAAGTCTAAATGAAAAAGCAAATGAGCTGTATAAATTAATTCAAAAGTTTAAAATATAGGAGGAGAATATAATGCCAGTTTTAGATATGTCATTAGAAGAGCTAAAGGAATATAAAGGTATAAATCCTTGTCCGGAAGATTTTGATGAATACTGGTCCAGAGCTTTAAAGGAACTAGATACAGTTGATCCTTGTATTGAATATATACCAAGTAATTTTAAAACTTCATTTGCAGATTGCTTTGATATGTATTTTACAGGTGTTAGAGGAGCAAGAATATATGCAAAATGTCTAAAACCAAAGAACACAACCCAAAAAGGTCCTGCACTTATAATGTTCCATGGTTATAGAGGAAATTCAGGGGATTGGGTTGAGAAACTGCCTTATACAGCAATGGGATATACGGTAGTAGCAATGGACTGCAGGGGGCAGGGCGGTCTTTCTGAGGATGTTGGCGGCAATCAAGGTACTACTTATGGTGGACATATAATAAGAGGACTATCGGAAAGCCCGGACAATCTTATGTTCAGACATATTTTTTTAGATACAGTACTGCTTACCAGAATAGTTATGAATATGGAAAATGTAGATTCTGAAAGGATAGGAGTGACTGGATATTCTCAAGGAGGAGGTCTCACTTTAGCTTGTGCAGCATTAGAACCAAGAATAAAAAAGATTGCACCTGTGTATCCATTTTTGAGCGATTATAAAAGAGTTTGGGAAATGGATTTGGCAAAGGATGCATATGAAGAACTAAATTATTATTTTAGATTTTTTGATCCGCTGCATGAAAAGGAAGATGAAGTATTTACTAAATTAGGATATATAGATGTTAAGAATTTAGCTAAGTACATTAAGAGTGAAGTTCTATTTACAGCAACATTACTAGACAATATATGTCCTCCTTCTACTCAGTTTGCCGTATATAATAGGATAAGTAGCGATAAAAAATTAAGAGTGTATAATGACTTTGGGCATGAAAATCTGCCTATGACAAATGATGCTATTTTTCAGTTTATGAGTGACTTATAATTTGAAATATATATAGGGGGCAGAGATGAGAATATTAGCTTTTGATATCGGTGGAACAGCAATAAAAATTGGATTGATAAATGAAAACGGACAAATTCTTGAAAGCAGAGAAGTACCTACCTTAGCAAAAGAAGGTGGAGAAGCCCTAATGAATAAAGTGATAAGCTTAGTGCATCAATATAAGGGTATAGATAGAATTGGAGTAAGTACTGCAGGACAAGTGGATAATATAAAGGGCAAAATTATTTTTGCATCTGATAATATTCCTGGATGGACAGGTACGCAAATTAAAAGAAGAATACAGGAAGCATCTAGTATACCTACTGTAGTTGAGAATGATGTTAATGCTGCAGCATTAGGTGAAGCGTTTTATGGTGCTGCAGTTGATACAGAAAGTTTTTTATGTTTAGCTTATGGCACAGGCATAGGTGGGGCTATAGTGGAAAAAGGTGAAATTTACAGAGGAGCTTCTGGTTCAGCAGGGGAATTTGGTCATATAATAACTCATGTTGGAGGTAAAAACTGTACTTGCGGTGGAAGGGGATGCTATGAAACGTATGCATCGACCACTGCTCTTGTAAATATGGCTCAAAAAGAATTAAATATAGGAAATATTGATGGAAAGATTATATTTAAGCTTCTGGAAGAAGGAAATGAAAATATTAAAGAAATAATACACCAGTGGTTATTTGAAATAAACGTTGGCTTAGTTAATCTGGTTCATATTTTTAATCCTTCACTTATTGTGCTTGGCGGTGGAATTATGTGTCAGCCATACGTAATTAATTATCTAAAAGAAAATATAAATAAGTATATTATGCCTAATTATAAAAATGTTGTGATAACAGGAGCTAAGCTTGGCAATAATGCAGGAATTTTAGGAGCAGCTCATCTTGCTATGAATCTAAAATAAAATATTTTAATAAGTCTTTATATAATGGATATAAGCTGTTGACTAAGATTGGCCTGTAAAAAGAGAGATAAAGTATACCAATAATTGATTGGTGATCTTTATCTCTCTTTTTATAAATATTAAATTTAAATTAAGCTTTTTAATATATCAAATTTCCGAATCTTTAAGCAGAAAATTATAATTTGATTTTATATAATTTGTTAATTTATCCGCTATAAATTTATGTCCAAGTTTGTTTGGGTGAATACCATCGGCACATAAATAGGAAGTATAATTATTTGTGCTTAAAAATTCGCTTCGCACATCTATTAAATTAGTTTGAGTTTCTTTAGCAAGCTTTATAATAACTGAGTTGTAGCTTTCATGCCAGGAGTAAATCTGATTAACACTTCCAAGCCATTTAAGAATATTTTGGCTGTAGTCTTGGCTTCTCTCTGATATCCATTTATAGTACTTGTTTGGATCTAAAGGAGGAAGTGTCATTAAAACAGGAATAATATTCAGTTCCTTTAAGTTAACTATTATTTTTTTTAAGGTTTCTTCAAATATGTTAAGCTCCGTATTAGGTTTATGTTCTTCAAAAGGTTTTTCAGCTACTTCCTGCCAATTAAAATCACAATCATTTCCACCGAACTCTATAAGAACTATGTCAGGTTTTTTCTTTGTCAAATCATCGTACAATCTTTTTGAACCTTTTATTATAGTGCTTCCGAATTTTCCAGCATTATAAACTGCGCCTTTAAGTTTATCCTGAACTAAATTGCAAAAGCTATCTTTTATAATAACATACTTTTCTTTTTCCTCATCATATATTACTCCTTTGGATATTGAATCACCAAGTAGAGTTATGGAATATTCATTTTCATTCATAAACTTCCCACCTTCCTAAATAATATATACTTAGTTTGCTATAAGATTATTATGTGAAGTAGTTTTGTAAACTATGTATTATCATATTATAATATTACAACAACAATGTATGTATTTCAAGTAGTTATGAAAATTTTAAAAAGGATTTTATAATTTAATATAGAATATATAAGTAAATTAATGGTTTAATAAACAAAAGGAGACATATAAGATGGACATTAAGGGGATACAAAGTTTAGGTAACAGAATAAAAGACAATATAGATAAAGTAATAGTAGGTAAAGAAGATATAATTAACTTGATAACTACAACTGTTATAGCAGGAGGTAATGTATTATTAGAAGATGTCCCGGGAACTGGTAAGACTGTGCTTGCGAAAACGCTTGCAAAGTCTATTAGTGCTGATTTTAAAAGAGTTCAGTTTACACCTGACTTATTGCCATCTGATTTAACAGGAATAAATTTTTATAACCAAAAGCTAGGAGAATTTGTATTAAGGAAAGGACCTGTATTTACCAATATATTGCTGGCAGACGAAATAAATAGAGCTACACCAAGGACACAGTCCAGTCTTCTCGAATGCATGGAAGAAAAACAAGTAACCATAGATGGCGAAACCTATAAATTAGGAGAGTTCTTCTTTATAATAGCTACTCAAAATCCGGTAGAAATTCAAGGCACTTTTCCGCTTCCAGAGGCTCAGCTAGATCGATTTACTATGATGATTAACATGGGATATCCAACTGTTGAGGAAGGAAAAAGAATTTTTAAAAGATTTATAGAGGAGAATCCATTAGATGAACTTGAAGAAGTCTGTACTCTTTCTGAAATAAGAGATGCACAGAAAAGCTTTAATAAAGTTTTTGTTCATGAAGAACTTCAAGAATATATGCTTAATATAGCAGACAGAACTCTAGATTATGAAGGAATAATTTTAGGAGTAAGCCCAAGAGGAAGTCTTGCTCTTTTAAAAAGTTGTCAAGCATATGCTGCATTATCAGGAAGAGAATTTATTACTCCCGAGGATGTAAAAAAGCTCTCACCTTATGTGTTAGGTCATAGAATTATACTTAAAGACGGCCTCAGAATAAAGGGAGTTAAAGGAGCTAATATTATAGCTAAAATTCTAGAGGAAACAGCTGTGCCTACTGAAGATTGGAAGGTAAAACTATGAGTATAGTTTATCTTTTAATAATATTTTTTGTATTTTATTTTGCACAATCTCACATCTATGAAAAGTATTGGAATAATAATTTGGAGGTCCATATCAAGTTTAGCAGCAAGGAAATTTTTGAGGGTGAAGAAACTTATATGATTACAACTATTAGAAATAATAAGTGGATTCCTATGAGATGGTTTTGTTTTCAATTTACCTTATCCAGATATCTAGTATTTGAAAAGGAAACAAAACCTAGGTCAAAGGAAACTATGAAAAAGACTTTTTATACACTTTTATCCTATGAAAAAGTGACTAAAAGAGAGAAAATTACTGTACTTAAAAGAGGAAAATATAATATAAATAAAACTTTTATATCAAGCGGTGATTTGTTTGGAAGGTATAAATTTGTAGAAACAAGAAAAAATGATGCCTGTCTGCATGTTTATCCGAAGATTATAAATATACCTGAATTTAAAGTCTTTTTAAATAAAATTACAGGAGAGATAATTACAAGAAGGCATGTTATAGAAGATCCTTTCATTTTTAGAACTATAAGAGACTATACCCCTTTTGACAGTCAAAAATTAATAAATTGGAAGGTCTCTGCTAAAAGTATGGAGCTAAAAGTTAATCAATTTGAAAGTACTTCCTCAAGTGAAGTGCTTTTACTTTTAAATACTGATAAATATAATTCCTGGGATAATGAAAGTCTTATAGAGGAAAGTATTAGGCTTGCCGCAAGTACAGCCTGTGATTTTATAGAAAAGGGAATTCAGGTAAAATTGTTGGTGAAAAGTTTTTATAAAGATACTGAAGAGGAGATAAGTATTTCTTCAAGAAATGGAAATACCCAAACGGCTCTTATTCTTGAAAGCTTGGCAGAACTTGATGTGAATAGCACCTCACGACCTATGTCTGAGATATTAGAGGAAGAATCTAATAAAAATACGAGTGATTTAACTGTTGTTTTAATTTCCTACTACTATGCGGCGGATTTATATGAAAAGGTCAGGGAGGCAATAAGTAAAGGAGTTCATATACAATGGATTTTGCCTAGGATGAGTCACGAAAAAATCAAGCTTGAGGCTTCAGAAAATATATTTTTTTGGGAAGTGAATGAAGATGAAAAAGCAGTATGAGAAATTTATGTTTTCGGAGGACTTTCACAATGCAGGCTATAAAAAAAGATTGATTTTTGATTTTTTAGAAACGATTATATCTTTTTTGTGTTTTTATTCTCTATTTGCCTCATTTATTTTTATAGGAACTATAAATCAATCTGAAATTTACCGTGGGATACCAATGTTTTTAACTATACTTGTAATGAGCTATTTAAAAGGAAAAGTAAAAAGTCTATATAAGTTTATTATAGCTTCAACCTTTGCATCAGTGGTGATTATCGCAGTAATTTATTCATCTGAAACAGCTGCTTACTATATTCTTTTTCTATTAGGGTATTCATTATATTATGCAAGAAAGCTTAAGAAAAATAAAACATCTTTCTTCACAATATCTCAGCTTGCAGGCATGAATATATTAATGGGATTTATATACGGTTTCTCTTTATTATATAAGGCGCCTAAACTTCAATCACTTTTACTATTTATGAGCATACTCCATATATTATTTAGTTTAATTTATTACTGTTTGTCAGGCAGTGAAAAAGTGCTTTATTGGGAAAGTTACGAGGATAAAAAATACAGGAAAAATCTTTCGCAAGTAAATACAATGCTTTTAGTAGTGCTTGTGTTGCTATTTACTTTTATGATAATAGTTTCTTATAAAATTGGAGTATTTAGAGAGCTGGATTATTTATATGGATCTATTCTTAATTCAATAATTCAATTTCCTATGCCGAACAGAAATAGTGTTGATATACAATATGCTAATGATATTTTAAGTCAAAGCAAATTTTCAAGTTTCGCTAAAGATAATCATTTGACAGGAGACAGCTATTCCTTATTATGGTATGTATTCGTTATTATTTCAGTTGCTGCAGGCATACTTCTGTTAATATTAGCTGCCGTAGGGGTAATTATGGTATCCATGATTATTTTCCAAATAATATATAAAAATCTCTTTATTAAAAAAGAGCCAGGAGAAAATAGGGAATTCATGACCTCAAAGGAAATTGTAAACGAGAATATAGAAATAGTAAAAAAGTCTTTTAAAACAATTAAGAGATCTTTTTATAAATCTAACAGGGAGAAAATTAGAGGTATTTATGGAAGACTAGTAATAAATTATATTAATAGAGGTCTAACTATTGAAAAAAGCCATACTCCTGCAGAAATTGAGAGCGATATTAAATCAAAATATAATGATGAATTTTCTAAGGCTACAGAGCTTTATGAAAAAGCCAGATATGGCAACGAAGATATAAAAGATGAAGATGTAAAAACTTTGAGAAAAATACTTTAATTTAATGATTAAGGGGGTGTTTTGAAACATCCCCTTAATCATCGTTGTGTTTAGTTTTTGGCCATTTCAATAACTAGAATATGAGAAGTAGTTTCTGCACTTATCTTAATATTTTCCTCAATTATTTCTAATGCATCCCTAGTTTCTAATTTCAAATTATTAATAGAAGCTTCACCTTCAATTTGAACAAGGTATGCCTGCCTATTAGTTTCTACTGGAAAATTAATTTCTTTTCCTTCATCAAGTTCAAGAGCATAAAAATTAGCATCCTGATTTATTTTGATAGGAGCACTACCTGATTTTCCTGAAACCATATGAAGCCATCTGTTTTTTCTATCTTCAAAGGCAAATCTATAATCTCCATAATTAGGGGTATAACCGTTCTTATCCGGCATAATCCATATTTGAAGGAATCTAGCGGTATCATTTCCTAAATTATGCTCACTATGAAGAACTCCTGTACCAGCACTCATATATTGAACCTGGCCTCTGGTTAAAGTGTTTTTGTTACCCATGCTGTCACCATGAGTTAATTCACCATTAACTACATAAGATATAATTTCCATGTTTCTATGTGGATGTGTATCAAAACCAGTCCCGCCTTCAATAAGATCATCATTTATAACTCTCAATACTCCGAAATTCATATTGTCGGGATTATAGTATTCTGCAAAGGAAAAATGAAATATACTTCTTAGCCAGCCTAAATTGCTTCTTCCCATTTTTTTATTATCTAACTTTCTTAACATTTAATTTTCTCCTTTCACTAACAAATTGCCTATAAATGTCCATTTAAGAATATTACTTATCTTTACTAAGATTGTGGTGTAACCTAAATTAGTTTGAGTTTTATTTGAACCAAGTCAACTTTAAATATTAAATAAGAATTATTATCTATAATACTATAATAGAATAAGTTACTTACTTTTGTCAAGTGAATATAAATGTATTAATTTCTAAAAATATATAAGAAATTTCATAAAAAGTTAATATTATATATCTATCAATAATTATTACAAATTAGATATAATTAATTTATTAGAGTTACTTTAAAATTATACAGCAAATGGTGGTGAAGATATGGCTATAAAAGTTCTTTTAACCTATGATTATGGAAAAGAAAATATGAATAAAATAAGGGATCTCGGCTATGAGGTTACTATAGCGGATGAAAAAAGTATAATTTATTCTGATAAGCTTTATGATACAGAAATTATGGTTTGCTATAATCCTTTTCAAACATTAGATGTTGATAAGATGAAGTCTTTAAAATGGATACAACTATCAAGCATAGGAATAGATCAACTTCCAATAGAGTATGCAAAAGAGTCAGGAATCATGGTTACGAATAATAGGGGAGGCTACAGCATACCTATGGGCGAATGGATTGTAATGAATATACTTCAAATTTTAAAAAACAGTTTTGGATTATATAAAAATCAAATGAATAAGCTATGGAAAATGGATACAGGTGTGTTAGAGCTTTTTGGAAAAACAGTAGGCTTTATAGGAACTGGAACAATAGCTGTGGAAGCAGCAAAAAGGCTTCAAGGCTTTGGAGTTAAGATGCTAGGATTAAATACAAATGGAAGAGATACAGAGTACTTCCACAAGTGTTATGAAATAAAGGAAATAGATAATATGCTTGAGAAGTGTGATATAGTTGTTGTGACAATACCTAGCACTAATGAAACTTATCATCTATTTAATGAAGAGAGATTTAATGCTATGAAGCAAGGAACGGTTTTAGTTAATGTTGCAAGAGGAAATATAATTGATGAAGAAATCTTAATAAAGAATTTAAAAAACAGAAAACTGAGAGGTGCAGCACTTGATGTGTTTGAGGAAGAACCACTAAGTGAGAATAGTCCGCTCTGGAATTTAGATAATGTTATTATTACTCCACATAATTCTTGGATCTCTGAAATGAGAAATATAAGAAGATGGAATGTTATATATGAAAATCTGAAAAGATATATAAGTGGAGAAGAACTTATAAACAAAGTTAATTTAGAAAAAGGATATTAATTAAGAAGGTGAAGGTTAAAATGTCAAAATTATTTTCAAATTTTAAGATTAAAGATTTAGAATTTAAGAACAGAGTTGCAATGGCTCCAATGTGTATGTATAGTGCTGAGGATGACGGAAAAGCAAAGGAATGGCATTACATACATTATGCTGCACGAGCAATAGGAGGAACAGGACTTATTATTCAAGAAGCAACAGCAGTTGAAAAAAGAGGAAGAATTTCAGACAGGGATTTAGGAATATGGGAGGATTCTCAAAAGGAAGGCTTAAAGAAAATTGTTGATGAATGCAAAAAATATGGAGCTGTTATGGGAATACAGCTTGCTCATTCAGGGAGAAAGTGTGAGGTAAAAAGTGAAGAGATAATTGCACCAAGTGCAGTAGCCTTTAGTGAAGAATATAATACTCCAAAGGAAATGAGTATAGAGGATATAAAAATTGCAGTTAAGGCCTTTATGGACGGAGCTAGAAGAGCTAAGGAAATAGGCTATGATATCATTGAAATTCATGGTGCGCATGGCTACCTTATAAATCAATTCTTATCACCGCTTACAAATAAGAGGAAGGATGAATACGGAGGAAGCTTAGAAAATAGAGCAAGGTTTCTTAAGGAAGTGACAGCAGCTATAAGAGAGGTTTGGCCTAAGGAAAAAGCTATTATATTAAGAGTATCTGCAGAAGATTTTATTAAAGAAGGTAATCATCCTGAAGATTTAGCAGAAATAATAAATATGGTAAAAGATGAGGGGATTGATATAATAAACGTCAGTTCAGGTGGAGTAGCTTTAGCACAAATCAATGTTTATCCGGGCTATCAGGTAAAATATGCTGAGGTAATAAGAGAGAAAACAGGCTTGCCTGTAATAGCAGGAGGACTAATAACCTCACCGCTTATGGCTGAAGAGATTCTTCAGAATGGTAGAGCTGATATGGTCTTTCTAGCAAGAGAGCTTTTAAGAAATCCAAACTGGCCATTATATGCTGCTCATGAATTAAAAGATGATATTGGGTGGCCGGAGCAGTATTTAAGGGGAAAAATAAGATAAGAATATAACAAGTTAAGAATATAAGAATATAAGAATTTTAATTCTTATATTCTTATATGGTTAATGGAAGGGTTAAGCCATTAGCAATTTTATTAATTCTAATGTAATAGCTTCTACATATTTTAATTCAACCATTAATATCATTTTTAGTACATTGAATCAGCATAGGAAGCATATGGCATACAAGTTCAGGATTGGTTTCTTTCATAACAAAAACTCCTTTTATAAAAAATAAAAAACCGAAATAAAGTAAAGTGCTCTATTTCGATTTATGTTCAACTCATATAATATATGTTTAACTCATTTCCACAGTAGGTATATTTAATTGTTTGTCTGGATTTAGTATAAATAAAAATATGCTTTTATCCAATTGGAAGTCCCAGGCAGTAAAAGAATCTATTATAGATTTATTTAGGATTAATTCTAAATAAATATTATTATGCAGATATGTTTTTTCCATTTCTTTTTTTACTGCTCTTAATATATCCTGATGACCTCTTCGAACAAGCTCTTTTTCTAATCGGACCATTATACCTTCCCTTACTACTAAAATGGTTCTTGAGTTTAGTTCATAGGAACTAATTTTATCAGGGGCTCTTTGTGCATAATGGCTTAATTTAATTATTTCTGTTTCAAGTCCTTCTTTTCCATAAAAGTTTTCTACATAAGCATCATTATCTTCAAAGCTATTATTGCATAAACAAGTAAACATGCCGGATTTATTATTAAGGCTCCAATCATAATAAAATTCTTTTATTTTATTTCCTGTTATCATTTCAATATATAGTTTTATTTCAGGTATAAATGAAGTAAAGACTTTTATTCTTAAATGATTTATTATATTTTGTTGATTTTGTTCCATAAGGACCTGCTCAATAGGAGAGAGAAAATTCCTAAAATAAACAGTTACAAAAACATTTTTTATGGAAACAAATACAGATTCAGGTCCCTTGCCAAAATTGTCTCTTAACAGTTTTAATATATAGCTGCTAATTGCCTGCTCAGGCGATTGATGTATTTTAGCATTCACAGCTATCATCTCCTTCAAAGGTATGCTTTATTTCATTTCTTCTTATTTTAGGCTAGGATAGACATAAATATGCTGGTTATTATTAGGCAGTGTTTTCATTAGGAATAAATATCAGAAAACTCAATATTTACAGTTTCTATTTTATTATTTGAGTCATTTATTGAGTGAGTAGTTACTGCATCTTCATTAGCTTTTAATCTTACAGGAAGTTCAATAATAAACTCACTGCCTTTGCCATATTCGCTTTTCGCAGATATTTTCCCATTATGCATTTCAATAAGAGATTTTGCAAGTGAAAGACCAATACCGCTTCCTTCGGCTTTTCTTCTAAAAGAAGAATCTACTTGTCTGAAGGTTTCAAATATCTTGTCCAACATTTCATTAGGTATGCCTGAACCAGTATCTTTTATAGAAATAATAATTTTATCATTTTTATCATACAGGTTCACCTGTATTTCTCCACCAGGTTCAGTAAACTTAATTGCATTTGAGAGAAGATTAAGAATAACTCTTTCAAGCTTTTCGGCATCACAGGCAGTTATTTTTTCTTCCACATCAGTGTCAAATATAAGCTCTATGCCTTTACTGTTAGTATACTCAACTACAGAAAGGGTTATATCTTCTATTACTTTTACTATATCATAGTTTTTAAGCTGGAGCTTATAAAAACCTACTTCAATTCTATTTATATCAATTAAATTGTTTATAAGTCTTATTAATCTGTAGCAGTTTTGTTTCATAATTTTTAAATATTTCTTTAGATGAATAGGCATGTCTAATTTTTCTAAAAGCTGGACTGATCCGAATATTATATTAAGGGGAGTTTTTAATTCATGAGATATTGTTGAAAAAAATTGCGTTTTTAAACTATTGTATTCTAAAGCGGCTTTTAATTGCTCAGTTTTTTCTAAAATGTTTTTTTCTAATTGATGAAATTTTTTTCTTTCTGTTATATCCCTCACTATTGTTGTTACAAAAAGTTGGTCATCATTTTTAAAGGAAAAACCACCAGTCTCTGTATCTATTTCCGTACCATCACTAAGTATTAGCTTTTGTTCTCTAAATTCTACTGAAGTTTCGGATTCATGAAGTCTTTTTATTCTTTCCATGTCTAATTGTCTATTATCAGGATGAATTTTAGCTAAAGTTCCTCCGGCTTTGCCTAGAATATCTACCTTGCTTTTCCGAAGAAGCTTTGCGGCAGCTTCATTAACCAGAAAAATTTTGTTATCCTTATATACAAAAATAGCATCAGGTAGATGCTCTATTAATCTTCTATACAGCTTTTGGCTGCGAACTAATTCTTTTTGAAGAATTACTTGTGAAGTTATATCTCTATAATTCCATACCATGCCGATTAAATTATTATTTATAATAAGAGGATTAAAATATTGTTCAAATACCTTACCACTTTTTAAATGAATTTCATCTCTACACACTGAGGAGTTATCGATAATTGAAAGAATAGCAGATATAAAAGCTTCAGGTTCATTCAACTGATTATTAACATGATTTGCTATTTCTAAGGCATCCTTTTCTACTAGCATAGTATCAGGTATGTTCCACAATTGCTTAAATCTATTATTAATACGAATTATCTTTAGATTATAATCTAAGACTAATATTCCATCAGCTGTAGATTCCAAAATAGCTTCTAATATGGTTTCGCTGTTCTTTAATTTGTATTCATAACTCATTGATAGTCCCCCCGAGAATTAATTACAATTCTACAAAATATTCCAATTAATATTATACTTTGTGATTTTTAATTATTCAACGTGATATATGTCGAAGTATGGGTTGTCAAAAAATAAATATAGCAGCCATTTGGCTGCTATATATTAAATGCTTAATTCAAGTTCATCTGATTCTTCTTTACTAAAGGCTTCTCTATCGAATTCACCTTCGGAAGCAGCAACTAATAATGCGGTTAAGGAAGCACCTGTAACATTTGTTGCAGTTCTTGCCATATCTATTACAGTGTCTACTCCAAGAAGCATTGCTATTCCTTCAACAGGAAGCCCCATACTTGCTAAAACAACAGTAGACATAATTGAAGCTGTTCCAGGAACACCAGCTGTTCCAAAGGAGGCTACAGTAGTTACTAATATAAGTACTATATATTGATTAGGTGATAGTGGAACGTTAAAAACTTTTGATACAAATATTGCTGCCATTACTGGATATAGTCCGCCGCAAGCATTCATTCCCATTGAAGCACCCATAGGAGCAACAAAGTTTGCTATCTTTTCAGAAATTTTAACTCTTTCTGTTAAACTCTTTATTGTTGCAGGTAATGTTCCATAGCTGCTTCTTGTGGTAAAGGCAACAACTTGAGCAGGATAAATAGCCTTAAAGAACTTTAATGGATTGACCTTAGCTACAACTGCAAGTATGCTTGAGTGAACTACAGCAACTTGGATTATGCAGGCTATATAAACTGCTATTATGAATTTGCCGAGAGGAAGCAGGGTTGAGAGACCATACTTAGCTGAAACAACAGCCATAAGTCCATAAACACCATATGGAGTTATCTTTAATACCATCTTCGTTATTCTAAACATAATTTGAGCAAAACCGTTAATTAAATCCTTAACAGGTTTAATAACTTCGGGCTTTTTAGCACCTTCTATAGTTATTGCTACACCTATAAGCATTGCAAAAATAATCACAGGAATTATCTTTGCATTTGCAGCGTCAGCAACAGGGTTAGAAGGGGATAGATCTACTAATACTTTTGCGAATGAAGGGATTTCTCTTGCTTTAAAGGAAGCATCCTTAGCAAGCGTAACTCCAGCACTTGGATCCATAACAAGGCTTACTACAAGTCCAACTACGCAGGCAATTGCAGTTGTAGCTACAAGCCAACCAATAGTTTTAAGACCTACTTTTCTAAGCTTGGAAGGATCATCTAAGCTAGTTATACTAGATATAATAGCCGCAGTAACCAGCGGTACAACAAGCATTTTAATTAAGTTCACATAAATTTGACCAAGGGGGTCTATTATTAAGGCATCTTTTTTAAATACAGCTCCAATTACAACACCCAAAAGCATAGCAAGAAGAACTCTATTTCCAAAGCTCACCTTTTTCTTCTTTAAAAAGTATAAAGAGCCAAGTAATAGTGCAGAGATTAATAAAACTATATATTCCATAAATATTTTTCCTCCTTATATTCAGAAACACTGGGTAATTTAAAATTTAAAAATTAAATGGTTATTTGTACACTGGCGCCTTTAGTGTGCAAATAAAATAAAAAAACCTTCTGCCTCCGTAAAAATTACAGAGGCAGAAGGTTACTTCCGCGGTTCCACTCTGATTAGGCAAAATATGCCTATCTCATTCTGACACGATCATGTCATAGCTCTATAACGTGAGCTCACGTAACTGCCTACTAAACTTCGGCTTAATGCTAACAGGGGCATTTGGGCTACAATCCAGCATAAAGTTCTCTCAGCCTGGGAACTTCTCTCTGTCTGATTCATATAGCTTACTTATCCTGATCACTGCATTTAATTCATACTGTTTTACTAAGAATTATAATAGTATTATATTAGCCATTAACTAAAAATGCAACAGTTTTATAAAAAATAATATTTTTTATTTGTAAGGTTTTATTAGTAATTAAGAGTATATTTACCAAGTTAATTTGTTTTGATACAATGTAGAAGATAGTTGATAAAATAATGGTAACATGATAGTTGTTAATATAACTCTAAAGAGGAAGGAAGAAATAACATGAAGATATTATATTATGATTGTTTTTCGGGAATAAGTGGGGATATGAACTTAGGAGCTATGATAGATTTGGGAGTTCCTAAAGATTATTTAATAAATGAGCTTTCAAAGCTTAATATAACAGGCTATGAGGTTGAAGTGTCAGAGGATAATAGAAAAGGGATCACAGGAACAAAGGTTAAGGTGAGACTTGAAAGTGAAGAGAGAAATCATAATCACAGTGATAATCATCATGACCATATTCATAATCATAGTGAACATAGAAATTTAAAAGATATAGAAACCATAATTGACACAAGTTTACTAAGCGAAGAGGTAAAAGCTCTAAGCAAAAGAATTTTCTTGAAGGTTGCAGAAGCAGAAGCAAAGATTCATGGCAAAAGCCTTATGGAGGTACATTTTCATGAGGTTGGAGCAGTAGATTCTATAATTGATATTATTGGAGCAGCTATATGCCTTGATTATTTGAAAGTAGATAAAGTCATGTCAGCTTCCGTTGAACTTGGAGGAGGCTTTGTAAAATGTGCTCATGGAGTATTTCCTGTGCCAGCTCCTGCAACAGCAGAGATATTAAAAGGAGTACCAGTAAAGCTTGGCGCGGTACAGGTTGAAACTACCACTCCAACAGGAGCTGCAATTCTAGCCGCTACTGTAGAAGAATTTACTGATAAAAAAGAATTTGTAATAAATAAGGTTTGCTATGGAATAGGGCACAGAGATACTGAGATACCAAACGTACTTAGAGTTTATTTAGGAGAGACCTTGGAAGATAACTTATACAAAACTTTTGAAGAGGCTTATATAATTGAATGCAATATAGATGATATGAATCCTGAAATTTATGAATATGTAATGGAAAAGCTTTTTGCTCTAGGGGCAATGGATGTATATTTAACTCCAATAATTATGAAAAAAGGAAGACCTGCCGTAAAATTAAGTGTTCTGTGCTCAATAGGTTTAGAAGAGAGTATTACTGAACTGATATTAAGAGAAACTACTACTTTAGGAATTAGAAAATATAAAACTGAAAAAACTATGTTAAAAAGAGAATTTTATAAAGTTAAAACAAAATATGGTGATATAACAATAAAAAGCTCGCTGTTTAATGGAGAAAAGATTAAAGAAAAACCGGAATATGAAGAATGTAAGGCTATTGCCCGAGCCAATAATATACCATTGAATTTAGTTTATGAGGAAGCGCTTAGAACAATAAGCATGATGAATGAAAGATAATAACAAGGGGCGGTGAAATAATGACTGATAAGGAAATAGAAGAGTTTTTACTGAATATAAAAAGTGGGAAGACTAGTATTGAAGAAGGTGCTGACAGGCTTAAAGATTTAACTTTTAAAGAACTTGGATATGCAAAGATTGACAATAATAGAGAGGCAAGGGTAGGATATCCGGAAGTTATATATTGTGCAGGAAAAACAGTTGAGCAGGTTAAAGGTATAGTAGAATTTATGCTTACTAAAAATAATAATATACTTGGTACCAGAGCCTCAGAAGAAATGTATGAAGCAGTTAAAAGTGTATGTCCTGATGCGATGTATAATAAATTGGCTAAAACAATTACTGTAAGAAAAAAAGATATTGATAGACCTGATACATATATTGCTATCGTTACAGCAGGAACTTCAGATATACCTGTTGCTGAAGAAGCTTCAGTTACAGCAGAAATGCTTGGAAATAAGGTCGAGAGAGTATTTGATGTGGGGGTAGCAGGAATACATAGGCTATTTAATAGGTTAGATGTTATTAAAGGTGCCAGGGTTGTTATAGTTATAGCCGGCATGGAAGGAGCACTCGCAAGTGTAGTTGGAGGACTTGTAGATAAGCCAGTGATAGCAGTACCTACAAGTGTGGGATATGGTGCTAATTTTGGAGGACTTTCAGCACTTTTATGCATGTTAAATAGCTGCGCAAGTGGAATAAGCGTAGTAAATATTGACAATGGCTTTGGGGCAGGTTATTTAGCCAGCATGATTAACAGACTGTAGAATATTCTACAGTCTTTTTAAGAATAATAACATTACAGATTATATTTTAAGTTGTATTAATAGGGGGCTAGAAAATATGAGGAAAAATATTATAACACAATTTATAGGAATAAGCATATTGGTTATTATGGTTATAAATGGTACAAGCTGTAATAATATCCAAAACCCAAATAATGCTCAGGTATTGTTATCTAATAGTTCTGATATAGAGAATCAAGAAGTTAAAGGGGAAGTAGATAATGATTTGCTGCTTTCAGAGCAAAAAGAGCAGTATGAAAGCAATAAGATATTCCATAAGTCTAAACAAAAACAAGAAAAGAGCTCAAAGGTTTATAAAGAAAAGGGGATACCAGTCTTGATGTATCATTCAATAGGCTTTGAGCCTAAAAATGATTTAAAGGTGTCAAAGGAAAAGTTTGAAGCACAAATGAAATATTTAAAAGATAATGGGTATACGACTCTCACAATGGAGGAACTTTATAAAGCGCTTAACAATTCAGAAGAAATTCCGGAAAAACCAGTAGTACTGTCCTTTGATGATGGATATAGAGATAATTATACTGAAGCTTATCCTATATTAAAAAGATACGATTTGAAGGGAACTATATTTGTTATTACAGATCTTATTGATAAGAGCACAGCATACCTAAACAGCAGCCAAATAAAAGAGATGAGCGATTATGGAATAAGTATAGAGAGTCATACAGTTTATCATGAAGAACTTAATTTATTATCTTATGATAGGCAGTTTAAAACTTTAAACAGATCTAAAAAAGATTTGGAAGGGATTACAAACAAAGAGATTATAGCTGTTGCTTATCCAGTAGGTAAGTATAATGAAAAAGCAGTTAAGGCTGTTTCAGAAACTGGTTACAAAATGGCTTTCACTACTAAATACGGATATGCGAAGAAAAACAGCGGTATATTCACATTATCAAGAATTAGAATAAATGGCTCCGATAGTATAGAGGCTTTTAAAGCAAAACTTGGAGCATAACATAACAATATGGAAAATTATTAATAATATGATATACTAATAGAAGTGCCTAATGAAATAAAAACCCTAAGTTGATTTTAATAGCAGTCTGAACTTTACTTAAATAAATTCAGTCTGTTGTGTGCTCGAAAGAGAGGGGAAAGTATGAAATTTAAAAAAGCAGCTGTAATATTATTAAGTTTGCTTTTGATTTTTACAACAGGCTGCAAAAAAAGAAATGTTGTAGAAAATAAAACTGTAGATGATTTAGAAGGTAAAATTACGGTTTGGACAACTAAAGAAAGCAGTAGCTACATAAAAAATTCTGTAAACAATTATAAAAAAATACATGAAAAAGTAAATATTGAAATTGCAGAAATGAATGAAGCGGATATAGAAAGTAAATTTGAAGCTGAATCAGGAGGGAAGGTTAATTTACCTGATGTTATATGTGTAGAGGATGAAAATGCTCAAGCATTGTTAAAAAAGTTCTCAGCTTTTTTTGAAAATACCAGTGATGATATTAAGAAAGACAATTATCTTAAATATAAAATTGATAATTTAACCTATCAAAACAATTTATATGGCATTCCACTAAATTCAAAGCCAGCTGTAATGGTTTATAGAACGGATATTCTTGAAACAGCAAAGATTAATCCGGAATATATAAAAACCTGGGAAGATTTTATTGAGGTCGGGAAAATATTAAATAATAACGGCAGACAAATAGCAGCACTTCCGCTAGAAGATGAAAAAACCTATAGAATGTACTTAAATGAACTTGGAGGCTCTTACTTTGATAAGGAAGGTAAGGTTTCTGTGAATTCACAAAAGTGCATTAGAGCCTTAGAAATACTAAAAAGGATGTACAGTTCACAAATTCTTCAGAATGTAAAAAATAATGAAGAAGCCGTAGGCCTATTAAGACAAGGGAAAACAGCGGCTGCAATTGTTTCTTCAGAAGAAGTTAAAAATGTACTTGAAAAATCACCTGAGCTTAATGGAAAGCTTAGGCTTATGAAACTTCCAGCCTTTGAAGAAGGTGGAAATCAATCAATAAGTCTTAATGGATCAAATTTGATTATTATCGGTTCAACTAAAAATAAAAAAACAGTTATAGATTTTACAAAGTATACTGCTGAAAATAAAGAAAACTTATCAATGTTAATTAAGGAGACAGGAATGTTTCCAGCTTATACTTATGATTATGATGAAAAATGGTTTAATAAAAAGGATGCTTTTTTTAAGGAACAAAGACCTTATTTTCTTTACTCTAATATTGCAAAGGACATAAATGTCTTTAATTACAATGAGTCTTTTAACAAAATAACAGATTCTATTAAAGACACTTATTCGGCGGTAGTAATAAAAGGTCAGGATATAAAAATTACATTGGATGATCTTCAAAAAAGAATAGAGAACATCAAATAGAAACACCTCTCAATACTAACAATAAAGCATTGAGAGGTGTTTTTATAATATTTCTTGAAATTCATAAACCTTTTTATAGACTTCTAAAGTATTTTTGCTTGTCTTTTCCCAGGAGAAGTTTTTAGCACGTTCAAGTCCTTTTATACTGTAATAAGTCTTAAGCTTATCATCATTTAAAAGTTTAATAAGTGCTTCCATAAGTTCAGTCTCATCATAAGGATTTATTAATAATCCGGCATCTCCCACAACTTCAGGTATAGAGGTTATATTTGAAGTTATTACCGGAGTTCCGCAGTTCATTGCTTCAAGTGGTGGAAGGCCAAAGCCCTCATAAAGAGAAGGATAGACGAAGGCTTCTGATGCGTTATACAATATTGGCAAATGTTCCTCAGGAGCGTAGCCGGTAAATTTTATTTTTGAAGAGAGTTCCAGATTGCCCGAAAACTCACTCAAATATTGACCCTGGTCTCGTGTTGCTCCAACTATTACTAAATCATAATTCTTGTCTAATTTTTTATATATTTTAGAAAATGCTGTTATTAGGGCTTTTACATTTTTTCTGGGACTAAAGCCACCTATATAAAGAATAAATGGATTGTTTATGCCATATATATCTGCTATTAGATTTTTACATTCCTCTTTATCTAAAGGCTTATATTTATCATCAGCAGCTAGGGGCGTTACAAAGACTTTATCCTTATCTATAGGAAAGAATTTTAAAATATCCTGCTTAGAACACTCAGAGACAGTTATTAATGCATTGCATTCTTCGATAACTTTTGGAACATCTTTAAGAAATTTTAATAGGTAGCCTCGCCCCACTGTTTCGGGCATTACATAGGGTATTAAGTCATGAATAGTGGCAATCTTTTTACAGTCAATATTATCATTCATACCAATGCCATTTTGAGGAACATGAAAGATATCTATATTATTATTTCTTAGGTTTTCAGGAAAATAATTTTGCTCAAAAAACCTATGATGTTTCTTCGAAGCCATCAAAATCTTACTATTCTCTTTCTGAAATTCTTCATATTTGTCACCGGACCAATATATATGGTAATAATTTTCGCTATCTGACTTTAATAAGTATTTAAGTATTTTATCTGTATAAGTACCAATTCCAGTACCTCTATACCAATTGATACCTCGAGCATCAATTGCAATTTTCATCAAATCCTCTCCCCTAAATTGATAAAATGGCGATATATATTATTAATATTACTTTAACGTGTAAAATGTTCCATAGTTAAATAAACAATTCCTTATAATCACACACTTAGTAAGGCTCTCATATACTAAAATTAGAGTAATATTTTGGAGGCACTCTTCTTGGATATAGATGAACTTAAGCAAATAATTGAGAATAATTATAGCCTAGATATTATTGAACTCGAAAAAATTAAAAATGTCTACAGAGTTAAAACAAAGGGTGAAGACTATTGCCTTAAGATGATTAAATATGACTTTTCACACTTTTTCTTTATAATAAGTGCAATTAAGCACTTGCAAGAAAATGGGTTTAATAAGATACCTGAAATAATCAAAAGAAATGACGGAGTGGATTATATAGACATAGACAACTGTAATGCATATCTAACAAAATGGATTAATGCGAGAGAATCAAATTATGATAACCCTTTAGATGTATCTAAAGCAGCAATTAAGCTTGCTGAACTTCATAACAAAAGCGAGGGATTTAGAGTAACAGATAAGATGAGACCAAGAAATTACTGGTACAAATGGTTTAAAAACTTTAGTACAAGAAAAGATGAGATTTTAGACTTTAAAAGAAGAATTTATGAAAAAGAGAAAAAAAGCGAGTTTGATTATATATTTTTGTCAGTTATGGAAGGTGAGCTTGCTAGAGCAGAAAGAGCTTTAGATAACCTTATAAAGAGTGATTATATTGATAAGGTTAATGAGTATATTGTAAAGGCCGGTTTTTGTCATCACGATTATGCTCATCACAATGTTTTAGTGGAGGAGAATGGAGATATTAATATAATCGATTTTGACTACTGTATTTTAGATATTAATCTTCATGATTTAGCTAGCCTTCTTATAAGAAGGATGAAAAATGGAAAGTGGGACTTATATAATGCTGAATTCATAATGGACAGTTATAGCAAAGCTAGAAGCATAGAGAATAGGGATATACCTATAATGGCAGCTTTCATGGAGTTTCCTCAGGACTATTGGCAGGTTGGAATACAATACTATTGGGAAGAGCAGCCTTGGGGAGAAGAGTTTTTTATAAAGAAGTTAAAGAAAATAAATGAGGACAGGGAAGAAAAACAGGAATTTATAGAGGATTTCAGAGTCTTAAAATAGATATAGTATATTAAAAAGATAAACATAGATAGAGGTGTTGAGTTTGATTAGAGATGAGGTATACAAGTCCTTTGTAGAATATTTAGATTCTAAAGATATAAAGGTTTTAGAAAAAATAGATAATGAAAATTTAGTTAATGAAGGCATTATTAGTGAGGACATGGTGGAAATGCAGCTCTATGCATTAAGCGAATTTCATAAAAAAATAATGGGTTATAAAGGCTATATGGGAAAAAGACTCGATAATAAGACTGGAAGCACTGTAGAACAATATAAAGTTAATGTAAAGAGATTGAAAAGATATCTCAAAAACATACGTTTAAATTCTGCCAGCGGTGATTTCGAAAGAATGCTTCTTAAGGTAGGCTTTGATTATCTCCAAAGAGCAGAAAATTGTATAACTAAGATTTATGAATCAGGCTTTATGAGTATCATTGAAAGAAGTATGAAAAGAACTGAGATATGCGCTGGAAATCCAGACTTTAATAATGTAAGAAGAATAGGAGATGAATTAGTACTAATAAGCATTGATAAATGCTGTTATAACAATGTAGAAATGGATTGCTTTAATCTATTGTGCAAGTACATTAGAAAAGGAATTAAACTGGACTATAAAAAGCTTGTAGAAAGGTTTTGCGAATTTGAAAATTTGGAGAAAAACAGTTATGACTTTATCTTAGCTTTACTATCATATCCTTATGCTTTTATGAAATGCTGTAACAGATATAGAGAGAGAAGCAAGGAGTGGAGTGAAGAGGAGTATAAGGATAGATTGGAAAAAGCTATATTAAAGGACGGAGAGCCCCTGTGGTAGGAGGAGGTGAGTAAATGCTTGATGGAAGATACAGGGATAGAAAGTATTTGTCAAAATATGACCTTTCAATTGATTTATTTGATAGATTTGAATTAAAGGTAAATGATGTGTTCCCTATAAGAAATGTATTTGTATTATCTACTGATAAAGGAGATAAAGTTTTAAAGAGAATTGACTATTCTTTAGAAGATTTAGAATTTGTAAATACTGCCATAACGTATATTAGCAATAACTTTGATAGAGTACTGCAGTTAATAGAAACAAAAGACAAAAAAGCTTATACTGAATGGAAAAATGATATTTATTGTATTATGGATTTAGTGCCTGGAAGGGAATGTGATTTTGATAATCCTATAGATTTGTGCATAGCTTCTAAAGGATTAAGCCAGCTTCATAAAGCTTCAATGGGATTTAAGTCGGATAATCCTAAAAAGTATACAGCAGGTAAAAGTATTGAAAGCTATAATAGAAGGATTAAAGAAATGGGCATATTTAGAAGTATAGCAAATATGCATGAATACAAAAGTGAATTTGACAAAATATTTTTAGAAAATATTGATATACATTTAGAGGATATGAAAAGAAGTGTAAAAATATTAGAGGATTCAGAAATACTAGAGTTGTGTAAGGAAAAAGATAAGGTAGTTATATGTCACAATGATTTGGCGTATCACAATATATTAATAAGTAATGATGAAGCCTATTTTATAGATTTTGATTATGCTATAGTCGATTTAAAGGTCCACGATTTATGTAACTTTATAAACAAGGCAATAAAAAATACTGCATTCGATATAGATAAAGCAAAAGCCATTCTATCCGATTATTGTAAAAATAATCCTTTAGATGAAAGAGAATTAAAGGTACTTTACGGAATGCTTACTTTTCCTGAAGACTTTTACAGTATATCAAGAGATTACTATACAAGAAGAAAAGATTGGGAAGAGGAAGTTTTTCTCGATAGGCTGATTAAAAAGGTTTCCTATAAGGAAGATAGAGAAGAATTTTTAGAAGACTTCGAAAAAAACATATTACGGTAGTTGCTAAAAAGTTCTAAGACTTAAAAGGCTTAGAACTTTTTATATTTTATATCAGTTCCTTAAGTGAATCTAAATCTTTGATGATTATATCTTTATCATAATCAATAAGGCCTTCTTCTTTAAGTTTAATAAGCTCTCTTGAAAGAGAAGGTCGCTGAACACCAATTTTGTCTGCCCAATCCTTTTTGGTCATATTTAGTTTTATTTTCAGTGAGTTTTGTTCTTTATATTGAGCAAAAAGATATTCGCATATTTTTTGCCTTATTGTCTTAAGCGTAACTTCTTTAAGCTTTAAATTAAGAATTAAAGCTTTATTGGATATGATCCTTAAATATTCTAGGAGAAAATCTTTATTGCTTTGGCAAAGACTTAATACCGCATCCTTTTGTATATGAAGTACTGCAACCTTGCTTTTAGCAAGGACATTAATCGGAGAAGTATTTTTATCAGCAAAAATAAGCATCTCACCAAAAATATCTCCTTTAGTAAACTCAGCTATAGATAAGACCTTTCCAGAGGCATCCATCTTTTGTACTTCTAAAGTACCTTCTAATATTAAATTTAAAGTACTGCAGGTATCATCTTCAGCTAAAATTAAATCACCCTTGCTGTACTTTTCTATCTTATATGGAATTCTGCTGAATAGAGAAATAAGTTCTTCCTGACTGAAAGACTTAAATAAATTTGTATTAGTTATTATACTTAAATAGTTTACTATACTCATAAATAGAACCACCTTTAATAAAATTACGAACTAAATGTTTGAAGGCTTTGCCTCAAAGTCAGCAGGGCTTTGCGCGGAAAATAATATATAATCTTAGTGATTACCTTGCGTATGTTCTAAGGTTCGTGAAGTCATAAAACCAAGAGCCTCTAGAAATTCGCTTTAACTTTTGTTATCTTTAAAGTGAAGTTTCTATAATAAATTTTTTCTATCATATTTTACATTTTGTTAGCTCAGAAGAGAGGCTCTAAGTTCTATGACTTCACTTCACCAAGAACATGGGCAAGGTACTCAATTAATCTTATATATTATTTTCCACACTGCCATACAGACTCTAAAGCAAGCCTATAATACTCTTGTTGTTCTCTAGTTAATCAGGTTAAATATTAGGCTTTGTTAAAAGCAAGTAATGGCATTTTTATCATTAATCTATTTAAATATAAACCTATAAAAATATTTAAATATTTACTTGATCCATTCTGGTTTGCAGTAGATTTGCTTTCTACAATATCTAAGATCATGCTTATATTAACACTATTATTAAACAGCGCTAAATATTAAAAAGTTTTAATATAAAACAATCGTTGAGTAGTCGTATTGATATATAATTATAATTGCATATAAGGTGTATAGGCTGAGTGTAAAGACCGAGAGTATGTGTAGAAAATAATATTTTAATTTTATTAATAACTTTGCCCATGTTCTTGGCGAAGCAATGCTGAAAAGCTTAGAGCGTCTCATCTGAGCAAGCTAAAAGTATTTTAAGTTTACTGAAGATGTTTTAATGCCTTCGGCTATTAAAGAAACAAGAAGTTAAAGCGAATTCTTAGAGGCTCTTAGCTTTTCAGAATTGCAAGCTTTAGAACATACGCAAAGGAATCATAAAGTAAAATATTATTTTCTACACTAGGCTCTAAGGTATTTACTCCATAGCCTGCGGCAATTTATTTTCAAAATCTACTTATTTTTTTGCTTAACTACATTATAGTAGAATTAAGATAGGACAGGCAATATATTTGTAACACAGGTTACCGACTTTTTGCAGTAAATATTTTAAAATAAGCTTAAGATTTAGAAGTATATTTATTTGGAGGGGTTAAGATGGCTGTTAGAAAAATTGTTAGTATAGATGAAAGCAAATGTAACGGATGTGGATTGTGTATTCCTAATTGTGCTGAAGGAGCTCTAGCTATAATAGATGGAAAAGCAAAGCTTGTAAAAGACTTGTACTGTGATGGGTTAGGCGCTTGTTTAGGACATTGTCCTCAAGATGCAATAACTATTACTGAAAGAGAAGCGGTTGATTTTGATCAAGAGGCTGTTGAAAAAATGCTGAAAGAAAAGAACAGTAATGAAAAATCTTTTGAACGCAAAGAAACTAATGAGCATATGCATGAGGGAGGATGTCCAGGGAGCAGAATGAGAATGATACAAAGAAGAGAAATAGAAGATGATGTTAATGTTAAACAAACTTCAAAGCTTAGACAGTGGCCTGTTCAGCTTATGCTTGTTCCTGCATCGGCTCCCTATCTAAAAAATGCTGACCTTCTTGTTACTGCTGATTGCGTTCCTTTTGCTTATGCAAATTATCACAATGATTTTCTAAAGGGTAAGGCAGTAGTTGTAGGGTGTCCAAAGCTTGATGATACAAGATATTATGCAGAAAAGCTGGGGGATATTATTAAGTTAAATGATTTAGAAAGTATAACTGTTTTAAGAATGGAAGTACCTTGCTGCAGCGGTATAGCACAGGCTGCTAAAATAGGAAGAGATAATTCAGGTGTTAATATCCCTATAAAGGTTGTAACCATAAGCATTGAAGGTGAAGTTTTAAAAAGAGAATATATTTAAGTCATAATAAGAGGCTGCAGAAATAGTATTCTGCGGCCTTTAAAAATTAAAAATTTGCATGTAAGTTGTTTATAGAATAATATTTCTAACATTCCTGCAAGCATATAGCCAGCAAAAACAGCAGTATCTACCGCTATTGGCTCTGGTGCTGGCTGACTTAAAGCTTCTTCAAACTTTAAATTTCAGTTAAGTGCTTCCAATATCTAGAGGGCATCATTCTTCTTTGAAGTTTCGGATTTAGCCTGTTTTCAATAGCAATAGATTTAAAGAAGTCTTTCCAAAGCTCTTCATATGGACCGCTGTCTTCAGAATAGAAAAATTCTTCTCCATTTTCCTTGCTGAAAGAGGTTATAGCCCATTCTTTTTTATTATAAAATAAAGCAAGTCCTCTCTTTAAGTCATGAATAATCCAATTTTCATTTTTAAGCCTTGAAGCAAAATGGGGAGCCATAAGACCTAGTATATTATGATCCGGCTCTATGGGGGAATAGTAAATATTATTTATACATTTAAAGCGTACAAAGCCTATCATTCTATGGGTTTCATTGGTAACTTTTCTGATTATTTTATGAATGTTTAAAACTGAGTCGTTGTATAAATGCAAATCAATCTCTTTTCCAAGCTGAAATCCAAGTTTTACATAGCTATAAATCATAGTACTGCTTCCATCAATGTCAGATAAGAAGGCATAGTATACATTTTTTAAAGCAGCAGCAGAAATTTTTGTTTTAATAGCATTATAAACCTTTGAGCTTTTTTCTATATCAGTTTCTATAGTTATTGGCACCTTTAGAAGGGAAGGCTGAAACTGCCAGTCAGGTGTTATTTCCTCAGGCTTAATTTTGCTGTAATAGGCCTCATATATTGAGGTTAAAAGCCCTTCAAAAGTTCCATCAAAGACATAGCAAATCATATTTATAATTCTCCTGTTATACTTGTAAATGAATCTTTAGTAAAAAAGGTTATCTGTTCAAATTTAGGGTTATCAATATAGTTTAAATCTACTTTTGGACTAAGTCTCTTTTTTATAAAGTCCTCTTTAAAAACAATATCACCGTAGTATTTTCCTTTGCAGGTAATAAAATATTGAGCTCTTTTTAACACAATTCCCAGTTTTTTTAAATCCTCAAAATTTAGTAAATGAACTTTTCTTGCAGCCATTATTTTCTGAACAGATCTTACTCCAACACCAGGAACTCTCAGAAGCATATTTCTAGGAGCAGAATTTATTTCTACAGGAAACTGATAAATATTTTTTATTGCCCAATCTGTTTTTGGATCAAAGTTTACATCAAGATTTGGATTTTTTTCATTTAGAAGCTCAGAAGCGGAAAAACCATAAAATCTTAAAAGCCAATCAGCTTGATAAAGTCTATGTTCACGAAGCATTGGAGGATTTATTATGCTTGGGAGTTTAGGATTGTTATTTACCGGAACATAAGCTGAATAATAAACTCTCTTTAAGTTGAAATTATTGTATAAATTCTCAGAAAGCTTCATTATTTTATAATCACTATCTTTTGTAGCACCAATAATAAGCTGGGTGCTTTGGCCTGCTGGAACAAAAGAAGGTGCTTTTTTATAAAGCGATTTTTCTTCTTTGTTAGCTGTTATTTGAGAGTCAATATAAGACATTGGTTTTAAAATTAAATCTGAATTTTTTTGTGGAGCTAAAAGCTTAAGACTCTCCTTTGAAGGAAGTTCAATATTTACACTCATTCTATCTACAAGTTCTCCAGCCTTTCTAATTAAGTTGCTGTCTGCTCCGGGAATAGCTTTAATATGTATATAACCATTAAAATTATAATTATTTCTAAGAAGAGTAACGGTTTTTAAAAGCAGCTCCATTGTATAGTTAGCATTTTTAAAAACTGCTGAGCTTAAAAATAAACCTTCAATGTAATTTCTTTTATAAAAGTTTATTGTTAAATCAGCAACTTCTTCTGGTGTAAAGGCAGCTCTGGGTACATCATTTGAACTTCTATTTACACAGTATACGCAGTCGTAAACGCAATAATTTGTGAGCAGTATTTTAAGTAGAGAAATACATCTTCCATCTGCAGCAAAACTATGGCATATTCCGCTTTCACTTGCATTACCTATACCGGAAGGCGTATTCTTTCTAGTGCTTCCGCTAGAGGAACAGGAAACATCATATTTTGCTGCACCAGATAATATTTTTAATTTTTCATGTATGTCCATAATATTTCTCCTTTGCCAAAAGTTGATATCATATATTTAGTATATCAAACATATGTTCGCAGGTAAATAATTTTAGAAATAATTTATATTTTATATTAAAATTTAATAATTACAGAATGAAGAGTTATGGTAAAATTTATTTAATGGAAGCTGCAGGGGGTTATTATGAAAAAATTGAAATTAAGAAGAATAATAGGGATTTTGTTTATATTGCTTGGAGTCTACAGTATAATATACTGTTTTAGTATCATGTTCTATGGAGTAACTTTTTCAAAGTTTTTTGCAGTACTTGGAGTTATATTAATAGTGGCTGGACTTGGAGTCATTTTTTTGTATGATAAAATATCAATTTATAAGGGCGGTTTTATAGCACGGATAATAAAGGGAATTATAATATTGTTTTTGATTTCTTTTATAATCATTGAAAGTTTTATAATATATAATGGCAGTAAAACTGATAGTGCAAAGGCAGATTACTTAGTTATCTTAGGGGCTGGTCTCTGGGGAGACACACCTTCACTTGCTTTAAGACAGAGACTTGATGAAGGCATAAAATTTATAAAAGAAAACCCTGACACGAAAGTTATCTTATCTGGTGGAAAGGGACCAGGAGAAACTATAACAGAAGCAGAAGGAATGAAAAGATATTTAATTTCAAAAGGAATTGATGAAAAACTATTGATAAAAGAAGAAAAGTCAACAAGTACAAAGGAAAATATGAAGTTTACAAGAGAACTTTTAAATCAAATAGATGTAAGAGATAAAATAAGCGTAAAAATTGTAACTAATAATTTTCATATGTTTAGAGCAAAACTCTTAGGGAAAAGTAATGGATTTATTGTATATGGAATGCCAGCTCCTCTATATCCTCTGCTTGTTCCTGCTTATTATATAAGGGAGTACTTGGCGGTTATAAAATCTTTAGTTTTTGATTTTAGGTAGATAGCTATAGCTGAAGTTGTTTATCTATAACTAAATTCTTATTTATAGCAATTGATATATATAAAATGCAATAAAGTTCTTACATTCATAATGTCACAAAATATCCAATCTTCAAGGATTTATGGGACATTATGAATGTAGTAGAACTTTTGCATTGTATATATTTGTAATGTATAATAAAATGGTTGAATATTTAAAAAGTTAGGAGAATCAACCATGGAAGTTAATACCTCTAAGGTTTCTTTGAAGGAAATAAGAAAAAATATATATTCTATGATCCTGCCCATTACTATATCAAGTATACTTGAAATGACAACAGGGCTTGTATCAATGGCTATGATAGGAAGAATAGATCCAAGCAATTCTACAGCTGTAAATGCAATTGGATTAAGCCAGAGAATCACGCAGGTAGTTTGGGCACTGTTTAAGGGAATTACAACTGGAGCATCAGTTTTTGTGGCTCAGGCTTATGGAGCTAATAACCCTAAAAAACTAAAGAAGGTTATACAGCAGACTATATTATCCTCACTCATCGTTGTAATAGTTCTTCAGCAGATTATATTTTGGAATGCTTCAAAGCTTCTAACAATATTTAATCCTAATCCAATACTTCTTGAAAATGGGACCTTATACTTAAAAACAGTTTCCTGGGGGCTGCCATTTTTAGTAATAATGCTTGCAGTAGCAGCGGCGCTTCAAGGCATGGGAAATGCCAAAACTCCTATGGCTATTGGTTTTATAATGAATTTTATTAATATATTGTTTAGTTTTGTGCTTATATTTGGCTATTTGGGAATTGCTCCATTTGGAATTAAAGGAGCGGCTATAGCTACAGTAATAGCACAGTTCTGTGGTGCAGCTATTGGACTTTACGTGTTATTTAGTAAAAGCGGAATTTTAAGTTCTTTGTTAAATAAGAGCTTCTTCAAAGTTGATATAAAAGAAGTTATAAGCATATATAAAGTTGGAATTCCAACCTCTTTAGAATCAATATTTTGGCAGATAGCCGCTATAATTTTAACTAAGGCTATATTAACTTTTGGAGATACTTCATTTGCTGCACACCAGCTTGGACTTCAAGCTGAATCTATTTCTTATATGCCGGCAGCAGGTTTTGGGGTTGCGGCGACTACTTTTATAGGGCATGCTTTAGGTTCAAGGAATAGTGAATTAGGAAAAGCGTATTTGAAGGAAACTATGAAGGGAGCAATTTATGTAACAATATTCTGTGCTTCACTTTTAGTATTTTTACCTAAATTTATTATGGGAGCTTTAACTCCAAATCAAGAGCTAATTAATTTAGGGGCTAAGTATCTTATTATTATGGGACTTGTTCAAATTCCTCAAAACGTATCTGGAGTTTTAAATGGAGCTCTTAGAGGTGCTGGATTTACTAAGGTTCCTATGTATGTGGCAGGTGCAGGCCTCTGGGGTGTTAGAGTACCTATGACCTTGCTTTTAACCTATAAATTTCATTCAACCATAATAGCTATTTGGGTTGTAATGGGCATTGATTTAATTGTAAGATTTATATTAAGTTATACAATATATAAGACTAAGAATATTTACAACAGAGAATTGGTGTTTAAGGAAGCGAACGCGTAGTTAATTAAGAATTAATAATTAAGAATTAATAATTAAGAATTAATAATTAAAGTTTGCTTTACAGGCAAATTAAATAAAAAATCCCCGAAAGGGGATTTTTTCATTCTTAAAAATTATTCATTATTAATTCTTAATTATTAATTGTCTTATTGTACGCAATCAGCGTATCTTTAGCAGTTTTATCCCAGCTTAGTTCTGAGCTTCTTACAAGACCTTTGATAATTAACTCTTCCTGAAGCTTATCATCGCTAAGCACATCAAACATTGAGCTGCAGAGTTCATCAACATCGTAAGGATTTATAAAAACTGCAGAGTCACCTAATACTTCGGGAATAGAGGTTATATTTGAAGTTATAACTGGAACTCCACAGGCCATAGCTTCTACAGGGGGAAGTCCAAAACCTTCGTAAAATGAAGGATATACTAACAGTTTAGAGGCATTATATAAATGTGGAAGATGTTCTATTGGAATAAGTCCTGGGAATATTACGCTATTTTCAATACCTAAGTTTATAGCTCTATTTTTATAAATACTGTAAGACTTTCCTTGCTTGCCGGCTATTACTAATTTTATATCTTTTTTATACTTTTCTTTAAGCGCGCTGAAGGCTTCAATTAAACCTACAATGTTTTTTCTTGGACTAAACCCGCCAACATATAATATATAGTCACCCTCAATACCATAATATTGCTTTATTAAAGCAGAGCAAATACTTTTATCAAGAGGAGTATATATATTTTCAGCTGCTAAATGAGTTACATGTATTTTATCTAGTGGATAATTAAAAGCCTTGGCTATATCTTCCTTTGAAAACTGGGATACAGTTATTATTCCGTCACAGCAAGATACAATCTCAGGCATTTCTTCTTGAAATATTTTTAGATAAGTTTCACCCACAGTTTCAGGCATTCTTAATGGAATAACATCATGAAGTGTTATTATAAAAGGACATTTTTTTTCTCTAGGAAGTCCTACACCGTTTTGAGGCACATGATAAAGCTCAATATCCTTATCTGTAAGTATATTGGGAATATTCACTTCATCCCAAAAATTGCTTTTATTACCTTCTGATATATTTCTTATCAGGAAATTTTTTTTGAAGGATATATCCATATTTGAACTTTCAGGCATAAAAAGTAGATATTCATTTAACGCATCAATTGCATTTAAGGATGAAATAAGCTGATAGGCATAGGTGCCTATTCCTGTACCTCTATACCATTTGGCTGCTCTTCCGTCGATTCCTACTTTCATAAAGGTTTCCTTTCAAAATGATTATAGTTCATTATATTAATAATTAAGTAAAAGTGTTAATAAAACAATATTTACACACATATAAATTATATAGAGACTATGTATAGGGTTTTAAAGACAGAGAATTTAAAAACCTATATAACCACAATATGAGAAGGAGGGCGGTGAGCAGTATGATGAGGGAGTTTGAACTTGAGAGGCAGTTCAATATTGAAATCGAAAGCATTAAGCCAAATAAGGGAGTGTATCTCTTAAAGACAAACAAAGGAATGAAATGCCTAAAGAAAATTAATTATGGTACCCAAAAACTGCTTTTTGTATATGGTGCCAAAGAACATCTTATAAAAAATGGATTTCCAAGAGTAGATAGATACTGTTTAAATATAGATGGTAATCCTTATGCCTTAGTAAATGAAGACATATATACTCTTTCAGAATGGATTGAAGGTAGAGAATGTGATTTCTATAATAATGAAGATTTAATATTGGCAGCTAAAAATTTGGCATATCTTCATATTGCATCAAAAGGATACGAGCCACCAGAAAACAGCAAGCTTAAAAGCGACTTGGGAAGATGGCCTCATCTTATGGATAAAAGAATAAAATCCTTTGAAAAAATGAGAGATATGGCAAGGAAGAAAAGCAATAAGCAAAGCTTTGATTTAAATTATATTAAATCAATTGAAGTATTTAAGAATTTAGGAAAAAGAGCTATGAAGGTACTTGAAAGTTCTAATTATCTTGAGTTTTGCAGAACAACTGATGAAGAGATGGGCTTTTGTCATCATGATTATACTTATCACAATATAATTATGGATAATGACAATAATGTACATGTTATAGACTTTGATTATTGCAAGAAGGAAATAAGATCATACGATTTATCTCTTTTCTTAATTAAGGTGTTAAAAAGAATGGATTGGAATATTGAATATGCCAAGCTAATAATCGATGCCTATAATGAGATAAGTGAGCTTAGAGAAGATGAATATAGAGTATTATTTGCATTTTTATTGTTTCCGCAGCGTTATTGGAGACTTGCAAACAGATATTATTATAATGAGGTAAATTGGGCTCAAGCTACTTTTAATAATAAAATAGAAGAATTAATAGAAGAACAAAGTAATTATAACAATTTCATAGAAGAGTTTAAAAAAATGTATGGACAAAAGGAATGATAAATTTTTATAGTAAAGCCGTGTAAATTTTCATTTACATGGTTTTATTATTTTCATTAATGCACCCATTCTAAAAAGTTGTCATACAATATACTATGAAACTATGGAGTTGGAGATGAGAAAATGAATTTAGGCGATACTGTTGTTCGAAAATCTTATGGCAAAGATATCACCTTTAAAATAATTGATATAAAAGAAACAGATAGTGGAACCATTTATACTTTAAAAGGTATAAGCCTTAGAGTTATTGCAGATGCTCCAGTTGAAGACCTAGAAGAAGTTGTTGAAAATTCTTTAGGTGAGAAAGAAAAAATATTAAATAGAAGGGTTAACACTTCCATAAAGAATATAATGCTTGGCAGAATAGATATAACTAAGGCTTATAGAAGTCCTAAGATAACTGTAAATAAGGAGCTTGCATTTGGAAGACCGGGAAAAATTCTACATGTAGATGGTGATGCTGAGTATCTTGAGGTATGCCTCAAGGTATATAAAAAATTAGAACTTGATGTAGTAGGTAAGGTTATAGCCGAAAAAGATCAGCCTGTGGAGGTACCAAACCTTGTAAAACAAATGAAGCCTGATATAGTAGTAATAACAGGGCATGATGCAATAACAAAAGGAACAAAGGATTATGCGGATATAAATAATTATAGAAATTCAAAATTTTTTGTTGATACAGTTAGTGAACTAAGAAATTATGAGCCGAATTATGACGATTTAGTAATATTTGCAGGAGCTTGCCAAAGTCATTATGAGGCAATACTTGATGCAGGTGCAAACTATGCATCTAGCCCAAGCAGAGTACTTATACACTGTCTTGATCCTGTTTTTGTATGTGAAAAGATTGCATATACTAATATTGAAAAAGTAGTATCAATTCAGGAAGCTTTAGAGAATACTATTACCGGAACAAAAGGAATAGGAGGACTTCAAACAAGAGGAAAGTATAGAGAAGGTTTTCCAAAGTCTTCATACGCATAAATTGATTAAAAATTCTGCATATATATATGGATTAAGGGAACAATAATATTGTACTTATGGAATATATAGTTGTAAATAATATCTTCAAGTCATAAGTACGGGTATATATCTTAAGAATACTTAGATATATATCCTATGACTTGAAGTTTTTGCTTTGTTTACAAAAAATTAATATTGACAAAACGCTTTGTTAACTGATAAAATAATTAGTTTATTTGACAGTCAATATGATATGAGGTATAATTACAATGTAGAAAGAGGGTGTTTAATGTGGAAAAAAGAAATGTGCTCGCTACAATAAGAAGGGACATTGAAGACCATGTTGGAGAAAAAGTTACCTTAAAGGCTAATGGCGGAAGGAGAAAGGTACTTGTAAATAAAGGAACTATAGAAAAAACCTATCCAAATATATTCGTCATTAGATTAGATCAAGACACCCAAAGGACAGTGACATACAGTTATTCAGATGTTTTAACAAAAACAGTTCAGATAGTCTTCGTAGGATAAAGCGATGCTGGTTTTCTAGTATCGCTTTAATTATAGAAAAAAATAAAAAAAGAAAGATGGTGGGTTCCATCTTTCAACTATGGTATAAAAGGGTATTGAGAATTTATGAGAGGTTATATGGTCAATAACCAAGTATTATATTAAGCTAAAATGGACAAAATGTCAACAAGTTTATCCATGAAAAGACATGGAAAATAAAAATATGTCGAAAAATATATTTCTAATCAATACATAAAATAACTAGCATATTTCTTTCATAGTATCTATATAAATTAATAGTAGGTATTTTATGGGAGGGATAGAATAATGGCTATAGATCTGGTTAAAGAAAATATAGAATGTGAGCAGCTCTTAGGAGAGAGCACTGCTGATTCAGTCATTAAAGGGGAATACGTTATACCAGATACTCATCCTGATGTGTATCAAATTTTAACTTTAGATGCTAAACCGAGCATTCTAACAAAAGAAGTAATGCAGGACAAGATATATTTAGAAGGCCAAATTCAGCTTAATGTGTTGTATTTAGCTAAAGAAGATGAAACAAGAAGTGGTGTCCACAATGTGGTATATACAGCTAAATTTCAAAACAGCATTGAGCTAAATGGTGTAAATCGCAATATGCCATGTGAAGCAGAATGCTACATAGAGCACATAGAGCCTGTTGTGGTTAATGAAAGAAAAATTGCTGTAGAAGGGATAGTAAAACTTAAGGCTGCAGCGTATAAGGTTTATAATTTTGAAATAGTTAAAGACCTTAGGGGCCTTTCAGATGTTCAAGTACTAAAGAATAATTCTTCAATTGATAAAATTGTAGGTGCTTGTGATGGTGAAATGGTAGCTAAGTCACATATGCAAATCCCTATGGATAAACCTCAAATCGGTACTGTTTTAAAATGTGATGTAAATATGCATAAAAAAGAAACTAAGGTTTTAGATGGGAAAATTCAGGTTTCTGCTTTTGCAAATATCTATATGCTTTATAGAGGCAAGGATACTTCTGATTTATGCTTTATTGATAATGACGTATTAGTAAATAAGGAACTTGAGCTTGAAGGTGCCAGCTCCTTTATGGACAGCTACACTGACTTTAGAGTAGATGACATGATATTTGATATCAAAGAAGATGACTTAGGAGAAAGTAGAATAGTTGATGTTGAAGCTTTAATAAGAAGTAATACAAAAGTAATGAATAAAGAACAGATGGATACTATAGAAGATGCATATTCACCATCAATGATTATGGATATGGAAAAGAAAAACTATGAGCTTAATGTTATGCATGGACAGGCAAACAATGAAGCTATTGTTAAAGGAAATATAGAAATAGATCCTGAAATGCCTAAGCCTGCTTCAATAATAATGTCAACAGGCAGTGTCTGCATAACAGATAAGAAACTTGTTGAAGATAAAGTTGTCGTTGAAGGTTTATTAAAGGTTGAGGTTCTTTATAAAACAAATGACGAAGATAAATGTGCACATGTAATTAGAGATGAAATACCTTTTACTACTGGTGTTGAAATTGCTGGTGCTAAAATAGATATGCAGTGTGTAGCTAAGGTTTCATTAGAAAGTATTGAGGCCGCAATTGAAGCTAATACTATAGGAGTTAAGGCTATAGTAGAAGTTTACTGTAGAGTCAATTACATGAAGAACAAAGAATTTCTAGTTAATGTAATGCCTAAGGAAGGTGAGAAGCCTTCTAAAAGGGCCAGCATAACAATTTATGTTGTACAAAAGGATGATACACTTTGGAAAATAGCAAAGAGATATCATACTACGGTTGATACCTTGGTTCAAATTAATGAGCTTGAAGGTATAGATGCTGTTGGAGCAGGTGAAAAACTAATAATACCTGGAAGAGCATTAATTTAAATAAAGTTTATTTAAATACACCTTATTTGTTATAATATATATCAAATAAGGTTGTTTTTATTTTTTGAAACGAAGGTGAAAAACATGAGCTTACAATTTATATTTGGTCGTTCAGGAAGTGGAAAAAGCACATATTGCCTAGAAAATATTAAAGATAAATTATCGAGAAGTGAATATATAGATAAAAAATTAGTTTATCTTGTTCCCGAACAATTTACCTTTCAGGCTGACAGAAACCTTGTAGAGGTAATTGGTGAAAAAGGCATACATAGAGTACAAGTTTTAAGCTTCACTAGAATGGCATATGTCGTTTTTAATGAGGTTGGCGGTATTACAAGACTTCACATGAATTCTGCAGGAAGAAATATGCTTTTATATAAAATAATTGAAGAAGTAAAAGAAAAATTAATTGCATTTAACAGGGTTTCAAAGCAGACTGGATTTATAAATATAATGTCAGAGACTATTACGGAACTAAAAAGATATAATATTGACCCAGAACTTTTAAATAAAATTACTACTGATATGAAGGAAAATGATCCATTAAAGGAAAAACTTAAGGATATAAACTTAATTTTTGAAAGGTTTGAAACTTTTCTTCATGAAAAATACTTAGACAATGAAGATCAGCTTTCAATGCTTGTAGATAAATTGGATAGCTGCAATTTATTTGATGAGTCTGAAATATGGATTGATGAATTTTCTACCTTTACACCGATTCAATATAATATTATTGAAAAGCTTTTAAAAAAGGCGGATAAAGTTAATATTACATTAACAACAGACTGCTTAACTAATGGGAAAGACGTTGATAGTACAGACGTATTTGCTGCTATAAAAAATACGGAAACAAAATTGATGAAGCTTTTAAAAGATAATAACATACCATATGAAAAGCCGATCTGTCTAAATGATGATATAATTTATAGATTTAGAGAAAGCAAAGAACTAAATCATTTAGAAAGATATATTTTTAATTTTCCTTATGAAACTTATAACAAAGAGACGAAGAATTTAAAAATATTTAGAGCTTTAAATATGTATAGTGAAATACAAAATACAGCTAGAGATATAATAGGGTTGTGTAGAAACCAAAAGCTGAGATTTAAGGATATAGCTGTAGTTACCAGAAACCTTCAGGGCTATGAAAAAATTATTCAAGCCATTTTTACAGAATATAATATTCCTTACTTTTTAGATAAAAGAAGGGATATAAATAACAATCCTCTTATAATCCTTTTAAATTCTGTTATTGATATATTTACAAAAAATTGGTCTTATGAGGCGGTCTTTAGATATTTAAAAACTGGACTTACAGATATTGATAGAGAAGAAATTGATATCATAGAAAACTATGTGCTTGCAAATGGGATAAGAGGGAAGAAGTGGTTTGAAGAACAGTGGAATTACGGTATAAATTATAAATATGATGCTTCTGAAGAGGAAGAAGAAAACTTAAAGAAAATCAATAATATAAAAATGAAAGTTACCAATCCTCTTTTTACTTTACAGGAAAAGCTAAAAGGAAAGAATAGTGTAAGAAAAATATCAGAAGCTTTATTTGAGTTTTTAGTAGAAATTAAAGCTTATGAAAAGGTAGAATACTGGGTAGAAAGATTTAAGCAGGAAAAGGAACTTGATAAGGCTAATGAATACAGTCAGGTTTGGAATTTAGTAATTGAACTTCTAGATCAATTGGTTGAGGTTCTTGGAGAAGAAGAGGTAAAACTTGAGGAATTTGTGAAGATATTAGCAACTGGAATAAATGAATATGATATCGGGGTTATTCCAGCTGCCTTGGATCAAGTACTTATCGGGGACATCGAACGTGTTAAAAGTCATGAAGTATCAGCAATATTCCTAATTGGAGTAAATGATAAGGTTTTTCCAAAAGCCGCTGATGAGGAAGGTATATTAAATGACAGGGACAGAGAATATTTAAAAGGTTTAGGTGTTGAGCTCGCAGCAGATACAAAAGCTCAAGCTTTTGAAGAGCAATTTTTAATTTATAGAAGCTTAAGTATGGCAGGGAAGTTTTTAAGAATAAGCTATCCTATTGCTGATGTTGAAGGACGAAGTATGAGGCCATCTATAATAATTTCAAAACTAAGAAAAGTTTTTCCTAAAATTGTTGAAGAAAGCGATGTTATAAAAAATGATACTGATGAAGAGAGTTTAGAGCAAATTGCAGGGGAGGATTCAACATTTAATGAACTTATTGCAGCTTTAAGAGCAGAAGCAGAAGGAAAAGAGGTTAGTGCCGTCTGGTGGGATGCTTACAGATGGTATATGAATATACCTAAATGGAAAGAAATGTGCAGAAGGGCTTTTGCAGGACTTTCCTACAGTAATCAAGTTGAAAATGTAAGCCCTTCGAAGATAAAAAAATTATATGGAAATCCTCTTCAATTCAGTGTCTCAAGACTTGAAAGATATGCCAGCTGTCCTTTTGCATATTATGTTCAGTATGGTTTAAAAGCAAAGGATAGAAAGGTGTATGAATTCAGTATGCCGGATTTAGGTACCTTTGTTCATGAAGTACTGGATGAGTTTTCGGATGTTTTAGACAAGGAAAAAGTAAGCTTTAGAGAAGTTGAGGATAATTTTATAGGTGATGCAATTTCAATGATTGTAGATGAAAAGATTAAGGAGAAAACAGGATTTATATTAAATAGTTCTCCAAGATACAAATTTATGGCTCAAAGGCTTAAAAGAATATTGACTAGATCAGTAGATATTATTTCTGAACAAATTAAAAGAAGTAACTTTAATCCAACAGAACATGAAGTAGACTTCAGTGCCAAGGGAAAATATCCTCCTATTACAATAAAGCTCCCATCAGGAGAACAAGTTGAACTTATGGGGAGGATAGATAGAGTAGATGAGCTTGAGACAGAAGAAGGAACCTTTATAAGAATTGTAGATTATAAGTCAGGAAACAAAGGATTTAAGCTTTCTGATGTATATTATGGACTTCAGTTGCAGCTTTTGGTTTATTTAGATGCAATACTTTCAAATAAGGAAAAATATTTAGAGAAAGGTGTATTTCCGGGAGCGGTACTTTATTTTAGGGTAGAGGATCCTATGATAAACAGTGAAGGAGAACTTTCTCAAGATAAGATAGAAGAAAAAATATTAAAAGAACTAAAAATGAGAGGTCTTCTTTTAAAAAATATTAAAGTAATTAAAGAGATGGATAAGGAGCTTGAGAGCGGCTATTCATTAATTGTGCCCGCACAAATATTAAAAGACGGTGAAATAGGAGATAAAACCTCAGGAGCTACTTTGGAGCAGTTTGAAACTCTTAGAAGATATGTTAGAAAAATTGTTATTGACTTGTGTGAGGAAATGCTTCAGGGAAATATAAGTATTAAACCTTATAAGAAAAAGAAAAATACACCATGTGAATACTGTAATTTTGCAAGTATATGCCAATTTGATACTAGTATTTCTGATAATAAGTATAAGATTATAAACGATAAGAATAATGATGAGGTATGGGAGCTAATGAGAAAAGAAGTAGAAGAGGTGAAATAGTTGGGAGAAGCAAAGTGGACTAAGGAGCAGGAGCTTGCAATAAAAACAAGGAATAGTAATCTTTTGGTAGCAGCAGCTGCTGGCTCAGGGAAGACGGCTGTACTAGTTGAAAGAATAATTAGAATAATTACAGATGTTGATAATCCTATAGATATTGACAGGCTTCTTGTAGTTACCTTTACAAATGCAGCAGCTGCTGAAATGAGAGAAAGAATTGGTGATGCTATTTCAAAGGCTTTAGATAAAAATCCAGATTCAAAGGTGCTTCAAAAACAACTTACTTTATTAAGTAAGGCAGGTATTACTACAATGCATTCCTTTTGTCTTCAAGTAATACGAAATAATTTTCATAGAATAGATTTGGATCCTAATTTTAGAATTGCTGATGGTACGGAAGAAACCCTTTTAAAGGGAGAAGCTTTGGGAGAACTTTTTGAAGAAAAATACTCAGAAAGTGAAGATGGGACTAATAATGATTTTCTGACTTTAGTAGAAAGCTATGGGGGAGGACGAGATGATTTAAGGCTCCAGGAAATAGTGATGAATCTATACGATTTCGTAATAAGCGGTCCTTGGCCAAGAAGATGGCTTTATGAAATGGCAGAGGAGTTTAATGTCGATGAAAACTTTGATTTTGGAGATTCTATATGGGGCAGAGTTTTAATATCAAGTACACAAGTAGAACTTCTTGGTATAAAGGGAGTTATTCAAAAGACTATAGATATGATGAAGGATAGTAACGGATTGCAGCCTTATGTTAAAACTCTCAATGAGGATTTAGAATTAATTAATAAGCTTTACGAATTTTGTAACGGCAGTTGGAACAATTTGTACGAAGAGTTTATTAGTTATAAATTTACAAGGATAGGAACTCTAAATAAAAAGGCTGAATACGATAAGGAACTTTCGGAGAAGGTAAAAAATATTCGGGATGATATTATTAAAAAGAAACTTAATAATTTAAGAGATGATATATTCAGATTTAGTCCTTTGGAGATAAGAGAAAGCTTAAGTAAGCTTTATCCAATGATGAAATGCCTTGGGGAGCTTGTGCTGCAGTTTGATGAATGTTATAAAGCTAAAAAAAGAGAAAGGGGATTATTAGATTTCAGCGATCTTGAACATTTAGCTTTAAATATATTAACTGTTAAGGACGAGGAAGGAAATATTTTCCCCTCTGAAACAGCTTTAGAGCTCAGAGATCAATTTGATGAAGTACTGGTAGATGAATATCAGGACAGCAACAATATTCAGGAAGTTATTATTAATATGATTTCGAAAAAGCTTAGTGATGAACCAAATGTATTTATGGTTGGAGATATAAAGCAGAGTATTTACAGATTCAGACAGGCCGAACCTGGGTTATTTTTGGATAAGTATGAGAATTATTCAAAAGAGGAAGGTTCGTTGAACAGAGTAATAACTCTCTATAAAAATTTTAGAAGTCGAGAGGAAGTTATAAACGGAGTAAACTACGTATTTAAAACTATAATGTCAAAATCCGTTGGTGAGCTCGAATACACTGAAGAAGAAGGTTTAAATCTTGGAGCAGATTTTAAGCCTTTAGGAGATGATAATTCTGAAGCAGGTGGACCTGTAGAACTTCATATTATTGAAAAGGTTAATAGCTCAGAGGATAAAAGCTTTGAAGAATCAGAAGACATATCTCAATATGAAGAATCAAATGAAGAAGAGGAAATAGATGACATACAATTAGAAGCAAGAGTTGTTGTAAAAAGAATTAAAGAGCTGATGAGTGAAAATGAAGGAAAACGCTTTAAGGTATATGATAAAACAATTGACAAATACAGACCAGTACAGTTTAAAGATATCGTAATTCTTATGCGTGCTACAAAAAGTTATGCGCCAGTATTTATAGATGAACTTTCGAATCAAGGAATACCTGTATATGCGGATACTGGAACGGGATATTTTGATACGGTTGAAATAAGAACTATGATGTCTATTCTTCAAATAGTAGATAATCCTCTGCAGGATATTCCTTTGATAGCTGTGCTTAGGTCTCCAATTTTTTCTTTTACTCCCGAAGAATTAATTGATCTAAGACTTGAGGGAGAAAAAATACCTTTCTATATGGTATTGAAGAGCTATAAAGATGAAGAGCTAAAAAATATTGATGAAGTTTTGCAAAGTAAAGTATCGGAGTTTCTTAGTACTTTGGGAAATTGGAGAGAAAAAGCTATTCATATGCCAATTGATGAGCTTATTTGGTACCTTTTTACGTCTACAGGCTATTATGGTTATGCAGGTGCAATGCCAGGCGGAGTACAAAGGCAGGCTAATTTAAGAATACTTTTTGAAAGAGCAAGGCAGTTTGAACAAACAAGCTATAGAGGACTATTTAATTTTGTTAATTTTATAAATAAACTAAGAATCAGCAGTGGGGATATGGGAAGTGCTAAAGTTCTAGGTGAGAATGAAGATGTAGTTAGAATTATGAGTATTCATAAAAGCAAGGGGTTAGAATTCCCGGTAGTTATTTTATCTGCATGCGGAAAGAACTTTAATCTTATGGATATTAATAAAAGTATTCTGTTTCACCAGGATTTAGGAATAGGACCTGACTATGTAGACACTGAAAGAAGAATAACCTATCCTACGGTTATTAAGCTTGCTTTAAGAAGAAAGATTAAGCTTGAAACTCTATCTGAAGAAATGAGGATTCTATATGTAGCTTTTACAAGAGCTAAAGAAAAATTGATCATAACAGGAACAGTTAAAAACCTAAAAGCTGTATGTTCAAAATGGTGGAGCGGTATAGAAAAAAACAGTGAGAGAGTTCCTGAGTATACAGTTTTGAATTATAAAACTTACATTGACTGGATCGGTTCTGCTGTAATAAAGCATAAAGATGGAGCAGCTTTACGAGAGTATGCAGAAGTTGAGTCTTATGATGCAGGGAAATTGAATGAAGATAATTCACAATGGATTATAAGGATGTGGAATAAAAAGGATATAATTGTGGATAATGTTTACCAAATTGTGGATAATTTACAAAAAAATAAAATTACTTGTGACTTTTTAGAAAAAACTGTGGATAACAAGCCGGAAAGTAACTATAAAGGAGAAATAGAAAGAAGGCTTAACTGGAAGTATTCTTTTATGGAAGCATCAAAGATTCCTGCTAAAATATCTGTAACTGAACTAAAAAGACTTGGTAACGAATTATTTTCAGATTCCTATACTACAAATATGTTTACTCCTAAGCTTTCTAAAAAGCCAGCTTTTTTAGAAGAAAGAAAAGGACTTTCAGCAGCGGAAAGAGGTACAGCTGTGCATTTTGTTATGCAGCATTTAGATTTGAGGAAAATTTCTGATTATAATGCTATTAGCGATCAAATTAATGTTATGGTAAGAAAAGAGCTTTTGACGAAAGAACAGGCAACAGCTGTCAATATAAAAAGTATTCAGGGCTTTTTTTCTTCACCCTTAGGAAGAAGAATGTTAAGTGTTGAAGATTTTGATAGAGATATTAAAAGAGAAATTCCATTCTATATAAAATTGAGAAGCACAGATGTATATAGTTATCTTTCAAAAGAAAACTATGAAAATGAGATAACCCTTCTTCAAGGAGTTATAGACTGCTATTTTGTTGAAAAGGATGGAATAGTACTTTTAGATTATAAGACAGATTATGCTGATGATGATAATATGGCGGATATAAAAGAAAGATACGAAAAACAAATATATTATTATGAAGAAGCGTTAACTAGGATTACAGGGAAAAAAGTAAAGGAAAAATATATTTATTTGTTTAGTAATGGGCAAACTATAAAATATCAGCATAAATATGAAAGTTTTTAATCGCAATATTTGTTTTTATGAATGGAAAATGTTATATTTTATATATAACATATTTAAATCATTCTATTATTAACGGAGGAAGAATATGAATAGTAAGAGAACTAAGGTATCGATAATTGGGGCAGGTTTTGTTGGCTCAAGTATTGCTTATGCACTTATGATGTCTAACCTGGTTTCTGAATTAGTTATTGTAGATATAAATAGAGATAAAGCTGAAGGTGAAGCTATGGACTTATCTCATGGCTCAGCTTTTGTTAAGCCAATTGACATAGTTTCAGGAGATTACAGCAGTACTGAAGATTCTGATATTGTGATTATTACTGCAGGAGTTAATAGAAAACCAGGAGAATCCAGATTAGACTTGATAAACAAGAATTTAAATATATTCAAGTCAATAGTACCTGAAGTAGTAAAGTACAGCCCACAGGCTATCCTGCTAGTAGTATCAAATCCAATGGATATACTTACATATATAACCTATAAGCTTTCTGGTTTTCCAAAGGAAAGGGTTATTGGTTCAGGAACAGTTTTAGATACCTCAAGGCTTAGATATCTTTTAGGAAAGCATTTTTGTGTAGATGTAAGAAATATACATGCTTACATTATGGGAGAGCACGGAGATTCTGAGATTGTTGCATGGAGTACTGCCAGTGTTGCAGGAATGGATGTAGATTCCTTCTGCAGTACCTCATGTAAAAAGTGTGACGATTCATTTAAAAATGATATATATAGCGAAGTGAAGAATGCGGGTAAAAAAGTAATTGAAAAAAAAGGCGCCACTTATTATGCAATTGGTTTAGCTGTTAGAAGAATTGTAGAATGTATACTTAGAGATGAAAACTCTATACTTACAGTATCTACATTATTAACAGGCGAATATGGAATTAATAATGTTTATATGGGAATACCAACAATAGTTGGAAGAGACGGAGTAAAGCATGTTTTAGAGGTAAAGCTTAATGAGGATGAAAAATTAAAACTTAAAACCTCATCAAAGACATTGAAAGAGCTTATATCAGGCATAGAAATATAAATTTATTTTAGCTTGGAAAGGTGAATTTTATGGAGTATAAAAAAATAAGCGAGCTTGAAAATAATGAGAGGATTGATGGATTTTATTTAGTTAAGTCTGTAGAGCTTAAAACTTCTTCAAATAATAAAAAGTATCTTGATTTTACTCTTGGGGATAAAACCGGAGAAATAAATGCCAAGCTTTGGGAAGTAGCAGATGGCGATGAGCAAAATTATACAAATAATGTGCTTATAAAGGTAAGGGGAACAGTAAGCAGTTGGCAGAACAGTCTTCAGTTAAAACTAGAAAGACTGAGAGAGGCTTTGCCTTCTGATGGAGTTAATATTGAGGATTTTGTTCCTGTAGCACCTTTAGATCCATCATTTATGTATGCTGAGATATTTAAATATGTGGAGAATATGCATAATAATGATATCAAAAACATTATAAGTATTATTTTAGAAGAGAAAAAAGAAAAGCTTATGCACTATCCCGCAGCAAAAAAGAACCATCATGCTATTAAATCAGGTCTTTTATATCATGTTCTTACTATGATAAGAGCAGGAGAAAAGCTGTGCGAAATATACACCTTTATAAACAAAGACTTATTATTTGGAGGTATTATTCTTCATGATTTATCAAAGCTTGAAGAAATGGAAGCAAGTATTCTTGGAATAGTAAGTGAGTATACAATAGAAGGACAGCTTTTAGGACATATTACCCAGGGAATTAAAAAGGTAGAACTTGTTGCTGAAAGTATAGGTGCAGATAAAGAAATTACTATGATGCTTCAGCACATGATACTTTCTCATCATTATGAACCAGAATATGGAAGCCCGGTTAAACCAATGTTTCCAGAGGCAGAGCTTTTACATCATCTTGACATAATAGACGCTAGGATGTATGATATGAAAAGGGTTACAAGTGAAACTGAGAATGGGGCTTTCTCTGAAAAAATATTTTCGCTTGAAGGTAGAAGAATTTATAAGCCCTCAAAAGATTTTTAATAATTTTAATACAAGTTAGGAGGATGACAACATGAGTAAAGTTGTTGAAAGATTTTTAAAGTATGTAAAATATGATACAAAGGCTGATGATAATTCAGAAACAGTTCCAACAACTCAGGGGCAGCTTGTTTTAGCAAAGGAAATAGGAAAAGAACTTGAGGAATTAGGTCTTTCTGATGTTTCAGTAGATGAAAATGGCTATATAATGGCTACACTTCCATCAAATATTGATAAAAAAGTACCTACTATAGGCTTTATCGCACATATGGATACAAGCCCAGATATGTCTGGGACAAATGTAAATCCACAGTTTGTTGAAAACTATGATGGCGGGGATATTAAGCTTAATGATGAGATAACTTTATCTCCAACAGATTTTACGGAACTAAAAGAATACATAGGTGAGACTCTTATAACTACAGATGGAACTACTCTTCTTGGAGCTGATGATAAGGCAGGAATTGCAGAGATAATAACTGCTGTAGAGTATTTAATAAGCAATCCTGAAATTCCTCATGGAACAATAAGACTAGGATTTACTCCAGACGAAGAAGTAGGAAGAGGACCAAATCACTTTGATGTTGAAAAGTTTAATGCAGATTTAGCTTATACTATGGATGGCGGAGCTGTTGGAGAACTTGAATACGAAAACTTTAATGCTGCAGGTGCTAAGGTTACTATTCATGGAAGAAATGTACATCCAGGCTATGCTAAAGATAAAATGGTAAATTCCATGCTTATAGCAAATGAATTTATAGCTAAGCTTCCTGAAAGTGAAACACCACAAACAACAGAAGGCTATGAAGGCTTTTATCACTTAAATACAATTAACGGAGATGTTGAAAAAACAGTATTAAATTATATTATTAGAGACTTTGATATGGACAGCTTTGAAAAGAGAAAACAAAACATCAAAGCAATTGCAGAAGAATTAAACAAGAAGTACCCAAATAGAGTTGTAATTGAAGTTAAAGATCAATATAGAAACATGAAAGAAAAAATAGAGCCTGTTATGTATGTTGTAGATAATGCTAAAAAGGCTATGGAACTTGTAGGAGTTAAACCGCTAGTTAGACCTATAAGAGGTGGAACAGACGGAGCAAGACTTTCCTTCATGGGACTTCCATGTCCAAACATTTTTGCAGGAGGTTTAAACTTCCACGGAAAGTTTGAATATGTACCTGTATCTTCAATGGAAAAGGCAGTAGATGTTATACTTAAGATAGTAGAATTATATGTAAATATATAACTATGTAACTATGTAACTATGATAAAAAGGACCGTATTTAATTAATACGGTCCTTTTGCAGCTTTATATATCTTTAGAAGGATAATATTGTCCTTTGTCTTTTTTTACTTTATCTCCAACCTCTATAGATTTATATATTTCTTCCGGCAGATCTATAGTTAGTTTTTCTCCATTTTCCTTTAATATTTGGAGAATGTAGATATAGCTATGATTACCTTTATAATAGTAGTCCTTTATTTTCTTACCTTGAACTAATCCGTACCAATTATGATTTAATCTAGAGTGCTCTATGAAATAAGTTATAAATACTGCTGTTAATGCCACAATAAGAATAATAAAAATCCACAATTCTTCCATAATACACCTCCTGTTTTAACTTTAATGCCCATATATAGTTCTTCCATTTATTTGTATCTAATATATTATATTCTGCTATATAACCGTATGCCATATATAGGGACTAAACATGAAGATTTTTATTTGTATTGTTGGTAATATTTTGTGGTTTGTTTTTTTGGATTAATATTAACTATAAATATGAGTGAAGAATTAGTAAATTTAGTTTAAGAAGTGGGCAAATATTAAAAAAATTAAATGGATTTTATTGTTTTGCTGTAATATGTATATTTTTATGTGAGATGTTTTTAAATGTTAAGATATATGCTAAAGAAAATGAAGAGGATAAAGTACTATATGTAACCTTTAATAATTGACCCAGATATATAATTACAGAAGATACTCCAGAATATTATTTTAGGTTTAAATAGTAAAAGAAGGCCCTAGAAATTCCTCTAGGACCTTATTGTTTATTTAAGCATATTATTAATTTGCTCTTCTCTATTTTCTTGCTTTTCTTTTGTTTTCTGTAAAGTAGTACTATCCATTTTGTCAGAATTTGCTTCAATATAACTATTAGTAAAGTCATAGTTTCTCTGCAAATTTTCAAATTCATTTACATTTACATGTTTACCGTGAGCAATAACATTTTTAAGATTATCTATTTCCTCTTCGCGCTCCTTTTGTATCTCCTTTGAGTGAGCTATTGCATCAGGAGAGGCTATATCAGAATGCTGCTCTAAATGTCTTTCAGTTCTTGTATGCTTATCAACTAAATTTATTAACTGGTCTATTCTTTTTTCATCCTGTTTTCCACAATCTTGATCCTTACTATAATTATTTACTCCATGATCCTTTTCTTTATGACTCATACAAAAGCCTCCTTCATAGAAGAATTTCATTATTATTTTGGATTTAATAGCTGAGTAAAATACTAGAGTTAAACTTCTAGTGTTGTATTATCTATCCAATTCCAATTAGGCTTTATGATTTTAATATCATCAATAAGCTGAAAAAGTGCTCTATCCTTCATTTTCGCTTCAAGCATAACATCAAAATCTTTGTCTAGTGGTTTACATATTTCTATAAAGCTTATAAAATCCTCAGCATTGATATAATCTGCATGTTTTCTGTCTCTTTCTGATTCTCTAGGTGTTGAAAAGTGAAACTTAGGAGGAAGAGACTGATTTTTCCATGTTGAAAATATTTCGGATATAAGGCTTTCTAAAGTTTCTCCATTATTATTATTACACATATGATGGTGTACATCAAAAACTATTGGAGTATCGGTTTCTCTGCAAATAGATAGAACGTCAGAAGCAGTAAAAGTTTTATCATCATTTTCAAGCATTAACCTGCTAGTTATTTCAAGTGGGAAATTTTTAAAATTATTTATAAAACGATGAATTGCTTCTTCTTTACCACCTTGTGCACTTCCTATGTGAAGCACCATTTTCCCATCAGGATATTCCATATCCTCGAAAAGATGAACATGGCTCCAAAGGTTTCTTTCTGAACTTTTTACAACTTCTTCTCTAATACTGTTTATTACATTGAACTCATCAGGATGAGTATCAACTCTCATATTATTTTCTTTTACAAATTTACCTAAACGTTTAAAATCTACATTGAAAATTTTCCTATAGTCCCAATCCGTAACTTCTGGATGGGTGGCAAGTGGGACTAAGGCAGAGGTTATTCTATAAAAATGAACATTATTTTCTACATTATATTGAAGGATTTTATATAAATCATCAAGATTTGATAGAGTTACTTGCTTTAATTTATTTAGCTTTTGCTCATCAGAGGATAATTTCTGATAATTTGTATAAGTAACAGTACTTGAAGAAGTTACCTTAGGTAAATTTAAAGCAATTGCTACATAACCAATTCTTACACGCATTTTTCTAACCTCCTAAAAGTAGGCTAAATTTATTATGTGTAAAATAGTTTTTTTAACTACAATAAAAATAGTAAAGAACATAAAATATTCTTTACTATTTGCTAAATCTTCTTCTATAATCACATTTCTTACATAATTCCTCAACAATTTTTCGATTGGAAAAGCCATCATAAATTGCTTTTGCTCGTTTATTATTTATGATATCATAAAAGCTTTCTTCATTTATATTTCCTAAATTAATAACGCCTTCACCATCTAAACAGCAAGGAACAACAGTACCATCAACTAAAATTGCTATTTGATCTCTAAGTCCATAGCAAAAACCGAAGCTATCACTTTGCTCTAAAGCCTTATCCGGCCATTCGAATTTCTCAGCGGTATTTAAATAAACATTTTTAGCTAGCTTTATTCCTGGATTGTCTATTAACTTATCCTCAATTTTATAATTTAGATTAAATGCATTTTCTAGTATGGCAAGTATATGTCTATTTTTTTCTACACTTTTTATATCCCGCTCTAAATTCCATAATCTATAAGATATTAGTTTATTATTTTTAGCAGCTTCAAAAGTAAAATCTATAATTTTATTTAAATAATCTTCTAAAGAAAAGTTTAGTTCGTTTGCATCAAAGCTGTGCAAAGAAATGTTTATTTGCCTTAATGAGTTGTTTAATAACAGTTTATCTTTAACTTTGTGAACTAGAGTACCATTTGTAGTTAAATTAACTTTAAGCTTATACTCATCAGCAGAATTTAGAAAGCTGTCCAACTGAGGGTGTAAAAGAGGCTCGCCTTTAACATGTAAATATATAAAATCAGTATACTCTTTAACTTGACTCAAAATACTATCAAAAGTATTATTATCCATAAATTGCGGGCTTCTTTTAGTTATAGGACAAAATTCACACTTTAAATTGCATATATTAGTTATTTCTATATAAACTTTTTTAAATCTTTTCATAAAATCCTCACTATCAAAATTATTATAATTATGCAGCCATTTAATTATAACAGAGTATAATTTAAAAGTGAAAGGAATACTATTACAACAAAGTTAAATATATGTGGTCGGGGATGATAGTTATGAATGAAATCATAAGTAAAAAGTTATTAATCAGATATATTACGTATTTGATTGTAGGTATTTATTCAGTGTTTTTATATATAGACTTATCTAGCAAAAATTTAGAAAATAACTTTACAATCTACTTAAAATATTTCATTATAGTTCTTTGCTTTATTTTAACATTATTAATAGGTAAAGAAGGTTATGGAAAAGCAGATAGCATTTTAGTTAATGCTGCAAGATTTTTTACACTGATAGCTGATTATTATCTTTTAATCGCTAGTAATTACAAACTAGGAATTTTATGCTTTTGTGTTGTACAAATAATATATATACTTAGACATACATTAAAGAAAAAAAATAAGTTTATGAATTTAATATTCTTAATATTTGCTGTGACTATAGGACTTATATTGAGCGTAATTATTAATTTGAAAAATATTGAAGGGCAGCTTTTAAAAATTTCTTTGATATATGCATCACTTCTTATTTCAAGCTTATATTGTTCGTTTACTATAGCAAAAAGTAGTTTATATAATGTATGCAGTGCAGTATTTATAGAGATTGGCATGTTTCTATTTTTTATGTGTGATTTAAATGTAGGATTATTTAATACTTTAGAAAATACAGAGCTTAGATTTTTAACTGGATTTTTGATATGGTTTTTCTATGCCCCTTCACAATTATTGCTAAGTTTTAGCGGATATAATGGAGATTATTTAAAACAGGTTTTTTCTCATAAAGGATAAAAAAGCTCTTTTCACTTCATACTATTATTGATTGATTAATTAGTATGAAATGAAAGGAGTTTTTATATATGGACACAGTTCATTATAATGTTTCAGGAATGGCAAGTAGAAAAAGTAAGGCTCAAATATTAAATGCGCTTGATAAAATTAAAGGGGTACAAGAAGTGGCAGTAGATTTGGCTAGAGGGACTGTTGAAGTTCAATATAATGAGCCAGCTGATTCAAACTCAATAAAAAATTGTATTGAGCATACAGGATATATAATAGAAGAATAATAAGTTAATATTAAAATAAGGCTCCACATATAATTGTGTGGAGTTTTACAAATTAATTAATGAAAATGATAATCCTATAAAGGGGGTTAGATTTATGATTAAGGAATTTTTAGATGTAATAACTGGTGAGCCGCTTGCAAATGAGCAAACAGGCCATGAAAAGTATAATGTACCTTTTGGGCTTGCCATAATGGCAAGTGACGCTATTTCGTCTGTAGCTTATGCAGCTGAAGAAATACTAATAGTATTAATAGCAGGTATTGGATTAATGGCTTATACTTGGCTTGGATGGGTGTCTTTAGCTATCATTGGGCTTTTATTTATACTTACTGTTTCATACTTGCAAATTATTAGAGCTTATCCACAAGGCGGAGGAGCTTATATAGTTGCTAAGGAAAATATAGGAGTTAAAGCTGGGCTTATTGCAGCAGCAGCTTTATTAATAGACTACATATTAACCGTTGCTGTTAGTGCTAGTGCTGGTGTAGCTGCCATTATATCTGCATTTCCGCAATTAAATACTCACAAGGTTTTATTAGTTGTATGTCTTATAACTTTATTAACAATTTTAAACCTAAGGGGAATAAGTGAATCATCTAAGATTTTCAGTATACCAACTTATCTATTTATGATAAGTATGATTTTTATGATTATATATGGTCTTATTAGAGTTTCCTTATATGGAGCTCCTCCTCCAATGGTTCAGCAGAAGGTAAAACTTACTGGTGAATTAAGCATATTCTTAATACTTAGAGCTTTTTCTTCAGGATGTTCTGCTTTGACAGGACTGGAAGCAGTAAGTAACTCTGTGCCTAATTTTAAGGAACCAAGTCAAAGAAATGCAAAATTAGTTATGATACTGTTATCTTCATTGATTCTTTTCATATTTGGCGGGACTTCAATACTTGCAAGATTTTATCATGCTATTCCTGTAGGATATCCAACTGTAGTAGCACAGATAGCTTATGGTGTGTTTGGTAAAGGTTTTATGTTTTATGTTATCCAAATAACTACAGCAATTATTTTAATAATGGCTTGTAACACTGCTTTTACAGGTTTTCCAATGCTTATGTATGTTGTAGGAAAAGATGGTTTCGCACCAAGACAGTTTACTATAAGAGGAAGACGTTTAAGTTTTTCTACAGGAATAGTAGCGTTATCAATAGTAGCAGGCATTCTTGTTATTATTTTTAATGCAACAACTCATAGGTTAATACCATTATATTCAGTTGGAGTTTTTCTTTCATTTACTCTAGCACAAACAGGAATGGTAATACATTGGAGAAAAAGCAAAGAAAGTGGCTGGAAAAAAAGAGCTTTTATTAATGGCTTTGGAGTTGTCATTACAATTATAACTACTGTAATAATTGTTTTTGAAAAGTTTACAGAAGGTGCTTGGATTGTAGCTATACTAATACCAATTATAGTATATGGCATGTCATCTACAAGAAGGCATTACAGAAAAGTTGCCGATCAGCTTAGAGTAGATACAGAAGATCTTTCAAAGTCGGAGATAGATAAGAAATTCAGCCATGTTATAATTGTTCCTATTTCAAGTTTGAATAAGGCATCTTTAAGTGCACTGCAGTACGCTAGAAGTATTACGGATACTGTTATAGCTATAAATATTTCTCCAAGTAAAAAAAGTTTAGATAAGCTTAAAACAAGGTGGAAGGAATTAAATACAGATATAGTTCTTGTTGCTAAATATTCACCATATAGAGCAGTAGTCACGCCGCTTTTAAATTCTATAAGTGAAATTATAAATGCGGCAGGAGAACAAGAAAGAATTACTGTAGTAGTTCCAGAGTTTGTGGTGCATGAATGGTGGGGAGAAATACTTCATAATCATACAAGTTTCTTTATAAGAGAAACCTTATTAAGAAATGAAAATGTGGTAATTTCAACTTATCCATATCATCTAAATGAGGATTAAACTTAAATGGTAATATTATAGTACTTCCTTTAATTTTAAAAAGGATTTATGATAGAAATATCGAACATATAATCTGTGGAAACATAAAATTAAAGGGAGTGAACTAAATGAGAATACTTCATACTTCAGACTGGCATTTAGGAAAAACATTAGAAGGATTCAGCAGACTGGAGGAACAGGTACTTTTTATTGAAGAACTTATTGAAAAGATTGAAGAAAATAATATAGATTTAGTAATAATAGCAGGAGATGTATATGATAACGGCAATCCTCCTGCAAGAGCAGAAAATTTATTTTATAATGCATTAAAGAGAATTTCAGGCGGAGGTAAAAGAGCTGTATTAGTTATTGCAGGAAATCATGACAATCCTGAAAGACTAGTAGCAGCAAGTCCGCTTGCCTATGAACATGGAGTAATTATGCTTGGAACTCCTAAAAGCTGTGCACTTACTGGACAATTTGGGAACTTCAAAATAGTTGAAGCCGGAGAAGGCTTTGTTGAAATAGAAATAAATAAGGAGAGCGCGGTGATTATAACTCTTCCTTATCCTAGTGAAAAAAGATTAAATGAAATATTATCAGAGGAACTGGAGGAAACAGAGCGAAGAAAAAGCTATTCTGAAAGGGTAGGAGAAATATTCAATAAATTATCAGAAAGATATAGAGAAGATACAATTAATTTGGCTGTTTCACATATTTTTGTAGCTGGTGGCGAAAGCAGTGACTCAGAAAGACCAATTCAACTTGGTGGAAGTTTAACAGTTGATGCTCAAGTACTTCCTAAGAAAGCACAGTACATTGCATTAGGTCATTTGCATAGACCACAAAGAGTTTACGGGGCAGATGTAGATGCTTATTATGCTGGGTCACCTCTTCAATACAGCAAAAGCGAAATAAATTATTCTAAGTGTGGTTACATAGTGGATTTAAGAGCAGGAGAAAAAGCGCAAATACAACAGCTTTTCTTTAAAAACCATAAGCCTATTGAAATTTGGAAATGCCAAAGTGTTGAAGCAGCTGTTGAAAAGTGCAGAGAAAATAGTGAAAAAAATGTTTGGGTTTATATGGAAATAAAAACTGACAGATTTATTACTCAGGAAAATATTAAGCTTATGAAGGAACTAAAAAAGGATATTATAGAGATTCTACCTATAATAGACGGACAAGATGAGATTGCCTTTGATTATGAAGCTTTGAGTGAAAAAAGTATGTCTGATATGTTTAAGGAGTTTTATTTAAAAGAAAGAAAAGTAGAGCCTAGCAGCGAGCTTATGGATTTGTTTTTAAGAATAGCGCAGGAAGAGGAAGGTGATGCAAGTGAAGCCTAAAAAACTTAAAATTAAAGGTTTGAACAGCTTTATAGACTCACAAGAAATAGATTTTGAAAGACTTACTGAGAAAGGCTTATTCGGCATATTTGGACCAACTGGCAGCGGGAAATCTACAATATTAGATGCTATAACTATAGCTCTTTACGGAAAGATAGCAAGAGAGTCAGATGAGTTTATTAATACTGAATGTAATGAGTTATCTATCACTTATGAATTTGAAATTGGACAAGGTAGTGAAAGAAAACAATATATAGTTGATAGAAATGTAAAAAGAGACAAGCATGGTAGGTATAAGACTTCCTTAGCAAGACTTTTAGATGTAAATAACAGCACTATAGTAGCTGAAGCGACCAGAGATGTTCAAACTGAAGTGGAAAATATAGTAGGACTAACTTGTGATGATTTTACTCGTTCTGTAGTTCTTCCTCAAGGAAAATTCAGCGAATTTTTAAAGCTTACGGGTAAAGAACGCAGAGATATGCTTGAGCGAATATTTGGGCTTGAGAAGTATGGCAAGAGTCTGTTGGATAAAATAAGAAAAGAAAGAAATTCAAAGCTCAAAGCTATGGATTTACTAACAGGTGAGCTAAAAGGCTTTAAGGATATTTCAGAGCAGAGTTTTGAAGAAGCTAAAAATCAATTAAGAATACTTTTAGAAGAAGAAAAAGCATTAAGAAATGAAAAAAAGTTTTTAGATGAGCAATACGAAAAATTTAAATCTGTTTGGGAACTTCAAAAAGAATTAGAAGAATTTAAAGTTGAGAGGATTAGCTTAGAGAAACAAAAAGAAGAAATTAAAGATAAAACTGAAAAATTAAAAAAAGCAAAAAATGCTTTGGTAGTTAAGCCTTATATAGACAATCTAAAGAATACTGAAGAAAAAATAAAGTTAAATCAAGAACAACTATTAAAGGTAAAGAAACTTCTTGAAGATATTACTCAAAAACTAAGTGTGACAGAGAAGGATTATAATAATATTGGTTTAAGAAAAGATAAGGAAATACCCGAGCTTATAACGAAGGAAGCTAACTTAAATCAAGCAATTGAACTTTTAAATAAAACTGAAAAAATAGAAAAAGAAAAGGATGAACTTTTATCAGTTTATTTTAAAAAGCAGGCAGAACAGGTAAAGCTCAAAGAGAATCTTCAAAAAATAAATGAAGAAAGGCTTTTGCTTCAGAAAAATATTGAAAATAAAGTAAACAGATTGAATTCTATCAGAGTAGAGCCGGAATATAGAGATAAACTTCAAAGCGCTTCCTATAAGGAAGATGAATATTTTGATTTAGGTACAAAGCTAAAGGAATTAAAGGTCAAGCTCGAGGATAAGCAAAAGAGTATAACAAGCTTAAAAAAACGCCATCAAGAGATTAATCTGGAACATGAAAAAGCAGTCAAGGAACTTTTCGTAATTGAAAGTGAAAAGCAAGAATTAGAGAATAATGTTCCAGGTGATAACAGCAGTTTGCTTGAAAAACAAAATTTATTAATGGAAACAGGCAAAGCTTTAGATGAAGCTTTAAGAAATATTGATGAAAGAATACAATTAAACAATAAGCTTAAACCTGTTTTAGATTACAAGAAAAAACTTGAAGAAGAATTTGCATCAAAAAATGAAAATATAAGATATTTGCAAAATTCTATAGAAAGTTTACAAAAAGAAATAGAAGCTCATGAAAGTGCAAATTTAGCATTTATATTGGCAGAAAAAATTAACCAAGGGGAACCATGCCCAGTTTGCGGTTCATTACATCATCCTAAGCTAGCAGAAAAAACAGAAATCGAAGGATTAGAGGACAAAAAGCAATTAGTAGAAAAATCAATAAATGAATTGGATAAGCTTCAGTTAGAAGTAAGAGAACTAGATATGAAGCTTGTTGCTGTTAATAAAGATAAAGAATATATAGAAACAGAATTTAAAAGGCTTAACGAAAAACTTATTGATGTTGATATTGATGAAATGAAAAGAAGCAGGGCCTTATTTGAAAGGGAATTTAATGAACTTAAGAATAAAATAGAAACATGGAATATTAGAAAGGTTTCTACTGACAAGTTTTTATTGAACTTGAAGGATTTAAAAGCTAATATAGAAAAAAATGAGGCCAAGTTAAGTGAAGCTGTTAAAGGCGAAGAAACAGCTTTAAAAGAAATCCAGGATACGTATAGTAAAGTGTTAGAACAGCTGGAAAATGTAAAGGAGATATATTTTAATTTAAAGGCAGAAGTTAAAACAGATAAGATAAAAGAAAAGCTCCAGGAACTTAAAAACTTTGAGATAGAAACTTTAACTCTACAAAAAAATGAAAAACTTTTACGAAATTCTTTAGAAGTCGTAGAAGAAAAAAGAGAAAAGGTTAATAGGCTAATAAGCAGCCTGGAAGTTGAAATTGCACAAATACTTGAAATTGGAAAAGAAAAGAAAGCTGTAGTAGATGACTACAAAAAAGAAATTAATAGACTTTCAGAAAATAAGGAACCAAGGAAATATATTCAGGTTGTAAGAGAAATTATTGCGGGGATTAAAGCCTTAGAGGAAAATTTAAAGAATAAGCTTGAAAATATGAAAAATGAAAAACAAAAAGAGGAGAATAAATTAGTAAGTCTAGAGGAAAGCTGCAAGGCTCTTAATAAGCTTTTAGAGGAACAGAATGAACAATTTAAACAATCATTAGAAGATAATAAGTTTATAAGTAAGGAAGAAGTTTTAAATTGTTTAATGCCTGGAGAATATGTATTAAGTCTTGAAAATTATATAAAAAGTTATGAAGACAAGCTAAAAAATACAGAAAATAATATTCGTAGAATTGAAAATAAGTTGGAAGGCAATTCTATTGAGCAGGAAATGTGGGATAATCTTCAGGCTGAAAGAACTGAAACATATAATAATCTGGATATAAAGCTTCAAGAAATAGCAAAATGTGAGCAGATTATAGAAAAACTGAAGATTGAACTTAAAGAACTTAAAGATCTTTTAATCCAGAAGAAGGAGCTTGAACATAAATTAAGCCTTTTAGATGATTTAGATAAATTAGTTCAGGGGAATAGATTTGTAGAATTTGTAGCAACAAATCAGCTTAGATATATTGCTCTAGAAGCATCAAAAAGGCTTAAGGATATTACAAGAGGAAGATATGCTCTAGAGCTAGATTCTTCAGGAAATTTTACTATGAGAGATGATTTTAATGGAGGAGTTATAAGATCGACCAGTACTCTTTCTGGTGGAGAAACTTTCCTTACCTCATTAGCCTTAGCCTTGGCCTTATCTTCTCAAATTCAACTAAAGGGAAGTGCACCGTTAGAATTCTTTTTCCTTGATGAAGGTTTTGGAACACTTGATACTGAACTTTTAGAAATTGTTATAAGTTCACTTGAAAGGCTGCATAGTGATAGGCTTAGCGTAGGGATTATAAGTCACGTAGAAGAACTTAAAAACAGAGTACCTGTCAAGCTTATTGTAGAACCTGCGCTACCTGGACTGGGTGGAAGCAAGATTAAAATTGAGTATACCTAATAGTAAGTATAAAAACAGAGCGGCATGTAAATATCGCTCTGTTTTTATATATTTATATCTTAAATTTTTCTATAAGAATGTCTAGATTTTGTGCAAGCTCATATAGTTCATTAGCCTGAGCCTTAACATTTTGCATATCATTAAGCTGATTAGACACGCTTGCATTAACTTCTTCAGATGCAGCAGCAGACTGCTGTGAAATAGCAGATATGTTATAAATATTTGAGGTCAGCTCGCTGCTCTTTCCAAGCATTGCTTCTATATTTGTACTCATAGCTAAAATAGTATGACTAATTGCTTTTATGGATTTGTTTAACTTATCAAAGCTTTCTTCAGTAATAGAAACTGCATTGTTTTGATTTTCAACGTTTTTCTTAATATTATCCATATCAGAGGAAGTTGATTTGGTTGTTTCTATAATTTTAGTTATTATAGTTTTAATGTTTTCAGCAGAGTCAGAGGATTGTTCTGCAAGATTTCTAACTTCTTCTGCAACTACAGCAAAGCCTTTTCCGGATTCGCCAGCTCTAGCAGCTTCTATAGCAGCATTAAGAGCTAAAAGATTTGTTTGTGAAGCTATATTTAGAATAGTTTCTAATATGCCTCCAATATTCTCAGTCTGTTTAACTAAATTATCAATGCTGTTTGAAATCTGTGATACTCCCTCAATGGTGGATATATTTTTAAGTTTCAAATCTTTTACTGAGGCAACGGCTTTTTCATTATTGCTGTCCATATCTTTACTCTCTGTTATTATTGCTTCTTTGTATTGATCTATTTCAGAAAGGCTCTGATTGAATTCAGCTGTAATTTGTGAAGCTTTTTCTGTTTCTGAAGCCTGCTGCATAGTGCCTTGTGAAATTTCATCTATAACTCTTGCAATTTCAGCCGAAGAAGTTGTAACTTCATCAGAGCGCTTGCTTAACTCTTCTGAAAAATTAACAACCTGTGCCGCAGAAGTTTTCACTGAATGAACTAAACTTTTCATACTGCCTATCATATTGGTAAATTTATTTCCAAGTTCACCGAGCTCATCTTGTGATTTAACACTGGTGATTACTGTAAGGTCTCCGGCTTCACCCTTCTCCATTGCTTCTCTTAAATGCTGAATAGGATTTGTTATTTTTTTAGATACTCTGTAAGCAATTATTATTGAAACTATTATAAATAAAACAAATATACCGATAAGTGTTGATAAAGTTTTTATAATCTTTGAGGAGACTTCAGATTTATCTAAAAGACCAACAAGTTTCCAACCAGATTTATTATTTTCAGTATAATATATATATTTATCCTTACCTCCCAAATTAGCCTGAACAGTCTGAGATTTACCGCTCATAAGTGGTTTCATCCAAGCTACTTCACTAGCGTTTTTAAAACCATTTTCAACTTTTTGATCCTTAGTGTCATCATTTGAATTAACTCTGTCAGGATTTAAGTTTTTAGAGGTTAAGTCTTTATTTTTAGAGGCAATTACTACACCTGTTTTATCAAGAAGCATTATTTCGCCAGTATTTTCGATTTTAGTATCTATAAATAAGCTTGCTATGTTGGATATATCTATATCAATACCAGCCACTCCAATAACGCTTCCCTTATCATCAATTATAGCCTTTGTAGCGGTAACAACCATTCTTCCTGTAGAAATATCAAAGTAAGCATCCTGCCATAGGGGCTTTAAGCTGTTGGAAACAGAATTCTTATACCAGGATTTTGTTCTAGGGTCATAGCCCTCTGGAAGCTTGGCTTCTGGATATATATACATTGAGCCGTTTGCAGTAGCAATGTAAGAATTTAATATTTTTGGATTAGCTTTAATAACTGAATTTAATTCTTTTTTTAATATGTCAGCTTTTTCAGCATCTAAAGAAGCTTTAGACGTTGGATTCTCTGCAAGTTGAGAAAGATTAGACTCATAGCCTGTATACATTTCATCAATAACATTATTTATACCCTGCACTGTTTTTTGAACTGAACTTGTGTATGAGGTTTTGAGAGTACTGGATAACATTACATTGGAGAGAACTGCAGTTACAGACATTGGTAGTAGAATAACCACAAGAAATGTTACAATTAATCTTCTTTTGATTGTTTTAAACTTCATGCTAAATATTCCCCCTAAATATGTTTAATTGTGTGAAAGCAATTTCTACTAACTTAAGTATACTAAATTATTTTTAAAAATAAAGTCCAAATTAGATTGAAAATATTTTTAGATTAAAAGTTTTATAGTTTATTAATTCAATAATATATTCGTTAATAAACTATAAAACTTAATATATATCAGTGGAGAAGACGAAAAAATAGATTTTTGCTATCCTAGCAAAAATCTATAGAAAGGTATAAATATTAAGCTTGCTATCGTAGTTACTGCAATCATTACTGAGGCATATTCATAGTCAGCACCGTACTCCTTAGTAACTATTGAGGCAGTTGCCATTACAGGTAAAGCTGATTGTATAAAGAAAACATTTTTCATAAGGGCAGGTGCACATAAAATTAATGAGAAACAGTAAGTTACAAGAGGAGATATAACAAATCGACCTGTTAGTACTCCAATAGTATATTTATCAAACTTAAAATCTTTTAAATTAATAGAACTAATAACTATACCTATAAAAAGCATGGACATAGGGGTTGTTAAGTTTCCTAAGTATTTACAGGTATCCATAATAAACTTTGGAAGCCTTATATCAAGAAGAATAAGAGCTATACCTGATATAAATCCAATTAATGGAGGCGTAAAAACGTTTTTCAGGTTATTTATTGTAAAAAGCTTTGAATCTTTTAAGCCACCATCTTTTTTTATCAAGTAAATTCCTAGTGTCCAAAATATTGTTGTATTTGAAAAATAATAATAAAGTACATGAGGAACACTGGCTTCTCCAAATAAGGCAATATTAACAGGAAGTCCTATAAAAATAGTGTTTGAAAGAAAAAACATACACTGAAAAGTGCCCCTTCTATCTGGAGCTATATTTATAATTTTTGAAATAAATACACTTATTAAGTAGCAAACTATTATTGATATAAAAGGAATAATAATACCAACTCCGGAATGTGATAAGCTTTCCTTTGTAAAAGTAGTCATTAAATTTGATACCATAAGTGCCGGAAGGGATAGATTAATAACTATTTTTGAAAAAAGCTTTGAAGTGCCTTCATCAAACCATTTCTTTTTAGCTAATATATATCCTAAACTGATCATAAGAATTATACTTAGTATACTTTGTGCAGCATCAATTAGAAGCATTCATATCACCACCAGTATAATTATTGCACAAATTAGCGATAAAAAGAAGGAATTTATTGAGAAATTAGAGAATAATAATCTTATTGTTAAAGGAGGGAAAGAGATATGAATATGAGATGGAGTCTTGAAGAACTTTATACATCCTTTGAAAGTGATGGATTTAGAGAAGATGTTGCTAAATATGATAATTATATTAACAGCTTAAAAAAATGGTCCTCTGAAAATTTAAAGGATACCAATGAACCAATAAGAAAAATTGAGGAATATATAAAAATGAAGAGTGAGTTTTATAGTCATTATGTAAAACTCAGCGATTATTCTGAGCTCACTTTGAGTGTTGATGCTAAAAATGAAAAGGCTGCTGCAGCTTCAGAAGAGATTGATAATAAATTTACGGAGCTTACAGAAGTTGATGTGAACTTTGAAAAATGGCTCTCAGCTTTAGAAGATTTTGAGGAAATTCTAAATTCTTCTGATATTATTAAAGAGCATGAGTTTTATTTAAAGGAACTTATGGAAAGAAATAAATATCTTTTAAGTGAAAAAGAAGAAATAGTTGTTGCAAAGATGATGAATACTGGATCAAATGCTTGGAGCAAGCTTCAAAATACTGTTACTTCAAATTTGCTGGTTGATATTGAAATTAAAGATGAAGAAAAGCAGCTTCCTCTTCCGGTGGTAAGAAATATGGCTTACAGCAATGATGCTGAAACTAGAAAAACTGCTTATGAAGCAGAGCTTAAAGCTTATAAAAAGATAGAAGAAGCTTCAGCAGCCGCATTAAATGGTATAAAGGGTGAGGTTATCACTGTAAGCAAGCTAAGAGGATATGAATCTCCGTTAGAAGAAACTCTTATTAAATCAAGGTTGGATAGAGAAACACTTGAAGCAATGGTTACTGCAATGAAAGAAAGTCTTCCTAGCTTTAGAAAGTTTTATCTTAAAAAAGCAGAAAAGCTTGGACATAAAAAAGGACTGCCATTCTACGATCTTTTTGCCCCAACAGGTGAGTCTGACATGAGGTTCACATACGAAGAAGCAAGAGATTTTGTAGTTAAAAATTTTAGAACCTTCAGCAATAAGCTGGCAGACTTCGCAGATAATGCTTTTGAAAATAGGTGGATTGATGCAGAACCAAGAGAAGGCAAAAGGGGAGGAGCATTTTGCTCTAATATTCACCCAATAGGCGAAAGTAGAATTATGAGTAACTTTACTGGAAGCTTTTCTGATGTCGCAACTTTAGCACATGAATTAGGACATGGTTATCATGGAAGCTGCCTTATGGAAGAGAGCTACTTAAATAGCAGATATACCATGCCTATAGCAGAAACAGCATCAATATTTTGCGAGACTATTGTTAAGAATGCGGCTCTTAAAAATGCATCCAAGGAAGAGGCTTATACAATACTTGAAGGAGATATTTCTGATTCTGCTCAGGTAATTGTAGACATATACAGCAGATATTTATTTGAAACCGAATTGTTTAAAAGAAGGGAAAAGGCCTCCTTATCCGTAAATGAACTAAAGGAAATAATGCTTAAAGCGCAGAAGGAAGCATATGGAGAAGGTCTTGATGAAAATTATCTGCATCCTTATATGTGGGTATGTAAACCTCACTATTATTATGCAGGACAGAACTTTTATAATTTTCCTTATGCATTTGGACTTTTATTTTCAAAAGGACTTTATGTTGAGTATTTAAGACGTGGAGAAAGTTTTGTAGATGATTACGATAAACTTTTATCTGTTACAGGAAAAAATAAAATAGCTGATGTAACAGCTTTGATGGATGTAGACATACATTCAGTAGATTTTTGGAGAAGTTCTTTAAAACTAATAGAAAAAGATATTGAGAAATTTATTAATTTATAATAAGATTTAAAAAATAATATTTTAGAAGGGTGATACAAATGATAGATTTATCAAAAGCATTGGATTTTCAAGGTTATTTAAATAAAAGCACCGAGGAGCAAAAAGATAAGCTGCTTAAAACTTATGAGACTACAAAACTCTCAAAGCAGGCTGAAGAAGAGATAAAGAAACTAGATAAAAATGTTAATGTTGTGGTATTTTCGGAAGGATATTGTCCTGATTGTGTAGTTACATTACCTTATGTAAAGAGAATGCAGGAATTAAACAGCAACATAAAAGTATTTTATTATGGAATGAATGGCAATAAGGAGCTTTTGGAAGAATACACTGGGACTTCAAGAATACCTACAGTTATGACTTTCACTGAGGATATGAAACCTAAGGGGGCATATGTTGAGGTGCCGCAGCCAATAGCTGAAAAAGCCGCAGTACTTCCCTCAGATAAGCAAAAGGAACTTATAAAGGAATATAGAGAAGGTAAGTATAATAATCTTATTGAAAATGAACTGTTAGATATAATTAAATAGAAATAAAAGTGGATGCTTTAAAACATCCACTTTTTACTGTCATACTTTCAAATAGGTATTTCCGTCAAGAGGTATAACTACTTGAAGAGGAGGAGTTTTTCCTGCAAGTCCAACTGCATAAATGGTGTATATCCTATTAGGAAGAAGTCTTATGTTAGGTACATGAAGAACTCTTTGATTTGTTGAAGCTAAATATACATCAAAAGTATGGATCCCAGGATTAACTGCTGTATAATTTGTAACTTGTTTATAAGAGGTATTGGTAAAGACTTTTTTTCCATCAGCAAATATATCTACACTTGGTGCGTTAGGAGAAAGGTGAGCAAATCTTACATATGCTTTCCCTGGAACTCCTTTGAATACTGGCTCTAAAATTGGCAGCAGACTTACTTCTGGAAGGGTGCCTATTGCTGCTGCAGTTATAATTGATTTAGCGGGAATATCAACTTCGGTGTTTATAACTGGGGTATCGTTTCTTCCTGATGGAAATACTTTTACGTTATATTTTCCTGCTTCAATACCTAGATATGGGGAGAAGCCTTTATACTGAAGGTTCTTAACTATCAGCCTATCATTTACATAAACGTCTACAGCAGGGGTATTTGGAGAAGCATGGAAAACACGAATGTATGAGCTGGTTTTAGGTGCTCTGTAAAGGGAAGAGTAGTAGTCGTAGTAGGGGCTGTGCATTATAAATCTCCTTTTGAATTATTACTACATTTTTAATATATGATAATAATTTAAGAGTGTTACATTAAGAAAAATTTACTGAATTTTTTTGAAAAAAGTATATAATATATTGACATATTATATACCAAGTGATAGAATTTTAGAAAATATATTTTAAAGCAATGATGATGAGAAGAGTAGATTTTATGGATTCTTAAAGCGAGCTGTGGATAGTGAAAGCATAGCAGAGGAAATATATTGAAAGACATCTCTGAGTTGTTTATCTGAAAGTCAATGTGATTTTAGGATAAGACGGATTTCTACCGTTAAAAGGAACGAGTGAACCTATTATATGGTTAAACAGGATGGTACCGTGGGATTTAACTCTCACTCCTATATGGAGTGAGAGCTTTTTAATTTTAGGTATATCTATTTTAACTTTGTATAATGGTTAACTAGGGTGGTACCACGAGAACTTCGTCCCTGGGCATTTGCTCAGGGATTTTTATTTATCCGGCTATGGCCGAGCCGGTAAATAAATTTAATATAAAGATTGGAGGAAAAAAAGTGAATAGAACATTAATTAGTGAAGCTATAAATAATTACGGAAGAACTATTAAGATTGAAGGATGGGTTCATAAGATAAGAAAGCTGGGTAAATTGGCTTTTGTGGTTATAAGGGATAGAACAGGTGTGATTCAATGTGTTATGAATACAAAATTAATTGATATTAAGGGATTAAAACTTGAAAGTGTTGTAGAGATTATAGGAGAAGTTCAGAAAAAAGAAGGAAGTGACAATGAAGCTGAAATATGGGTTAATCAGTTAGTAACCATATCAGCCGTAAATGAAGACCTTCCAATAGAAATTAACAAAGATAATATGGAAGCTAATATTGATGTTATTTTAAACAATAGAGTTTTATCATTAAGAAATCAAAGAATAAATGCCGTGTTTAAAATACAAGCAGCACTAGCTCAAGCTTTTCAGCAATTTTTAACTGCGGAAGGCTTTACTCAGGTATTTACTCCAAAAATTGTTGCTGAAGGCACTGAAGGAGGAACAGAATTGTTTGAGCTTAAGTACTTCGAAAGAAAGGCTTATCTTGCTCAAAGTCCTCAATTTTATAAACAGATGCTTGTAGGATCCGGATATGAAAGGGTTTTTGAAATTGGTCATGTATATAGAGCAGAAGAGCATAATACTATAAGACACCTAAATGAGTATGTAAGTTTAGACCTTGAAATGGGCTTTATACAGGACGAAAAAGATATTATGGAGCTTGAAGAAAGGCTTCTTAAGTATATGCTAATGTATGTTGTTGAAAAATGTAAGAAGGAGCTTGAACTTTTAGAAGTTAAAATGCCTGAAATTAATAAAAGTATTCCTTCTATGAAATTATCCGAGGCTGTAAGTATATTAAGAGAGCATTATGGAAGAAGTGACTTAGAATTAGATCTAGACCCGGAAGGTGAAAAACAAATTTGTGAATATGCTAAAAAGGAACTTGGAAGTGAATTTTTATTTTTAACACATTATCCCAAAGTTAAAAGACCTATGTATGCTATGCCTGCAGAGGATACATTAACTCACAGCTTTGACCTTTTGTTTAGAGGACTTGAAATAACAACCGGAGGGCAAAGAATTCATAACTATAATCAACTTAAGGAAAACATTTCATCAAGAGGTCTTAATGTTGAAAGTTTTAATGATTATTTAGAAGTATTCAAATACGGCATGCCGCCTCACGGAGGATTGGCTATAGGGCTTGAAAGACTTACAGCTCAGCTGCTTGGTTTTAGAAATGTTAGAGAAGTTACATTATTTCCTAGAGACAGAGATAGAATTAGACCTTAAGATTAGGATATAATGAAAAATATAAGTAGATTGCGAGATAAAGTTGCCGCAGGCTGTGGTGTAGAGACCTTAGAGCCTAGTGTAGAAAATAATATTTTACTTTATGAGAACTTTGCGTATGTTCTAGGGCTTGCAATACTGAAAAGCTAAGAGCCACTAAGAATTCGCTTTGACTTCTTGTTATTTTAATAGCCGCAGGCTTTAAAAGATCTTTAGTAAGATTAAAAAATTTTTAGCTTGCTCAAAAGAGAGGCTCTAAGCTTTTCAGCATTGCTTTCCCAAGAACATGGGCAAAGTTATCAATCAAATTAAAATATTATTTTCTACACCTGCTCTCGGTCTTTACACCCAGCCTATGAATCTTATACGCAATTATAATTAAATATCTATACCACTTACTCAACAATTATCTTTATAATTAAAACTTTCTAAAGCTTGGCGCTGTTTAATAATAAGCATATTCTTTGATGTTGTAGAAAGCAAATCTACTGCAAATCAGCATGGCTCAAGTAAATATTTATATATTTAAATATTTTTATAGGTTTATATATAAATATATGAATGATAAAAAGGCCAATATTTAACTTGATTAACTAGAGAGCAACAAAAGTAGATTGCGAAGCAATCTACTTAATTAAGAATGAAAAATGAAGAATGAAGAATTAAAGGAGGTTTCGCAAGTGAAACTTTGAATTTATATTAATTTAGTAAAAACTTTTAAAGCGGAAGCGATTTAAAAAGAGCAATAGTTCAGAATTATGGATTATACAAATCAAAAAAATATTTTTGCGTTTAGCTAGCTAACTTAAACAAAATTCAGAGTATAACAAAATGCTGCGCATTAACTAAAGCTTAGAATGATTCCATAATTACTCAATTAAAAATTCTGAGCAAAATAATTTTTACAAGCTATCGCTTAATTTTTTAGAGCAGCTAAATGATCTAATGGTAGAAAATCCCCAAGGGATTTTCATCCATCAATTCTTCATTCTTCATTCTTCATTATTAAATCGCGATGAAATCGCAATTTTATTAAGAGGTGATTTAATGACTGAAAAATTGTATTATGTAAATCCTTATCTTAAAGAATGGGAAGCTGAGATTATACAGGTTATTAACAGGGAAGATAAGGTTCTTGTTGTTTTGGATAAAACAGCTTTTTATCCAGAGGGTGGAGGACAGCCTTCAGATAGAGGATTTATAGGAGAGAATGAAGTTTTAGCTGTATTTGAAGATGGGGAAGCTATTTATCATGTATTAAACAAAGTGCCTAAAGAAATGCTTGTAAAGTGCACAATTGATTTTAATAGAAGATATGATTTAATGCAGCAGCATACAGGACAGCATTTATTATCCTCTGTATTTTATGATAAATATAAAGGAGAAACCTCAAGCTTTCACATTGGAGAAGAATATGTTTCCATTGATATATCTATACCAGATATGTCGGAGCGTATTGTGGAAGAAGTTGAAAATTTGGTGAATGAGCTTATATGCAAAGATATTAAGCTTAAAAGTTATATAGTAGAAAAGAAGGAACTAATAAAGATTCCTTTAAGAAAGGTTCCAAAGGTTGAAGAAGATATTAGAATTATTGAGATAGAAAATATAGACTATTCTCCATGTTGTGGAACACATTTGAAAAGTACGGGTGAGCTTGGAGTTATTAAAGTGGTAAAGATAGAAAGATATAAAGGTGCAACAAGAGTTTACTTTAAGTGCGGAAAAAGAGCATTAAATGATTTTCAAAATAAGCATAATATTGTTCAAAATTTGATTAAAATGCTTGGCGTAGATATAGAAATGCTTGAGAACAAAATAAAGAACAATATGGAAAGCTTGTCTAGTATGTCCAAAGAATTAAAAGAGCTTAAGGAAAACCTATATATTTATGAAGCTAGGGAGATTATAAATAATGCTGATTCAAAAATTATTTATGCTGGATTTAAGGATAGAACCTTTGATGAAGTTCAAGCTTTAGGAAGAATTATACTCCAAGAAGGAAGTTTTTTACTTATAGTTTATTCGGAGATGGATAATAAGTTATGGTTTGCTCATGATGGAAATGTTGATATAAATTGCGGAAAAGTATTTAGAGAAAGTCTTGAAAAATATAATGGACGAGGCGGGGGAAGCGATAAACAGGCTCAAGCTGCATTTAGTGACACAAATAGCCTTTTAGAGTTTTTTGATTTTCTTTATCAGAAATATAAATTATAAGCTTTAAATAGACAGTTAAAGAAAAATAATAATTATAGATAAACAATTTTAACTATAAATTTATATTATTAAAGATAGGCTTTTATAAAGGCCTATTTTTGTTTTTATTTGAATAATTTCTTATAAAAAATTGCAAAATAGTTAATGTGCATTTAGAACAACTAAAAATAGGTATAAGCAGAAAAAGATATGGTAAGAATAACAGATACATGCGGTTAAGGAAGTGATATGCTTGGAAGAAATACTAAAAGGTAACCTCATTATTATTGGAGGACATGAGGATAAAAAAGGTGCAAAAAACATTTTGAAGGAAGTTTGCAGCAAGATTAACAAGGAAAAAGATGAACTTGTCGTAGCAACAATTGCTACAGATCTTCCAAAAGAAGTAGGTGCTGAATATAGAGATATCTTTGAAAAGTTAGGTGTGAAAAATATAAATATATTAGATGTTCAGGATAGAAAAGACGCCTGCGAGCAAGGCAATATAAATATTATGGAAAAAGCAGCGCTTATATTTTTTACCGGTGGAGATCAGCTTAAGATAACCAGCCTTTTAGGAGGAACGCCACTTTACGATGCTATACATGAAAGCCATAAAAGAGGATGTGTATATGTTGGAACCTCAGCAGGAGCCTCTGTAGTCTGTGATACCATGATTATTACCGGAGAAGATGAAGCAGCTCCTAAAAAATGTACTCTTAAAATGGCACCGGGATTAGGGCTTATAAAAAATGTTGTAATAGATCAGCATTTTTCTCAAAGAGGCAGAATAGGAAGACTTTTAGTTGCCATAGCTGAAAACCCTGAAAGTCTAGGTGTGGGAATTGATGAAGACACTGCTATTATGGTAAGTGTTGATGGAGACTTTACAGTTATAGGTTCAGGTGCAGTATATGTGGTTGATGGAAGTAAAATATCATATACAAATGTGTCAGAGCAGTATCCTGATGAAATACTTTCTATGTTTGATGTCAAGATGCACGTGCTTAAAAATGGCGATAAATTTAACCTAAGGATTAGGCAGCCAATTAAGGAGGAAAAACAGGATAAAAATGAAGATAGTAGACGTTAACATTTTTGAAGGGAAAAATATTTATTCCCATAAAAAATGTATAAGAATGGAACTAGATTTAGAAGGTTATTGTGAAACTCCAAGCAACAAAATCGAAGGTTTCAATACGAGATTAGTTAAATTATTACCTGAACTTAAAAAGCACAGATGCGGTATTGATGAAGATAGAGGGTTTTTAAAAAGGCTATATGAAGGAACTTATTTAGCCCATATAACGGAACACTCAATAATAGCTCTCCAAAACATGATTGGAATAGATGTTGCATATGGTAAGGCTAGAGAAATAGAAGGTGACAGATATTACATAATATATCAGTACGAATATAAGAACACAGCATTAGAAGCAGGGAGACTTGCTGTTGATATTGTTAACTGCCTTGTTAAAGGAAATGATTTTGATTTAAGACCAAGACTAGTGGACTTGAAAAACATACTGGCAGGTGAACAATTAGGACCTAGTACTATTTCTATATGTGAAGAAGCTAAAAAAAGGGGTATACCGGTATTACGAGTAGGGGACAAGAGTATGTTTCAGCTTGGATATGGTAAGTATGGAAAAATGATTGAAGCTACAATAAGTGGTGATACAAGTGGTCTCTCTATAGATATTGCATGTGATAAGCTTTTAACTAAAGAAATTCTTGTAAATCAGTGTATACCTGTTGCTAATGGAGAAAGAGTTTTAAGCCCTGTTGATCTAATAACAAAATGTGAAGATATTGGTTACCCTGTAGTTTTAAAGCCAAGGTTTGGCAATCAAGGCAAAGGAGTTTTTGTTAACATACAAAACGGAAAACAAGCTGTAGAGGCCTATAATATACTAGCTAAAAACTATGAAGACATTATGATAGAAAAACATATAAAAGGAAGAGACTTCAGAGTATGTGTAGTTGATGGAAAGGTTATAGCCGCTGCAGAAAGAATACCTCCATATGTAGTTGGAGATGGTGTAAGCAATATAAGGAAACTTATCAATGATATTAACAAGGACCAAAGAAGAGGTAATGGGCATGAAAAGCCACTGACTAAGATAAAGATGGATGAGTCCCTTTGCGCATATATTAGTAAAAAAGGTTATGAATTAAAATCAATACTTCCTAAGAATGAGAAACTAATATTAAGAGAAAATGCTAATCTATCAACAGGAGGTATTGCTGTTGATTGTACTAAATTAATTTGTAAAGAGAATATCGAAATTTGCGAAAGAACAGCAAAGGCTATCGGGCTTAATATTTGTGGAATAGATATATGCTGCAATGATATAAATATTCCTTTAACAGAAGAAGGTGCTATTATAGAAGTTAATGCTGCACCAGGAATTAGAATGCATCATTATCCATGTATAGGCGAAAGTAAAAATGTTGCAGCTGCTATTGTTGATATGATGTTTAAGGATGGTAAAACAAATATTCCAGTAGTTTCTGTTACAGGTACAAATGGGAAAACTACAACTACAAGGTTGATAGCCCATACTCTTTCGCTATTAGGACATAATGTAGGTATGACTACCACAGGAGGCATATATATAAATAATAAGTGTATTTATAAAGGAGATACAACAGGATATAACAGTGCTATGACACTGCTTATGAATAAGGAGATTGATGCTGCTGTTTTGGAAACTGCAAGAGGGGGAATTATAAAAAAAGGTCTTGCTTATGATTTAGCAGATGTAGGTATAATAACAAACATAACTGAGGATCATCTTGGCTTGGATGGAGTAAATACTCTGGAAGATTTAGCTAAAGTAAAGGCTTTAGTTGGCGAAGCGGTAAAAAGCAATGGATTTGTTGTTATGAATGCTGATGATGAGATAAGTAAAACTATTGTTGAAAGAATGAAAACTTCAATAATATTTTTCTCAAAGGATAAAAATAATAAGCTTATGAGAAAAAATATAAATAATGGCGGTTATGGTGTTTATTCAGATAATGGATGCATATATTTGGAGAGCAATGAAGCTGTTACGCCTATAGTTAAAACTAATAATATAAAAATCACTCTAAATGGCAAACTAAAATATAATATAGAAAATTCCATGGCAGCTTGTGCGGCTCTTGTTGGTCTTGGAGTAGAATATTCCGTAATAAGAAAAGGACTTAGCTCATTCTATTGCAATGAGGAGCAAAATCCTGGAAGATTTAATATGTATAATGTAAATGGAAGAACAGTAATTCTTGATTACGGTCATAATATTCAAGGCTATAAAGCTGTGCTTGAAGGAGCTAAGAATATAAGACATAAAAAATTTATTGGAATTATTGGAGTTCCTGGAGATAGGTTGGACAGTAATGTAATTCAGGTAGGAGAAATTGCAGGAAAATATTTTGACTATATATATATAAAAGAAGATGAAGATAAAAGAGGCAGAAAAACAGGAGAAATTGCTAAACTTTTAGAAAAAGGAGTTTTAGCTTCTAACTTTGATAAAAATAATTATGAAATTGTTTTAGATGAAGTTGAAGCACTAAATAAGGCGATTGAAGTTTCAAGGCCTGGAGACGTAGTAATTATTTTCTTTGAAAAATTCGAACCATTAGTTAAAGTTGTAAAAGAAAAAATAGAAGTTGAAAATGAGATATTACCTGAAGCAGTTACTGTGTTATAAAACACATAAATAAAGCTGGATTTTTTTCTAGCTTTATTTTTTTTTATGTAATATACTATAAAAGAATATTTATTATTAATGGAAGGAAGAAGATAAAATGCTGCTTAAGGCCTATGCAAAAATTAATATTTCCTTAGATGCAGTGGGAAAAAGAGAAGACGGATATCATTTGCTTAGAATGATTATGCAAAATATTGATTTGTATGATTTAATAGATATAAATAAAATTGATGAGGGCATAAGGATAATTTCTAATAAACCTTATATTCCGACAGATGAGAGGAATTTGGCCTATAAGGCAGCAAAACTCTTTATAGATAAATATAAGATAAAGGGTGGAGTAGAAATTAATATAACAAAAAATATACCTGTAGCTGCTGGACTTGCAGGGGGAAGCACAGATGCTGCTGTTGTATTAAAAGGGATGAGAGATTTATATGGAATAAATGTAAGGGATGAAGAAATTATGGAGTTGGGCCTTAAAATTGGAGCGGATATACCTTACTGTATAATAGGAGGAACTGCTCTCTGCGAAGGCATAGGGGAAAAAATTACTAAACTTAAAAGTTTTAAAAATCATGTACTAATAGTCGTTAAACCTCCATTTGGAGTATCTACAAAAGAAGTGTATCAAGGTTTGGATATAAATAGAATATATAAACACCCAAATACAGAAGCATTAATTCAAGCTATGAATGAAGATGATATTAAATTTGTAAGCAGTAATATGAAAAATGTACTTGAAAATGTTACTTTAAGAAAACATCGTATTTTAAAAGATATTAAGTATGAAATGCTTAAGTATGGAGCTTTAGGTGCAATGATGAGCGGCAGCGGTCCAACTGTATTTGCTTTTTTTGAGGATATGTTAAAAGCTCAGCATTGCTACGAGAAATTTAAAACTAAGTATAATGAGGTTTTTATTACAAGAACAATTTAATATAGCAATTTAGTGATTACGAAGGCATACTATTGTTAAGTTTTAAAATGACAGTAGTATGCCTTCGTTTTTTACGGTGCATATTTTAACATAAACAAGCGAAAAATATTCGAAGGAGGGAATTGATATGTTGATAATTGGGCTATTTACTAAATATTTTTTAATATTAATGCTTATTGAAGGGGCAATTGTAGGTTTTATAGATGCAAGAAGTTTTAAAGCAGCAAATATGAAAGATACTGCAAAAAAAGCAAGATTGATTGGTCTTAGTTTTATAGCTTTGGGATTTGTGCTTTATTTCATAAGAATGAGACTCCAATAAATTGTTTTTAAGGAAGTGGTAATAGTGAAGGAAATTATAAGGGATTTAATAACTCCTAAGGTTGAAGATAATATTTCTTATTTAAAAGAACTATTAAAAGATAGCTCGGATATTGTATATAGAGATTTTAACATAGGAAGCTGGAAAGCAGCTGTCGTTTATATAGATGGAATGGCTGATAAGCTTCTTGTAGATAATTTTGTACTTGAATCTGTAATGCTTAAAAGTGAACGTGTAGAAAACGTAATGCAAATTAAGGATAACCTGCTGACGGTATCAGATATGAAAGAACAGATGAAGCTTAGTGAGGCAGTAAACAGTATGCTTTCAGGAGAAACTTTAATGTTTATCGAAGGAATTCCTTCTGTTTTTATTATCGCAACACGTTCATGGCCAGCAAGAGGTGTATCTGAGCCTTCAGGTGAAACGGTTATAAGAGGCGGGAGAGATGGCTTCACAGAGACTATAAGATTTAATACTGCTCTTATAAGAAGAAGAATAAGAGATACGAGATTGAAGCTGAAACCAAAGTCATTAGGAGCAAGATCAAAGACTGATGTAGCTATAATTTATATAGAAGATATAGTTAATAAGGATGTTCTGCAAAATGTTATGGATAGAATAGACAATATTAATATTGATGCTGTATTAGACAGCGGATATATCGAGCAGCTTATTGAAGATGATAAGTGGTCTCCATTTCCACAGCTGCAAAGTACGGAAAGACCAGATGTAGTCTCAGCAGCACTGTATGAAGGAAGAGTAGCTATACTAGTTGATAATTCACCTTTTGCTATAATAGCTCCTGCAACACTTCCAAGTTTGTTTCAAACACCTGATGATTATTATCAAAGGTGGATGAATTCTTCTATGCTTAGAATTATTAGATTTATTTCAATTTTCATTGGCATGGTTATGCCGGCGTTATATATTGCGGTTACTTCATTTCATACTGCTATAATACCGACAAAGCTTGCATACTCTATTGCTGCGTCTAGAGAAGGCGTTCCGTTTCCGGCTTTTGTTGAAACATTAATAATGGAGTTTGCTCTTGCATTTTTGATTGAAGCTGTAGTAAGGCTTCCTAAGGCAATAGGGTCAACAATAGGTATTGTCGGCGGACTTATTATAGGTCAGGCTGCTGTGAGCGCTGGAATAGTCAGTCCTATTATGATTATCGTTGTTTCTATAACTGCTATATCAAGTTTTACAACTCCAAACTATGAAGTTAGCTCCGCACTAAGAATAGCTAGATTTTTACTTATAATACTTTCAACAATTATTGGACTTTATGGAATTGCACTCGGTCTTATCTTAATACTTATTCATCTTGTGAGGCTTAAAAGCTTTGGAGTGCCGTATTTATCACCACTAGTACATCCCCACAAAAAAGATTTTAAGGATGTGTTTATTAGAGCCCCGCTAGATAGCTTTAAAGATAGGCCGGAATTTATGGAAACTCAGGATAAAATTAGACAAAGCTAAGAAATACGGAAGGAATAACAATTGATAGTTGTTATTGGCTTTTAAGGAATACTGGAGGCATAACAACAATTAATAATTGTTACGTGCAGGATAAGGAATACAGGAGGGTTTTATGAAGGAGAGAGGATTTATCAGCAAGTATGGTTTATTTGCTACTATTATTGGTACTGTAGTTGGAGTTGGGGTATTCTCATTACCAAATACAATGGCTAATGAAGTAGGAACCGATGGTTGGTTTGTAGTCATAATTGCTGGAGTAATATGTTTTTTGCTTCTTGGCCTTATATATAGGGTAGTTCTAAAAAACAACTATAATACTTTTTACAGCATGCTTGAAGGAAATTTAGGGAGTATCCTAGGAAAAATTTTTGGAATTATAATCAGTGGCTACTTTATAATTTCTGTAGCTTTAGGTATGAGGGTGTTTGCTGAGGTTATTAAAATGTACCTTTTAGAACAAACGCCAACAGAATTCATACTGTTAGCAATGATTTTTACAGGATTATATCTTGTAAGAGGTGAACTTTCAGCTTTAATTAAATTTAATGAAATATCTTTATTTGCAATGTTTATACCAATAATAATCATCCTTATGTTTGCTACAAGAGGAGGTTACTTATCAAATGTGCTTCCGCTGCTTCAATCAAAACCAGAACAGTATATAAAAGGTCTAGTAACTGCTACTTATGCTTTTGGAGGCTTTGAAATAGCATATTTAGTCTTACCTTATATGAAAGATAAGGATGGAATTAAAAGAACATTTTTAAAAAGTATAGCAGTTATAACAATTTTTTATGCGCTGGTAATAATTCTTTGTTTGATGTTCTTTTCAAAGGAACATACAAAAGCTTTACTATGGCCAACTATAACGCTGATAAGAGCTATAGTTATACCTGGGGCATTTGTTGAAAGATGGGAAGGAATCGTAATGTCTCTTTGGGTTTTATTTTATTTTACTACCTTTGTAAATATGTATTATTTTTCGGGAGATATAATAAAAGAGGCCTTCAGGCTCCAAGATATAAAGCTTTCATCTTGTATACTTGCACCCTTTATATACATAATAGCACTATATCCACAAAATATAGCTGAAGTTTACGATACTTCAGGAAAGATAATACCCATATTATCAGTATTTAGTTTTGTTATATTACCCCTGGTTTTATTGTTTGCAAGCAAATTAAAAGAAAGGGGGAAGAAACAAAATGAAGGTTAGAAAAATAATACCATTGATTTTAGCATGTTTACTGTTAAGTGGCTGTTGGGATAAAATTGAAATAGATAGAAAAATTTTTGTATCCGTTATAGGTATTGATTTAGGAAAAGATTCTGCTGATAATAAGGATGCTAAAAAAGTGAAGTCAGATGAGCCCTTCCAAGAGAGAATACAGCAAAAAAAACTTAGTTTGATATATGGTTTTCCTGATATTAGTGAATTGGGCCCAGGTAAGAGCGGGACTGCAAAGGATCAGTATATAAGTGTAGATGCTTCATCTATGGAAGATGGTATACTGCAGGCTACTGGGAGAAGCAGCAGAAGCATTCATGTAGGTCAAACAAAGCTTATACTTATAAGCAGCGGGCTTTTAGACCAGCCAGATACTTTTAAGGAAGTTATTGATTATCTTGAGAGACACCCAAATCTAAATAAGATGATGCAAGTTGTGGTTACAGAAGGAAAAGCAGAGGATTACGTGAAATTTAAACCTTCTATGGAAAAGAATATAGAGACATATTTAAGCGGACTTATGGAGAGTAGTAAAAGAAATTCAACAATTCTTCCTGTAACTTTAAACGAAATGATAGTATTACTTGACCAAAATGGTAATGCAATTATTCCTAAGATAAGTATGGATAAGGAAAAAAATGATATAACTCTTTCCGGAGTTGCTGTAATAAAGAACTATGGATTAAAAGGATATATGACCCCGATAGAGGTAGCAAATCTTGAAATAATGAGAGGGAAAGTTAAAGGAGGAAAGAGGGTTATATACAAAGAAGGTCACCCTGTAGATATTAATATTGAAGATATTGACAGACAGATTAGTTTAAACGGTGATAAAAATAAACTGAAATTTAATATTGATATAAGGCTTGAAGGTCAGTTAAGGGAATATTACAAGGGCAAAGAGGTTTTTTCAAAAGAAGAGCTTAATTCTTTAGAAAAAGATTTTAGCAAATCGATTAGTACAGAGTGTAATATAATTGCTAAAATGCTTCAAAATGAATTTACAGTAGATCCTATTGGGCTTAGGGAATATCTTGAGCAGAGAAAGCCGTCAGTTTGGAAGCAGGTAGAAGGTAAGTGGGAGGAAGTATATAAGAATGCAGATATAATAGTAAATGTAAATGTTAAGATTAGAAGAGTTGGCGTTACTAAATAAAATTTAATTTAGTGAATACTATGTAAAAAAATGGGAATAATATCAGACAAATAGGACAATCAGGGGTTATTATGGGAGGGTCAATTTAAAATGAAAAAATTAATTAGTTTTATTATTTGTCTGATAGTATTATTAGGGGTAGTTTTAAATAGTATTAACGTAAAGGGAAATGCTGTTTCTGTTCAGGGAGAGCTAGAACAAAAATTAATTAGATTTCATGTAATTGCAAATAGTGATAGCGTAGAAGATCAAAATTTAAAGCTTAAGGTAAGAGATAAAGTTTTAGAATATATATCACCAAAATTAAAAAATTCAAAAAGTATTGATGAGTCAAGGGAAATTATTAAAGCTAATGATGCATCAATAAATAAAATTGCTCAAGAAGTTATTAAAAAGAACGGATACAATTATTCTGTTCAAACAAAACTATCAAAAGAAAAATTTCCGGTTAAAACTTATGGAAATATAACGCTTCCTTCAGGAGAATATGAAGCTTACAGAATTATAATAGGTAATGGAAGTGGCCAGAACTGGTGGTGTGTAATGTTTCCCCCACTATGCTTTATAGATATTACTAAAGGGGAAGTATCCTACAAGGAAACAGAAAAAGCAATGAAAACTGTTCTTACTGAAAAGCAATATGAAGCTATAGATAATACTGTAAGTTCTGATGACAGTAGTAATAAAATAATTGTAAAATTTAAGATTGTTGAATTATTAAACAAGTTGATAAAAAAATAATTTAACCCGACATATTTTAGTCGGGTTTTTATTTTTTGGTATAAGTAGAAATATAACTACAAATACTATAAAAAGATATTTTGAAATAAAGCAGCGTTTAGGAGGTAGGATTAATTTATGCAGATGACTAAAAAAAGAATTATATATACTATAGCTGTAACGCTTATTGTAGTATTTTCAACTACATTTGCAGTTCTAATGACTTTAGAAAGAACAGATTATAGAAATTACCTTCAGGGTGAATACAGTAAAAATATGTATGAGCTTATAACAGCAGTTGACAATATAAAAGTGAATCTAGGAAAAGCTGCCGTTACAGGTTCTAGAGAACAAAAAATTGTAACCTTTGAAGAAATTTTCAGGCATAGCGCTATGGCGAATGATAAGCTTCATTCTTTACCTATCCCTCAGCAGAATATTGATAACACAAGCAAGTTTTTAGCTCAGGTTGGAGACTTTTGCTACAGTCTTGCAAAGGCATCAACAGAAGGAAGAGATTTGACAGACACGGAATATGGAAATATTGATAAGCTTAAAAATCAATCTTCTTCTTTGGTAGCTGAATTGAATAATGTTTTAGCAGATATAAATGAAGGAAGAGTAAAATGGGGAGAGATAAGACAAAAGGCCAGTGGTGTTTTTGCTAGAGGAAATGAAGAACAAAACATTAGTACACAATTTATATCCATACAAAAGCAAATTGCTCAATATCCTTCACTTATCTACGATGGTCCATTCTCAGATAATGTTCTTGATATAAAACCTAAAGTATTATCTCAAAATGAGGTTACATTAAATCAAGCACAGGAAGTTGTGACTAAAGCAATAGGTAAGGACAGAATAGAGAAAATCGATAATCTTACAAGTGATGGAAAGACAAGAATACCTTCTTATAGATTTAATGTTACAATTAAAGGAAGAAACCCAAAAGAAAATATTGTAACCTGTGAAGTAGGTAAGAACGGAGGAAAGATAGTTTATTTATTAGATAATAGGCTTATAAATAATCCAACGATAGACAAAAATAAAGCGATAGATATAGGAGCAAAGTACTTGGAAAGTTTAGGATATAAAAATATGATTTCTACATACAGCTTAAGATATGATAATACAGCAATTATAAGCTATATATATAAGCAGGATAACATAGTTGTTTATCCGGATCAAATAAAGCTGAAGGTGGCTTTGGATGATGGAAGCATAATTGGAATAGAATCCGAGAAGTACTTGGTAGCTCATGACGATAATAGAAAGATTGAAACTCCAAAGATTTCACAAAGCGATGCCCAAAGCAAAGTAAGTAAAAGGTTAAATGTTTCTACAGTTAGGCTAGCTATTATACCAACAGAAACTAATAATGAAGTTTTGTGCTACGAATTTGCAGGAAGCTATAAAGAAGACAAATATGTAATTTATATTAACGCTCAAACAGGCTTTGAACAAAGAATTATTCAAATTATTAATACTCCTAATGGAGAACTCACTATGTAGTTTAAGTAGATTGCTTCGCAATCTACTTATTTAGTGATATAATAATAATGTAAAATTTGTTTAAGCACTTTAAGGAGCGAGGTATAATGAAGAAAAAAGTTGCAGTACTTTTTGGAGGTCAATCTACAGAACATGAGGTTTCTAGGGTATCAGCTGCATCAGTTCTAAGAAATATAGATGCTGCTAAGTATGATGTATATCCAATAGGGATAACTAAAGATGGAAAATGGTTTGAATATACTGGAAGTATTGATAAGATTGAAAGTGGTAAATGGGAGAAGGATGAATATTATAAAACTCCTGAAGGACAAAAGGTGTTGTTTAATAAAGAGGTAGATGTAGTGTTTCCAGTTCTTCATGGATTGTATGGAGAAGATGGAACAATTCAAGGGCTATGCAAATTATTAAATTTACCATGTGTTGGACCAGGGGTAATGTCTTCAGCAGTATGTATGGACAAGATTTATACTAAGTATCTGCTTGAAAAGTTTGATATCAAACAAGCTGAATATGTGGTAGTAAATAACTATGAATATAAAGAAAACAGCGAACAAATAATAGATAAAATTGAAATAAGTTTACCTTATCCAATATTTATTAAGCCCTCAAATAGTGGTTCTTCTGTTGGTATAACAAAAGCACATAATAAAGAGGAGTTAAAAGCTGGTTTAGAAGAGGCCTTAAGGTATGATAGAAAGGTACTTGTTGAGAGAGGAATAAATGCTAGAGAGGTTGAGGTTGCTGTGCTTGGCAATGACTATCCGGAAGCAGGAGTTCCAGGAGAAATAGTCCCTGCAAAGGAATTTTATGATTATGAAGCTAAATATCAAAATGAAGCTTCTAAATTATTAATTCCTGCAGCATTAAGTGATAACAAGCTGGAATTAATAAAGAGTATAGCAGTAAGGATATATAAAATACTTGATTGTTCAGGTATGGCAAGAGTGGATTTTTTAATTGATAAGGATACAGAAGAAATTTATTTAAATGAAGTGAATACAATACCAGGTTTTACAAAGATAAGTATGTATCCTAAGATGTGGCAAGCTGCTGGTAAAACTTATGTACAGCTTATACATGAACTTATAGAGCTTGCTATAGAAAGAAACAATAATTAAAGGGTAATAAAAAATTTGGAGTGATAAGCATGAGAAAAAAGGCTATAATTAGTGTAACAAGCAAACAAACAGGTTCTGATGAGAGTGCTATAGAAGTTGTTACTCCGGGAGAATTTTATAAGGAAGATAATTTTTATTACGCAGTTTATAATGAAACTGAATTGTCTGGTATGGAAGGCACAACTACTACGTTAAAGGTTTTGCCTGATTCTCTTTTATTAACAAGGGAAGGTACAACTGCTACAGAAATGAGATTTAAGAAGTATGCGAAGGATTTAATTTTATATAATACTCCTTATGGGGTAATGGAAATGAAAATTGAAACTAAAGATTTAACTGTAAATTTAGATGAAAATGGCGGGGATGTAGCAATAAATTATAATTTAACTATTGCAGGTCAGAATCATCAAAATACAATATTGAAAGTTAATATAAAAGCATAATGTGACAAATCTAAAAACCTTCAAGGATTGTTAATCCTTGAAGGTTTTTAAATAAAAAATAAATATGGGGGAAAGTATGACAAATTTGGGGAAAGCAAAATACTGCTTAGATGATATTATTGGAGTATCTGACAATTTGAGGTCTTGTATAAATATGGCTCAAAAAGCATCACAAACTTTATCGCCGGTACTTATCTTTGGAGAAACTGGTACAGGAAAGGAACTATTTGTGCAAAGCATACATAATTCATCTTCAAGATGTAATAATCCTTTTATCGTCCAAAATTGTGCTGCTATACCGTTAGGATTGTTAGAGAGCATTCTATTTGGTACAACTAAAGGGAGTTTTACAGGTGCAGAAGATAAAAAAGGGCTTTTTGAGCTTGCTCACACAGGAACTTTGTATTTAGATGAATTAAATTCTATGCCTTTTGAACTTCAGGGGAAAATATTAAGAGTTTTGCAGGAAAAAGTGGTATCTAGAGTAGGAGATAGTTTCAATAAGAAAGTAGATGTAAAGGTTATAGTTTCTTTGAATGAATATCCAGAATATCTGGTAGAAAAAGGGCTCCTTAGAAAAGACTTGTATTATAGATTAAATGTAGTCAGGATAGACATACCACCTTTAAGAAACAGGAAGGAAGACATACCATATCTAATTAGTTGTTTTATAAATAAGTTTAATAAGAGCTTTAATGCCAATATAAATAATATTGAAGATGAAGCGTTAGAAATGCTTACCTTTTACAATTGGGATGGAAATGTAAGAGAGCTTGAGCATGTTATAGAGGGAGTTTTTAATTTTAAAAAACAAGGACATATAACTACTCATGATTTAAGAAATAGCGGATTTAAAAAAGTTAATAAGATAAAGTCATTAAATGATAGAATGGATGAGTTTGAAAGGTCATGTATAATAGAGGCTTTAGCAGCAGGAAAATCAAATATTTCCAAGGCGGCGGAACTTTTGCAAATCCCAAGACAAACACTTCAGAGTAAGATGAAAAGATTAAATATAAAGCAATAATTGGTGTGGATTGATTTTAGTCAATTGCCATGTTTAAAGTTTGCTTTATGTGACTATAATTAAAATAATTTAATTATAGAATAGAGGGAAATAATATGGATGTTTTTCTTAAAAAAGAGGACAAATACATAAAAATACTTCAGGTTATATGCGATATTAAGGGAATTAATGAAAATGAGATATTTAAAATTTTAAGAGATAGAGAATGTAAGTATCTTTTATTTTTGCTTTTAAAAAAATACAGATGCACGGATCTTAATAATATTCAAAAGGATTTTAGTATAGAAAGTAAAAAAACTATAAACTATAATATAAAAAAGGCAGAAGAAAAATTTTTTGTAAATAAAGCTTTTAGAGATATGTATTTTGAAGCAGAGGGAATAATAGATAAGACCACAAAATAAAGGATTATTTATAAGAATGAGTATATTTTTTAAAAATAACAAAAAAATATATAGCATAACAAGATAAGGTATGCTATTATAGTATAGTATTTTAGAAAATAATATACCCATTTTATTTTATAGGGTAATTTTTATTATAATACGCTGAACTAGTCATGTCAATATATTTATCAAAAAAATTTAGGGGGTGAATACTGCTTTAAAGTTTTTGACTTTAGAGTAGGAATCTATGAAAAACAATACGAAATACATATTTGTAACTGGCGGAGTTGTTTCATCACTAGGTAAAGGAATAACAGCAGCATCATTAGGAAGACTTTTGAAAAACAGAGGACTTAAGGTATCTATACAAAAATTTGATCCTTATCTAAATGTTGATCCAGGAACTATGAGCCCATATCAGCATGGAGAAGTATTTGTTACAGATGATGGAGCTGAAACAGATCTTGATTTAGGACATTATGAAAGATTTATTGATGAAAGTTTGAGTAAAAACAGCAATGTTACTACTGGCAAGGTTTATTGGTCAGTTATATCTAAAGAAAGAAAGGGCGAATATTTGGGCGGAACTGTTCAAGTTATTCCTCATATAACTAATGAAATAAAGCAGAGAGTTTATAGAGTTGCTAAAGAAAGAGAAGTTGATGTGGTTATAACTGAAATAGGCGGTACTGTTGGAGATATAGAATCACTTCCATTTTTGGAAGCAATAAGGCAGATTAAGTATGAGGTAGGGATGGAGAATGTATGTTTTATACATGTTACATTGGTTCCGTATCTAGGAAAGGCTGGCGAACTTAAAACTAAGCCTACTCAACACTCTGTTAAAGAATTAAGAAGTATTGGTATTCAACCAGATATAATTGTTTGTCGTTCAGAAAAACCATTGTCTGAAGATTTAAAGGGTAAAATAGGTTTATTTTGCAATATAGACGGAAAATCCGTTATCCAAAATCTTGATGCAGAAAATTTATATGAAGTACCTTTAATGCTTCATGATGAAGGACTTGATGTATTAGTTTGTGATAAGCTGCACCTAAACTGTGGAGATATTGATAACAGTAAATGGATTGAGATGGTACAAAGACTTAAAAATTTATCTAAGACGGTCAACATAGCTCTTGTTGGTAAGTATGTTGAACTGCATGATGCCTATATTTCTGTAGTAGAAGCTTTAAATCACGGCGGATTAGACAATGATGCAAATATAAATATAACTTGGATTAATTCAATGGATTTAAACAGTGATAATGCTGAAGAATTACTTAATGGTGCAGATGGAATATTAGTTCCAGGCGGTTTTGGAGATAGAGGAGTGGAAGGAAAGATTGAAGCTATAAAATATGCTCGTAAAAATAAAGTACCTTTCCTTGGAATATGTCTTGGAATGCAATGTGCAGTAATAGAATTCGCAAGAAATGTTTTAGGATATAAAGATGCTCATTCTTCAGAGATTAACCCTGAAACCACACACCCTGTTATTGATTTAATGCCTGAGCAGCAGGACATAGATGAAATGGGAGGAACAATGAGATTGGGACTTTATCCATGCAAGCTTTCAAAAGATAGTTTTTCTTATAAGGCTTATGGAGAAGAACTTATTTACGAGAGACATAGGCATAGATATGAGTATAATAATGAATACAAAAAAGAATTAACTGAAGCAGGATTATCAATATCAGGCACCAGCCCAGACGGCAGGCTTATAGAAATGGTGGAAGTTAAAGACCATCCGTGGTTTGTTGGAGTTCAATTTCATCCTGAATTGAAATCAAGACCAAATAGACCACATGCTTTGTTTAGAGACTTTATAAAGGCTTCAATAAACAATAGAAAATAAAGAATCCCGAAAGGGGTTCTTTATTTTGTCGAATTAAATTATTAGTTTTAGACAAAAAATATCATTTTTCTTGAAGGATTTTATTGAATTTAATAGAATTATTTAATTAAGAAAATAATATAACCTCTATAAATTTAAAGGAGGGTTTAAAGTGCTGCTTAATACAGATATAAGTTTTGCGTTAAAAAATACTTTGGGAGAATACGATATAAAAGATATCTCTATATTTGAACTTGAAAACTTAAACAAAAAGTTTTCAGGCTTTAAGATAAGCCTAAATAGAAATAAGGAAGTTAATATAAGAATAAAATGCCCTCTTTGCGGTGAAGAACATAACTATTTCTATAGTATAAATGATATATTAAATAGAGAAATGATTATTGGAGGCTGTGAAGTTTTAGGCATGCCATTATTTTATATGGGGAATAAGTTTAAGGTTTTACAGAGAATAAGCAAATTTAATGAAATAAATAGAAATAGATGGGCTATGATATGAGTGAAAAGAAATTCACTCTTTATTTTTTTATACATATATTGCAAAAGTTCTAATACATTAACGATGTCACAAAAATCCTTGAAGATTGGATATTTGTGACATCGTTAATGCAAGAACTTTATTACATTATATATAGATAAAATATATAATTGTATATTTTTAGAAATAATGTGGATTAAAAATATAAATTAGTATATAATGTATGAAGTATCACATTTCAATTTTTTCCTTATAAGTAAAATTCCCAATTTTTTAATATACAAATGAATATTTGGAGGTGCATTATTTGCCGAACACAGATTATGATAATATGACTCTAACTGAGCTTAGAGATTTAGCTAAAGAGCTTGGAGTAAAAAATATATCAAAGTTTAAGAAAGCAGAATTAATTGAAGAAGTTAAACGGGTTTCTCCTGTTTCCATACAGAGAGATGGGGTGATATTAAGAGAAAAAATCACTCCTAAAAAAGTTGATGAAAATAAAGAGAATACTCTAGTTAATACAATAAAAGAAGATACAGGTAAAGCTTCTAATAATACATCCAATACATCAGATTTAAAAACAGAAGCAGAGCCTGAAAGGGTATCTATTGAAGAAAAAAGAGAAAGACTTAGGGAAATGATTGATGAATCAGATACAGCAAGAGGAGTTTTAGATGTAATTGAAAATAATTTCGGATTTTTAAGAGGGCAAAATTATCTTTCAGGTCCAAATGATATTTATGTTTCACCATCTCAAATAAGAAGGTTTAACCTCCGAACTGGTGATATGGTTGAGGGTAAGGTAAGGACACCTAAAGAAGGTGAAAAATTTAAGGCTTTATTATATGTTCAAAGCGTTAATGGAGAAAATCCGGAGAAAGCTGTTGGAAGAAAGCGTTTTGAGACTTTAACTCCAATATATCCTGAAGAGAGGTTAAAATTAGAAACAAGTTCCTTAGATTTATCCTCTAGACTTATGGATATTATATCTCCTATAGGAAAAGGACAAAGAGGTATTATTGTTGCTCCGCCAAAGGCAGGAAAAACTACGCTTCTTAAAAAAGTAGCTAATAGTATAGCGCAAAATCATCCTGAGGTTAAATTAATAGTATTGCTTATTGATGAAAGACCTGAAGAGGTAACAGATATGCAGCGTTCTATTAAGGGAGAAGTTATATATTCAACCTTTGATGAAGAACCAGATCATCATACTAAGGTTGCGGAAATGGTACTTGAAAGAGCAAAAAGAATGATTGAACAGGGTCAGGATGTAGTTATACTTCTTGATAGTTTGACTAGACTTTCAAGAGCCTACAATCTTACAATAAACCCAACAGGTAGAACTCTTTCAGGTGGTTTAGATCCAGGCGCACTTATAAATCCTAAAAAGTTCTTTGGAGCTGCCAGAAATATTGAGGAAGGCGGAAGCTTAACCATACTTGCTACTGCTCTTATAGAAACAGGCAGTAGAATGGATGATATGATATTCGAAGAATTCAAAGGTACAGGAAACATGGAAGTTCATTTAGATAGAAAGCTTCAAGAGAGAAGAATATTCCCAGCTATTGATATATACAAGTCAGGAACAAGAAGGGAAGATATGCTTTTAACATCTAAGGAACAGGAAGTTGCATTCAATATAAGGAAAGTTATGTACAACGACAATTCTGCAGATACTGTTACAGAAAAGCTTATAGCTCTTATGTCAAAGACTAGAAGCAATATAGAGTTTTTAGATATGTTTACAAAACTTGATGTTTTAAATAAGGATAATGGAAAAGAAAAATGGGAAAGGTAAATCCTTTCCCATTATTTTTTCTTATTCTTCTGTTATATTGAACTTTCTTCTAAACTTCTCAACTCTTCCACCTACGTCAACTATCTTTTGACGTCCAGTAAAGAATGGATGGCATTTAGAGCATATTTCTACTTTAAGTTCTTTTTTAACAGAACCAGTTGTAAATGTGTTTCCACATGCACACTTAACCACAGCATCATTGTGGTATTCTGGATGTATGCCTTCTCTCATATTTTTCACCTCTTTCGATTAATGAATATGTAAATACATATTCTCAACTAGTGTATTATAGCATAATGAATAATATACAGTCAACATCTAATAAAATTGTCTCAGGCTGTGGCGTAAAGACCTTAGAGCGTATATATCTTATATGCAATTATAAGTATCTATACGACTTATTCAATGGTTGTTTTTATATTTAAAACTTTTGGCTTTGTTAAAGAAACGTGTTGAACAGGTATTTATTAGAAGTTAGTAATGGCATTTTTACCATTCACCTATTTAAATATAAACCTATAAAAATATTTAAATATTAACTTGAGCCATGCTGGTTTGCAGTGAAATTACTTTAAAGCCTGCGATAATTTTAGTTCGTAATCTACTTATATTTTTGCTTTAATATATTTCTAAAGTCTGATAAAATGAATATGTTTAGTTTAATTACAAAGGAGAATAAAATATGAGTAAGTTATATTTTAGATATGGTGCTATGAATTGCGGAAAGTCAACTAATTTGCTGCAGGTTGCTCACAATTATGAAGAAAGAGGAATGAACATTATTATAGTAAAGCCAAAGACAGACACTAAAGGCGGGAATAAAGTAGTGTCAAGACTTGGAGTAACTAGAGAAGTAGATTTATTGATTGCTAATAATGAGAATATATATATCGAAGTAGAAAAGTGGAGCAAAGAAAATGGGAAAATAGACTGCATACTTGTAGACGAGGCGCAGTTCTTTAAAACAGAGCATATAGATCAATTGTTTGAAATAGCTGTACTTATGGATATACCGGTTATATGTTATGGGTTAAGAACAGATTTTCAAATGAATGGGTTTGAAGGAAGTTCAAGATTACTTCTTTTAGCACATAGCATTGAAGAACTTAAGAATATATGTCAATGTGGTAAAAAGGCACTTTTAAATGGAAGAATGATTAATGGAGAGTTCGTTTTTCAGGGGAAACAGGTAGCTATAGATAAGGAAGACAATATAGAATATCATGCACTTTGCCCGAAATGTTTTTTAGAGTATAAGAAAGCCTATGAAAAAAAATATAAGATTAATAAATAAGTATGGATAAGGGAGAAGAATTTATGGAAAAAAAAGTTACTGTTGGTGGACAGGCTGTAATTGAAGGTGTAATGATGAGGGGGAGCATTGGAGTAGCAACTGCTGTAAGAACTTCTTCAGGAGAAATTGTAATTGATAAAAATGAAAGTATACCATATACAAAAAAATATAGGGTTTTTAGTTTCCCAATAATAAGAGGCTTTGTGTCACTTTTGGATTCTCTTATTGTAGGAATTAAAACTTTAAACTATTCTGCTTCTTTTTTTGAAGAAGAGGGAGATAAATCAAAATTTGATCAATGGTTTGATGATAAGTTTAAAGATAAAAGTTCTGATATATTAGCCGGAATTTCGCTTATATTATCTCTAGGCTTTAGTATTCTTTTGTTTTTTATGCTTCCAACCTATGCAGCAAACTTTTTTAAGAAGGCTTTTACAGTAAATACTGTATTGCTTAATATTATAGAGGGAATAATAAGAGTTATATTATTCCTCACGTATATTTATCTTATAGGAAAAATGGAGGATATAAAAAGAGTTTATGAGTATCATGGAGCAGAGCACAAAACTATATTTTGCTATGAAAATAAGGTTGAGCTTACCCCTGAAAATGCAAAGAAATTTGGAAGACTGCACCCTAGATGTGGAACAAATTTTTTGTTCTTAGTTATGATAGTAAGTATTATTTTGTTTTCCTTTACCGGCTGGAATTCCTTATGGCAAAGATTAGCATATCGAATTATACTTCTTCCTATAGTGTCTGGAGTTACTTATGAACTTATAAGATGGATGGGTAAAAGCAAGAGCAGACTTTCTTATATTTTAGCTTATCCAGGACTTATGCTCCAGAAGCTTACAACAAAAGAGCCTGATTTGGAACAATTAGAAGTTGCTATAGCTGCATTAAAGGCTGCAGAAGGTCTTAATATCGAAGAGGGGAAGGATAATTAAGGTGAAAGTTCAAGAACTGCTATCTAAAGGCTATGAAGAGCTGAAGGGTAGTAATATAGATAGTTATATGCTTGATTGCCAATTAATTTTAGGCAAAGTTTTAAATTTAGATAGAATGTCTATAATTACAAATAGAAATATGGAAGTGGATGAGAATGTATGTAACGAATATTATAGGCTTTTAGGCAAAAGAAAAAATAAAATGCCTATAAAATATATAACTGAAAGCTGCGAGTTTATGGGCTTGAATTTCTTTGTGAAAGATGGAGTGTTAATTCCCAGACCTGATACTGAAATTTTAGTAGAAGAGGCAATAAAGGAAATCAAACAAAAAAAAGCTGTTAAAATATGCGATTTGTGCTGCGGCAGCGGAGCGATTGGAATTTCAATTGCAAAAAATATTGATTTTGTTCATGTGGACTGCTGTGATATATCTGATGTTTCTGAAGAAGTAACTAAAAAGAATATTCAAACTTTGGGCTTGGCAGAAAGAGTCACTTTTGTAAAAAGTGATTTGCTTAAATATGCATTAGAGGAAGGAAAGCAATTTGATGTTGTGGTATCTAACCCTCCGTATATAAGGACCGAAGTTATACCAACACTTATGGAAGATGTTAAGGATTATGAGCCTTATATAGCCTTATGGGGGGGAGAGGATGGTTTAGACTTCTATAGAAAAATAACGGAGCAAAGCTGTTCAACCTTAAAAAACGGAGGAATTTTAGCTTATGAAATTGGTTATGATCAAGCTAAAGAAGTTTCAGATATATTAATTAATAATGGATATATTAATATTAAAGTTATAAAGGATTTAGCTGGAAATGATAGAGTAGTTACAGGGATAAAGAATATATAAAAAAATTCCTTCGCAAATGATCTTTACTGTGTTATAATAATTAATTGTTAAAATAGGATTTGGAGTGATATTAATGTTAGAACGTCTTAATTTTATAGAAAATAAATATGAAGAGCTTTCAAGAAAGATAAGCGACCCTTCAGTAATGGCTGATCAGAAGGAGTGGCAGAGATTATGCAAGGAGCATGCTGACCTTGAGATAATTGTTAATAAATATAGAGAGTATAAGAAAACGGTTGAAGATATTGAAGCTAATAAAGAAATGTTAAATGAGGATATCGAAAGAGAACTCAAAGAAATGGTTCAAGAAGAAATAAAGGAGCTTTCTGAAAGTAAGGAAGAATTTGAAAAAGAACTAAGAATTTTACTTCTTCCTAAAGATCCTAATGATGATAAGAACGTGTTCATTGAAATAAGAGGAGGAGCTGGTGGAGATGAAGCTGCTCTGTTTGCTGCAAACTTATTTAGAATGTATACGAGATATGCAGAACGCCACAGATGGAAAGTTGAGCTTATGAGCTTGAATGAAACAGATATAGGCGGATTTAAAGAAGTTGTATTTATGGTTCGCGGCCAGTCTGCTTACAGCAAGTTGAAATATGAGAGTGGTGTTCATAGAGTTCAAAGAGTTCCAGATACAGAGGCAAGCGGCAGAATTCATACTTCTACAGCTACCGTCGCTGTACTTCCAGAGGTTGACGAGGTAGATGTAACAATAAATCAAAATGACCTAAGAATTGACGTTTTCCGTTCTTCAGGCCATGGTGGACAGAGCGTTAATACCACAGACTCAGCAGTAAGAATCACTCATCTTCCAACAGGAATTGTGGTTTCCTGCCAGGATGAAAAGTCGCAGCTTAAGAATAAAGAAAAAGCTATGAAGGTTTTAGCATCAAGACTGTATGATATTGCACAGGCTGAAAGATCAGCAGGAATAGCGGAAGATAGAAAGAGTCAGGTAGGTACCGGAGATAGAAGTGAAAGAATCAGAACTTATAATTACCCACAGGGAAGAGTTTCAGATCATAGAATAGGACTTACACTCTACAAATTAGATGCATTTTTAGATGGTGATATAGAGGAAATGATAAATGCACTAATTACAGAGGATCAAGCCAAAAAGATGGAAGCAATGGGTAACAATCAATAATTTAGAGGTGAAACTATGGATATAAATAAAGCCATAAGAAAACAGGAAAAATCTAATAAAAGGTTTTTGCTTTTCTTGGGCTTTATTTTTTTAACATTGCCTGTAGTACTTTTTATTTCAAATAAGTTGAGTCTGTTTTTTTTAATATATCTTGCGGTAATTGAAGTGCTTATTTTATCTGCAATTTTGATTAGCGTGGAAAGTAATTATTTAAAATATAGCTGTGATGGTTATAAGCTAAAGATAAAGGTTAGAAGATTTAGAGAAGAATTTAATATTGTTTGTGATAAAGTGGTGTTTGTTCATACAGAAGGAAGTGGACCACAAATGAATATTATAATGCTTTTATGCTCACGATTTAGAAATAAAAAAATAAATGAAGTTGATGAATCTTTTTTAAGCAAACATGCTTATATATCCCATTATTACTATAAGTTAAAAAAACATCAGCCTGAGGAAAGCTATTATTATATATCTATAAATAAAGGCGGATATCATAAATATAAGCTTTTAGATATAATTTATAGAAATTGTGTTAAAGCACAATATACAAGCGAAGCCATAGAGATTATAAAACAATATAGAAATTCATAAATAATATAATTATTAGTTCTTCACCTCTATTATTATAAATAAAATGTATAGAGTCAATTTTTATGATAGGGGTGGTATTTTGGGAAATAATAACATTATGTTAATTGTACTTTTAGGAAGCATAGTATCGTTAATAGGTACAATGATAGGGGCCTCCCTTGGAGTTGTTGTGAAGAAGCCGTCAAATAGATTCTTAGGAGCTATTATTGGCTTTGCTGGAGGTCTTATGCTTTCCATTGTGGTTTTTGATCTGATACCTGAGGCAATGACTAGTTGGAGCTTTATAGGAACTATAATTTGCAGCCTCCTAGGTATAATTACAATCATCATCATTGATACCAAGGTGAATATAGGTGGAAACTCGTCAAATCAAAATCAACATATGAAGGTTGCTTTTATGGCTGCTATGGCTCTTATGCTGCATAACCTTCCTGAAGGTGTGATTATGGGATGTGGCTTTTTAGCTGGTCAGAGTCTTGGAATTAAAATGAGCCTCATTATTGCTATTCATGATATACCTGAAGGAATAGCAGTGTCTGCTCCACTTATGGCTTCTAATGTTAAAGTTTCAAGGATACTGTTATATGCTTTCTTAACAGCTTTTCCAACGGCAATAGGGACTTGGATTGGAGCCTATGCAGGCAGTATTTCGCCTAATATTTTAGGAGCCTGCTTAGCTTTTGCATCTGGTATAATGATGTATGTAGTTTGCGGTGAAATGTTTCCTGAGTCTTCAAAGCTTTGGGATGGAATTACAAGCAGCATTGGCATATTGACCGGAATAATGCTTGGTCTTATAATGACTAAAGTAATTTAGGAGATACATATAATCAAAGGGAGAATTTAAAATGAATACAAAAGTAGTTATTGTAGATGAAAACAATATAGATAAAAGCGCAATTAATGAAGCGGGGCTAATACTTAGAGAAGGAGGGCTTGTTGCTTTCCCTACAGAAACAGTCTATGGACTTGGAGCTAATGCACTAAACGGAGATGCAGTGAAAAAAATTTTTACTGCAAAAGGAAGACCACAGGATAATCCTCTGATTGTACATATTGCAGATTTTAATATAGAATCTTTAGTGAAAAATATACCAGAGGTAGCTTTACAATTAATGAGAAAATTTTGGCCAGGACCACTAACTATAATTCTTGAAAAGTCAGATTTAATTCCTGGGGAAACAAGTGCAAATTTACCTAGTGTAGGAATTAGAATGCCATCAAATATAATAGCAAGAGAACTTATAAAAGCTTCGGGAGTGCCAATTGCGGCACCGTCAGCTAATATCTCAGGTAGGCCTAGTCCAACTGAGGCATCAAGATGTGTAGAAGATCTACAGGGAAAAGTAAATTATATTCTTGGTGGCGGAAGCTGCGCTGTAGGACTTGAGTCGACTATTATAGATTGTACAGTAAATCCTCCCTGTGTACTTAGGCCAGGTGGAATTACATTAGCTATGCTGAAAGAAGTAGAACCTTCTATATATATGGACCCTGCAATAATGATGAAACCAGAAGCTGATATAAAGCCTAAAGCGCCTGGTATGAAATATAGACATTATGCTCCAAAGGCTCCTATGAAAATAATAAAAGGAGATTTGAAAAAAACTATTGCAAAAATCAATGAAATAGTGCAAAATTATATAGACGAAAATAAGAAGGTTGGTATACTTGCTACTGATGAAAGTAAAGATAGTTATCCAAATGGACTTGTTATATCATTGGGCAGTAGGAAATTTATGGAGTCTATAGGAAAGAACCTTTTCGAGGCACTTAGAGAATTTGACGATGCTGCAGTGGATATAATATTATCTGAAGCTTTTGAAGAAGAAGAATTAGGTACTGCTATAATGAATAGACTTAAAAAATCTGCTGGTTTTAATATAGTTGAAGTTTAGTATATAGATTGCAAGGAGGTTGTTGTATGAAAATATTATTTGTTTGTACTGGAAATACATGCAGAAGCTGTATGGCGGAAGCTATTTTCAATAAGCTTTGTACAATAAAAGATACAACAGCTATCTCTGCAGGTATATCTGTTATTAAAAACAGCAAAACATCTAAACATTCTGCTTTCTTGATAAAAGAAAATTGTGGAACTGATATAAGCACCAGAGAAGCAATGCAGCTTACAGTAAATATGCTAGAAAATTCAGATTTAGTTTTAACAATGACAGCTTATATGAAAGAAATGCTTATAGCAAATTATCCTCATTTAAGAAATAAAGTATATTCACTTAATGAATATGTCGGCATTAAGGGCGATGTTATAGACCCTTATGGCGGCGATATAACTATTTATTCTAAAACATTTAATGACCTTAAAAATGCTATTATATTATTGTTAAACAAATTAAAAGAAGATAAAAGTGCTGTATAAGTGCTATTATCTTCTTTTTTGTAATAAAAAATTTCAAATTATCAAATAATATTGAATTGGTAATTATTTTCGAGGAGGGATTAATATGAGAATTGCTGTTGGAAGTGATCATGCAGGCTTTAGTCTAAAAAAAGAAGTTTTAAAGCATCTTGAAGAAAGGGACATACAATTTGAGGATTTTGGAGCATTTTCTGAGGAATCCTGTGATTACCCAGATTTTGCATTAAAAGTTGCTGAAGAGGTTGCTGGTAAAAGATTTGAACTTGGAATACTAGTATGTGGTACTGGCATTGGAATAAGTATTGCTGCTAATAAGGTTCCAGGTATTAGAGCAGCGCTTTGCGGTGATACTTTTAGTGCACATGCATGCAGAGAGCATAATGATGCTAATATACTAGCACTTGGGGCTAGAGTAGTAGGGACAGGAGTCGCACTTGATATAGTTGACAGCTTTTTAAATGCTAGGTTTGAAGGGAATAGACATCAAAAAAGAATAGATAAAATTAGTGAAATTGAAAAGAAATATAATAAATAGGGGGAAATAAAATGAGTAAAGTTACACAAATAGCACATCCACTTATACTTCACAAATTAGCTTTTATTAGAAATAAGAATACTGGTTCAAAGGATTTTAGGGAACTTGTTGAAGAAGTTGCAATGCTTATGGCTTATGAAGTTACTCGTGACCTTCAACTTGAAGTAGTTGAAATTGAGACACCTATATGTACAGCTAAATGCAAAATGCTTGCTGGAAAAAAAGTTGCAATAGTTCCAATTTTAAGGGCTGGACTTGGAATGGTGGATGGAATGCTAAAACTTATTCCTGCTGCTAAAGTTGGACACATAGGTCTTTATAGAGATGAGACCACTTTAAAACCAGTGGAATACTTCTGCAAGCTTCCACAGGATATTGGGGAGAGAGATGTTATAGTTACAGATCCTATGCTTGCTACTGGCGGATCTGCTGTAGATGCAATCACATTGCTAAAAAACAAAGGTGCAAAAAATATAAGGCTCATGTGTTTAATTGCAGCTCCAGAGGGAGTTAAAGCTGTAATGGATGCTCATCCTGATGTAGATATTTACGTGGCAGCAATAGATGAAAAATTAAATGAGCAAGGATATATAGTTCCTGGTCTTGGTGATGCTGGAGACCGACTTTTTGGAACAAAATAAATAAAAAAATATTTAATTGGCGTGCTGATAAATTATTAGCACGCCTTATCTATGCCGTAAGTTATTAAACTTAATAAATTGTTTATCTATAATATACTTTGAATTATTCATAATATCATTTATAATATATATTAATGCATAACATGAGGGGATGAAACATGGAAAGAATTGATAAACATAATTATTATCTAGATATATGTGAAACTGTACTTGAAAGAGGAACATGTCTAAGGCGGAATTATGCAGCAATTATAGTTAAAAATGATGAAATAATATCTACAGGCTATAGTGGTGCACCGCGAGGAAGAAAGAACTGCTGTGAGCTAGGATACTGTAGGAGAGAACAGTTGAATGTACCAAGAGGTACAAGATATGAATTATGCAGATCTGTGCATGCTGAACAAAATGCAATAATCTCAGCACGAAGGCAGGACATGATAGGATCTATTTTATATCTCGTGGGAAAAGAGCAAAATGATGGAAGTTATGTTAAAAACGCCTCTTCCTGTTCGTTATGTAAAAGGTTTATTATAAATTCAGGTATTGAAAAGGTTATTATAAGGGATACCAAGAGAGAATTTAGAATTGTTATTGTTGACGAGTGGATCGAAAACGATGATTCTCTAGAAGGGGATAGTACCTATTAAAATAAATTAAATTTTTATACATAGGAAGGTAATTTATGGGCAATTATACATTAAGTATAATAGCAATACTGATAGCTGCTTTGTCTACTCCGGTAGTAAAAAAATTAGCAGTTAGAATTAATGCTATTGATATACCAAAAGACGAGAGAAGAGTTCATAAAAAGCCGATACCTCTTTTAGGAGGCTTGGCAATTTATATATCTTTTATAATTACATTAATTCTTAAGCAAGGAATGATAGAAGGAAGGGAATTGGGAATAATTATAGGTGCAACTATAATTGTTATTGGAGGAGTAATAGACGATATAAAAGAATTAAAACCTGGTATAAAATTAATATTTCAAATAGTTGCAGCCATAGTATTAATAGTAAGTGGTGTGAAAATTAATATCCTTACTAATCCTTTTGCTGGAGCAGATGGAATGGTTAATATCAGTTGGTTTGCTTATCCATTTACTATATTTTGGGTGGTTGGAATAACTAACGCATTAAATTTGATTGATGGATTGGACGGATTGGCTGCAGGTGTAGCACTTATTTCAACTATAACTATATTTGTAATTTCTATTATTTACGGAAGATATGAGGCGTCTATACTTACTGCCATTTTAGGCGGTGCTATTTTAGGGTTTCTTCCATTTAATTTTAATCCGGCATCTATATTTATGGGAGATACAGGGGCTCAGCTTTTAGGGTTCCTGCTTGCTGCTATATCAATGGTAGGAACAATAAAATCTGCTGCAGCTTTTGCAATTTCAGTTCCTATTTTGGCACTTGGCCTTCCAATATATGATACTCTTTTTGCCATGATAAGACGAAAGGTTAATGGAAAACCAATATCTCAAGGAGATAGAGGGCATCTTCATCATAGATTATTAGATTTAGGAATGACTCAAAGACAAGTTGTAGTAATTATGTATTTAATCAGTGCAATATTAGGAGGAATAGCAATTATTGCTATGATGATTAGCACAGTGAGATCTTATTTTTTAATGACTTTTGTACTGATAATAATTGTTTTTTTAGCATGGAAGCTGGGCTTTTTTAAACATAAAGAACAGTAAAGTAGGAGAGGATTCAAATGAAAAAAATTAAAGTAATAACTATTTTTGGAACAAGGCCAGAAGCTGTGAAAATGGCTCCACTTGTAAAGGAACTTGAAAAAAGAGAAGAGATTGATTCTAAAGTTTGTGTAACTGCTCAGCATAGGGAAATGCTGGATCAAGTATTAGAACTTTTCAATGTTAAACCTGACTTCGATTTAAACATAATGAAAGCAAAGCAAAGCTTAACAGGAATTACAACAAGAGTAATTGAAGGCTTAGATGAAGTTTTTGAAAGTGAAAAGCCAGACTTAATACTTGTGCATGGTGATACAACTACAACTTTTGCAGGGGCATTAGCGGCATTTTATAAGCAGATTAAAGTTGGTCATGTGGAAGCAGGACTCAGGACCTTTGATAAATATTTTCCATTTCCAGAAGAAATGAATAGAAAACTTACAGGATCTATTGCTGACTTTCATTTTGCCCCAACAGAAAGCTCTAAGTCTAATCTTTTAAGAGAGGCAGTTAAGGAAGAGGATATATTTATAACTGGGAATACTGTCATTGATGCAATGAATTTTACTGTAGAGGACAATTATGTATTTAGTACTGAAATACTTAATACAATAGATTATAAAAATAAAAAAGTTATAATGGTAACTGCACACCGAAGAGAAAACTGGGGCGAGGGCATTGAGAATATTTGCAAAGCTTTAAAGCAAATAGTTGATAATAATGAAGATGTTGAATTAGTGTATCTAGTTCATTTAAATCCCATTGTCAAAGATGTGGTTTATAAATATTTGGAAGGTACTTCAAGAGTTCATCTTCTTCCGCCTTTAGACACAAAAGAAACGCATAATCTTATGAACAAATGCTTTATGGTAATGACTGATTCCGGAGGGCTTCAAGAAGAAGCTCCACATCTAGGAAAACCGGTTTTAGTTCTTAGAGATGTAACGGAAAGACCTGAAGCTGTTAATTCAGGAACTGTGAAGTTAGTAGGAACTGATATGAATGAAATAATAGAAAATGCTAACAAATTGATAAGAAATCAAAATGAGTATGATAAAATGAGTAAAGCTGTAAATCCATATGGAGATGGAAATGCATCGCAAAGGATAGCTGATGCTATATTATATAGCTTTGGATATAAAATTAACAGACCTGAGGAATTTAATTTGTAATAGAATATAGTACATAGAATCACAAGTCTTTATAAATAAGACTTGTGATTTTTTTATAAATTCAAAGTTGATAAAATATTCAAAAAAATATATAATGTAATTGTTTACTTGTGAAACAGATAATATGTTAAATATGATGGGGGGAATTATTGTGAAAGAGGTTGTTATTGTAAGCGCTGTTAGAACTGCTGTAGGTTCATTTGGTGGAAGCTTGAAAGATGTACCAGCTCCTGAACTTGGAGCAATAGTAATAAAGGAAGCACTAAAGAGAGCTAATATAAAAGCTGAAGACATTGATGAAGTTATTATGGGTAATGTTCTTCAAGCAGGACTGGGACAAAATACAGCTAGACAAGCAAGCATTAAGGCTGGATTGCCGGTTGAAGTACCAGCTATGACAATCAACAAGGTTTGTGGTTCAGGGTTAAGGGCAGTAGAGCTTGCGGCACAAATTATTAAGGCAGGAGATGCAGAAATAATCATTGCAGGCGGTATGGAAAATATGTCTAGAGCACCGTATCTTTTAAATGATGCTAGGTGGGGACAAAGAATGGGCAACGGTTTGCTTGTTGATTCTATGTTGAGTGAAGGGTTAACTGATGCTTTTAATAGTTATCATATGGGGATAACAGCTGAGAACATAGCGGAAAAGTGGGGAATAACAAGAGAAATGCAGGATGAGTTTTCTCTTAATTCTCAGTTAAAAGCTGAAAAAGCTATAAATAATGGTAAGTTTAAAGAAGAAATTGTACCAGTTATAATACCACAGAGAAAAGGAGATCCTAAGGTATTTGAAAAAGACGAATTCCCACGTTTTGGAGCTACTATCGAGGGCTTAAGAAAATTAAAACCGGCCTTTAAAAAAGATGGAACAGTAACTGCTGGTAACGCTTCAGGAATAAATGATGGTGCTGCAGCTTTAGTAGTTATGAGTGCTGATAAAGCTAAAGAATTAGGAATAGAGCCTTTAGCAAAGATTACGACTTATGCTCAAGGAGGTGTCGAACCATCAATAATGGGCTATGGTCCTTATGAAGCAGTTTCAAAAGCACTTAAGAAAGCTGGATTATGTATTGATGATATAGATTTAATAGAGGCAAATGAAGCGTTTGCTGCCCAAAGTCTAGCTGTTGCTAAAGATTTGAACTTTGATATGGAAAAGGTTAATGTAAATGGAGGAGCAATAGCTATAGGACATCCTATTGGCGCATCTGGAGCTAGAATTCTTGTTACATTATTATATGAAATGAAGAGAAGAGAGGCTAAAAAAGGTCTAGCAACTTTATGCATAGGCGGGGGTATGGGAACAGCATTAATAGTACAAAGATGATTGTAGAAGGCTTAGGCCTTCTTTTTTTTCACATTTTTTAGTGATTTTTATATATTAATAATATACTTAGGAATAAAACTAAGGAATCTTGTCCATAATTCTAAAAGACAGATGTAAAAGATAAGACCTGATATTAATTGTGTAATTTAAAAATATTCTGTCTTAAAGGAGTTTTGGGAGGGTTACAATGAAAAATAAAATTTTTATGTTAATTCTGATGCTTATGATTTCTTTAGGGAATTATAATGATTTATCTTATGCAAAAAAGAATGTGGATTTATTTAACAGCATATTGGAAAAAACAGAAGGAAAGACTTTAGAATATGGAATTAAAGCGAGCTTTGATATAAATAATAATGGAGAAGAGTATTGTATTAAGCTTCTTAAAAAGTTAGGGCTCAATAACGGAGAAGTAAATGCAGTTAAAAACAACGATAGCTATTGTTTAGAATTTAATAATAATATATATAAGGGTTACATAGAAAGTTTAGCTAATGATAATCATAATGTTGTGACGGTTAATATTTCTAAAAACGATTCTAAAAATGGATTGTCTGAACTTATAAGCTTATTGGGAAATAATATAGAACAAGATAATGGTGACATAAAATATTTTCAGTACTTAAAAGCAAAAATTAATGATGATGATAAAAATATAGTTAATAATAAAGTGATAAATATTTTAAAGGAACAAAATGCAAGTAACTTTGATACTATAGTCTTATCTAACGGCTTCAGTACTACTGCTAACACTAACAGATATGAACCTGTAACAAGTGATGGCAAAAAGATAGACTTTAATTTTGCAGTATGCAGTTATTCATCTGGAAACTATATCATAATAGGAACACCTGTAATTATAACGAGTTATTAAATGAACGAAATGGGGGATATCGATGGAAAAAATAGTGGTAAAAGGTGGCATAAATTTAAGCGGAAGGGTATATGTAAGCTCAGCTAAAAATTCAGTTCTTCCAATAATTGTCGCAAGTATATTAAGTGATGAAAAATGCGTAATAGAAAATGCTCCAATGCTTGAAGATGTTTTGGTAATTGGTGATGTTTTAAAAAGTGTATCTGCAAATATTAATATTAATAATAGTTCTATAACAATTGATACTTCAAATTTAAAATATGGTGAACCATCTAGTGAGCTTGTTAGAAAGATGAGAGCATCTTTTTTAGTTATGGGACCAATGATTGCAAGGTTTGGCAAATTTAGAATATCCCTTCCCGGAGGATGTAATATTGGCACTAGACCTATTGATTTGCATTTGAAGGGCCTTACCGCTCTGGGGGCAGAGGTAAGTATAGGGCATGGATATGTTGAAGCATCAGCAAATAGGCTTATAGGTAATAAAATATATTTAGACTTTCCTTCGGTTGGCGCCACTGAAAATATAATGATGGCTGCGGTAATGGCAGAAGGTGAAACTATAATAGAAAACTCAGCTGCTGAACCAGAAATTGAAGATTTAGCAAGCTTCATAAATAGCATGGGAGGTAAAATATCAGGTGCTGGTACAGATACAATTAAAATAATGGGAGTGGAAAATTTAAAAGGTACAACTCATAGGCCCATTTTTGATAGAATAGAAGCAGGGACATACATGGCCGCTGCTGCTATAACAAGGAGTAAAATAGAAGTTTGCGGAATAAATGAAGAGCATTTAAAGCCTGTTATAGCAAAGCTAACAGAAATGGGAGTATCGATGGAGATAAATGGAGATAATATAATTGTTGATGGAAATTGTGCTTTAAAGCCAGTAGATATTAAAACTATGCCGTATCCAGGATTCCCGACAGATATGCAAGCTCAGATGATGAGCCTTTTATGCGGAGTTAAGGGAACCAGTATAATTACAGAAACAGTCTTTGAAAATAGATTTATGCATGCTCAAGAGCTAAAAAGAATGGGGGCAAATATAAAAATTGATGGTAGAAGTGCTGTGATTGAAGGAGTTGAAAAGCTTTCAGGATCGGAAGTTAAAGCAACAGACTTAAGAGCTGGGGCTGCGCTGATTTTAGCAGGCCTTGCAGCAGAAGGTATAACTGAAATTAGTGATATATATCATGTTGATAGAGGTTATGTAAACATAGAGAAAAAGCTCAAAGGGCTAGGAGCAGATATAGAAAGGATTAAATCTTGATTAATAGAGGTTGACTTGAAAGTCAGCCTTTTTAAGTTTTATTTTAAAAGTAATAATTATAAAATCCCCTTAATAGACTTAAATAGGTATATTAACCAAAGAGGGGGATTGAAATGCAGAGAGTAAATGTATCTATTCAATTAAAGAAAATAGTTATAGCTATGATAGGCAGTATGATTATAATGATTTTATTGGCAGTGATTATAGTTGGTATAGGAAATAAGAGTGGGGGCATTTTAAATAGCAAAGGGATTATTAATAAATTTAATTTAAATAATAATAATATAGTACTTAAAAATGTAAAAGGAGAAACGAATATAAAAGTCTTTTTGACAGAACAAGATAAAGTTGTAGATATGAGTCTTGAAGATTATGTAAGAGGTGTAGTTTCAGGAGAGATGCCAGCAGAGTTTGATATAGAGGCTTTAAAAGCACAAGCAGTAGCAGCAAGAACCTATGCAGTATCTCATATGGAGAAGCTTGGAGGCAGTACATGTACTATTTCAAAGGATAAAGGTGCGGATATATGTGATACTGTACATTGTCAAGTTTATAAAACAAAAGAAAGCAGGTTCAATGATTGGCCTAAAAAAAATGCAGAAGAATACTGGGCTAAGATAACTGAGGCAGTGAAACAAACTGCAGGAGAAGTTATTACATATGACGGAAGTATAATTAAAAATCCATATTATTTTTCAATGAGCAGCGGAAGAACGGAAAATGCAGCTGATGTATTCTCAATGGATGTACCATACTTGAAAAGTGTAGATAGTTCTCAAGATAAATCTTTGAAAGATTTTCAAACAATAAAAAAATGCACCTATAATGAACTTGTAAATATTGTAAATTCAAAATATCCTAAGGCAGGAGTAACATCAAAAAAGTTAAGTTCACAAATGATCATAAAGGAGACAACCTCTGGAGGAGGAAGTGTAAAAAAAATAGCCTTGGGAAACGTAATAATAACAGGACCTCAATTTAGGGAAATGCTTAACTTAAAATCATCTAATTTTACTTTCAAGTTTAATTCAAAGGATGTTGAAATAATAACTAAGGGCTATGGACACGACGTTGGAATGAGTCAATATGGTGCAGGAGCTATGGCTAAGGCAGGAAGCAATTATAAGCAGATTTTAACTCATTATTATCAAGGAGTTAAAATAGAAAAAATAGATGATTTTAAATAAATTTTAATAAAAACATGCCTTAGGGCATATTTTTTTGCGTAAAAATAATCGTAATTTGTCAAAAAATAAGGAAAAAAATAACAATAAAATTTCATAAAATATGTATTATTTACTAAGCTCTGGACAAACTACAAAAAGGAGGTGTTTGTATGGACAAAAAATTATTCAGCAAAACGTCAAACTTTTTCAAAAAGGAGGGCTTTTATGTAATCCTGTTTGTGTGCTTATGTATAGTTGCTACTGTTGCAGCGGTTACTTCAAGAACAGCTAAAAAAGCTGTAAAACCGCCTGTTGCTCAAGAGCAGGCAAACAATACAAAGCCAACAGGAGTTATAGCAGAAGAGCCTACAGTAGATTACCCAGGAGCTTTACAGGTTAAAAAGCCGAACACTACTACTAATGCTAATAACAATGTAAATGTTCCAAAGACTGGGACTGCAGCAGTTTCTAGCAGTGTTGATACTAAATTTGCAAAACCTGTTGAAGGTGTTCTGGCTAGAGCATATTCAGAAGATCCAGTATGGTCAGATACTACTGAAACATATAGACCTAACTTTGGCATTGATATTAAAGCTGACTTAGGCAAAGATGTTTTTGCAGCTTTAGATGGCAAAGTAGAAGAAGTTGGCGATAGTAAGGAAGGCTATGGTAAGCAGGTAGTAATTAATCATCAGAACGGATTAAAAACTGTTTATGCTAACTTAGACCCTGCAATAGCTGTTACTAAGGGTCAGACAGTTAAAAAAGGTGCAAAAATAGGTAAGGTTGGTAATACAACACTGAGAACTTCTTATGAAAAGTATGGAAGTCACTTGCACTTTGCTGTTTTAAAAGGAAAAGATTACGTTGATCCAGCTAAATACATTAAATATGACACAAAGTAGTTTGGAGCAATTGTATAAGCTAAATAATTTATGATTTAGTTTCCGCAAACATAATAGTATCTTAATGTTTTTCATTAGCTGTTTTCTGAAATATTTATCGGAAAATGGCTAATGAAAGTAATTTAACAAAGTCAAAATGCATATTTATAATTATAGAAGGGTTAAGGAGGTAGCACTTTGAAAGACTACATTGAAGAAAGAGTTCTTGAAGTTGCAAACTACATTATTAGTTCAAAAGCTACAATACGAAAAACAGCCAAGGTATTTGGAGTAAGTAAAAGTACAATTCATAAAGATATGACAGAGAGGTTACCTAAAATAAATCCTCAAGTAGCTGATGAGGCAAAGAATATTTTAGATTATAATAAGGCTGAAAGGCATATAAGAGGTGGAAAAGCTACCAAAATGAAGTATAAAGCTATTGAAGGTTAATAACATTCCTATTATAATTGAATTATAAGAATTAAGTGGGTTATAATTCGAGCTAAAATTTACTTGTATTATATGATACAAAAGAGACGGAGTGAAGATAGGAATGTTTTTTAATTTAGGAACTGACATGGGCATAGATTTAGGTACGGCAACGGTGCTTGTTTATATCAAGGGAAAGGGTGTTATACTCGAAGAGCCTTCTGTGGTTGCAATTGATAAGAGCAATAATAAAGTAAGGGCTGTTGGTGAGGAAGCAAGGCAGATGATTGGAAGAACTCCAGGAAATATAGTGGCAATTCGTCCGCTGAGAGATGGTGTTATATCAGATTACGACATTACAGAAACAATGCTTAAGCATTTTATAAGGAAAGCTTGTGGCAAAAGAAGAATTTCAGCACCTAGAGTTATGGTATGTATTCCATGTCAAGCCACAGAGGTGGAAAAGAGAGCTGTTAGAGATGCGGCTGTAAATGCAGGAGCAAAAAAAGTTTATTTGATTGAAGAGCCATTAGCGGCAGCTATTGGTGCTAATCTTGACATAACAGAAGCAAGTGGAAATATGGTTATAGATATTGGTGGGGGTACTACTGATATTGCAGTAATTTCTTTAGGTGGAATAGTTGTAAGGTCATCTATTAAGGTGGCAGGAGACAAGTTTGATGAAGCAATTATAAGATATATTAGGAAAAAACATAAGTTGATGATTGGTGAAAGAACAGCAGAAAATTTAAAAATTAATATTGGTTCTGCATATAAAAAAGATGAAGAAATTACTATGGAAATAAGAGGAAGAGATCTTGTAACAGGTCTTCCCAAAAATATAATTGTATCCTCAGAAGAAATGAGAGAAGCGCTTAGAGAAACCGTTCATGCTATTGCTGATTGTACTCATTCAGTATTAGAAAAAACACCTCCGGAATTAGCTGCTGATATAGCAGATAAAGGTATAATTATGACTGGCGGTGGTGCTCTTTTGAATGGTCTTGATAAGCTTATTGCAGATGTTACAAAGGTTCCAGTTCGTATAGCAGAAAATGCGGTATCCTGTGTTGCATTAGGAACAGGTAAGACTTTAGAATATATGGACAAAATAGATATTGGCACTAATGGATATGATGTTTCTTTAATTGACAAATAAAAAATAGGCTTTACCATGTGGTAGAGCCTATTTTTTATTATCTAGGAGTTAAATATCTCTAGAGTAAAGGTGGTAGGAGTGTATTATTGAATGACATATTACTTTTGATAAACTCATAATTAAGTCAAGTCTTATGTTTCTGTTAGTAAACAGCTCACTGCTGTCACTGGAATCAACTATTCCAATAACTGAAGCTCTGCCAACATCAGGCAGAGATTTACCTACGCCTTTCCCAGGATGAATAGGATAGTCTCTAGCTTGAATCTCACCAATACTATCGCCATCACCAAGACAAGCATCTATTCCTAATATATTGCCCTTAGGATAAAGAGTTTTTATTTCAAAAAGTCTTTTATCTATATTCAGGGCATGAATTGGATCTGATATTGTGCCGAATACTGGACAAGGGAAAAAACTTTCTTTTAAAAAAGTTCCTACTAAAGGTCCTAAACAGTCCCCTATACATCTATCAGTACCTATACATACTATTATTGTATTTTCATCCATGTAATCTTTTAGGAAGTTTGCTATATCATAGTAAGCTAAAGGATTTTTATAATGTGTTTTTACCTTATTCAAGAAAATACCCCCCTTGCCGTGCTTATAATGCATTACTTCATATTCATATGAAATTTATAAACTTCTCAATAATATATATGTGGTATTTTATTAGAATATAAGAAAAATTGAATAAAATTTATATATGGTGGAAAAAATAGATTGATATGGATTCCGTTAAAAGTATAACTTTTAACTTGTAATTTATAGAAGAAGTGCATGAGTTGAATTAATTAGTTTTCAGCCATAAAGGAGGTTAAATATGAATAAAAAGATTTATTCTAGTTTAGTTATTTTTTTTACAGCTATTTATTTATTTTTAAATGTTGTTTTAAACAGCAGTGCAATTAAAAGCAGCATAAGTAAATTTGAAGTTGGAGTAACTAACATGAAAAATACTGTTTTAAATAAAATAGAAGCTTTAAATAGCAGTTTACATATTGAATATGATGCGGTACAGCAGAAATCTCAAATAACTATAAGCAATAGAGAGTACAGCTTAGAAAATAATGATGAAAAGATTGAACTGACAGAATACGAAAAAGAAAGATTACTTTCACTATCTAAAAAGTTATCATCAATAGATCAGCAAAAGATAAGTATTTACATTGAAGGCAGCACTGCAAAAGAAGTCGCAAATGCTATAAATTTACTTAAGCAAAGATTGCCTGATAAAGAATATGAATCAATTAGAGATTTAGTCAGCAAGTATGAAAAGGTTTATGGAAGTGCTAAGAAATAAAAAATATCAAAATATGAAAAAAGAAATACAGAAGTTTAGCACTTAAAAAAATTTAGGGCGGTAAGCCCGTTAATTTATGAGATTTTGTGATTACTTGCGAAGAGATATATCAATTCCGATTTTCACTGGAAATTATAGAGAAAAAGATT